>Ga0187862_10000786_pt1 | contig 35401 bp, 34 predicted proteins | sample June2016WEW_10_1_FD_133003 | JGI IMG/M metagenome (GOLD analysis project Ga0187862, IMG submission 133003) | Peatland microbial communities from SPRUCE experiment site at the Marcell Experimental Forest, Minnesota, USA - June2016WEW_10_150 | ecosystem: Environmental > Terrestrial > Soil >...
AAGGGCGATTGCAAAAAGGCCTTCACCGGGATGACCCGAGAAACCGCCGCCAAGCTGATAGGCCCACACGATCGCGCCGCAGATTACCAGGGCGGGGGCGGCCGTGGACTTCATGCTGACTGCCAGACCCGCGATAACATTGGTCCCATGGCCGGTTTGGCTGGCTTCGGCAATGTGCTTGACCGGGCTGAAGCTCTTGGAGGTGAAGTACTCGGTGATCATAACGATCGCGCCTGTCAAAACCAGACCAATGAGCGCGGTGGTGAAAACGCTCATCGCCGTGAAGCCGCCCGTCTTTAGGTCAGGTTGCTTCAGGAACCAGTCGGATGCAAAATAGAAAGCCACCGCCGCAAGAATACCAGCGACTGCAAGGCCTTTATAGAGCGCGCCCATGATGTATTCGTTCTTGCCAAGGCGCACGAAGAAGGTGCCGATGATCGAAGCAATGATCGAGATGCCTCCGATCAGAAGGGGGAATTCCACCCAGAGACTGTCGGCGCCGAAAACCGTTTTTGCCAGCAGCATTGCCGCGACCAAAGTAACGGTGTAGGTCTCGTAAAGGTCTGCCGCCATGCCCGCGCAGTCGCCGACATTGTCGCCGACGTTGTCGGCGATAACCGCTGCGTTTCTGGGATCGTCCTCGGGGATTCCGGCTTCCACTTTGCCTACCAGGTCTGCGCCTACGTCAGCGGCCTTGGTGTAGATACCGCCGGCGATACGAGCGAAAACGCTCATGAGCGAGCAGCCGAAGCCAAGGCCGATAAGAGCTTCGAATACCTTGTCAACGGGCGCAAACGATTTGGCAATCAGGTAATAGCCGGTGATGCCGAGAAGTCCCAGACCTACGACCATGACCCCTGTAACCGACCCGCCTTTGAAAGCGACCGAAAGGGCTGCGTTGAGGCCCTGTTTTGCGGCCTCTGTCGTACGCACGTTGGCTTTCACGGATACCATCATGCCGATGTAACCCGCAAGGGCCGAACCGCATACCCCGATTAGAAATCCGATCGAAGTCCATTTGCCAAGTAATAACAGCACTCCGGCAAGCACCACTGCGACGACGGCGACGGTCTTGTATTCCCTGTTCAGAAATGCTTCTGCGCCTTCCCTGATCGCTTCCGAGATCGCCTGCATTTTTTCGGAACCGGCGCTCTGCTTGGAAACCCACGCTGCGGTTACCAGTGCATAGACGACGCCGAGACCACCACATGCGAGGGCAATCATCGTGATCACACTTGCGTTCATTTAAACCCTCCTACGTTGAATTGTTTTGATCCGGTTGGTAACTTTTGAGAGGCAGGGGCCGCCCCTCTACTTTAGCCTGATTCCCTTACAGTCCTCCTTACAGCAATATAATCCCGTAAGAACGCTTACATCGTTTTTCGAATGAAAATCATTTAACTTTGTGAAAATACAGTCTTTTTTACGTGGGTTGTTCCGTCTCGCTCCGGCAGGGTTCGGCTGATGAACCGGATCTAAACTGATTAGCCAGGGGGGAGCGGAAATGAGGCGGATGCAGGCTCACACTACGTAGACATGCTTCGTCAAAACCTTCCAGAGTTTTGCCTGACCACTGAAGGACCATAAAAATACGATGGCTTCCCACGCGCGCGACAAACCTAATGGAAGCCCTTCAGCTTGTCAAGAAAAAGTAACATTTTATCAGAAAAAGTGGTTCTTTCGAAATAAAGAAAGGCAGCTTCAGGATGGGCCAGCCAGTCATGGTCCCTAAATCTCGACTTCGTCTCCAGGTTCAGGCGCCAATACCCTGAAATCTTTGATATCTCCACTCACCCGCAAAATCTCCTCCCACCTCTTGCGCCGTTCATCTCGCTCGATGTGCACCAGGGCGAGCGAGTGGGCCTTGGCCCTACGGGCGAAATCGATGCAGTTCATGATGTTTCCGTGTCCCGGGGTATTTGTATCCAGGCGAAAAGCCTCGTGAATCACGAGGTCTGCGCCGTGCGCAATAGAGAGTGTTTCATCGGTTGGGGACCCGTCTCCGCTGTAAAAGAGAGACTTGGCGCCCCTTTCCATTCGCACGGCCAGGTCTCTTTGAGGGTGCCCGGTTACGGCGCTTTGCCATTTAACTCCGGCGGCTTCCACAACCTCTCCCGGTTCGACCGTTAGAAAACGGATATCGTAAACAAGCTTGTCCAGGAGGGACGTATAGGCCAGCCTGAGAGTTTGTGTCACTATTTTGTCTATTTCGCGCTGGCCAAGGATCAGCAGAGGCCTTCCACGTTTCATTTCCTGGAATCGGGCAACCAGGGCCGGCAGGCCGAAGAAATGGTCTCCGTGAAAATGGGATATCCAGATCGCGTCGAGGTCGTCGGGATCCCGGGAGATTTTCCAGAATGACGGGGGGACGGTAGGGCCGCAGTCCAATAATATCGAACTTTCATTGCGCTCATCTCTTGTCCGGACCCATATCGAAGTGTTTGGAAGGTCCTCGTCGAATGCTTCGCCGACACCGATGAATTTTATTTTCACTGTCTCGCCCTCCTGTGAATTATGGCGAATTTATACCGGTAAACCGAATTTGCTTTAAATACCGCGTGTCTTAAATTATTGGGGTTTGAGTGGTTGTAATGAACGGGATCGAGGGGACGGGTGCATGGAGTCTAAACTTTTTTTTCCCGGTTTTAATTCTCATGATCTTCATCTCCGGCTGTGAAAACGTATCAAGTTAATATGAACACGGTTTAACATAACTTTAATATTCCATCCTGGAGAAAGCTCATGACGGCAAAAGACAAATTCGAACTGATTTTCGAGAGGGAAATTCGAGAACTCAAGGGCTTGGTCCGGTTTTACAGGCACATCCAAACCGGCGCAGAGCTCCTTTCGATTATAAACGAGGATGATAACAAGGTTTTCGGGATCTGCTTTCGCACTCCACCGTCCGACTCGAGCGGAGTAGCTCATATTCTGGAACACTCGGTCCTTTGCGGTTCTAGAAAGTACCCGGTTAAGGAACCTTTCGTTGAACTCATAAAAGGTTCACTTAAGACTTTTCTCAATGCCTTCACCTACCCTGACAAAACCTGCTATCCGGTCGCCAGCCAGAACGCCCGGGATTTCTACAACCTGATCGACGTCTACCTGGACGCGGTTTTCTACCCGCGCCTGACGCCGTTTGTTCTCCAGCAGGAAGGATGGCATTACGAGCTAAGTGACCCTGATGCCCCACTTACGATCAAAGGGGTTGTGTACAACGAAATGAAAGGGGTTTATTCCTCGCCCGACAGCATGCTCTCGGAGCTTTCGCAGCAGTCCCTTTTTCCGGACACTACTTATGGGCTTGATTCGGGCGGCGACCCCCGGGTAATCCCCAGCCTTACTTTTGAACAGTTCAAGTCATTCCACGATAAGTTTTACCATCCTTCCAACGCCAGGATTTATTTTTACGGCAATGACGATCCGGATCGAAGGCTGGAAATAATTCAGGGATACCTCAAGGATTTCGGCCGCTCCGAGCCCGAATCCGATGTGCCGATTCAGGCGCTCAAAGACAAGCCCTCTCGGATTGTTCGCTCGTTTGCCGCTGGTTCCGGCGAGGCTGTCACGGGCGGACTCAAGGGCATGGTAACCGTGAACTGGCTTCTTCCGGAGGTGACCGATGCCGGGTTGAGTCTTGCCTTTCAAATCCTGGAATACGTTCTTATCGGCATGCCGGGTTCCCCGTTGAAGAAGGCGCTTATAGAATCCGGGCTGGGCGAAGATATTGCCGGGGGGGGCCTTGAGACCGAGCTGCGCCAGCTATATTTTTCTATTGGTCTCAAAGGAATCCGCACCGAGGATGCCGACAAAGTTGAAAATCTCATCTTCAAGACCCTGTCAGACCTGGCCGTGGCCGGCATCGACCCCGCAACCATCGAAGCGGGGGTTAATACTATTGAATTCCGGCTTCGCGAAAACAACTACGGCAACTTCCCGCAGGGGCTGGCCGTCATGCTGCGCGCACTTTCCACGTGGCTCTATGGGGCCGACCCGACCTCCCTGGCGGCTTTCGAATCGCCTCTTGACCAGGTAAAGGAAAATCTGAAATCGGCAGGTTTTCTGGAAGGCCTAATCCGCCGGCACCTTCTTGAAAACCCGCACCGGACGGTTGTTGTGCTGCGGCCCGAGCCTGAACTTGCCAAAAAGGAAACTGAAGAGGAAGCCAAAAAGTTTGAGGGAATCAAACGTTCGTTTTCGGTTGATGAAATCGGCCTTGTAATCGAAAACGCCAAAATGCTGCAAAGGGTTCAATCGACGCCGGATTCACCCGAAGCCCTGGCCACCATTCCGGTCCTCAGGATTTCCGACCTGGACAGGCGAAACAGAATAACTCCTGTGGAACCTGTGCCTGCAGACGGCGTGACCGGGTTTTACCACGATCTTTTTACAAGCGGCATAACTTACCTGGACGTAGGGTTCAATCTTCAGGTTCTCCCCCAGCAGTATTTGCCATATGCGCCTCTTTTCGGCCGGGCTCTACTCGAGATGGGGACCGGCTTTCAGGATTTCGTATCACTATCGCAAAAAATCAGCCGCAAGACCGGAGGCATCCGCCCTGAGGTGTTCACTTCAGCCGTGGTTGGAGACAGCGTTCCTGCCGCGTGGCTTTTCCTGCGGGGCAAAAGCATGAGTCCGCAGATCGGCGAGCTTACGGATATCCTTGCAGAAGTGCTGGGCGCCGTGAAACTGGATGACAGGGAGCGGTTCCGGCAAATCGTGCTGGCGGAAAAGGCCAGGCAGGAAAGAAAAATTGTCCCCAGCGGCCACCAGGTGGTGAATCAGCGTATACGCGCTCATTTCAACCTGGCTGACTGGGTAAGGGAACTGACCGATGGAATAAGTTATTTTCTTTTCCTGGGACAGCTTGCCGGGGAGATTGACGAAAACTGGGGCAAGGTGGTTTCAGATCTGGAAGAGGTCCGCAGGCTGCTTACCAACCGTTCGGCAATGGTTTTCAATTTGACCGCCGACAGGAAAGACCTTCCCTTGATCGAGCCTCGAGTGCGCCACTTTCTCGGTAGCATCCCGGATCGGGTAATAGCGATAGAGACATGGCAACCCCGGCTTTTCCCGCAATTCGAAGGAATAATGATCCCCTCGCAGGTAAACTACGTGGGAAAAGGCGCAGACCTGTACCGGGAGGGATATGAATCGCATGGATCGAGCAAGGTCATAACCGGGTATCTCCGTACCTCCTGGCTTTGGGAAAGGGTGCGGGTTCAAGGAGGCGCCTACGGCGGGTTCTGCCTCTTCGACCGAATATCCGGGGTCTTCACCTTTATTTCCTACCGCGATCCGAACCTGCTCAAAACCATTGAAAACTTCGACGGTACGGCTCAATTTCTTCGCAGCGCAGACCTTTCCGACGATGAGGTCCGCAAGGCAATTATCGGGGCCGTTGGAGACCTAGATTCCTACATGCTGCCGGATATGAGAGGCTACGTCTCGATGCTGCGCTACTTGACCGGCGACTCCGAAGAAGACCGCCAGAAGATGCGGGACCAGATCCTGGGCACTACAGCAAAAGATTTCAGGGCCTTTGCCGAGGTCCTCGAGAAGGTGAACAGGGACGGAATCGTGAAAGTGCTGGGGTCGCAGGCAGCCATCGAGTCGGCCCTTGACGCACACCCTCAGTGGCTCAAGACTTTCAGGTTGCTTTAAGCTGGAAGGCGAATGTCGGATAAAATCAAACAGAGGAACTGGTAAACGCCCGCTAGGAAGAACATGAAGGGCCCGGAGTTTGATACGACGCTGCGTTCAAAATGAATGTGATAGGTTGCGCTTCGCTTCGCTCCACCAATCCTACGAATTAACTCAACCGGGACAGGGGAGTAGGATGGGTGAAGCGGAGCGAAACCCATCGCCATGGGCACATCTTGAACGCAAATCGGTATGAGAATACCCCTTGCGGAGCGTGGACATTAACAGCGCCAATGTGAATCAATTTATCCGTGAAATCCGTGGTTAAAATCTTTAAAAAACAAGAAAATACGGGATAGTAGCTGGAAAAGCCAGGCGTTTGAGTATAGCCCGCAACCAGGATTTGCCCTGATAATGGTTCCCGTTCTTCGTGCTCTTAGCGGTGATAGAATCATGTTCTGGGCCGAACAGCCTTGCGGAACAGCAGACGGAACGAAGCCCGAGTCTACAGCTTTTCCGGCTTGCAGAGGTTCTTCTCATCTGCGGCGGCCCTTCCGCAATTGCCGCAAACGTATTTGGGGTTGCGTACCAATTTTTTGTATTCTTCAAAATTTGATTCGATAAACCCGATATTCTGAAGATAACACAGGTGTTCCTCGTGATAGGGGTGGGGCATTTTCTTCTCAGCCATTTCATTTTTCCTTTGTCTAAAGATTGCCGAAAATTGTCAGAAATCCTTCCCGAAATGATTCATCTCTCTGCTGCATAACAACACCGCATTTGAAATTAAACATTGCGATGCGCACGAGCAATGGTTTTTAGATATGGCTTGCCTTGAAAGACGGCCTGCGGGGTTTTTAGCGGATAAATCTGTGTTCCGAAAAGGCGCTGCGGAGTTCAGGGGCGTTCTTCGATATCTTTTCCCCCTATAATGCTGTTCAGTTTGTTTATCAGGCTCTCCTGGGACTTCGAGCATTTTTCGCATGAACTCAGGTGGTCCAGGAACGCCGTGATGTTCCATCCTTCGTAAGTTTTCAATCCCAATTCAAGAGGGTCTTTGCCACAAAGGAGATCCAGCATCTTCCACTCCTGTCAGTGTGTTTCAGATGGTCTATACCGCAAATATGTCAAATGCGGAATAAAAAAACGGTTGTCATAAAAGTCTCCTGTTCGCGATATTATACATTGCGTACCCAGGAAAGAGAGAATATAATGCAACCCGTTGAAAAGAATATAGAAGATTTTAGGGGTTGGGAAGCTACCTTCCCCGCTTCCGATTTTAGCACTCCTCGCCTTCTGAGTCTGTGGGACATCATGCAACAATTCGGCATACGCAAGTTTTGCGCCGGTTTCTCTCTTCTCTACCTGAGGGAAGGTCAAATCCATTCAAAAATGGCATTCGATCCAGATGAATTGGAGAGCAACGCTGCAGATTTCGAAGAAATAAAAAAAAGCGCTATCGAAGCCCTCCAATTGATGCAAGATGAATGCAAAAAATGTGATCTTAAAGAGTCTGTTGAACACATAAAAATAGCTCTGCAAACGATAGTTTTTGAATCGAATTTGGATTCTCCCTTGTATCAGGTTTTATTCGCAGTTGAGAGCCAGATCAGATCTGCGAGAACGAAAATTCTAGAAGAACTCAAAAGACGTAAATTCCTGTGGGTGGACAATGCCTTGTCGCAATATGTGGATCGTGATGATCTGTTTGGACCGGAAGTGAAGGCAGCGTTTCCTTCTGCCAGCCCGGACATCAAAGAGGCGGGCAATTGTTTGGCTGTAGGCTGCTATACAGCATCCGTGTTCCATCTCATGCGGGCCGTTGAGTGGGGACTGAGGGCGTTTTGCACTCATTTAGGATTCCGGAAAGTCAAAAAGGGTAAGAAGGGGCAGTTAGTTCCTGTTCCATATGCCGAATGGGACCGGATTCTTAACCAACTTGATGAGCACATTCAAAAGAAGGTTGACAGATACAAGGTCGGTCCTCACAAGCAGGCTGCTCAAGAATTTTACAAATCATCAACACAGGAAATAAGTGCCATCAAGGATGCCTGGCGAAATCATGTCATGCATACTCGCCGCGACTATGGGTTGGAAGATGTTTATGCTATTATGGCGCACGTTAAGCGGCTTATGGTTCGGCTGTCTGCCAAAATCTCAGAATAGGGAAAAGCCATGAACAAATCGCTCCTTACAATCAAACACTTCCAAGATGAGGAAGCCGCCTATGCCTACGTGGAAGCACGGCTCTGGCCAAATGGTCCCGTTTGTCCTCATTGCGGCTCCACTGAACGAATAAGCAAGATGAACGGTAAAAGCACACGGATCGGGACATACAAATGCTATGTGTGCCGGAAACCCTTTACGGTAAAAGTCGGAACGGTTTTCGAGTCCAGTCATATTCCGCTCAATGTATGGCTCCAGGCAATGTACTTGATCTGCGCCTCAAAGAAAGGCTTTAGCTCGAATCAGCTTCACCGGACTTTGGGCGTAACACTGAAAACCGCATGGTTTATGAGCCATAGAATACGTGAGGCTATGCGTGGTGGTGCTTTTGCTCCATTCGGGAACAGTGGCGGGGCCGTTGAAGCAGATGAAACATTTCTTTGGGATATCCCAAATGTTCCAGTTTGGCAAGGGTACATGCATAAGAACAAGATTTTATCCCTTGTGGACCGTGAATCCGGCGAAGCTCGGAGTTGCGTAGTGGACGAATTAAATGCCGAAACCGTTATTCCAATCCTTAAAGAGAATATCGCCAAAGAAGCACGGGTAATGACCGACGATGCGAGACAGTATTGGCAAGTCGATGAAGATTTCGCGGATCATGGAGTTGTGCGCCACACCAAGGGCGAATATGTCTCGCCCATAGACCCTTCAATTCACACTAACACTGTTGAAGGCTATTTCAGTATCTTCAAGCGCGGGATGCGGGGAGTTTATCAGCATTGCAGAAGACAACATATGCACCGATATCTTGCTGAGTTTGATTTTCGGTATACTAACCGAGTTGCCAAAGGAGTTGACGACTCGGATAGAGCCGAAAAACTTCTGGAAGGCGTAGTAGGCAAAAGGCTTACTTATCAAACGACTAACAGCCAAGCCAGAGGGGGAAGGGATTGCCTATCGTGAGCCGCAAAAGAAAAGAAAAAGAAAAAACCAAAGATGGAAACCAGTACGCTCAGTTCGTGGATGCCGTTGAGCGTATCGGTCCTTATGATGAAAGCGTTCTTGATGAGGCTCTGAAAAAAATCGGGCGAGTAAAACCCGCCAAGGCAAAACGAGACAAAAAGGGGAATGGGGAAGCCCCGCATGTGTGAGCAACTGAAGTCCGCATGCGGGGCAATCCATCTCCCCATCGAGGAACTTCTGCGCTATTCCCCTAATAATCTGAGGCCAATATGAATCAACCGCCAACCGATAAGAATGATAATGCCTCCACTCATAAGAAGCACAGTTCTTTTGCCCCACCATCCCCCAAAAAATCGATATCCGGCCAGAGTGAAAAGGATGATGCAATAGGCAATTCCTATAAACCCCAAGGCAACGAGAAACAAAAGATAAATTGGCCATCGTGGATTCAGGCCGTTTGCACTATCGCCATCGTTGGCGTAACCTTCGGCTATACTTACTATGCCAGTGAACAAGTCGATCAAGTTAAAACGTCGATCAAGATAACATCCGCTCAATTTAGGTTGGATCAAAGAGCATGGCTCGGAATAACCACTAATATAAAAGGGGTGGTGGAAGTGGGGAAACCTATATTTGTCTCTGTGGGGCTTAAAAATACAGGCAAGACTCCAGCCAAGAATATTACTAATACTTTGAGGTGCGGAATAATTAACAAAAATGCTCCTTTTGTCTTTCCTGAGAAAGAGGATGCTCCTGGAATTAAAAGTAAAAGTTTGCTCTCGCCCCAGCAAGAAGCGTCGATGGATGGTACCGCTAAGGGAGATAACGCTTTGGGAGATTGGGCCGATGTAGTTAGCGGAGTTAGAATCTTTTATATATATGGGACCGTTAATTACGACGATATATTTGAGAAACCCCATTGGCTTATTTTCTGCCTTTATTATGATTCGTCCGATAAGTCCTACAAGGCATATAGCGAGCACAACGACACAGACAACGACTAACCGTTTCATTTATCTCCCTTTTTGGGGTTGAACAACCCAACTAATTTGTTGGTGGGTACGCAAAGTCACATATCGCACTCCTGTTTGTAACAAATTCTTGGGCGAAGTTTCAAAAAATTCTGCCTGCTAACCATTTTATTGTACTTTTCACTTGACATTAGAATCAACTATGCATAGAAATCTGGTTTCAAGCGGGGGATAATAAGTGAATCCACCAATAATTTAGACTGGATAACCAAAAAAGTGCTGCATGACAGGCTGAAAAAGATCATTCATGGTTCCGGTTTGCCGCTCGGCCGATTTGCCGAAAAAACCGGCGTTTCCAAGAACACGCTGATAAACTACCGTGATGGGGTGACATCGCCTGCAGCCCAATTTCTGGAGTTGGTGTGCAGGGAGTTCTCAGCCGATCCGGGCTGGCTGCTCCTGGGCGAGGAAACGGCCGGGGCTTGCGCTGCTGCGCGCGAGTCGGCCGCTGAGGAAGGTGAAGACCTCGCTCTTATTCCGCTCCTGGAATCGCGCGTTACTGCAGGTCCGGAAGGGGAAATCCTCTACGGCGAAATTGCGGACCATTTTCCTTTCAAGAAATGGTGGGTCGAAAAGCTGGTGGGGAAAAGCTCTGAACGTCAGGGGAGTCTTTTTCTTATACGAGTCAGGGGAGATTCGATGTCGCCTACTATAAACCAGGGAGAGATGGTCCTGGTGGACACCAGCGAGGTCGAGCGCCTGGAGGTGCTCGCGGGGCGCATATACCTCGTGATCCTGCCTGAAGGGACAGCGGCCCTCAAAAGGTTGGTCCTGAGCGGGGATGAGGGCGGCCTGAAGCTGGCCTGTCTGTCCGACAATACCGCAGACTACCGCCCGTTCGAATTTACCCTGGATCCGGAAAAAAGCCTTAAGTCGTACGTGCTGGGGCGAGTGCGATGGGCGGGGCAGGAGTTTGATTAAACCGGGGGGGGACAAATGAGCTCTGGAAATTATACCGGTAAAGATGCGGCATTCATTAAAGGCGAGCTGCTCAGGGCATATCTGGAGCCGCTCTTCATGATCATCGGCCAGCGGGAGCTAAGGATCGGTTACATAGACTGCTTTTCCGGACCCTGGCAGAAAGGCGCGCAGGACTCCGGCGACACTTCAGCTGCCGTTTCTTTGGGCATCATGGCAAAGTGCCATAACGATTTGTCGGAGAAATTCAGGAGAAACGTCCATTTTCGCGGATTATTCCTTGAAAAGAACAAAGAATCTTTTGGCAGGCTTGAGAGTTTCCTGAAATCCGAATCCTGGGATGGTGTCGATGCCCAATGCCTCAAGGGTGATTTCTGTGATCTGCAAAACGAAATACTGCCGTGGTGCGGCAATCGGGACTTTTGTTTCTTCTTCATCGACGCAACGGAATGGAGGCATATCGCGATTCCTACGCTGGAACCCCTTCTGTGCAGGCCTTCTTCCGAGTTTCTCATCAGTTTCAAGTTTGATTCCATTGTTCGCGCCCTTCCTGAAACGGACTCTGAAGAGCATATGAAGGCAATTTTCGGCCTGGCGCCGGATACCTCGAATATCGGTCCGGAAGAAAGAGAAAGATTTTTGTTCGACCTTTACTGCCGGCAACTGAAGGCTTGCGCGCCAATAATCGGAGGCGCAATTCCGCGCTGTGCGCATATGAGGGTCGTCCATCCCACAAAAGATCGCACGGTCTACGACCTTGTCTATCTGACGTGGGACCCGCTGGGTTTGGTGACTTTTATGGAGACCTCCGAGCAACTGGAAATGGAACAGAAGAAGGTGAGTGCCCTCGCCAGGCAATCGAAAAAGGTCAAGCGCAGCCGTCAGCTCGAGATTTTTACGGCTGAGAAGTTCGTTGAAGAAGAGCCGGCAGTCGATTCGACAAATGTAAAAGAGTACTGGCTGGCAAAGCTCTCACGTGCTCCCAAAAGGTTCGGGGTCGCCGAATTCGCCGATATGCTGGAAGAGTCCGGATGGTTCATGGAAGATTTTCAAAGGGCATTTCAAGAGCTGGAACGCGAAGGAAAGGTCAGGAACCTTGCCTCTACCGGAATGCGAACCGGAAATCCCGTTCGCTATTGGGCAAACGGCAATCGGGGCGAGCCGCTTGAGAAGCTGTAGGAGCGTGGGATGCCTGGAACTGCTTTGCCCGGCCTCTTGGCCGTGCCGTTATCTGTTAAGTGAGGTTATAACATTCAATGACAACAACCCAGCTTTTTGTTGAACTCCTGATAATTGGGATAGGCGCGGCGATATGGTTTGGTTTATTACTGGCTGCGATCTTTGGCTATCGCTTCGACGTCGGGATTCTAAAGATAGACACGTCACTTCTTGTTGTACTTGGCAGTATGGCGTACGTGCTGGGAATAGCCGTTGACAGACTGGCCCGCACACTCTTTAGGTTTGCTGAAGAGGTTCTAGCGAAAGGCAGACTAGCTAATCCAGAGGAGATCGAAAGACTCATACTCGTTTCATCCGAGGCGCTCGCAAGGCAGATCCAATACAATCGAAGCAGGTTACGCATTTGCAGGGCATGGGCGTTTAACATACTCCTGGCGTTACCGGTTTTCGTAGCTTGGAACCTTCGGGTTGGGGCCATGCGCTTGGTCTTTTGTTGGCTCGTCGTGGGAATTGGGTTTCTGATCTGCGCCCTTATGGCAGGTACGGCTTGGGTTCTTTCGGCAGACCACGATAAGAACCTGCGGGATTCAGATAAGTTCTTAGAGGGATACAAGTCAGAGGGAAAAAGCAGCTAACAAGGGCGGGCACATCGCGGCGGTTGCCGTTAGTGCTCGGCCCGCTGCCAGTTACCCTGACTGTTCGGCGGCGCAGAAGAACCAGTCGCGCATCTTCAGATTCGGGAGATAAACACTTGAATAAACTACAACGAGTGATTCTCAAGGGCTTCAAATCCATCAAGGAGATGGACCTTGAACTGAACCCTTTGAATGTACTGATCGGTGCGAATGGGGTCGGCAAGAGCAACCTTGTTTCGTTCTTCAAGATGCTTAACGAAATGATGGCAAAGCGGCTCCAGCAGTACATCGGCACGACGGGGCGTGCACAGTCCATTCTGCACTTCGGTCCCAAGGTGACGCTGCAGATGGAAGCCCAATTGCAGTTCGAGGTGGCCAACGGCGTGGACACCTACGCTATGCGCTTGTTCCACGCGGCGGGGGATACGCTGGTCTACGCCGAGGAGAGATTGAGCTTCCGCCAAACTGGCTCTACTTATACAAGATCGGTTTCTCTAGGATCGGGACATGAAGAAACGCTGATCGGCCAGAAGGCCGAAGAGGGAAACAAGACGGCCAAGGTATTTCGGCACTTGCTTCACAATTGCCGGGTGTACCACTTCCACGATACATCGCCGACGGCACGAGTTCGCCTGCATTGCTACATCGGCGACAATCGTTGGCTGATGCCCGACGCTGGTAACTTGGCAGCCTTCCTGCTGCGCCTCCGGGAGGAGCACGGCGGGTCGGTCTACCACCGGATCGTCAAAACCATACGTCTTATTGCTCCGTTTTTTGATGACTTCGATCTCGCTCCGGCCAGCCCCAACAAAAAGGACATAAGCCTGAACTGGAGGGACAAAGGATCGGATCAGGTGTTCGGCCCGCACCAGCTTTCGGATGGTACACTGCGAGCCATGTGTCTCGTGACCTTGCTTATGCAGCCTGAAGAAGAACTGCCGGAGCTCATCATTGTTGACGAGCCGGAACTGGGGCTGCATCCATATGCTCTTAACCTGGTCGCAGCGCTCTTCAAGAAAGCATCGCATCACACTCAAGTCCTTGTCAGCACCCAGTCGAGTTCCTTCCTGGACAATTTTGATCCTCAGGATATCGTTGTGGTGAGTCGGGAAGGTAATGAATCCCGGTTCACCCGGCCCGATGGGGCAAAACTGGAAGCCTGGCTCGATGAGTACACCATTGGCGAAGTCTGGGAGAAAAACGTCATCGGTGGAGGACCCCACTAAATGCCTCGCCTCTACCTCTTTGCCGAAGGGACAACAGAGCTTACTTTCGCCGACACGGTGCTCAAGCAGCACCTTGCCAACTGGGGAGTGTACCTGCATCCTCCGGTCCTCATTGCCCACGCTAAAAAAAGGGGAAGGGTGCATAGAGGTGGTGGACGAAATTATGCGCCGATGAAGAATGACATCCTGCGGTTTCTGGCGCAGGAAAGTGGCGGGGGCGTATTCTTTACTACGATGATCGACCTGTACGCTATCCATGCTAACTTTCCGGGGTTGGACGAGGCCGAAAAACTCCGCCACGTGCCCGACAAGCGGGTTGAGGCCCTTGAGCAAGCATTCGCCGAGGACATCAGTGATGACCGGTTCGTGCCGTACATCCAGTTGCACGAGTACGAGGCATACCTCTTTTCCGATCCCACTTGGTTCAGGTACTTCTACAACCATCATAAGAAGCAGATTGCTGCACTCAAGGCCGTCGCTGATGCGTATGAAACGCCTGAGTTGATTGACGACGGACCGCAGTCGGCCCCGAGCAGGCGGATTATTGCCGAACTTCCCGATTACGAAGAGGCGAAGTCCGTCGTGGGACCACAGGTGGCGGAATTGATCGGACTGGACAGGATCCGGGGCAAATGCCCCCACTTCGCCGCATGGCTGTCACGACTCGAAAAACTTGGCGGCGACACGCTGATCAGGGTAAACATTTAAAATCGTTAGCGATCTTTACGATTTCTACCGGCAAATTCCCAACATTTTCGAGCAGGACTCGGTGAGAAAGGAAAAGCTCAACGAGGCGCCCTGGGGGACGGTGCCTGAAGGTGTGCAACGCTCTTCCAAAAGCCCCTTGGCGCGCCGCCGCTGAGCCTTTCATTAGCCTGCACATCCATGAAGGGAAAAAAGATGACAGAGAAGGTCGTAGAGAGATATGGACAAAGAGTAGGATACACGGAAACGGAAGTCGAACGCTTCCATGAAGGAGGCCACAGGATCAGGCAGGTGTTACGTCTGTCGCGGGCGGCCGCAAAGTATTCGATCCAGGTGGAGGTGGTTGGCTCAAAGAACTGCAACTCCGGCCACACTGCCGGGCAGACGTTCATTCTCGATGTGGACGGCAATTTCATAACCAGGCTGTGTCCAAGCAGAATGTGCGTCTACCTGATATCCCAACTTACGATCCCGGTGGCGCTGATAAACGAAAGACTCAGCGAAGGCCTTGAGCCGAACGACTTTCATTTCATGCGCTATCTCCGCTGTCTCGACACCGGCGTCGACTGCTACGGTTACGGTGAGGTCATGCTCAAAGTCCAGGTTGTTCCTCGAGCCAAGGAAAAAGGGTGATTGACACTATAGTGAACGGAGTAAGTAAGTCGTCATGCCGGCGAAGCCTGCCCGGAAGTGTCCGGTCCGGAGGCCGGCATCCAGTAGTCGCTGTCCGGATTCCGGCTTGCGGTGGAATGGCGTCAACTTTTCAAGGTCGTTTCCTGTAGGCGGCTGACCACACACTCAACCGGACGCGCGGAGGCGCGTTGTGGCTTTCTCCGGAGGCCCTGGAGTCACGCACTGGTTATCGCGAACGTTATGTCCCAACTTTTTACCTGAGAATTATGTGGAGTTGAATATCACAACATCAGAAAGAAACGGTCATCGCACGGCAATAGACAACAACGGCCCGAACTTGAGTTGCAGTGGCAGAATCAGAAGCGTCAGGTGCGCCCTGCAGGGAATTAGGACAATGGTCTGCTCCCAGCACAACGCCTGGGTGCACGCAGCCGCAACCATATTGGTTGTGGTGGGTGGCTTTTGCTTTCGCCTCCGGGCTGATGAGTGGTGCTGGATTAGTCTTGCAATCGTCTCTGTCTGGACAGCCGAAGCTCTGAATACTGCCTTTGAGTTCCTCACAGACGTGGCTTCGCCCGAGTTCCACCCGCTCGCTGGAAAGGCCAAAGACGTGGCCGCAGGAGCTGTGCTTATATCGGCGATAGGCGCAGCGATCGTTGGTTTTCTCGTATTTGGGCCAAGACTGATGACGTTCATCGGTCTTTAGACATCCGGCATAATCAATGCCCCCAGGTGCCGCGCGCGGGGAGCGTGTTGAATGTTCCAGCAGTAGTTCCCTGGCCGCGCGCGCCTGATGTTGGTATTGTGCTTTGCTTTGGGAAAACAAGGTTAACAGTCCATGAATCTTTACGATGAATTCTTCTCGATGATATCGTTATTCAACAAGCTTGGAATCAGGTATGCGGTAGTAGGTGGCATCGCTCTGGCCTTTCATGCCAGACCAAGGTTCACCAGGGACATTGATGTCCTGGTGCATCAGGATGATATGAGTCTTTTGAAGATGGCTATGGGTAGATTGGGCTATGAAGAGACCGCCGAACCTTGGATACTCACCAATACGACCCTCACACTTCATCGATTTCTGAAGATTGAAGGGCAAGATGAACTCATGATTGATATTCTTGTGGCAAATACAGATGAGCACTTCAGGATAATCCGGGATGCCGGCCTTGCTGAATCGGCGACGGGGATGGTGCCTGTCGCTGATAAACGGGATATCATATGGCTGAAAAGGTCTCGAAACTCAGACCAGGATCGTGTGGACATATCGGAGCTTGAAGAAAATGACCAGGATAGAGAAAGCAGTTAAAATCGTTAGCGATCTTTACGATTTCTACCGGCAGATTCCCAAGATTTCCGCGCAGGACCCGGTGAGAGAGGAAAAGCACAACGAGGAGCCCCGGCGGACGGCGCCTGAAAGTGCGCCGCGCTCTTTCAAACGCCCCCTGGCGCGCCGCTGATTTGTACGTTACACGACAACCTGATGCTCTTCTGAGCTTAATCGAGAACGGTTGCGCAAAAGCTAACCTCTTTGGGCCTTCCGTTGACAAGTCGACGAATTGATAGAGCAGCAGGATCGGGGGGCATATTGGTAGTATGAAAGTCAAGACATCTATCACCCTTTCGGACCGGGCGGTCCACTGGAGGAATGATGGATATAAGAATCACGCCTTTAGCTCGAGTCGAAAAAGACTATCCGTGGAAAACAGGGTCCTGGAGCGCCTCCGCTGAAAGTAGCCTCAACCTGATCGGTGCTGTGGTCAGAGATCTGGGTCTCGGGAAATTATTAAGTGATACTATTCCTCCTATGGGCATTATGCCTACGCGAGCGCATCGCCTATCCAGCGGGAAAGCACTGACGAGTGTGGCGCAGGCGGTAAAGAACTGGCTGAAAGGCATTGAAGTGGTTGAAGAAGACGCAACCATTATTACAAGGCAAGTACCTTTGTGCTTGTTTAATTCGCCGGATGTGTCCGGAGCCAAGACGACATATGGTGAAATCGTGACTCAAGAGGGCAATCTCGGTTGGAAAATCGAGGTTTTAGGCACTGGCTTTGGAGCTGACGTAACAGTTGTAGTTAAGAACAAAAGCGAGTTCGTATCAAGCTCCGGTGATCGGAAGCTAGTCTTCGCTCCTTTGAAAATGCGGGTGGTTAAGGTATCTTTGTACAAGCGCGGCGTGTTTCAGAAAAGCTTTCTCAAGGCGGAATTGGACGAGACCGAAGTGCGCGATGCGAACGGATTGCGCACCATGAGCCCTGAAGAGTGGCAGGAGCTTACGTCAGGTGCGGAAGTTCTCGATCATTTTGACCTTTCGGACGACAAAAGTAAGGATAACGCAAAATATACTCGCACCTACACGATGAAGGGCAGTTTTGAATCCAAACTTGGTTTTAAGATATCCGACCTCGAAGCGAGTGTCGTGGCCAAGTGCATTGCGGAACATACTGTTGATGCAACATTTGAATTGCCGCCCGGCAAAGTGTACGAATTGTTGGTGTCGTCTTCGATATCCGGTTTCTTTTTCAGTGGGCACAAGAGTTGATGGCCGCTGGTAGCGCCGATGGCGGGGCGGTGGTTCCATTGGGTGGCCTAACAACCTCGTGCTGACACGAAACAGTTGGGCCCTATTTGACGTTTTTCATGAAACGAACATTGGAACTTAGTTAGCGCTAAATCAGGAGAGAATATGTCCATACAGGATACATTGGATAAAGCAGCGCAGGAACTCAAAGACTCGGGGAAAACATTGGATGCTTTGTATCAGGCTCGCATCGTGGGGCGGCAGCCGATAGAGCGCTTCGCTGGTGTGCATCCGCTTTTAACGGACAACGGTATCGACGCGGCAAAAACTTATACTCTTGTGGCTCAGGGCGATTCATGGTTTGACTACCCGGGGCATGACCTTATCAATTTCCTTCGTGATCGTCATGGCCACACAATTGAGAACATTGCCGTCGCCGGATCGACATTGAATGACATAGTGTACGGACCTGTGCCGAAAAATTGGTTGGGTATCCCGCAGTCCGGCGATGTGTCGCGCATTACAGAGCTTTTACATGTGATTGAAAAAACCCATCAGGAAAACGGCCCCTTGCAGGGTGTACTGATTTCAGGCGGCGGCAACGACATCGCAGGACCTGAGTTTTTCTCTTTTCGGAATAACAAGGACGCCGATCTTTCCAACCCCAATGCGGAGGTGCTCGATGGCGTGGTGACGGAAACTTTCCTTAGTGCGTACAAACATCTGATAGAGGTTATTCTTGCCCGCGCCGGCACCCTCCAGATAGATAATCTTCACATCTTAATTCACGGGTATGATTATCCATGGCCGGACGGTCGTGGATTTACCATGTTTAATCTCGTTGGTCCCTGGTTTGATGAGCCGTTCAATAAAAAGAATTTCCCTTACAATAATCAAGATGATCTGCTTCAAAGACGTGCGATAGTTCGCAGCTTTATAGAGAGCTTTAACTCAATGTTATCCACGCTCGCCTCTCAGTACCCTCAGAATGTTCACTACGCGGACTTGCGTGGCACCCTCGACGATGACATCAGCCTTTGGGCTAATGAATTGCATCCCGCGGAACAAGGGTTCGGTATGCTGGCGGACAAACTGAACCTGGCTTTGCATCAAGCGATTGGATAAAAAGAATTAGGCCCCGGATAAGGCGGTCAAGCTTTTTCTTCAGAAGGCTTCCGATGTGGGGACCTTTCAGGGGGTCCGGGAGGAATGGGAAGCATTGTGCTCACCCCGGACTGGATCAGAATTGTGAGATCCCCTCCTCGTCCAAGGGGATGATCTGCTCTGGTGCTAATCGTTTACTGTAACGGGCATGCTCCTTCCCGTCATCTTTGCCGTTTCCACTCTTCCCTTTGAACTTCTGCGCCTTTGCTTCGCTTTTGACAATTTTCACAGGGACCTTATTGGCTCCCGCCGGCTCGACACTATTCTCATCACGGGCGCTATTGGCGCTTCCGACCAGCATCACCAACTCCCCTGCGTATTGTTTCATCCGCTCGGCCTGGACGTTCATTTCCCCGGATGTAGAAGCCGTTTGCTCTGCATTCGCAGCATTTTGCTGGACCACGTTATCCATTTCGGTTACTGCTTTGTTCATCTGCTCTACACCCTGGGCCTGTTCCTGAGAGGCGGCGGAAATTTCGCCGACAAGCTCACCGGATTTGCGGACGCTGGCCGCCAGTTCCCGAAATTCCTTTTCTGTCGTCCCTACCAGTTCCGAACCTTCATTCACTCGCTTTACGGTATCTTCGATGAGCTTGGCAGTGTTCTGCGCTGCTTCGGCTGCTCGCATCGCCAGGTTTCTTACTTCATTGGCCACTACGGCGAAACCGGCTCCGGCTTCTCCCGCACGCGCCGCCTCCACGGCAGCATTGAGTGCAAGCAGATTGGTCTGGAAAGCGATTTCGTCGATTGTCCTTATGATTTTAGAGGTCTCTTCGCTGGCCTTGGAAATCTCTTTCATAGAGGCGGTAAGCTGGTCCATTGTTTGGCTGGCGCATGAGACTGTCTCCTTGGTCCCCCCCATCAGGCGGTTGGCTTGATTTGCGTTTTCCGCGTTCTGTTTTGTCATCGAAGCCATTTCTTCGAGGGATGAGGATGTCTCCTCAATTGATGCGGCCTGCACCGAAGCTCCATCCGCAAGCCCACTGCTGGCCGATAATATCTGACCGGACATCGCGCTGACCTGGCCTGCGCCGTCCCAGAGGCCCTGGGCTACTCGTATGATCGGCCTTAAGATGCTTCTTGTGATTGCCATGGTAAGGAAAATGACCAGTAGTGCGGAAGCCAGCATGGCGCCAACGAATCTTTTAATGGCCCTCGAGTAACTCCCTTTGGCCGACTGGTAGGATTCGCCGCTGAGCTTGACGAGTTCTCCATTCCATTTTTCCATCTCATTCTTGATGAAGTTGAACTGCTCGTCAACCGATCCCATATAGGAACTGGCTGCGGCGGCATCGACCGAAACCATGTCGATGGCGTCAGCAACTTTCTTACGGTAGTCGGTAAATGCTCCAAAAATCCTTTTAAAAGATTCCTTTTCGTTCCGGCCGGCTGCGGCCTTGGCCTTCGTCTGGATTGCGCCGTCGAGCTTGGACAAGGACTGAAGGGTCTCTTGAGAAAGTTTTTCGACCATTGCCTTGGGGTAGTCCGAGGCTGTCCAGGATATCAATTTAAAAGTGTTGCCCTGGATGGCGACAAGGTCCCTTTCGACGGACGAGAAATCCTGACATTGGTTGAGGTTGCCAAAAACTTCCTCAATCGAGGAGTAGAGCTGTCCAAACCCGAGGTATGAAAATGCCCCGACAACCAGAATTGCCGCCACAGTCATTATCGGGAAAAATGCGCTTTTCTGCTTTATGTTCATCTGACGCATGCCCAACTCCTCGAAAATACGCCTACTTGTAAATGCCGCAACCCACGAAGACGTTTTCTCCCGGGATGGACGTAACGTAAGAGGACTTGTCCTGGATTTTTTTGGTCTCAGGATTTGTCCATTTGTAATCCACCCAGCCGCCACCGGCTTTTGCCATTGCTGCCATCTCCTTCATGAAGGATTTTCCTTCGGCATCCTTGAGATCGGCCATGTTTTTGCCGACAAGCTTGGGGTTCGCAGGATGAGCGAGGCAGATAATATCGAAGTCGAACACGAAAGCATAGAGCTCGCCCTGCATGAATTCCCCCTTGGGATCATTTATGGCCGCAATTGTCTTTTCTTTTCCATTGGCCTTGAAAGAATCCACCGCCTTTTTCACCATGGCCTCAGCTTCACCCGGCGTATTTCCGGCCAGAACATGGTGAGCGCTGACAGCGAATATTAGTCCCAGGGCAAGAACGAAACACACAAACGTCTTCATAAGCTCTACCTTTCTCTTTGGGTTCGGGAAATTACGATCGAGAGTGCAAGACTCCCGCCCAGCCGCGCTTTTTATTCTAAGTGAATACGTATCAATTGAAGCCGATGCCCGGACGAGTTAAAAAAGAACAGTGTGGGCGGGGTGGAAAGTGTAACTGTCCCGAGCTTGTAACCGGCGCCGACTTTTTCAAAATGTCGTCTTCTTCTGATTCCTTGGTAAAACATATTCGGAAGGATCAACCAGCCACTTGAGGCTTTTATTATCCCCGCACTCCCTCCCAACGCCTGAGCAGCGCTACTTCTCCCAAGCCTTGGGGATTGCAAAGCCAAAAATACACCGGCATAAACGCAGGTGCAGTGACGACACAAAAAGCTATTATCTTGATTCTTACACGATAATCGCAATTCAATCCGGATGCTCGACCGGCCGGCCGCGTGACTCGGAGCAAGCGGGGCCCCCGGCCGCTTGCCTGCCGGGCTGAGACAAGAGTTTCCCGGAAAAGCTCTTCGCCCATGAGGCAGGAGCAGGTATTCACCATTCCCTCCGAGACTTCTTCCCCGGCAATTGCCCGCATGAGAAGAGTGAATTTTTCCTAAAGTTTCCCTGCCGGATACCGATCTAGATTGTAACTAAAAGACTAGGGAATAACGCGGAATCAAATCCACACCCCCTGTTCGCCTGGTGAGAGTTCCCGCTGAACTCTCAATGCATGGCCATACCTGTATTTCCCCTGTGAGCGGCGATACTTTCCTTAGCGAATTTTCTGCGGTCCCGGTTCGTTAGGTTTGGGGTTGTAGAAATCATCGACTCACAAAAAATAAACGTTCAGGCGGAGTAGATGAAGAACCAAGGGTATTTTCCAAAGGTGTCCCGCAAATCCTATGCGTCCGTTGTGAACCTCATGAAAATACTTGCGCTTGCGTGTGGAAGAGTTCTCCCGAAGTGCGGTTTCGGTGGTGCAACGTCTCACAAATCGGCCTGGGAGTGCGCTCTTAAAGACTTGGTCGGAAAGATCGAGGATCTTAATAGCTCAACCGAGAGCGATTTTCTCGAAATAGGGGAAATGCTTCAGGGTTTTTATCGAAGCGCCAAAGAAATCTCGAGGGAATCAGAGGCCATAGCGGGACTGATGTCCGGCGAGCGTATCACTATGGCAATCGAGGGGCTTCGCGCCATTTTCCGCCGCATCGAGCGCATGGAAAGCGAGTCGCAACAGCATGCGGAAGCACTCGATGGAATTCTTCAAACACTGGGCGGCCTCAGCCGTTCACTTGCCGGTTTCAACAAGTCTGTTCTGACACTGGGTGTCTTTTGCACCTCGGTCAGGATCGAGAGCGCGAGGCTTGGCAGCAGCGACATCGGGTTCGACACCTTGGCCGACGACATCAATAAACTTGCCGTTGACATAGCCGCGCGCTCCACAACCATCATAAACCGGTTGGACAGCCTCACCGCTCTTATCCGCATGGATCTTTCCAGCGTACGGGAGCTTGAAACTACTCAGCGCAGTAAGATCCGGACCATTATTGGCCAGACGCAATCGAGTCTCGAAACCCTGGTGGAAAAACATCAAATCTCAGACGCGGCCGCCAGGAGGATCGGTTCCAGGTATGTGGAATTCTCGCGCAAGATCGGGGAAATCGTTTCATCGGTGCAGTTTCACGATATCACGCGACAACAAATGGAGCATGCCGCAACAGCCTTGAAACAGCAGATTGACTTCGGCTCGCCGGATCCAACAGCGACCCGGGGCATTATTGAACTCCAGGCCATCCAACTCCGCTTTGCGGGCGGAAAGCTTGTTGTGGCGGTAAACGGCATCGTGGAACACCTGTGTGCGGCGGCTCGAGACATTTCGGATATTTCCAGTGAATCACTGGCGGTCGCCGGCTCCTCGGGCGATGAGAAAGATTCCTTTTTGCGCGGCATTGAGGAGAGGCTGTCGTCAATAAATTCGGCGCTTCACAACTATGGGCATGCGAAAAGTCAATTGGCATCGTCGATGGGATCGATTACCGCCTCAATGACTGAAATGACCGGGTTCGTAGATGACATTGAAAGGATAGGAATCGCCATAAAACTGATCGCGCTCAATGCGGTTGTAAAAGCGTCCCACATTGGAGAAACGGGCGCTGCACTCGGTGTTCTTGCAGTCTCGATCCATCAGCTTTCTTTTGAAACGGCCCACCAGACGAGCGCCCTTTCCGAAACGTTCAGGTCCATCGTGAATTCGGCCGAGCGGCTGCGGACCGGAGCGGATTTAAGGGAGGACCCATCTGGCAGCGTCCTGGACCAAATGGCAGTGGAATTGGGCACACTGGTGGGGACGCTTCGCGAGGTTAACGAGAGCATAGCCGCACACCTGAAAGATATTGACAGCGCTGGAAACGGTCTACTCCAGGAAATCGAGGATGCCGCGGCCGGCATACATGTCCATGAAAAGGTGGCCGAACTTATCGGGGAAGTTGCATCGGACCTCGACGGCATAGCGGCCGCCCTGGATGGCGCCGTAACGGCCGATGTCCGGGAGAAAAATGCGGACCGTAACGCCGAAATACTCAAATCGCTTGAAGAATCCTACACAATGGACAGCGAGCGCGAACTCCACAAAATGACAGCACCTCCGAGTGCTTCCGCCCTTTCACCATTGGCGGCGGAAAACGGAAAAATGATGCCGGAAGCCGGGGGTGTTGGCAGCGAAGACGATGAAGGCGGATTTGGCGACAACGTTGAACTGTTCTGAGAAAGCCTGATATCCGGGGAGGCCGGGATGCACTATGAAATCGAGCAGGACGGGCAAGGCCGTCTGTTGAAACTGCAGGGCAGATGCACCATCGAGCAGGCAAACGATCTAAGAGAAGTCCTGCTGAGTAAAATCGTAGAAAATGGGCATGTATCTGTAAACCTCGAGCAAGTGAGTGAAATCGATCTGACTTTTTTGCAACTGCTGTGTTCCGCGCATGGGACCTCACTAAAACTCAGTAAACGGTTTGCCCTTAACGGGCCCCTGCCGGAAGTCTTCATTGGGGCTGTGCGGGAGGCGGGCTATTGCCGGGTAATCGGCTGCAGCCGCGACACCAACGGGAGCTGCCTGTGGAAAGGAGAATGGGACCAATGGGCAAGACAATCATGACCGTCGATGATTCTGCAAGCGTGCGCCAGATGGTAAGTTTCACTCTCAGGGACGCGGGCTTCGAAGTGATCGAAGCAGTGGATGGCAGGGACGCTATGAAAAAGCTGGGCGCCACGCCGGTTCACATGATGATCACCGACTTGAACATGCCCAACATGGATGGGATTGAACTGATTCGCAGCGTACGGGCTAATTCTTCATGCAGGTTTATTCCCATTATTATGCTTACCACCGAATCCCAGCCTGAGAAGAAGCAGGAAGGAAAAACGGCTGGGGCGACCGGCTGGATCACCAAGCCCTTCAAACCCGATCAACTGATCGCGGTCATAAGAAAGGTGCTGGGATGATTGACCAACTCAGGGAAGTATTCAAGTCGGAAGCTGCCGACCTGCTGGCCGAGCTCGAAGCGGGGCTGCTCGAACTGGAAAAAAAACCCGGGAACCGGAACGCCGTCGGGCGAGTTTTTCGCGCTTTGCACACATTAAAGGGATCCAGCGCGATGGCGGGCTGGAACAAGATCGCACCGTTTGCCCACGAAGTGGAAAGCGTCTTTGAGCTTGTCCGCATCGAACAGGTAAGCGTAACTAAGGAATTGATCGACCTTATCCTTGCGGCCGGTGATGAAATTCGCCGCATGCTGGGCGAAGCGGACACGAATGCGTGGGACGAGGCCCCATCTGGACAGCGGACCGGGGAGATCGTACAGCAACTCAAAAAGCTGACTGCTTCAGGCGGTGAATCCGAAGAGATACCTTCTGAAGTTATTTCAATCGGGGAGGGCCCGGGCGGGAAAACCGCGATACCTTTTCCAACGGAATCTCCAGCCGCTGGAGAATACGCCACCTACCGGATATTCTTTCGTCCATTTGCAGAAATTCTTTCCAAAGGATCCAATCCGGTCCTCCTGTTGAACGAACTGCACGGCCTTGGGGTATGCAACGCTTCAGCCTGCCTCGATTCAATTCCTCTCCTGGATGAACTCAATGCCGAAGAGTGCCATACCTCCTGGGACGTAATACTCACAACGCGGGGGGGCTTCGACGCAATCCGGGATGTATTCATCTTTGTTGAAGACGATTGCGAGCTAAAAATCGAAGTCGTGGAACAACGTATGTTTGGAGAAGATCCCGAGCCGAGAAAACTTGGAGAAATATTGGTCGATCGTGGTGATGTCGTGCCGGAACAGATTGCTCAGATTCTCGATAAGAAAAAACTAATTGGCGAGATGCTGGTCGAATCCGGGCTGGTGAGTAAGAGCAAAGTGCAGGCCGCTCTCGCCGAGCAGCAGCATGTCCGGGAGATGCACGACAGGGCCAGGCAGGAGCAAACCGCAGCTACGGTCAGGGTACCGGCCGAAAGACTCGATTCGCTCGTCGACCTGGTTGGTGAGCTGGTGACAGTCCAGGCGAGTCTGAGCCGACTTGCAATGCACAAAAAAATACCCGAGCTGCGGTCAATTGCCGAGCATGTGGACAGGCTCACCGCAGAACTTCGCGACAGCACTATGAGCATCCGCATGCTCCCCATCGGTACTACTTTCAGCAAATTCAACCGCCTCGTTCGCGATCTTTCATCGGAATTGGGCAAGGAGGTGATACTCACGATCGACGGCGCGGAAACCGAGTTGGACAAGACCGTGATCGAGCGGATTCATGACCCGCTGGTACACCTTATTCGAAACAGCATCGACCACGGAATAGAGTCGCCTGGCGTAAGGGCCTCCAATGGAAAACCTAGGCAGGGTACTGTCCATCTGTCGGCAATCCACTCCGGGGCGAATGTGCTCATAAGCATCGAGGATGACGGCGCCGGACTGAACAAGGAGGCTATCAGGAAAAAAGCGGTTGAAAACGGCCTCATCTCACCGGATGTGGAGCTCTCGGAAAAGGAGGTATTCGGCCTCATCTTCGCGCCCGGCTTCTCCACTGCGGGCAAAGTGACAAACGTCTCGGGCAGAGGGGTCGGCATGGACGTTGTAAAGAGCGGCGTCGAGGCCCTTCGAGGCGCCATCGATATTGCCAGCCGTGAGGGAGCTGGAACCACGATCACCCTCAAGCTCCCCCTGACCCTTGCAATAGTGGATGGGCTCCTGGTCAAAATTGCCGATGCCAATTTCGTTCTGCCTCTGTCCATTGTGGAGGAATGCGTGGAACTGACCAACGGTGGCGGCGCTGCGGGCCATGGACGGCAAGTCACCTTTATCCGGGGCGAAATAGTTCCTTACATCCGGCTGCGCGAAAGGTTTTCAATCGACGGCCCCGCCCCGCCCATCGAACAGATCGTGGTGACGGAAACAATGGGAGGCAGGGTCGGATTCGTAGTGGACAAGGTCATAGGCGAACACCAGACGGTCATAAAGAACCTGGGAAAGATCTACAGCAAAGTTAGAGGCGTCTCCGGGGCGACAATCCTTGGGGACGGCACGGTGGCCCTGATCGTCGACGTTCCGCAAATCGTTCAGGGCGCCATCGCATTGGAAGAGAGGTCAGTGCACTGATAAGCGAGTATTTACAGGTGATGGGAAAGTCAACGGGGGCAAGACCTGCAAAGGTCTGGAAAAAAGGAGAATCAAAATGCAGTGGTTTAAAAATCTTAGTGTCAGAACGAAGCTTCTTTCGAGTTTTGTTTTTGTTGCAATGATTGCCGGTCTGGTCGGCTATATCGGCATCACTAACATCGGCACAATTACTAAGGAAGCCGTGACCATGTACGAGCGGAATACCGTTCCGATAGGCGATCTGGCGGCAATATCCACAGAATACGAGCGAACGCGGGTCAACCTGAGGGACATTATCGCTCTGGACAGCGCCGACGAAAGAAATAATAAAATCACGACCATAAAGGAAGTCGACAAGGCCCTTGAGACCAGGATGGCTGAGTTCGAGAAAACGATCCATGCCGAAGAAGTACGCAGGGAGTTCCAAAACCTGAGAAAGGCAAAAAACAACTACGAGCCCATTAAGGAAAAGGTGATCGCGCTGACGCTTTCCGGACATAAGGATGAGGCGATGAAACTGCTCCTGGGCGAGGGCGTGGCAGTCGCAAAAGGAATAGGCGATTCGATTCAGGAAATGATCAATTTCAAAACGGCGCAGGCCAAAGAACGGGCCGACCAGAACAAGGCCACCGCAGCAAGCGCCACAAGAATGAGTATTGCGTTTGCTGTAGCCGGCATGACTGCAGCCCTCATCATCGGATTTTTCCTCTCTCAGATCATCTGCAAGCCTATAAAAAGTCTGGCTGATGCTGCGGAAAAGATAGCCATTGGAGACACCAACGTTCACGTGGAGTCGAATACAAAAGATGAAATAGGAATTCTGCTACTGTCTTTTGCGAAAATGGTGACGGCCATGAACGAGGTGACCTCAATAGCATCTGAAATAGCCGCCGGCAACCTGATGGTGAAGGTTGATGAACGCTCAGAGCATGACAAGCTGATGCAGGCCCTTTCTAAGATGGTTTCCGGTTTGACCGAAACGGTAGGCAACATCCGGAGCGTGGCCAACCAGGTCATGAGTGGGAGTGAGGAGTTGAGCGCGAGCGCCGAAGAGCTTTCACAGGGCACAAGCGAGCAGTCCTCGGCAGTAGAGGAAGTCTCGGCTTCCATGGAAGAGATGGCTGCCAACATAAAGCAGAACTCGGATAATGCTCGCCAGACTGAAAAAATGGCCATAAAGGCCGCTGAAGACGGTAAGGCAGGCGGAGAGGCGGTTGCCGAAACGGTTGCTGCGATGAAGGAAATCGCCAGTAAGATTTCGATAATAGAGGAAATCGCGCGCCAGACAAACCTTCTTGCCCTGAATGCCGCAATCGAAGCCGCCCGCGCCGGGGAACACGGTAAGGGTTTTGCAGTGGTTGCATCCGAAGTTCGAAAACTTGCCGAGCGTAGCCAGGAGGCGGCAGGAGAAATAAACGAACTGGCCAAGACCAGCGTGGGGGTAGCGGAAAAAGCCGGCAGCATGCTGGCAAAGATCGTTCCGGACATCCAGAAAACCGCCGACCTGGTCCAGGAAATCAACGCGGCGAGCAACGAGCAGACTTCGGGTGCGGACCAGATCAACCGGGCAGTGCAGCAACTCGATCAGGTGATCCAGCAAAACGCCTCGGCATCCGAGGAAACGGCTTCAACTTCCGAGGAACTTCTCGGCCAGGCCGAACAGCTCATTTCTACGATTTCATTTTTCAAAACCGGCAACGACGCCCTGTCGGCAGTAACGCGCCGTGACTTGGCAAGAGGCGTCAAAAAGGTGAAGACCCCATCCGTCAGAGTTGCGCATGCAGGCCAGGTTGCTCACGCAAAAGCGGCTTCCGGCCACGACGAACGTAAATCAAAGGGCATAGCGCTCGAGCTGTCCAAAGGGGCTAACGGCGGTAGTGACCGGGAAGACGAACAGTTTGAACAATATTAGGGAGGCAAGGACCATGGGTTCGCCAACTATAACGGAAACGACACAGTACCTGACCTTTAAGCTGGAAGATGAAGTCTTTGCCCTGGGGATTTCTCAGGTGAGGGAGGTGCTCGACTACACCGCCGTCACCAGGATCCCCGAGATGCCGGACTTCATGCTCGGTGTGATCAATCTGCGCGGAAGCGTCGTGCCTGTTGTGGACATGCGCCTGAAATTCGGGATGGAACGCACCGAGAAAAAGGTCAATACCTGCATCATAATCGTAGAAATCGACCTCGACGGTGAAACGACGATACTGGGCGCCCTCGCCGATTCAGTCCAGGAAGTGATGGACCTCGACCCCGACCAGGTCGAGGCGCCTCCGAGGATCGGCACGCGCCTGAAATCGAAGTTTATCAAGGGAATGGGCAAGCGGGACAATCATTTCATCATCATTCTCGATATAAACCGGGTTTTTTCAGCCGATGAACTGGCAATGACGCAGGAAAACGGTGCGGAAATGGCCGAAGCCTCCTAGAATTTTGATGCATGAATCAGGGCCCTTTCCGGACGGAAACCATCTAACGATTGGCTCTCATCGCGGATGTGTCATGCAGCAGGAAACCGTGAACAACCTGAATGTGTCCACCACCATCATGTCCGATAAGGTGTTCAGGCGCCTGAGCGGGTTTATCCACGGGCACTGCGGGATCAAGATGCCTCCCGCAAAGAAGCAGATGCTCGAAGGCAGGCTGCGAAAACGCCTTCGAGCACTGAATGTGAGTTCCTTTGAGAGCTATTGCGATTATGTCTTCAAAACAGGGGCTGAAACCGAACTTATTCACATGATCGACGCGGTTACAACCAACAAGACCGACTTCTTTCGTGAGCCCGCCCATTTCGATTACCTGCTCGAAAATATCCTGCCGGAACTGAGCCGCTCCATGGAAAAGATTTCGGTCTGGAGCGCCGGGTGCTCCAGCGGCGAAGAACCCTATACTATCGCAATGATACTAAGTGAATTCGCGCAAGGGAATAAAATCAACTTTTCAATCCTGGCCACAGACATTTCCGCCAGGGTCCTGGAACAGGCAAGACGTGCGATTTACGATCACGACAGGATTGAACCTGTCCCGATACCCTTCAGGAAAAAATATCTTCTTCGCGGCAAAGACGATCAGGGCTTGGTCCGCATCAAGCCCGAGCTGAGGTCGCAAGTTCATTTCCGCAGGCTCAACCTTATGGATGCCGGGTTCGGGATGTCAGGCAAGATGTGCCTGATATTCTGCCGGAACGTTATGATCTATTTCGACCGAGACACCCAGGAAGAATTGTTGGGAAAATTCTGCCGGCAGCTCGTTCCGGGCGGATATCTCTTCACCGGGCACTCGGAGACGATCCAGGGAATGGACCTTCCCCTGGTCCCGTTTGCTCCGACTATCCACAAAAGGGTGTAGAGGCAAAGCAAAATGCCAAAGAAAATAAAGGTCCTGATAGTCGATGATTCAGCACTGGTGCGCCAGACGCTTGAAGCTGTGCTTTCCGCCGACCCCGCCATCGAAGTGATGGGGACCGCTACGGACCCATATTCGGCGGCGAAAAAGCTGTGCATCGACATTCCCGATGTCATCACCCTGGACATTGAAATGCCGCGCATGGATGGTCTTACTTTTTTGCAGAAGCTGATGAGCCAGTATCCCATTCCGGTCGTGATATGTTCAAGCCTTTCAAAGAAAGGCTCGGAGACGGCCTTTAAGGCGCTCGAATACGGTGCGGTGGACATCATCCAGAAACCCTGCCTGGGCACAAAGAAGTTCCTGGAAGAAGCCAGGATCGCAATATGCGACGCCGTGAAGGCGGCAGCGCTTGCACGTGGAAAAAAGCGTCCCAAAATCCATGTGGTCGAGCCGAAACTTACTGCTGATGCCGTTCTTCCCATGCCCAACAGCAGGGCCATGATACAGACCACCGAAAAAGTCGTTGTGGTAGGCGCTTCAACGGGCGGAACCGAAGCGCTGAGAATCCTTCTCGAAGCGCTCCCTGCGGATGTGCCCGGGATTGTCATCGTGCAGCATATGCCTGAACACTTTACCGCCGCATTTGCAAAACGCCTTGACGCAATCTGCCGAATTTCAGTCAAGGAAGCGGAAAACAATGATACGGTCCTGAGGGGTCGAGCATTGATCGCCCCGGGAAATCGTCATCTGCTGCTGAAGCGAAGCGGCGCGCAATACTATGTGGAAATCAAGGACGGTCCCCTTGTGTGCCGGCACCGCCCCTCGGTCGATGTCCTGTTTCGCTCGGCCGCGCGCTACGCCGGCAAAAACGCGCTCGGCATAATCATGACCGGCATGGGCGACGATGGCGCCAGAGGCATGCACGAGCTAAAGCTGGGCGGGGCCTTCAATATAGCTCAAGATGAAAAATCATGCGTCGTCTTCGGTATGCCCAACGAAGCCATCAAGCTCGGAGCGGTGGACAGGACACTGTCACTTGAGGAAATTGCCCCGGAGATTCTTAGGGTCTGCAATAATTGGCAGTAAGTTGATCTGCGTCCGGCCATCAAGCTGCTTCCACTATGAAGCATTTCAGGTATCTCGTCTCGGGCATGGCTAAAAGGCCCGGATGGTCGAGAGACTGGCCGAGGATCTGGAGCAAGCGGAGCTTTCTTCCGCTTGCCTGTCCGGCGGAGATCAGGGCCTCCCGGAAAAGCTCTTCGCTCATGTGGTAGGAGCAAGAGCAGGTAATAAGGATTCCGCCGGGTTTGAGGGCAAGAAGCGCCCGGCGGTTTATGTCGGTGTAGCCCTTCGTGGCTTCTGTGACGGCCGGCCTCGTCTTGGCGAATGCCGGGGGGTCAAGGACGATTACATCGAAAGATGCCCTTGCAACCCGCTTAAGGTAATCGAAAACATCCCCGGCAATAAAAGATGAGCGGTCGCCGAATCCATTCAGCTCCGCGTTCCGGCGGGCCTGTTCGACAGCGTCTACAGACTGATCGACTCCTATCGCTTCGGCTGCTCCTCCCGCAATTGCCGAAAGGCTCCATGCTCCGTTGTAGCAGAAAAGATCGAGAACCTTTTTGCCTTTCATCCAAGGTTTGGCAGCGTTTCTATTATCGCGCTGGTCGAGATACATGCCTGTTTTCTGACCGCCGACCACGTCAACCAGGTAACGGATGCCGTCAATTTGGATGGGGATATCGCCGGCCACGCTTCCGAAGGCTACCCCCTTTTCCGGCGCAAGGCCTTCTAGGGCGCGAGAGGGCGAGTCATTTCGGAATACCAGCGCCGCAGGCCTGAAAATATCGAGCAGCAGTTCCCTCATTAACTCCTCCATCCCGGCCATCCCAACAGTCCCGGCCTGGTAGACGAGAACCTCTCCGTACCGGTCGACCACAAGGCCGGGAAGGCCGTCCGATTCGCCAAAGACGACCCGGCAGCTTTCCGCTCCAGGGTAAAGGAATTGGCGAAGACTTGCCGCCTCAAGTAGTGTCTGGCGAAAGAATTTCTCATCGGGCTTCTTGCCCGGGGGGCAAACGAGGCGCACTGCGATAAGTGATGCGGGATTGATATAGCCGGCCCCGAGCGACACGCCCTTTGCAGTGAGCACCTCGACCCAGCTTCCGGGCTCAAAATCATGGATCGAATCGGCTATCTCGTTGCTGAACACCCAGCGATGCCCTCGGAGAATGCGCCGCTCGCGGCCCGAATGCAGGGTTAAAGTTTTCATGGCTGGTTTTTCTTGACCGTTCACCGCACTCTGCACGTAATTCCATGCTCCACGAAGACTCCGGTTCGACCGCAATAAAAAAGCGCTCCGCGAAGAGCGCCTCGTGGCGGCAGGACCGCTTTTTTCAGCCTTTTGCCCCGGCCTTTACGGAGTCTAGCAGTATATAGTAATCCTCATAAGTATCGGCCGAACTTTCGATTAATTCATAAAGGTCATCGAGGTCCATGTTTAGGACGGCGTCCTTGTCAGGCGACTCCTCTTTCAATTCGATCCAGATCCAGTCGAGAAGCATTTCCTCCGGATCGCTGTAACCTTCTTCGCGTTTATCCAGGCTCCCATCGCGAACTTTTTGTCCAACCTTCTTAAGTGCCGCCCTGACAAATTCTTTCATATCCATTCAACACCCTCCTCTATGTAAACAGCCTGTCCCCGACAGAGCAAACGGTTGAAAACTTTTTAAAAAATGCATTTCAGCCTGGACAAAATAGCTCATTAGCGGCACGCGTTCAACCCTATTTATCCGTTTATGAACACACTTGGTGTCGGCGCTCCAACTCTTTTCTTGTTCAATTTACAACATCTTAATATAATTCCTGGCTCTGATGCAAAACAGGTGTTTTCAACGATAACTCCTCATTTTTGCCACAGATCCAATTTTTTGGATAGGGGGACCATTTTTTATGCCCGAAAAGCAGTACCTGATCGATGCAATGACTGTCAACGACTCTTGGCGGCTTTTTAAAATTCTGGCGGAGTTCGTCGATGGGTTCGAAGCATTGGGCGACCTTTACCCGGCTGTTACGATTTTCGGGTCGGCTCGGGTAAAGCCCGGCGATGAGACTTATGAAAAAACATACGAGATCGCCAAAAAACTTGGCCTGAACGGATACCATGTTATCACGGGCGGGGGGCCCGGGGTGATGGAGGCCGGGAACAAGGGCGCAAAGGAAGGGGGCGCTAAATCTGTTGGGCTCAATATCGAACTCCCGCTCGAGCAGTGCCCGAACCCTTATGCCACCCTGAAGCTCGATTTCCAGTACTTTTTCGTCCGTAAGGTGATGTTTGTCAAATACGCCCAGGCCTATATCGGGATGCCGGGCGGGTTCGGGACAATGGATGAAATCTTCGAGGCGCTTACTCTCATTCAAACCAGGCGCATAAAGCCTTTTCCAGTGATCCTGTTTGGAACTCAATACTGGACGGGCCTCCTGGAATGGATTCGCAACACCCTTATTAGCGGCAAATATATTTCGCCGGAAGATCTCGATTTTGTTACGCTTCTGGATGATCCTGACGAAGTGGTTCACACGATCAGAAAATATGTAATCATCTGATTGAGGAGGGCTGTTTTAAATGCCGATCTATGAATACCGGTGCAGGAAATGCAAACGAAAATTCGAGAAAATAACTTTCAGGGTGTCCGAGGACGTCTCGGCCGACTGCAGCCACTGCGGCAGCGCCGAGGCTGAGCGGATTCCATCTCGAATCAGGGTCCGGCTGTCCGAGGAGACCAGAATGGAGCGCATGGCAGATCCATCCCGGTTTTCCGGCCTTGATGAAAACGACCCGAAGAGCATGGCCAAATGGATGAAGTCAATGAGCAGGGAGATAGGTGACGACATGGGGGAGGACTTTGACGTGGACGCTATGATGGATGAGGCAATGGCAGAAAAGGAAGGCGCGGAAGGCGGGGGCTCAGGCATCGGCGATTTGGGTCCGGGCGGCGATGACGACTGAAGATAACCGAAGCCCCGGTTTTTCTTACGGGCCGGTTTCCTCTTTCAGGTGGAGGACTCGCGCGCAGGACAGGGGTCTCAGGCTGGACGATGCTGTTTCCGGTTATCTCAGGATTCCGCAAGGCGAGGCGGCAGACCTGATCGACTTCGGATCGGTTTATGTCCGGGGCCGAATAGAGCGCAGTCCTTCTATGATACTCTCAGGGGAAGAGGAGATTTCTGCTACCTTTCCTCCTTACGGAATCCGCAGGTTCTACGAGATCGATCCGGCCCGCGTAATCTTTCGCGACCGTTTTCTTTTCATATACGACAAGGAAGCCGGTATTCCAAGCCAACAGACTCCATACGACGCCTGCAACAATGTTTTTGCGGCCTTGTTTCGCCATCTGGCAAAGGAGAAGACCACAGACTGCTACGCAGCCCTTCACAACAGACTCGACAGGGAAACCAGCGGCCTTCTGCTCTTCGCGCTCGCAAAGGGGGTAAATGTGTCCCTGAGCAAAGCCTTCGCGGAAAGGCGTGTAAAGAAGGAATATCTCACATGGGTCGAGGGCATTCCGAAAGATGATTCGTGGACCTCTGATTCGGATATCGGGAAAATCGGCGGCAAATACAGGGCGGTTGGGAAAGGAGAAGGCAAAAAAGCCCAAACACTTTTCCAGGTATTGCGCCGGGGAGAGGACCGCACGCTTGTACTTGCCAGCCCCCTCACGGGCAGGACCCACCAGATAAGAATTCACCTGGCCCAAGCCGGCCATCCGGCAGTGGGCGACCGGGCCTACGGCGCAAAACCGGATAAGCGCTTGTATTTGCACGCCTGGCGTCTAACCCTCAAACACCCTGCCTCCGGAAGACTTCTCAGCTTTGAAGCCCCGGTACCGCCCGAGATGCAGTAGGGATTGTTCAGGTTCGAGTGGCGTCTGAGCCCTGAACGGCTATAGTTCCCTGGGCAATCGCACAGGGAGTCTCCTTTTGTGCCTCTATGGCAACTACTTCGCAACGGCAGACTGCAATCCGTTTGCCGGAACTCTCAACAACCCCCGTTGCTACCAGGCGCTCGCATCGAGCAGGGCGCAGGTAATTGACTTTATATTCGACAGTCACCACGGTTGGTCCCAAAACTGAGCCCCCGGCAAATGCCAGTGCACTATCAACGAGGTAGCTGAGGACGCCCCCGTGGATGAAACCGTGTTGTTGCAGAAACTCCGGGCGCGTGCTCAGCGCAAGCACAGCCCGCCCTGGTTCGAATGAAACAAGCTCTGTGCCCAAATACTGACTGAATGGCTGCGAGGCGAGAGCCAACCTGCCCCAACTAGTAGAGTGATTCCAAATTAATGTTGCAATAATTTGCTTTTCATGTAATTTTCCCACTCCGGAGGTTAAACTTAGACGGAGGAGGGAAAAATGCCATTTCAAAGAACGAGGCCGGCACT
>Ga0187862_10000797_pt1 | contig 35200 bp, 35 predicted proteins | sample June2016WEW_10_1_FD_133003 | JGI IMG/M metagenome (GOLD analysis project Ga0187862, IMG submission 133003) | Peatland microbial communities from SPRUCE experiment site at the Marcell Experimental Forest, Minnesota, USA - June2016WEW_10_150 | ecosystem: Environmental > Terrestrial > Soil >...
CGTGCCGCCGTTCGGACGGATCTTCCACCGGCCGTTCCGTCGGTCGCTGATCCTCGGTGTCGTTGGGGGGCCGCTCCCTTCTCCCCGGATCCTCCGGAACCGGAAGACCCTCGTAGAGATCGGCACCGCCTTCGAGGCCGCGTGGGGGACGGAGCGGGTCCCCGGCGCCGAGGAGTTCCTCGACGCCAGCGAGCGGTTCACCGACCGCCTTCACCTCACGACGCCCGCTCTCGAGCGGACCCTTCGCTCCGTCCGGTCCGCGGGGGGGTGGGCGGCGCAGGCGATGTTCGGACGGAGCTTCTTTGCCGTTCCGCGCTCGCAAGATGCACGCCGACGGATCGTCCGGGACCTGGCGCGCCGGGACGTCCTTGCGCTCGAATTGTCGACCGCCCGGCGGGGGGCGGTGCGGCATCGGGGCTCCGGATAGCCGAGGGCGACTCGCCGAGCGCTGCGTAACCATTTTAACGGGACGGCCGTCAGGCCCACTCCCATGACACGGAAGCCGGCCCGAATGTACCGCAAGGTCGAGGGGCAGATCTACACCCGCCGCGAGTACATGGGAGGGGTTCCCGCCCTCCGGGTGACCCAGTTCGACACCGGGGATTTGCGCACCCAGTTCGCGCTCGAGCTTTCGCTCGGCGTGGAGGAGGCCGCCCAGGTTCGGGACGTGGCGCTGGAAGCCGCGCGCATCAGTGCGGTTCGGGTCATGGAGAAGGCCGCTCTCAACGAATACCACCTCAAGATCCGACGCTACCCCCACCAGATCCTCCGGGAGCACAAGATGGCCACGGGCGCCGGGGCCGACCGTATCTCGGATGGGATGCGGCGCGCGTTCGGAAAACCGGTGGGCCACGCCGTCCGAACCGAGATCGGAGGGGAGTTACTGACGATCTACACGACCGTCGCGCACCTGGCCGCGGCCAAGGAAGCGCTGCGAAAGGCATCCCACAAGCTGCCCTGCCCGACGCGCGTGATCATTACGGAGCACGCGTCGTAGGCGGGGTCCGCACGACCAGCACCGGGCACGGTGCGTGCGTGACGATTGCGGTCGACACGCTGCCGAGCAGGATTCGCTTGGCCATCGAAAGGCCGCGCGAACCGATTACGAACAGGTCCGTCGGGTGTTGCTCGAGGAACGCGAGCAGTTCGTCCGCGACGACCCCGTCCTCGCAGATCCCGGTGACCGCGGAGAGTCCGGCCTTCTCGGCCCGCTGGACCGCTTCCTCCACGATCTTCTGGTAGCGCGGCAGGTCGCTCACCGGCACGTTTGAGGCCACGAACGGCTCGTTGGCCGCGACATACACCGGTTGGATCGGGGCGACCGCGAGGATCGTGAGCTGTCCCTGGTACCGCAGGGTCAGGTCGATCGCGGTGTCCACGGCGACGCCGGCTTGTTCCGAACCGTCGGTCGCGACCGCGATGTGCTTGAGCTCGGGAGGTGACATCGAGCGGGGAAAGGCTGCCGATTACATCTCCGTTGCGCACCCCCTCAGAACGGGACACGGCTCCTCTCCGCGTACGCAAGCCTTTTTCCGAGAGGACGCCTGACCGTGAAGGACGGTGACCTCGTGGCCCCGGTCTGTTCCAATTGCGGCGCGTCCGATTTCGTCTGGGCGAATGAACTCAAGACCGGCTCGATCGGGGGCGGCGCACTCTCCTTGCGCGCTCGCGGCGAGCTCTCCATGGGAACGCGGCTCTGCCGCGCCTGCGGTCACGCGGACCTGTTCCTGAAGGACCCTTCCATCCTCCGGATGCCCCACACGTGGAGGCCCGGCGAGTTCGTACCCATCCCCTCCCGACCGGCGAGCCCTGCGACCAACCCCCCCGCCCCGGCACCGGCCGCCCGGGAGAACCCCCGGCCCCCGATGGCGGCGCCGGCCCCTTCGGCTTCCCCGACACCGCCGATGGCCCCGTCTCCGCCGCCGACGGTTCCGGTTCCCCCGCCCCCACCCCCAACGCCTCCCGAGCCGTACATGGCTCCGAGCACCTCCTCGCCCGAACCGATGGACGACTCCGGAATGTCCATGTCCTCCTCGGGCACCAGCTCGGAAGGGGCGGTCTCCTCGGGGGATGCGGCGAGTGCGCCGCGGAAGTCCGGTCGGCGGAAGTCCAAGGCGAAGACCACCGAATCCCCGGCCGGCGATACGCCGCCGTAACGTCTTAGACCCGGCTCGGCGGCGCGGTCCCCTTTGGGGGGCGGCGCATTTCGTGAACGACCGCTCCGGGCGTGTGACCCAGGGGTTCCACCACTCCGGTCGGCTGAAACCCTCGACTGAGGTAAAGCCGGACCGCGGCCAATTGGGAGGGGTTCACGGAAAGCATGACGTCCGCCGCCGGATCCTCCGTCGAGGCCCAATCGAGCAGAGCGTCGAGCAGCTTACCCCCCAGGCCGTTCTGTCGCATGTCAGGCTCGACCCACATCCCAAACACGTGAATCGTCCCGTCCTTCGGAAAGGCGCCGATCATCCCGATCAGGGCACCGCCCGGTCCTTCCGCCACCCAGACCCCTTCGCGGGTTCCGGAGGCGCCCTGGCGGACCCGATCGGCCCAGTGCGAGGGCTCGAACGCCTGTTCGCGCGCGAGCGTGCTCCCGAACGCCAGGGGGTCCTCCCGGAGGGATCGCAGTCGTAGGGTTCGGTACTCCTCGAGGTCCGATTCCCGCAATCGGCGGATTCGCGTCGCGACGGCGGGTCGACCGAGCGGTGGATCGGACGAGGGGGGATCCATGGTCGGTCAGACATCCGGTACTCGGTAAAAGCGCCGTGCCCGTCCAGGTCGACGGGAGGGTTTGGGAATCTGGACCCCTGGGGCGGACCTGAGCCGTGTCCTCGGTCCAGGACGCCCTCCCTCCCCCGAGCACGAATCACGCACCCTTGAGGCCGGCGTCCCGTGTCAATTTGGGTTCACCTTGGCTTCATCCCCCCGGCCCGATAGTGCCGCGGGACGCATGACCGATGCGAACGCGCGAAGGTCGGGGAGACTTCGACCCCCCGGCATGGGCCTCGCCCTCCTCGTGTTGATGGCATTGCTAGTTTGCGGGTCGCTTGCGCCGAGCTCTGCTACGGGCAGGGCCCGCGATTCAACCCCCCAGAACTTGTATGTCTCTAGCGGGGCGAGCCGGGAGCTTGGCTCGAATTGCAGCGGCGGTGGTCTGCCAGTACTCGCGATCCACCCGGGAAACGTCAATGTCTCTCCGCTCCAGGACCAGGTGTTCTGGGCGACCGTATCGAACGGTTGCGGCAGTTCGACGGGCGAGGCGACGGTATTCTCCTGGTGGTTGACCCCGACGTACCTTGGCGTGCTCAACTCCACCGCCGGGGGCGCCGTCGCCTATTCGGCCTGCCTGGCCCCGATGAGCGGGACTCTGCACGTCACGGCGACCACCGGGGGTCAGACGCTCTATGCCAACTCTTCCGTGGCCGTTACGTTACAAAACCCCGGATGGGAAAACACGGGAGCCGATGCTTCTAACGGAAGCGGGTCGGTGGCCGGTAACTCTAGGCTCACCCCAGTAACCCAGGAAGCAGCCGTCATCGGCGTGTCGCTCCTTGTCCTCGTCGGAGTGGTGGCTCTGATCTACGCTCGGAAGGGCCGACCATGACGGAGCGCGCCCGTGCGATCACGCTCGGATCCCTCCTTACACTCCGCCGCACCCGGGCCGAGGTCCGTGGCGTGCGCGCCAAGCTGGCGGTCACGGCGATCGCCGTGGGCTACGGTTTCGTCGCGCTCCTGGCCGGCTACATGCTGGAGTTCGTCCGGACCGGCGCCTCCACGCCGACCGTCGCCGTCCTGACCAATCCCTATTCTCCCGCGTGGTGGAACTATCCTGCCCTGATCGTTGTCACACCTGGGGCGGTCTTGGTGCTCCCGCTCCTTGCGACAATCTCGATGGCGGTCGTCTCGATCGGCGTGGGGCTGGGGATGGGGGCCGGCCTCCTCGTCGCGATCCGATTCTTCCGCTCGTGGCGGGCCGCTCGGACGATGGAGGGCCAAGTTCCGCTACTGGCTGGGATGACCCCGGCGATGGTGGCGCTCCTGACGCTCGGGGCGTGCTGCTCGACCAGTGCGGCCGCCGCCGGCGCCCTGGGCGCCGTGGCCTCGATCACCGGCACGACGACCAGCGAGATCCTGCTGCACTCGTGGATTCTCAATGTATTCCAAATGGTCGTCTTGGCGGCAGCTCTCCTGGCGCAGGAGGTGCTGATCGGGCTGTACGCGGCGTTGCTCGTGAAGAGCCCGAACCCGAGCCCGGCTCCATCCCCTCCCCGCGGAGTGGTGCATTCGGGGGAGAACCCCGGCAAAGTCGGTTCGGTCTAGCACCGGAACCGCGCTGCCGCGAGGGCACTTCCGGAGCAGGTGTCTCGCGTTGGACAACCCACCCGGCCGGGGCCGCGGTGGGTCGTGCGGGCCCGGCTAGCACGGGGTGGCGTGTGCCTCGCCAGTAGCTAGCGGGGCATGGTATCGCACTTTCGTTCAAATCCCTGGCATAGTGTGAGTCGGAGCCGGGTTCCGACTTGTTTGAAACGCTCGATGCCGTTAAACCGTCCATGCCGAAGTGGCCCCGCCCCCGGACGATGACCCCACCGGCGGGGAAAGGGACCTTAGCTGCCGCAACCTGAGGGGGTACTATGTACTGTCGCCTTCCCGGGGTTTCGATATATTACGAGGCTCGAGGTCGTGGTCGACCCTTCGTGATGCTTCACGGTAGTCCAAGTGACCATACTCGGGCAATGGTCCAGGTCGAACCGGCATTCCGGTCCCGAACGGGTTGGAGGCGATTCTATCCGGATCTGCCGGGGCATGGAAAGAGCCCGGGCGCGACTAGGATTCGGGATATGGACGACTACCTGGACGTCGTCCTAGAATTTATCGACGACGTGGCGGCCGACGAAAGATTCGCGCTCGGAGGGATCTCGTTCGGAGCGTATCTCGCCCTGGCCGTCGCTCGGCGACGTGGCCCCCAAGTGGCGGGATTGATGTTGAGCGTTCCCGAAGTCAATCACAGTCCCCGGGAGGAACTGCGGGACCGTCGATTTGGCACCCCCTCGATTCTGACGCCCCGAGGGAAGGGCCCCGGTCTCTCCGAGTACTCGGAAGACACGCAGTGGCTGGAGGGCCTTCCGTTCCGGGACCTCTCCGTCGCTCTCTACCGCCCCGGATCAAATTTTCGGGCGCCGACCCTGCTCTTGTTCGGCCGGCAGGACGCTCCTTTCCGCTACAGAACGTACTGGAGGCTATTGAATGGATTCCCGCGGGCGACGTACGCCATCCTGGACTCGGCCGGCCACACTCTGTGGACCGACCGGAACCCCCTTGCGGCTGCCTTGGCTCGCGACTGGCTCGACCGCATTCAAGATTATCGTCCCTCCCCGTCGGCCTCGCGCCGCGCCCGAGGGTCTACGGCGGAATAGAGACGACTGCGTCTTGTTGAAGTAGCAGTCTCCGCCCAGCCGTCAGAATCGATCCCGTGAGATCCGGTTGGTCTGACGGAGGCGGCGATAGAAGTCCGGTCGCGGGCCAAAGCCAAGAAACCTCACGACCTCGCCGTCGACTTCGTAAATGGCACGAAATGTTCGGGGGGGAAAGTCGGTCAGTTTCAGCTTCCACAGACCCGGGTGCCGCCGAACACTGCCGACGGTAAATCCAGCTCCCGAACGAAAGGGTTGACGGACGAGCGCGGGCAGGATCTCTTCGAACGTTCGGCGGAGGGAGACGGGAAGTTCGAGGTACTCCGTGTCCGACGGCGCGCGGAAGACGAAGCGACGCGCCACGGTCAACGACCGTGAGTCGCGAGCTCCCGGGAGCGGGCGAGGACCGCCGTCCCAGCGAAGTCGGGTCCTTCAATCCGCCGCCGTTCCATTTCCGCGTACCACCCCGGGGGGACGTAGTCCTCGGCCATCTCCGTCAAGAATTCGTCCCAGGTTTGATCGGCGGTCTTGAGCGAGCGAAGTCGCCGGACGACATCGGCGTGGACCGGAATTGAAGTTAGGGGGCCCCCCGCCATGTTGGTGACGGTACATGACCACCATTGATAAGCCCTGCGAATCGCCCGGCCGGGACGGACCCCGCCCGGAAGGGACGTCCTCCCTCTCGACTCCCTCAGACAGGGCTAGATCTGCAGGGAGGTCAGTCTCGGGCGCTCGAACTGAGGGTGGGGCTTTTGACAACGTACCGTGGAGAAGTGTAGAACCCCCGTCGCGCCGGAGTATGAGCTGGCGACTGCCTCGCCAGAAGCTAGCGGGGCATGGATTTGAACCATGGATCTACGGGTTATGAGCCCGTCGGGATTTCAGGACGGCCGGGGTCCCCGGACGTTTTCCTGACTACCCTACCCCGCTGCGGCGCGGCCATGGAGGGCGCTGTATATGAGCTTCGACCTCAGCGGCGGAGTCGAGCTGACGAGGAGCGCGCGGCCCTCGCGCGACCCCGCCCCGGTCGGGTTGTGGAATCACCCGGTGACCACAATCCCATTTACCCCCGGGGCCGGGATTTGGGCGCATGGAACTGGGTGCATTCTCGATCGTCGAACCGCGCCCGGACATCGTCGACGCTGGGGCGGGTTCGCGCTACGACGAACTCCTCCGCCTGGTCGAGACCGCCGAGCGGTCCGGGCTCTCCTCCTTCTGGGTTGGAGAGCACCACTTCCAGTCGGGGGGGATGTGCCCGTCTCCGCCGGTCCTTCTCGCCGCGGCCGGCCAGCGGACGTCAGCGATCCGCCTCGGTTCGCTGGTGTGCGTCCTGCCCTTCCACCGTGCGGTGGACATTGCCGAGGAATACTCGATGCTGGACCAACTCCTCCACGGCCGGCTCAATTTCGGGGTGGGATCCGGCTATGTGCCGCTCGAGCTCGAGGGATTCGGTGTTTCGCCGGACTCGAAACGGGAACGGTTCGAACGGACCCTCGCAGAAGTTCGCGCGGCGTTCGCCGGGTCGCCGGTCGGGGTCGAAGGAGGCGGCGTGGTCCGGATCAACGTCCGGTCGCCCCAATTCCCCCACCCGCCGATCTGGGTCTCCGTCCAGCGTCGGGAGAGCGTCCCCCACGTCGCGAGGGCTGGGCTTTCGATCGCTCTGTTGCCGTATGCCACCTTCCGCGACCCGTCCGACCTCGGGGCAGCGATCCGCGAGTACCGGGCGGAACTCTCACCGGGGGCCCCGGGACGCATTTCCGTGGCGCTCCCGATCTACGTCGGCGATGACCCCCACCGCGCGAACCGCGCACTGGACCGCCATCTTCAAAGCCGCGCCGCGACCCTCGGGGGGTACTATGAGGGGTCGGTCCGCCGGGCCCCGGCGACGGTGACGGCCGCGGACGTCGAACGGGCCGGGTTCTCGGTGTTCGGTTCTCCGGACGAAGTCCGCACCCGCCTCCACGAGTTCGAGCGACTGGGCGTGGACGAGGTATTGGGGATGTTCGACCTCGGTGACCTTCCCGCCCACGAGGTCGTCGGCTCGATGCGACGGGTGGTCTTGGCACGGGCCGCCCTCGCCAGCATGGCCCCGACGGCATGGATCCGCAACGTGCCGGCCCGGTAGGAGAGAAAAGAAGGAAGGAGTTGGCCCGTGGCGAGGGGGGCCCCTCCTACGGGTGCTTGGCCATCTTCATGATCTCCGCCTCGGGGAGATCCTTCTGATGGGTGTGCTTGAGGTGCCAGCCGACCGTCGCGACCAGCTCGTTCTTGTCCTTCGTCACGACCTCAAACCCGTCCGCGCACTCGACCTTCATCCGCCCGCATCCCATGGTACTCACTCCGCCCGCCGCTGGCGGGCGAACAGGATACGCCGGACCCGGGATATGAACGCTCGTTGTGGCGTCGAGCTACAACGAAGGCGACCGCGGCAGGCGGGCCGCGCCGCCCGCTCGGCCGGGATTCGGGGTCGTACGGGACGACCCGCGGTCTGACGGGCCGCTGCGGCGGGAAGCGGAGGCCCTTGGAATCCGCCAGGTCGCCGGACCCGCTCGTTCCCACATCCCATCGAAGTGCAGTGCCTGGCTCCGGATGAAGTCCACGTTGTCCGTCCAGATGGCGACCTCCTGGACACCCCGCGCCTGTCCGTTGGGAACGGGGAAGACCAGTACCTCCCGGTCGTCGACGATCGTCATGCGCGCCGATTGAGGGTAGAGTTGGCGGATCTCGAGGTTCGGAAACCGTCGCTGGGAGCGGGTGAACCCTAGCAGCACCTGGCGAACTCGAGGGTCGGATTCCACGATCATCCGGACGTGGCCCCCGCCGCGGAGGAAACGAGGGATCTCCTGCTGGATCCCGTACTCCACCGACCGACGCAGCCCGCCGTGCGTGATCATGACCGAGAGGCTCGTGTGGGCCCGCTTGACCATCTCTCGCAGCAGCGGGTAGATTCCCGGTGCGCCCGGGAGGACCTGGAACCGGGGGGCGCCGCGTTGCTCCGTCCCGGGGTGAGCCGGGAGCAACTCGGTCAGGAGGGAGGCCAGCTTCTCATCCTCGACCACCGCCGTACGTCTCCCGGCGATGTGCTCGTCGAACAGGGCGCGAGGCGGAACCGGGACGTATCGTCGCGGCCGCTCGGCCGTCACGGTCACTCGGCCTCGGGCTCGAAGGGCGTCGAGGGTACGGTACGCAACGACCCGGTCGGAACCGGCTTCGCGGGCCGCCTCCGGCGCAGTCGAAGGGCCCCGCTGGACGAGTACGAGGTAGAGCTGGGCCTCTCGGTCGTTCAGCCCGAACCGGACGAGTGCCTGGATGAGCTCTTTCCGGTCCATGGTCCCCGGACCTTCCCCGCAGGTCGTCCGCCGTAACCCACTGTGGTTACAAGGGCTACGGGCGGTGCCCGCGTGGGGCCCCGGGATCGAACCTGGTCCGACCGCCCACGGGCCGGACCTACGAGGGTCCTAAGGTGTCCGCGAAGAAGCCCACGACCCGGTTCCACGCATCGGCCGCGCTCTCGGCGTGAAAGTTGGGTCGGGTGTTGTTGAAGAAAGCGTGCTTCGCACCCGGGTACACGTGGTATTCGAAGCGTTTTCCCGCGTCGGCCATCGCCGTTGCGAAGGCAGGGACGGTCCCTGTGATGCCCGGATCCTCGCCTCCGTAGAGCCCCAATACGCGGGCTCCGATGTGAGGAACGGACTCGAGCGGCGGATTCTGTCCGTAGAAGATGACGGCCGCCCGGAGGTCCGGGTCCACCGTCGCGAGCCTCGCGGACATCGCGCCCCCGAAGCAGAATCCGACCGAACCGATCCGGGCAGGGTCGACCTCGGGGACAGACCGCAGGAACTGGGCCAGTCCTCGGAGGTCTCTCGCGAAACCCTCCTGGACCGCGGGCTGTCCGATCTTGCCGAACGCCGCCAGGATTGGGCGCCGCTCCGGAGGTTGGGACTCAGCGAACGCCGCCATCTTTGCGGGATCCCGCCGCAGGTCGGCCGGGGCCTGGGCGAACGCCTGCATGGCCAGTCCGATGTTGGCCGGGGTCATGAGATGATGCAACTCTCCCGTGAACAGATCTGGGGCCGCGGCGACGTACCCCAGGGCGGCGAACCTACCGCAGACTTCCTGGATGTGTGCATCCGGGCCGAAGATCTCGTGGATCACTATCACCGCCGGATGCCGCCGAGGTGACCCGTGATCGGCAGGGAACGCGAGGAAGCAATCGATCTCGCGTCCTTCGACCGGCACCCGAACTTCCCGAATCATCGTCATGGCCCGTCGAGGGTCAGTTCCTCTCCGGCTGAAGAGCGCACCGGGTCCCCCTCCCGGCGTCCGGTACGAATGGGGTCGCCGAGTGCAACCGGTCGACTCCTACGGAGTCAACCCAAGAGAAGTTCTCGAATTTTCATAATTACTAATAATTAGTACATGTGATAATATACTCTCGGAACCTGAAAGGAACATGGAGGCACTCCAGCAGCTGACCCGTCGTCAGGTCGACGCCCTGCGGGCGGTCGGAGCCCGGGAGACGCCTGAACAAGGGGTGTCTCTCAAAGCCACCGCGACCGCCCTCGGCGTCCGGGCCCCGTCGGCGTTGACTCACCTTACGCCACTGGAGGCCCTGGGCCTCATTGCGCGGCACCGCGGGAAGTCGCGCCTCACCGCTCGGGGCCGGAGCACACTAACCGAGTATCAGCGCCACCACCGGGTGGCCGAGAGCCTATTCGGCAGTCTGGGGCTCGCGCCCGATAAGACCTGCGCCGCGGCCCGGGAGATCGACCTGGCCCTATCCCATAGGACCGTGGAGGAGCTTTGCCGCGCGCAGCGGCACCCCGTTGAGTGTCCGCACGGAGAGCCGATTGCTCCTTGCCACACGCCAGGCCGGACGGGGTGACCCGCCCGATCGAGGTCGCGGAGACAGGAGGGTTCTCGATGCAGAAGTCCACGCGAATTGTGGCGATCGTGGCGGTCGTGCTCGTGGTGGCGAGTGCGATCGGATACGAGGTCTACTCCAGCTCGGCACCCAACTCCCCCTGTGCCGCTACCAATGCGAACCAGGTCGTACCCCGTGTCGGGCCGCCTGCCGTCCGACCGGTCGAAGCCGGTAGTAGCCTGCCGTCTTCCGAAATCTCGGCCCCGCCTGCGGGCCATAGAGAGTTCCGCGTGACGGGTTCCGGCCCCGTTATTCCGGTGGTGGCGGCGGAAAACTTCTGGGGGAGTCTCGTCTCTCAGTTGGGGGGAAACCAAACCTCGGTGCTCAGCATCGTGACCGACCCCAACGCCGACCCGCACGAATACGAGGCGAACAGCTCTGACGCGATCGCGATCAACGACGCGGAGTTCGTCATCGTGAACGGGGTGGGGTACGATGACTGGGCGCTCCAGTTGATCGGCGCCCGGAGCGCCCCTCCGCAGGAGGTCTTGAATGTCGGGGTATTGAACGGTGTGAGCGTGTCAGGAGGAATTGTGTCCGGCAACCCGCACATGTGGTACAACCCGACGTACGTGAACCGTACGCTGGCGGCGATGTATTCTGACCTCGTCGCGATACAGCCGGCCTCCACCGCCTACTTTCAATCCAATTATGCGAGCATGAACGTCTCCCTGGGAGAGCTGTACGGTCAGGCGGCCGAGATCAAGCACCAGTTCGCAGGAACGGAGGTCGCCTCGACCGAGAGCATCTTCGTCTACCTCGCGAACTACACCAACCTCGACCTAGTCTCCCCGCCGGCCTTCATGGAGGCGATCGCCGAAGGGAACGACCCGCCCGCTCAGAGCGTCGTGCAGTTCCAGTGTCAGCTCGAGAGCGGTCACGTAGTGGTTATGGTCTACAACGAGCAGACGGTGACCCCGATCACGACCTCGATGAAGGCCATCGCCGCGGAGAACAACGTCTCGATCGTCGGAGTTACCGAAACCATCCAACCCTCCAGTCTTAGCTTCCAGGCCTGGATGGGAGCCGAGTATGTGGCCCTCCAGAACGCGCTGAACTCGAAGACCCTCGGGCAATAATCTACCGTGAACGCATCGCACCGACGATCCGCCGAGCTCCGTGAAGGGCCGGAGGTCGTGCGCGCCGAGCATCTCGAGGTCGGTTATCGCGGGAAGGTGGTCTGGCAGGACGCCACGCTCGACGTCCGACGAGGCGAGTTCGTGGCGGTCATCGGACCGAACGGCGCCGGCAAGACCACGCTCTTTCGCCTCCTGTTGGGACTGCAGCACCCCATGGCTGGGTCGCTAACGGTATTCGGTGCGACCCCTCGGCGAGGGAACTCGCGGATCGGTTACGTCCCCCAGCGGCATACGATCGATAACGACACGCACGTCGCCGCGGAAACGCTGGTTCGCCTCGGTGTGTCAGGCACAAAATGGGGGCCCGGCCTCTCGATCCGCCCCGAGCGGGAAGCGGCCGCCGGAGCGCTCCGGGCCGTGGGGGCCGCCGAGCTTGGGCCGAAACCGCTCGGCACGCTCTCCGGAGGGGAACTGCAGAGGGTCTTCCTCGCCGAGGCCCTCGTCGGAAATCCCGAGATGCTGCTCCTCGATGAGCCCCTGTCCAACCTGGACCTCCGGCGCAGCCGCGAACTGGTGGAGGTGATCCACGGGCTCGTGCAGACTCGACACGTCACGACCCTGCTCGTGGCCCACGACATCAACCCGCTGATCCAGTGCCTGGACAAGGTGATCTACATCGCCAACGGCAACGTCGCCACCGGCGCCCCGGAGGAGGTCCTTACCTCGGCCTCCCTCTCCGAACTCTACGGGGTGCCGGTCGAGGTGCTCCACGACTCGCGCGACAACATCGTGATCGTCGGCGGTGAGGACCCGCACGGGGGGGAGAACGGATGACCGGCGACCTGGTTCCGTTCAGCTGGAACCTGATCACCGACCTCCGCACGATGTGGGAGTTCGGGTTCATGCGCAATGCCTTCGAAGCCGGCACGATCATCTCGATCGTTGCCGGCATCATCGGCTACTTCGTCATTATCCGCCGCTCTGCCTTCGCGACGCACGCGCTCGGACATGTCGGGTTCTCGGGCGCGGCCGCGGCGGTACTCCTCGGGGTGAACCCCGTCTACGGTCTCCTTCTGTTCACCTCCACCGGGGCGACCGGGATGGCGCTGCTGGGGCCCCGGGCGGCGAACCGGGACATCGAGATCGGGACCGTGTTGGCGTTCATGCTGGGATTGGGCCTGCTGTTCATCAGCCTCTACAACGGCTATGCGACCGAGGCGTACTCGATCCTGTTCGGAGAAATACTGGGCATCAGCGACAGCGGGGTCCTGTTCACGCTCGAGGCGAGCGCGGTCGTCCTCGTAGTGATCGCGCTGATCTACCGGCGGCTGCTGTTCGCCTCGCTGGACGAGGACGTCGCGGAGGCGAAGGGTATGCCGATGCTCGCGCTCGGCCTGACGTTCATGCTCCTCCTCGCCGTCGCGATCTCGATCGCGGTCCAGGTGATTGGTGTGCTTCTGATCTTTGCTCTGATGGTCACCCCGGCCGCAGTGGCGGTGCGGCTCACCCGGCGTCCACTCTATGCGGTCCTGGTCTCGATCGCGGTGGCGCTGTTCGCCACGTGGGTGGGGCTGTTCGTCCAATTCTACGCGCAGTACCCCGCAAGCTTCTTCATCGTCACCATCGCGTTCTCCGTTTATCTCGTGGTCCGGGTCGGCCAGGCGATCTCCGCCCGATTCGTCCGGAGGGGTCTTCCCTCTCCTCCAGTCAAGGCCCTCGGAGGGTGAGCTCCGCGCCCTCTTCCGACCTGGGTGGCCAAGGGGCCCGGAGAGCACTCTGCCTGGCCGCGCCCAGCGTGGTTCAACGTGAAGAGGAGTGTCCTGCATGGGTCCTCGTACCCTCCCAGGACCACAGTCCCTACGGAGCCCCGTGACGAAACCACGCATGGCGAGCCGGCCCTCCCTACAGGTGCCGATCGCCGCGATCGCCTTGATCGCGTTCCTGGTCGTGTCCACCGTCAGCCTAGGGGTCGACGTCCGGAGGATCGGATCTGGCGGCCTGCCGCTGTCCCCAGCCGCAGCGCACCATTCCGCGGGGACGTCGGTCGCGACGGCAACCGACTTACCGGTCAACCCCGATCCGACCCTCTACGGCAACGCCACCTTCGTGCTGCCGGGGTACACGACCTTGGCGTCGTACGTGGATGTTCCCGGGGCCGCGAGCAACGAGACCAACGGGGCCCAGGTTCCGATCGTCTCCTGGACCGCCGACGGGGTGTTCTACGTCAACGTCTCCGACGACCTGGTGTTCGACAACTTCGCGTCGGGCGCGGTGACGAGGGTCGCCGCCTGGACGCCGCTCTACGAGGACCTCATGCTGTACAACGGGGTCGCGAACACCGAGTACATCACGCAGGACGGCAGCGAGATCTACGCGATCGGTTGCCCGACGAGCTGCCAAGCAGACCCCGAACCCAGCGTCGAGATAGAGGTGGCGAACGTCTCGACGGGAGCGGTGTGGACGTACACCTTCACCGGACTCACGTTCTCGAACGCCGGCGGGATCGGGAACACGGAGAAGAACGTCCAGGGGATGCTCATCGGGCAGAACGGGAGCGACGACGAGGCGGTCGTCGTCGACGAGACCGGTGTCGTCTACGGCGTGCCGGTCGGCAGCCCGGCGCGGGCGATCCCCCGGGAGCTCGCGATCCTCGTCTACTTCGAGGCGAACAACCTCGACTGGATGCCGTCGATCGACTCGTTCATCAACGAACAGGCCGGGGGCAGCCGACTCGACCAGTGGCAGCAGCTGGTCTGGAACGGGAACAACCTCTCGGAGGAATTCGCAGGGGCGTGGGCGTCCGGGATCAAGTCGGCGTTCGCGGACGCGGGAGGATACAACATCACGGCGGGGGAGTGGTCGCTCACGGCGGGAAACTGCTCGGCCGGAAAGATCGTCAACGGCTACCTGCCGATCGTCGGCGGCATCGCGACCGGGTTCGTCCCGGTCGGTCCGCCGAACACCATCAATACCTGTCCCTACGGACCGCCCCATCCACCGCTCAACGCCGGCGGGAACCTCGGGGTCGAGGGGGGAGCCTCCGACCGCGTCCCGATCACCGCGGCCGGGCCGTTCGTCGCCGAGGCCTGGAACAACACCTCCGCCATCCTGAACCCCGTCACCGGAGAGTGGTCGACGCTCGGGACGGAAGCGAACCCGGGGATCTTCGGGCCGTCGGGGACGTTCAGCACGGCGAACCTCTTCCACAACGGCAGCTACCTCGTGTCCCCCCGTTCGGGGTCGTGCGAGATCACCTGCTCCCTGCACGGGTCGGCCGGGGCGAGCGTCCCCGGTACCGAGTGGTGGTTGTGGAACACCGCGCTCCCGGAATTCCCCTACGCGCCGACCAGCCCGCTGGCCGAGCCTTCGGCCCCGCCCGCGCCGGCCCTGACGCTCACATCGACGAACACCACGTCGGTGACCGCCACATGGGCCGAGAACACGTCCGGGGGGCCGCTCCTCAACCTGACACTTTGCTGGACCACGAACGGCTCCGCCTGCGAACATTGGGTTCCGCTGATGCCCTGGGCGGACTCCTACACCATCACGGGACTATCGGACGGAGCCCGAGTCTCCGTGGAGGTGTTCGCGTTGAACTACCACTACTTCGGACCGGCAGCCTCCGCTTCGGCGGTCGTGGGCCCGCCGGCTCCCACGTTCCTCGGACTGCCCGCGGGGGAAGGGTACCTGCTGGTGGCCGGCCTCGGAGCGGTCGCTCTCATCGCCGTGGGGATCGGCGTTCGCCGCGGGGCAATGCGCCGGACGACCCGGCGCCATAACGACCCGGACTAGGCCGGGCGGCGGCGCTTTGCCGCACGTTGAACGAGACGTTCGGTCTCGCGGATCTGGCTCCGGTAGACCTCGCGTCCCTCCGCGTCGAGGGGGCTCACGTCCAGCTGCGCCCGGGCCTTCGAGAGGAACTGGCGGGCCGGACGGAGCTCTCCCGCCGTCGCGTGCGCGCGGGCCATCGCCTCGTAGGCGGTGGCGAGGAACTCCGCGAGGTCGTTCTCCTCGCAGAGGTCGAGCGCGGAGCGGGCGAACTGGATCGCGAGCGTGGGGGACCGGAGCGCGGCGTAGGCCCGGGAGACCTGCCAGTCCGCGATCGCCCGGTTCTGGGCCGTCCCCGCGAGGTCCCAGTGGTAGCGCGAAGCGTGGACGAGGTGGAGCAACTGCCGGTCGTCCCGGGCGGTCCGGTGACGTTTCTCGAGGTAGTCCCACGCCTCGTTGAAGCATCGGGTACCCATCTTGCGATGCAGTTCACGTTCGGTCTTGGTGAGGGCCATCGGGTCCGGTAACCGACGTCGCGGTATAACGTGCGGACCCGGCGACGCCTCGAATGCAACGCCCCACCCGCTCGCTCGGGACGCGCCCCGGCCCCTCTAGGTGGAACCGGGCGGCGGAGTCGGCGGGGGGGGCACAGCTGCCGACGAGGAGGGCGGAGGAAGCTGGTCGTCCTTCTTTCGGCGTCGCCACGCGAAGAAGAAGAGCAGCAGCAGCACGGCGAGGATGACGACGACCGCGACGACGATCCAAAGCAGGCTGGAGGAACCGCTCGTCGTCGTGACGACCGCCGGCGCGTGGACCGTCAGCGAAGCGTGGGCCACCGCTTGGGTCCCGTTGTGGTCGGTGACGGTCACCGCGACCGTGAACGTCCCATCGACCGTGGGGGTGCAGCTGAACGTGGCGACGTTGGAGGAGGTGCAGCCCGCCGGGAGGCCCGCGTACACGTACGAGTAGGGGGGCGCTCCGCCGGAGGCGGACGTCGTGAGGGTGGTGCTCGAACCCAGGGTCAGGTTCGAGGGGTCGATCGTGAGCGAGGCCGTGAGGGTAGTGGAAGCAGCCGTGAAGGTGACGTCTACGTAGACCGGCAATCCGGCGACGGTGAAAGGGCCCGAGCTCGGCGAGGAAGTGTACCCGCTGACCGCACCGACGTGGAACGAGTAGCTTGCGTTCGACAGCTCGAAGAGGATGGGCGAGGGGGCGGCTTCGCCGAGGGAGCCCGCGCCGGACGGCGTCAGGGAGATTCCCCACTGCGTCCCCGTCGGGAGGCCGGTTTCGTTGAACTGGACGGGGAAGGAATTCGGGGAGGAGTTGGGCGTGAATCCGATGAACACCGTCACGGCCTTGCCCGCGACCACCGCGTTACCGGAAGTGACGTTCGCAACGTATCCCGTTACGCTCCCGACCGAGAAGGGGTATGAGCCGTTCAGTTCGGTGAACCCGACGTCGGGGGTGGTCGACAGGTTCGGTGTTCCGCCGAGGGTCACGCCCCAGCTCGTGCCGGACGGGAGCCCGTTCTCCACGAAGGTGACCGGGTAGCTCGAGACGTTGGAGCTTGAGATGACCGAGAGCGAACCGCCGAACTCGTTCGTCACGTAGATGTCGCCGGAGGTGGCGCCGTAGGCGATCCCGCCCGAACGGACGGAGGAGTTGATCATCAACGGCGACCCGAGCGTGAGGTACGTCGAAGCGTTGAACGCATCGACCTCCCCGTTCTCCGCGGACGCCACGTAGACCGAGTTGGTTCCGGAGTCGTACGCCAGGTAGTCGGGGTAGTATCCGGAGACCGTCCCGACGAGCTGGTTGGTCGTCGCGTTGATCACGCTGATGTTGTTCGAACCGTAGTTCGCGACGAAGATGGTGTCATTCTGGGGATCGTAGGCGAACGAGGAGGGGTCGGTCCCGACCTGGATCGAGCCGTCGGTGGCTCCCCCGCTGACCACGGTCACGTTGTGGTCGAGATAGTCCGCCACGTAGACCGAGGAATCGGCCGGGTCGTAGATCTCGGCGCCCAGGCTGTCGAATGTCTGGACCGTGATCACGGAGTGGACCGTCTCGGTCGTCCCGTCGATGATGGTGACGTTTCCGCTGTAGTAGTTGCAGACGTAGACCTCGCCGTTCGAGGGGTCGTAGGCGACGCCGTCCGAGCCGAATCCCAGGTTGAGGGTCGCCACCACGGTTCCGGTCGTCGTGACGACGTTGACCGCCCCCGTGGGTTCGCTCGTGATGTACAGGTCGTCCGTCGCGGTGTCGAACGCCGAGTAGGTCGGCTCCGGCGACGCGGCGGGAACGACCCCCGTCTCGTGGTTGGTCGACTCGGAGATGATGTAGGCGTCCGAGCCGCCGTAGTCGATGGCGTAGAGGTTGCCGCCCGGGACCGCGGTCAGGGAGGTCGGGATCGCGGTCAGTCCGACCGAACCGATCGAAAGGGAGGTCGTGCCGGAGATGACCGTGAGGTTCGAGTCGACGGCGTCCGTCCCGAGGTTGGCCACGTACACGTTGCCGTCATGCAGGTCGACGGCGATCTCTTCCGGGAAATTGCCGGTCGTCACCGCCCCGACCCACGTGTCGGTGGACGGGTCGAGGATGCTGACGTTGTTCGACCCATAGTTCGCCGTGTAAACGTCACCGCTGTGGGGGTCGTAGACCGCGCCCTGGGCGCCGTGTCCGATGGCGATGCTGGCCACGGCAGTGTTCGCGGGGAGCTGGAGCACGGTCACGTTGTTCGAGGCTCCGTTCGCGACCAGGAGCTGGTCGGTCGACACGGCATAGGTGGCGGAGGTCGGTACCGACCCCACGGGAACGGTCGCAGTCGCGTTGTTGGTCGTCCCGTTGATCACCGTGATGTTGTTGGTGAGCGAGTTGACGACATAGACCAGGTCGTTCGCCGTGTTCAGCGTCAGTGCGAGCGGCTCAGAGCCGCTGAGGCCAGTCCGGGGGTTTGCCACCACCGACTCGGTCGTCGAGTTGATGACCGAGACGTTGCCGGTGTTGAAGTTCGATACGAACACCTCCGTGTTGTTCGGGTCGTACAGGATCGCGCCCGGCTCGCCTCCGACGTGGATGGACCCCAGGAGCTGGTCGGTCGAACCCGAGATGACGGAGACATTGTCGCTGTACCAATTGGAGGTGTAGAAGTTCCCGTTCGCCGGGTCGAATACGATACCTCCCGGTCCCGTGCCGAGTGGGACGGAATGCGTCAATAGGTTCGTGGAGGTCGAGATCACCCCGACCGTCCCAGAGGTGGGGTTCGTCTCGAACAGGTCACCGGTGGCCGGGTCCAGGGCGACCGTGGGGACGTTCGGAATGTAGGCACTCCCGCCGTAGCCCACGGTCAGGCTGGTCAGCACGGCGTCGGTCGACGCGTTGACGACACTGATCGTCTGACCCGCATTCCCGCGAACGTAGAAGTTGCCGTTGCCGGGGTCGAAAAGTAGCATCTGGGGAGTCCCCTGTGGGGCCGGGGCTTGGTTGCCGGCGAGTAACCGATTCGACGGGAGGTCCAGGGTGTCGATGACCGTCCCGACGCCCCCCGACGCCGGGGTAGCTCGGCCCCCCGACGGAGGCAGGGAGTGCGTAGCGAGCGGTACTGTCGGAGCCGAGCGAGCCGTGGGGAAGCTCGACGGTCCTGCCGATGCGACCACCCCGACGAGGACTGATGAGAGGAGGAGTAGGCCAACCACCGCGGTGACGAACCCGACTCGCGGGGCGAAAGTACCGTCTCGAAACCCGGTCCGGACCCACTCCGCCCACGCCTCCATGTCGACCTCTCCGTCCGTCGCCTCATTCTTCCACCACAAGGATAACGGTTCCCAACCCCCCAGGACCGGGTACATTCCAAGACAGGGGCCCCGACCCGAACACCTCCCTGTCGGGAAGTTCGATCAGACGAGGGCGATGCGGAGAGCCCGGAGCACGGCGCGGAGCTTGTGCACTCCAGACAGTGCAGAGTGCCACTCTTGGTAGTCGACCAGCCACCGGAAGCCCATCCGCTCGTAGACCGACCGGCCCATCTCGGTCGCCCGAAGATACGCGGACCGTCCGCCCCGACCTCGTCCGGCCCCTACGGCGGCCCACGTGATGGCCGCACCGTAGCCGTGCTTCCGCGCGCCGGGGACCGTGCTGACGAACGAGACCTCCGAGATTTCCCGGCCCACGAACAGTGCGGATGTCGCGACGGGTTTCCCGCCCGCGAGGCCCACGAACAGCTGGAGAGGAGGGTCTCCGTTCGCCGGCGCAGAAGGTAGCTCCCGGAACGCCGCCCGAAGGATCCAGTGCGGGATCCCGAATCCCGCCGCGCCGGCTTTCAGGAAGAGTCGAAAGTCCATGAGGTCGGTCACCGCTCGGACGGCAAACCCCGGGGGCGGTGCCGGAGGGGTGGCCACCGGGTCCAACAGGAGCCCCGGCACCGTCTCCGAGGGTGTGAGGACGGCTCGCTGGGCGGCCCGCTCCAGGGTGGGCGCGAGCTCCCGGGGGGCCATCATCTTCCACGGCGTGCTCGGCCCAAAGAACCCGCTCGCCTCGTCCAGGAGGCCGTTCGGGTCCGAGGGGCGTTCGGTCACGAAGAGGACGTTGGCGACGGACGAGGGAACGTCACAGGCGACAGCGGTGGCCCCCGGCCAATCCCGACGACGGGGTCGTGGTGCGATCTGGGTGATCGCCCACTTGGCCTCGATCTCGGTCCGATGGGCGCGGCGAACCAGCTCCTCGGCTCCGGTCAGATCGTTCGCTTCCTTCACTCCACCGAAGGCATCCCCCACGCTTTAGTCCATGGCTGGCGGGGCGGCCGTTCCCTCAGCGCGAGCGCTCCGCGAACCTAGCCGCCCCGAGAGTGAAGGATCCGGTGGGAAGGTTTGACGTTCGGCCCGAGAGGGAGGATCGGCCGTGGCGAGGCCGCGTGGTTGAGTCCGAAGTTCGTTGTTCCCGAGGCGGTCCGGTGCACCCCCCACGTGTCCACGATGGGGTGGAGTAAAGGTGTACCCTCTCTTGCCCGAAGCGGCGTGGAACATGGGTACCCGGCGATGAAGGCACGACCGCTCCTCGCGATCATCCGTGGCCCGATCGGTGCGGGCAAGACCACGCTGATGCGCGCGCTCGCCCGTGGCCGTCGCGTTCCGTTTTGGGCCCTCGACACAGACGCTGCAGCTTCGTACCACCCGGCCGACTCTTCGGGGGAGTTCCTCGATCAGGAGTGGGATGTGGAGATCGACCTTCTGGCGCTCCACGCACGGCTCGTCCTCGGGCGAGGCTTGAACCTCGTGATGGACCCCGGACTCCTGCTTTCGACCAAGAACGTCGACCGCTTCCTGCGCAAGGTCGGAAGGTCGCGCTCAGACCCTCGGGTGGTGCTCTTCCGCCTGACGACCTCCACCGCCGAGGCGGTCCGAAGGAAGACGACCCTCCGGCCCTCCTATGTCCGGGCGAGCCACGAGGGTTGGGTCACTCGCCCGGTCCGCGGAGAGTTTGTGATCGACACCGACGGGCGGACCGAAAGGCAAGTCGCGACGATCGCTCGGAGGGTGGTGAGGGAACGCATCACGGCGTAGGGGCCCGCCACGCCGGCCCCTTCGACGCTCGCCCTAACGTCCCACGGACAAGGTCGGGAGGCGGGGGCGGGTCATCGACCCCGCCGTTCGCGTTCACACTCGACCGGAACGTTTCGCGTCCACCGGTCCGGGTCCCCGGACGAGCCGCGGGAGGGCTTTCTCGTTTGATTCAAAGCCCTCGGTCCGAGGAACTCCGACACCCTTAGAGAATGGAGGCGATCCAGGGTGGGCGGTGGGAAGCTACCTCATCCCTTGCCTGGGCCCGCCAGCTGCTCGACAATGGGCACCAGTTCGTTTAGAGTCCGAATGGTTCGCGCCGTCGTTACCCCCGGCCGCCCATCCCGGTTCAGCCAGACCGCGCTGAGCCCGCAGGCTTCGGCTCCTTCTACGTCGGCCCGAAGAGAATCTCCCACATGCAGGGCTTCGTCCGGTGAACATCCCGCCCGTTTCAGGGCCCGCTCGAACACTGCGGACGAGGGCTTCTCCGCACCTACCTCCTGCGAGTAAGTGACGGACTTGAAGACTTGGTCGAGGCCGTGAAACCTCAACACGTCCAATAGCCCGTCGTGGTGATTCGAAATCACGCCCAGCGGGTACCCCTGGGCCCGAAGACGGTCCAAGACAGACCAGGTCTCGGGGAAGAGCTGCACGACCGAGGGGTCCTCGAACTTTGCCTGCACGGCCGCTTCGATCTCGTCCCGGCGGAACTGGATATCCAATCGATCCATCATGGCCCCGTCGTAGAGTCCCCAGTATTCGCGCGTTCGCCCTACGTACCTGTAGATCTGGGGGCCTAGACTCCGGTCCACCTCGACGAGCGCCTGGTGGATCTCTGCCTCCGTGCGTCGGATGTCGAAACCCGAGCAGGTCGAGTCCCAGACCAGTTCGGGTCGATTGAGCTGCGGTGGAATCTGCGCGAGCGTTCCGCCCCAGTCGAAGAAGACGGTTCGGAGTCGCATGGGAACGCGGTAAAGGGTAGTAGAATACTCGATAGGAGATTTTCGGTGGACGGCAGCCTTGGCTTTTGAGGGGCGGAACGGTACCGTTCGAGGAGACGCCGTCGACCTGGGAAGTCAGCCGTAGGAGGGCTCCGGTGACCTGTTCAAGGTCCCGGGGTGCGAAGACCCAATCTCCCGGCGATTCCGAGTAAGATGGGAGCGGGGTCGCGGAGGATGAATGCTCGGCGGAACCGGTCGCGCGGCCAGGCAAGTCACTTCTTTTATACCATTTGAATCATTTTGCAAATGATGTCGACTTCGGACGCGGTCACGAGCATCCCCGTTCACCAATCCACGCTGCAGGCACTTCGCGGGACCAAGATGGCCGATCAGACGTGGGACGACTTTCTCTTGGCGCTCGCGGATGACTTCATTTCCCCATCCCTCCGGTCCGAGCTGGACCGGCGGCTCCGTACGGAGCGCATCATTCCGGGCGCCGAAATGAAGCGCGAGTTCGCCGAGTGGAGCCGCCAGCGTGGCCGCACGTAGGTCGCGGGACGATTGGCCCGACTTCACGTTCAGTGCCCGTCTCCAATTCTGGGCGCTTCCTCCGGAAGTTATCGAGCAGTTCGCGGCCCTATTCCCTGAGTTCACTCGATACCCCCAAAGGCCGTCCGAAACTTTGGACGTCTGCCCCATTCGAAATGATCCGAGGCGATGGCGTCTGAAAGTTGTTGGATATCGGGCGCTCTACCAAATCCGTCACGGGCGTCCAGTGATAGAGCGGATTCTACTGCGTACGAATCGGACGTACCAGGGTTTTAAGCCGCACAGTCGGGGGCCTCCGGCAGATTGAAGCTGCTGTAATCCACCCGCCTTGGCTCGAACCGAATCCCGTCCGGGTGTCGACGAGCGACTCGTCCCGAAGCCGCGGGAGGGATTTGAACCCTCGACCTGCTCCTTACCAAGGAGCCGCTCTGCCAGCTGAGCCACCGCGGCGTCAGTCCTGACCCGACCCGTCCTTCCTTTTCCGTTTTCCGCCCGCGCCGTCGTCCCGTCCCGGAGCTCCCGGATGGCTCCAGGGGAACCCCACCGAGTCCTCTGCCCAGCCGGTCCGGTCGCGCGGAGGCACCGGCTTCTTTTCGAGGAACGCCCGCATTCCCTCGCGCTGGTCGGGCGTTCCGAAGAGGCGAGCCCACAGGTCCAACTCGTACGCGAGCGACTCATCGATCGCCGGGTCGGCGGCGCGTAGGATCTCGTACTTCGCCGCGGCGAGGGCCAACGGCGGCTTCGCCGCCAGCTCCTCTGCCAAGGCGAGGGCCGCGGGAAGGAGCTCCTCGCGGGGAACCACCCGGTCGACCCAGCCGTCGGAGCGGGCCTCCTCCGCCCCGACCGACCGGCCCGTGTAGATCCATCGCCGAGCCCGGGCGACCCCGATCCGTCGGGGAAGGCGCTGGGAGCCCCCCCACCCCGGGGTGACGCCGAGGTTGATCTCGGGTTGACCGAACTGGGCGTCCGGGGTCGCGATCACGAAATCGCACGCGAGGGCCACCTCGCACCCCCCTCCAAGGCACACGCCCTGGACGGCCGCGATAACGGGGAGCGGCAGCCGTTCGATCCGCCGGGTGACGGCCTGCCCGCGCGCCCCGTGCACTCGGGCTTCCTCCGGGCCCATGCCGGCCATCTCTCGGATGTCGGCGCCGGCGGCGAACGCCTTGGCGGCCGCGCTCGCGAGCACGACCACACGGACCTGGGGATCGGCCTCGGCCTCGTCCAGCCGTCGGAGAAGCGCTTCGAGTACCGCCCGAGAGAGCACGTTCACGGGGGGGTGGTCGATCGTGAGGAGGAGCGTGGGGCCCGACCGTTCGGATCGAACGAGGGGGTGGGCGGGGTCTTCGGGCATGACGGGGCTCGACCCGAGCCGGGCTATTTATGCGCGACGGCTTCCCCACGTTCGTGGTCCTGCAAGTTCCCGCGGGCCGTCGGCGGGCCCGGAACTCAGACACGCTCGATCGTCACCGGGGGCCCGCATGACCATCGCCTTCGTCACGACCTGGTTCGGCGCGTTCCTGGTCGCGGACGGGACGGTGGTCCGCGCGGTTCCCTGCCCGCTGGACCCGGACGCTCTCGCTCAACGGGCGGCCCGTCGGCGCGAGGGTGGCCTCACGCCGGAGGAGGAAGAGCTGCTGGGAGCTCGGGGGAGCGCGGAGTGGGTCACCCGGGACCGACGACTCGCCGAGCACGGTCTTCGGTTCGACGCCGACTCTGCCGTCACGATCGACGCGGTGGCGTCCGGAGTGGACCCAATGCTCCAGCGGACGGCTCTCCTGTCCGAAGCGGAGCATGCGCTCGAGCGCGCGTGGGACCCCAGCATTCACGTCCAGGAGGCGGTCCGCGCGGCGGCGGACCTCGACCGCGTGCGCAACCTGATCGGCGAGCGCCTCGGCACCTGGGTTTCCCGGGACCGCCCCGAGGTGGATCCGGGCGATCACGACCGCGCGGCTCGGGAGGCGATGGCCCCGGGAGTGATCTCGGCGCTGTCCCCCCAGGACCCGTCCCTCACCGAGGCGCGCCGCAAGCTCGCCGAGCTGTTCCGTGCGGTCGAAGGGACACGTCATGCCCTGACGAAGGCGATCGAGGCGACGGCTCCGGTCCGGGCGCCGAACGTCTCCGCGCTCCTCGGACCGGAGCTATCGGCCCGGATGATCGCGCAGGCGGGGGGTCTCGAGCGGCTCGCCCGCCTCCCGTCCAGCACGGTCCAGGTCCTCGGCGCGGAGCGGGCCTTCTTCGAGCATCTCCGGGGCCGGGCGCCGCCCCCCCGCCACGGCCTGCTCTTTCTGCATCCGGCGATCCAGTCGGCGCCGAAGGGGGAGCGCGGCAAGCTCGCGCGGGCGCTGGCCGGGAAGGTCTCGATCGCCGCCCGGCTGGACGTCGGGGGCGCGCCGATCCATCCGGAGCTGGCCCAGTCGTTCGACGCGCGGCGCAGCGTCCTCAAGGCCCGTCGGGGGGCTGGTCGCGGACCGCCTCGGGCGCGCCGCTCAGGACCGCCACTTGACGGTGCATCCCGCAACCGTTAGCTCGGCCGGGGCGACGGGAGTGTGAGCGAGCGCCTGCTCGATCGCCCGTTCGAGGTACTTCTCGGACGCCCGCTCCGGATGCTGATGGTCGTTGTCGATCCGACCCTGGAACAGTAGCTTCCGGTCCGGACCGAACAGCATCGGATGGGGGGTCACGAGGGCGCCGTAGGCATGGGCGGTCGCCTGCGACTCGTCCACCAGGTAGGGGAACGGGTAGCCCTTCTCTCGGGCGCGGACGACCATCGCCTCCATCCGGTCCTCCGGGTAGGCCCGCGCATCGTTCGAGTTGATCAGCACGACCCCCACTCCCCGCGGTGCGTACCGGCGGCCGATCTCGATCATCCGACCTTCCCAGGCCTGGACGTAGGGGCAGTGGTTGCACCAGAAGACGACGGCGAGCAGGGGGAACTTCTCGAAGTCCGCGAGCCGGTACGTCTTCCCGTCGACGCCCGGTAGCTGGAAGTCCGGGGCGGCGTCGCCCGGATGCAGCTGATAGGCTCCCAGTTCGGCCATGGCGGCACGAACGGCCGGAGGTCTTTACGGTTTAGAGCGCCGGCGTCCTCGGGTCGACGGAGGGAACATTGGCTCCGCGGGCGAGCGTGGTCGAGGTCGAGACGCCCACCACCTTCGCCGAGGCGCTGGGGGCCCAGGAAGAGCTGTTGCGGGACGGCCTCCCGGCCGTGCACGTCGCCGTCGTCCGGGGGACGGCGCTCTCCGTCGGAGTGGGAGTACCGGAGACGGCCCCCTACCTGCGCCGTGCCGGCGAGCAGGGGGTTCCGACCGTCCGCCGGTCTTCGGGAGGTACCGGGATCCTCCATCTCGACGGGGACCTCGTGTGGGCGATCGTACTGCCCCGGTCCGACCCGAGGGTGGGCCGGGACTTCGTGCAGGGGTACGGCCGGTTCGGTGCCGGCCTCGTGCAGGCCCTCGCGGTCCACTACGTCTCCGCCGCGTGGGTGCCGGCCCCGGGCCTGTCAACGGAGTACTGCCCACTCAGCTCGCGAGGACACGTGCTGGAGGTCGGCGGCCGCGTGATGGGTGCCGCGGCGCAGCACCTGACCGGAACCGCGCTCCTGCACCACGGGACCCTCTCCGTGAGCACGGATCGGGAACTCGTGCGCCGACTCTTCGCATTCCCTGACCCGTCGATCGCCGAGCGCCTGGTCGGGTTGGCCGAGCGGGGGATCGACCTCCCCCCGAAGCGGCTCGCGGACGCGGTCGCCCGGGAACTGGCCGACGACCTCGGATTCGGCTGACCGATCGAGGTCACTTCGGGCGCGCGGCCCAGAGCGTATCGGCCGCCGCGTCGAGGTCCCGACGGATCTTGGCCCAGTCGCCCCGAACGAGCTCGCGGTGGTCCACCACGCACTCGCCCGCGACGTAGACGGACTCGATCGCGTCGTCCGCCGCCGCGTAGGCGAGGTGGGAGACGAGCGCTTCCGGACGGGCGGGCTGAAGGGTGGGGTGGTCGAGACGGAACAGCGAGAAGTCGGCCGATTTGCCCACCTCGATGGAGCCGATCTCCCCGTCCCGGCCCAGGGCCCGGGCGCCCTCGATGGTCGCGAGGTCGAGGAGCTGCTGGGCGGGAAGGACTGCGGCGTCCCATCGGTGGTTCTTCTGGACGAGGCCGGCGAGATGGATCTCGCGCAACATCGAGAGCGAGTTGTTGGAGGCGACCGAATCGGTCCCGAGACCGACCGGTGCGCCGGCCGCCCGAAGTTCGACGATCGGCGCCACGCCGCCCGAGGCGAGCTTCAGGTTGGAGCTCGCACAGTGGGCGATCCCGACCCCGGCCTTGGCGAGGCGGGAGATCTCGGCGCCCGTGAGCCAGACCGCGTGGGCGGCGACCTGTCCGGGACCGAGGAAGCCGATCTCCCCGAGCCAGTCGGCCGGCCGGCGGCCGGTCTTCGCCTCATGCTCCGCGACCTCCTTCCGGGTCTCGGAGAGGTGGTAGTGGACGAGGGTCCTTTCCCGGAGTGCGAGCTCCCGGGCCCCCATCCAGGTCTCCGCGTTGCAGACGTAAACGCCCTGGGGTGCGACGAGCGGCACCACGCGCGGGTGGTGGCGCCACCGCCCGATGAACGCTGCCGCGTTGTCCAGGGGCTTGCCCTTCTGCGTGGTCATCTCGGGGTCGAGGACCGCCCATCCGAGGAATCCCCGCGCCCCGAGGTCGACCACCGCGCGGGCGACGGCGTCCTCGAAGTAGTAGAGGTCGAGGAACGAGGTCGTGCCCCCGAGGAGCATCTCGGCGATCCCGGCGCGGGCCCCGGCCTCGACGTCGGCCTCGGTCCGGTGGGCGTCGACCGCGAAGAGGGTCTCCAGGAAACCGGCGAGGTCCCGGTCATCGGCGATCCCCCGCAGGGGGTGCATCGCCACGTGGGTATGCAGGTTGACGAAGCCGGGAACGATGGCTAGCCCGCCCGCCTCGACCACCTCCGCCCCCTCGGTGGGGGCGCGGGGACCGACATGGGCAACGCGTCCCGATTCGACCCGGACGTCGGCCCGAACGACCCGGCGGGCCGGGTCCTGGGTGACGACGAGCGCATTTCGGAAGACCTTCGGCGCCGGAGGGCTCGGGGCGGTCACGGGAGACCTCTCGGGGGCGGGGCGGCGAGCTCCCGCTCGGTGGTCGGGCTGTTCACCTCAGCGGCGGCGACCTCGGGCAGGTCCCGGAGCCCCTCGCGGGTCCGGGCCTCGATCGGCCCAAGACCGCGGAGCAGACCCTTCACCCAGGGCCGGGTGAAGACGACGACGATGGGAACGATCGCGAGGACGACGAGGATCACGTCGACCCAGACCCCGGGCACCCAGGCCGCGCTCGGCATCCCGAGGATGGTCGCTCCGGTGTTCGGGATGAGGACGACCGCGCTGACCAGGGCGAGGACCAGCGCCACGTAGGCGATGCCCAGCATCCGGATGTTCGAGGTGTTGGCGTAGGCCGCGATCTGGTTCGAGACCTCCCCGAGGCGGTTGGTCGCCTCCGACAGGTGATTCGCCTCGGCGGCGGTGCGGAGGGCGAGCAGGTCGCGAAGGGACTGCCCGACCGCCGCGGAGTAGTCCTCGAGGTGCGAGAACTCGGACTGGATCCGGGGGAGGGCCTTCTCCAGCCCGCGGAAGCGCTCCCCGAACGGACCGTCCAGTTCCAGGACGGCTACCGAGAGGCGGCCGATCGACTTGCGGATCGACCGGTGGATGTGGGTGAGGCGTCCCAGCTCCTCGAGGGATATGGTCGACCAGTGGTCCTCGATCGCGTCGACGCGTTCGCCGAGTGCCTCGAGGCGCTCGAGGTAGGATCGCGCGCCGGCCTGGAGCAGGTTCACCAGGTCGGCCGTGGACTCGGCCAGGCGCAGGCTTTCGGTGAGGAGGCTCGTGGGCGGCGCGGGTCCGAGCCGATGCACCCCGTCGGGGGTGACCCAGATCCCGTGGGGGGTCTCCCGGCCCGCCGGGTCGAGGGTCGTGACCAGGATGACGGTACCGCCGGCGCCGTGGAGCACCGCCCGGGACGGGAGCCCCGGCCCGGTGAAGCCGACCGCTCGGAGCGCCTCCGGGACCGTCGCTTCGGTTCTCGAGGAGTCTGCCACGCCCGCCCGCCTAGATGTCGAGGTTCGTCACCTCGACGGCATGCTCCTGGATGTAGGCACGACGGGGCTCGACCTCTTCCCCCATCAGGATCTGGAACAGGGCGTTCGCCCGGCCGGCGTCGTCGACCGTGACCCGCAGGAGCGTCCGGGCCCCCGGGTGCATCGTGGTCTCGGCGAGCTGGTCGGCGTTCATCTCCCCAAGTCCCTTGTACCGCTGGATCACCACGCCCTTCATCCCGCCGTACTCGGCGAGGACCTGGTCGCGCTCGTCGTCCGAGTAGGCGTAGGCGAGCTTGCTGCCCTTCTGGATCCGGTAGAGCGGGGCCTGGGCGATGAAGACGTGGCCCTCGGTGATCAGGACCGGCATCTTGCGGTAGAAGAGCGTCAGCAGCAGCGTCCGGATGTGCGAGCCGTCGACGTCCGCATCCGTCATCAGGATGATCTTGTGGTACCGGAGCCGGGAGACGTCGATCTCGTCGCCGATCCCGATGCCGATCGCGGTGATCAGCGCGCGGATCTGCTCGTTCTGGAGCATCTGGTCGAGCCGGGCCTTCTCGACGTTGAGGATCTTGCCCCGCAGCGGCAGGATCGCCTGGAACTCGCGGTCGCGGCCCTGCTTGGCCGTCCCGCCGGCGCTGTCACCTTCCACGATGAACAGCTCGCACTGGGCGGGGTCCCGGGAGTGGCAGTCGGCGAGCTTCCCGGGAAGCCCTCCTCCCTCGAGGAGACCCTTCCTCCGCGTGAGCTCGCGCGCCTTCCGTGCCGCTTCTCGTGCCTGTGCCGCTTGGACCGCCTTCGCGATGAGCGTCTGCCCGACCGCCGGATGCTCCTCGAGGAACTCGGCGAGCTTGTCGTGAACGGCGCTCTCGACCTGGCCCTTCACTTCCGAGTTGCCGAGCCGGGCCTTGGTCTGACCCTCGAACTGGGGCTCGAGGACCTTGATGGAGAGCACCGCAGTGAGCCCCTCCCGGACGTCCTCGCCGGTCAGGCTCTCCTTGTCACCTTTGACGAACCCGCGTTGGCGGGCATAGTCGTTCAGGGTCCGCGTGAGCGCGGCGCGTAGCCCGACCACGTGGGTACCCCCGTCGACCGTGTTGATATTGTTGACGAACGCGAGGGTCGTCTCGTTGTACCCGTCGTTGTACTGCAGTGCGACCTCGATGTCGGTGGTGTCGCGCTTCGCGTGCAGGTAGATGGGCGGCTTGAACAGCGCGGTGACCGCCTGGTTCGTGTCCTCGACGAACTCGGAGATCCCTCCCGCGTGGTGGAACGACTCGGAGGTATGGTCGCGCTCGTCGCGGAAGTTGATCGTGACGCCGGCGTTGAGGAACGAGAGCTCCTTCAACCGACGGGAGATCGTCTCCTTGTCGAAGACGACGGTCTCGAGCACGGTCCCGTCCGGCTTGAAGCGAGTCTCTGTACCGGTCGAGTCCGCCGTCCCCGTGGTGACCAGCGGAGCGACCGGGGCCCCGTGCTCGTATCGTTGGAAGTAGGCGTGGCCGTTCCGCCGGACCCGGACCTCCAGCCACTCGGAGAGCGCGTTGACCACGTGGACGCCGACCCCGTGGAGCCCGCCCGAGACCTTGTACGTGTTCCGGTCGAACTTCGAGCCCGCGTGGAGCACGGTCATGACGATCTCGAGGGCCGGTTTGTGGTACTTGGGGTGTTCCTCGACCGGGATCCCTCGGCCGTTGTCGCGGACCGAGCAGGAGCCGTCCTCGTGCAGGGTGACGTCGATCTCCGTGCACGCTCCGGCCAGCACCTCGTCGATCGAGTTGTCGACGACCTCGGAGACCAGGTGATGCAGGCCCCGGGCGTCGGTCGAACCGATGTACATTCCGGGGCGTTTGCGAACGGCCGAAAGGCCCTCCAGGACCTGGATGGAACTCGCGTCGTACGCTAGGGGTTGGATAGTGTCCTGGGCCATCGGAAACCGTCAGTGAAAACCGACGTATTGAGACGAGCCGGGCATGCGTTATAACGCTTGGGCCGGGCAGGAAAAATGACCCCTCCGGGCGACCTGTTTTTCGGGTCCGGACGAGGGGTTTCTGGGTGGCGTCGCAGAGCCCCCGGTTCCGACGCGACGGTCGCTCGGGACGCCCCATCTCGGGCCTCGAGAAGCCCTAATAACGCGGGGCACCTCCTCGGCGATGCCGCCCATGCCCGACGAGCTGAACGAGACCCCGGAGCCGGAGCCCCGACCGGGCAGCGCCTCCGAGTCGGCCCCCGCCACGACCGAGGCGGCCGAGGATTGGGCGACTCGGTACAAGTACCTCTTCGCCGATTTCGAGAATTTCCGCCGCCGGACCGAGCGCAGCCGGGAGGCGATCACCCGCCAGGCTCGCTCCGGGGTCATCCGCGAACTGCTGCCCATCTTCGAGGCGTTCCGCTCGGCGCGGAGCGCCGTGGCTTCGCTCCCACCGACCGACCCCGTCCGCCACGGCCTCGAGCTGCTCGACCGGGAGTGGTCGACCTTCCTGAAGCACGAGGGGGTCGAGCCGATCGCCGCCGTCGGCCAGCCGTTCCGTCCCGACGAGCAGGAGGCGGTGGGGGAGGCGCCGACGAGCCCCGACATCCCCGAGGGGACCGTGGCGGAGATCGTGCAGCAGGGATACCGGTTCTTTGGCGGCGTCCTCCGGCCGGCCAAGGTGGTGGTCGCCCGGGCGCCGCCCGAGGCCGGGACCGAGGTCGCGCGGACGGAGGAGTCTCCGTGACCGATTCCTCGGACATTTCCGGCTTCTACCGAAAGTCGATCGCGGAGCGTCGCGCCGTGGCGCAGCAGTGGGCGGGCCTCTCCGACGAGGAGGCCCGGGCGTGGGAGTTCCCACCCGGCGTCGACCCCAGCGTCTTCGACCGGATGATCGAGAACGTGATCGGGGTCATGCCGCTCCCGCTCGGCGTAGCGACGAACTTCCGGATCAACGAGAAAGACTACCTCGTGCCGATGGCGATCGAGGAGCCGAGCGTCGTCGCCGCCGCCTCCAACGCGGCGAAGGTGGCGCGGGCGGCCGGGGGGTTCTTCGCCCAGAGCACCGACCCGGTGATGATCGGGCAGGTCCAGATCATGGACGTCCACGACCCGGCGGCGGCCCGGCTCCGGATCCTGCACCACCGAGACCAACTGCTCGCGTCGGCGAACGCGAAGGACCCGGTCCTCGTCAAGTTCGGGGGTGGAGCGAAGGAGATCGAAGTCCGCATCCTCCCCTCGCCGCGGGGAACGATGGTGGTCGTCCACCTGCTGGTCGACGCCCGGGACGCGGGCGGGATGAACGCGGTCAATACCATGTGTGAGGCGCTGGCCCCGGAGCTCGCCCGCCTCGCGGGGGGCCGCTCCGTGCTCCGCATCATCTCGAACCTCGCGGTGCACCGGCTCGCCCGTGCCCGTGCGACGTTCCGAGCCGACCAGCTGGCGACCGATACCATGACCGGCGCCGCCGTGGTCGAGGGGCTCCTCGACGCGTATGCCTTCGCGGTGGCCGACCCGTTCCGCTGTGCGACGCACAACAAGGGGATCATGAACGGCATATCGAGCGTCGTGATCGCGACCGGCAACGACTACCGGGCGATCGAGAGCGGCGCCCACACGTTCGCGGCCTGGCAGGCCGCTCCCGCCGGAGCGGTCGTGCGCCCGCTGACCACGTACGAGAAGGACCGCGAGGGCAACCTGGTCGGTACGATCGAGTTCCCCGCCCCCGTCGGACTGATCGGCGGAGCCACGGCCGTCCATCCGACGGCGAAGGCGAACGTCAAGCTCCTCCGTCTCAAGTCGGCCCGGGAACTGGGTGAAGTGCTGGCCGCGGTTGGCCTCGCCCAGAACTTCTCCGCCCTCCGGGCGCTCGCGACCGAAGGGATCCAGCGGGGGCACATGGAGTTGCACGCCCGGAACCTCGCGGTCAGCGCCGGGGCGCATCCCGACGAGGTCGAGCGGGTGGTCGCCCGCCTGATCGCGGAGAAGGCGATCCGGTTCGACCGGGCGAAGGCGATCCTCGACGAGCTGCGGGCCGCCGGATGAAGGTCGGGGTCCTCGCGCTCCAGGGAGACGTCCCGGAACACTTGCGGGCGCTGGGCGGCGTCGTCCCGGAACGCTCGCTCGTCCCCGTGCGTCGGGCCAAGGACCTCGACGACCTGGACGCGCTGTTCCTTCCCGGCGGCGAGACGACCACGATATCGCGGCTCCTCGCCGAATCGGGGGTCTGGACCGCGCTGGCGCACCGCCTGGCCGAGGGATTCCCCGTCCTCGGGACCTGCGCCGGCCTCATCCTCCTCGCGCGCGACCTCGCTCCCAGCGTGGCCGGCCAGGACCCCCCCACCTTCGGAGTCTTGGACGTCCGGGTCCGCCGGAACGACTACGGCTCGCAGCGGGAATCGTTCGAGGCCCCGGTACTGGTCGACGGACTCGGCTCGCGGACGTTCCCGGGAGTGTTCATCCGCGCCCCCCGGATCCTCGGGGTGGGAGCGGACGCACAGCCGATCGCCTGGCTCGGCGAGGAGATCGTCGGCGTCCGGTCGGGGCCGGTCTGGGGGCTGGCCTTCCATCCCGAGCTCGCCGGCGACCCCCGGGTCCACCGGGCGTTCCTCCGCGCGACCGTCAAGCGTCGCTAGCGGAGCGCGAAGAACAGCTCGAGCGCGAGGACGACGAGCAGGACGGCCCCGACCAGGGCCGCCGCGACCTTCGTCCCCCGCGAAACGTCCTTCCACCGGCCGAAGAAGATCGGGACCGGGCCGAGGAGCAGGAGGCCCCCCATCTCTTCCGGTGGGGCTACGTCGTGCGGTCGGGCGCCGGCGAGCGGCACCGCGCCCTCGGGAGGATCCCACGAGAGGAACGCGAGGGGCACGGCGAGGAATCCGACGAGGAGCAGCACGACACCGCCGAGGAACTCGACCGAGTTGCCGGAGACGACGGGGATGATCGCGAACAGGGTGACCGAGGCGGTCCCCCGGAGGACCGCGTCCGCGACGAAGATCGCGCCCGCGGCCAGCAGCACCACGGGTACCCAGCCGGTCCGGGGCATCACGACTCCCAGGGAGGTCCCGGGACAAGAGGGTGCCGAACCTCTAGTGGTAGGTGTCGAAGCGATACGGTTCCATCGGAAGCTCCCCGAGCGCCATCAGGAACTCGGGGGGCGTGAGCACCGGCTTCGGGTAGTTCGCGCTGTCGTCGAGGGCGATGCGCGGGCAGGCGGTGTTCACGTACGCGTCCAGCGCGCGGCCCTCGAGGTCCCGGGGGTCGAGCCGGTCGAACATCAGGATCTCCGCCTCGCGCCCCCGGGCACGCGCCCGCTCCTGGAGCGCGAGGGCGGTGGGAGAACGGTTCTGGCCACCGAACGTCGAAACGAGGATCCCCCAACGCCGGGCGTCCCGCACCGTCGCGACCGTGAGCAGACGTCGCCGGATGAGCCCGGCGCGGTCGATCGGCGGCTCGAGGGTGTTCTGCAGCGGGTCGAGCGACCAGACCGGCCGGTCGACCGCGAACGCGAGGCCGACCGGATGGAATCGGCCCGTGCCGAGGAACAGGAACCCATCGACATCGGCCTGCACCGCCTCCGCCCCCGTATAGTTGCATCCGAGCGCTTGGGCCGCGTAGGCGAGCCGGCGGTCCCCCCGCCCGACACGGACCTCGAACCCCCGCTTCGCAAGCGCATCCGAGAGCGTCGGGACGAGGTCGAGGTGCTGAACGGACGCCACCAGTCCCAGGCGCCGGGGAAGCCGCTCCCGCTCGACCATCTCGGCGAGCCGCTCCACGTCGCCCGCCGGCTCGCGCATCTCGACGAAGTACGTCGGACGGGGCAGCGCGACGTTCGGGATCGGCGCGTGGCCCAGCACGACGGCGACGTCCGCGCGGGGCGCCTCGTCCCGGGAGGGGAAGTCGCACGCCCCGAAGCACGCCCGAGCCGCCAGCACCACCGGCGTTCCGGTCGCCGTCCGGAGCCGATCCACGAGCTCGGTCGCGTTGCGGATGAGTCCGGCGGGCACCTGCAGGACGATGCGGCCGGGCCGCGCCTTCCGGAGCGCCTCGAACAGCTCCTCGCCCACGACCGGGAAGACCCGGGCGTCGGGGGCCGGGTGCGTCGCATCCTCCATGAGGTCGAGCCGAGCTAGGGAGGGCGGCTAAGGGTTTCGGGGCGCGGGTCGGAGACGCTCGAGGAGCCGTGCCACCGCGGTCCGGTTGTCGTCGTAGTGGAGCCGTCGGATCGCCTCGGCCGAGTCGACCCACTCGGAAGCGTCGTGCTCGGCGCTCAGCTGCGGCTCGAAGCCGGCCGCCACCTCGACTCCGTAGGCGTGCAGCCGCCAGACCTCCCCGTTGTCGGCGCGGAACGGGACCTCCCAGTCGAGCGAGACCACGTGGATCGGAGTGCGAAGCCCGGTCTCCTCGTGGAGTTCGCGGCGGAGCGCGGCGAGCAGGGTCGCGTCGCCCGGGTCGACCTTCCCGCTGACCGGCACCCAGATCGAGCCCCGCGACGGCGGCCGCCGGAACAGGAGGATCCGCAGCGGTCGGGCCGAGTAGAGGTACCCCTCCACGCACTCCCGGGCGATCGGCTCGTCGGGGCGGGGAGCGGCCCCGGGGGGCGTCGCGGGCATGGAGTTGCCCGCGCGCTACCGCCGGCGCGTCATGAGCTTCATGATCGCTTCGGCCGGGGCGCCGTCGGACTGGAGGAGCGCTTCGATCGCTTCGCTGCGCGAGACCTGAGCCTGGTCCATGACGAGCTGGATGTCCTCGTCCGGGGGTCCTGCGGGCGCCGCGGGGGCGGTCGCAGCGGCCGGGGCCGCGCCCGGTGCCGCGGGAGTCCCGGCGCCCCGGGGTCGGATCTCGGGGGTGCCCACGACCTGGTAGGTCCGGACCCCCTGGACGGTGAGGGCGGTGACCTC
>Ga0187862_10000804_pt1 | contig 34985 bp, 24 predicted proteins | sample June2016WEW_10_1_FD_133003 | JGI IMG/M metagenome (GOLD analysis project Ga0187862, IMG submission 133003) | Peatland microbial communities from SPRUCE experiment site at the Marcell Experimental Forest, Minnesota, USA - June2016WEW_10_150 | ecosystem: Environmental > Terrestrial > Soil >...
GCCCGCGTTCCCGGACTTGAGGAAGGTGCCAAAGTTGTCAAAGACCGTGGCCCCGCCATAGACAGCCCCCTGAAAAGAGTCGTCACTTTGTTCATTCCATAAACCGTTATTGCAAATGTAAACCGTCGTCCCCAATCCACTCCAAATAGTTGTATTGGTCCAGTTGACCGTGCCGTTGTTGGTCAGCGTCAGGCTGCTAAAACGCACCGTGTTGCCTCCGGCGGCGATGTTCAACACGCCGTTGATGCCCACGGTCGTGACGCCGGACAAGGCGCCCCCGTTCCAAGTGAGCGCGCCGCCGCTGATGCTCAGAGCACCCTGGGCGGTTCCACCGCTGGCGTTATTCAAAGAGAAGGCGCCGGACTGGATGTTTAAGGTCTGAACCGTTCCGTCGCCTGTGGAGGCCCCCAGGGTGAGAGTGCCGATGGACTGGGCCGAGTTGACGGCCACGGTGTAGTTGCCGGTCGTGGTGATGGCGGCGCTGTCGCCGCCGCCAGGGAGGCCGTTGGGAGACCAGTTGGCGGCCGAGCTCCAATTGCCTCCGGAGGTATTGGTCCAAGTGAAGGCGGTGGCGCGGGCGGCCGGGGTTGAGACCAGCAGGGAGGCCGCAACCAGGAGACTGGCAAACCGCAAGACGAGCGCGGAACTAGACTCATTCGGCTTCATAGGGGATGTGGATTAGTTGTTGACTGCGATTGCCCATTTGGTTTCTTGCCCACGACCAGCGCGGGGCTTTTGGCGATTCTCTTCCTGCTGCACAGGTTTGCAAGTCCTTTTTCCGAGCGGAAAATAGAATTGCCAAAGCGGCGGGGGGGGAATTATGATCGGGGCTGTGATTCATAATACGATACGCCGAATGCCGACGCCGCAAGAAGCGGTGCGTCTGACCACCGAGGAATTGCGCGACACGTTCCTGGTGTCGGGCCTTTTTACCGTCGCGGACATCCAGGCCCAGTTCACGGATCTGGACCGGTTTGTGGTCGGGGGCATCACGCCGGGGCAGACGCCGCTGGAATTGCCGAACCACCGGGAAACGGGCCGGGGGTATTTCCTGGAGCAGCGGGAATTGGGCGCGATCAACACGGGCGGCCCGGGGGTCGCGCATGTGGACGGGAAGACGATGGAGGTCAACGCGCTGGATTGTGTGTATGCGGGCGCAGGCTCGCGGGAAGTGAGTTTTGAAAGCCAGGACTTCGACAAGCCGGCCAAGTTTTTCTTTTTAAGCTGCCCGGCGCACGCCAGCCATCCCGCGGCGGTGATCAAGCGCGGGGAGGCGGCGGCGGTGGCGTTGGGGAGCCAGGCCGGGGCCAACCAGCGGACGATCCGCAAGTACATCCATGCGGGGGGCATTCGCAGTTGCCAGTTGGTGATGGGCTACACGGAGCTGGCCGAGGGCAGCGTGTGGAACTCCTTTCCGCCGCACACCCATCACCGCCGGGTGGAGATATATTTTTACTTTGACTTGGGGGACCGGGTGCTGGCGCATTTCATGGGCGAGCCGGGGGCCACGCGGCACTTGTTCATCCATAATGATCAGGCGGTGCTGTCGCCGTCGTGGTCCATTCATTGCGGCTGCGGTTCGGGCAATTACAAATTCATCTGGGGCATGGCTGGCGAGAATCAGACTTTTGATGACATGGACCAGGTGAAGCCCGGGGACTTGCGCTGAAGAGAAACCAGGAATTCCATCTATGAACAACAAACGATTCACCGACAAAGTCATTCTCGTCACTGGCGCCGGACGCGGTCTTGGGCAGGCCTATGCTTTGGCCTTCGCCCGCGAAGGGGCCAAGGTGGTCGGGGTGGACTTGAGCGAACAAACCGAGACGGCCGCGCAGGCGCGCAAGGGCGGGGGCGAATATATTTCGCTGACGGCAAACCTGGGCCAGGGGACGCAAAAGGACGCGGCGGCTGTGGTGGCGTCGGTCTTGGAAAAGGCCGGGCGGATTGATGGAGTGGTCAACAACGCGGGCATCATTCGGCGCGCGCCAGCGGTGGATTATTCGGAGGGGGACTGGAACGACGTGTTGCGGCTGAACCTGAGCACGCCGTTTTTTCTTTCGCAGGCGGCGGCGCGTTGGTGGATGACGGGCGGGCGGGAGAAATCCCCCGCCGGGGCGCGGTTGAAAATCGTCAACATTGCTTCGATGCTTTCGTTTCAAGGGGGCATTTTTGTGCCGTCCTACGCCGCGAGCAAACACGGCATTGCGGGGATCACCAAGGCGCTGGCCAACGAATGGGCGAAGGAACGGATCAACGTCAACGCCATCGCGCCCGGATACGTGGCGACGGAGAACACGCGTCCCTTGCGCGAGGACGCCAAGCGGAGCCAGGCCGTGCTGGAACGCATCCCGGAAGGCCGGTGGGCAAACCCGGAAGACATCGCGGGGGGCTGCCTATTTCTGGCTTCCAGCGACGCGGATTACCTCAACGGCACGATCCTGAACATTGACGGCGGCTGGCTGGCGCGTTGAGCGGGGTTCTCAGACTTTGGGGATGATTTTCAACGCATTCGCGAAAATGGAGGGGCCATTTTCGGGGATGGTGACCGTCAAGGCGTTTTCGTCGCGGGTAAATTCCAATTTCGCGGAAGAACCGAGCATTTGAACGCCGGCAATTTCGCCGGGATAATGGGCCGACTTGGACGCCAGGGCTTTGATATTGACTTTGCCGCCTTCCGGCTTGCCCATGACCACCGCGTACAAGAGGTCGCCTTTGGTGGTGAAGCGGATGTCGGCGGCGGTCAAATTCGGGCCGAGGCCGCGGGGCGGGTTGCCGGCGGTCTCTTTGGCGGTGGCGTCGTTTTTGACCGAGGGGCCTTCGCCGTAGATCGCCCAGGGGCGGGTGTCGTAGATGCACTCGCTGTTGACGGCCATCCAAGCGGTCATGTCGTCGAGGACGGCGATGGCCTTGTCGTCCAGCTCGCCGTAGCCGGGCAACGGGAAGGAAAGCAGCAACGTGCCGTTTTTGCTGACCACGTCCACGAGCAGATGAATCCATGCCGCGGATTTGGTGTAGCCCTTGTTGTAATCGGCGACGCTGTAATGCCACGGGCCGACGGTGCTGCCCTTGTTCCACGGGATGCGCAGCAGGTCGAGCGTCATGTTGCGTTCGAGGTTGTTGACGATGCCCTGTTGCTCGACCACGGAATTGCCGTTGGAAATGATGACGGATTGAAGTTTTCCGTCGTGCCACTTTTGGTTGGCGTTGTAGAAATGCGCGGCGAGACACAGCCCCACGTCGCCCAGCGGCAGCTTGGTGTCATCGAAAAAAATCACATCGGGATGATAACTGTCAATCACATCTTTGATGCGGTTGAAAAACTTGGCCTGATAGGCCGCGTCGGGTTCCGCGCCGATGGGGTGGTTCTGCGCGTACAGGTCTTGCGGGTCGAGGCCCTCCCACCACAGGCCTTTGCCGTCGGCCTTGGTCAGCTTGCCGTCGTAGGGGACGCCCGCGAGCGGGCCGGTTTTGTCGCTGCCTTGCGCGTCTTCATACCAGCTCCACGCGCGCGCGGCGTGAACACTGACGCCAAATTTCATGCCGGCCGCGGTGACGAGTTTTTGCCAGGCGCCGACGATGTCTTTTTTCGGGCCGACGTTGACGGAATTCCAGGGCTGAAATTTTGAATTGAAATTATCGAAGTTGTCGTGGTGGTTCGCCATCTGGACGAGGAACTTCGCGCCCGCGCCTTTGAAACGCTTGAGGAGCGCGGCGGGGTCCCACTTTTCCGCCTTCCAATCATTGCAGACATCCTTGAAACCGAATTTGGACGGATGGCCGTATTTTTGCAGGTGAAATTGATACTGGGGTCGGCTCTGATCGTACATGTATTTGGCATACCAGTCGCCGTCGCCGGGCTGGCTTTGCGGGCCCCAGTGCATCCAGATGCCGAACTTGGCGTCGCGATACCAGGCGGGGAGATGGTAGTTTTGCTCCAACGATTCCCAAGTGGGCTGGAACGGGCCGGGCGCAATCGCGTAAGGGGCGGCGCCCGGCGATGCTCCGGCGGCCGTCGCGCGGGACAGCCATGAGGGGGCGGTCATGCCAGCGCCGGCGGCGAGCGCGGAGGTTTTCAGGAAATTGCGGCGTGTGAATGGGGTTTTCATATCAGCTATACTGTGCTGGATACATCCGCAAGGGAAGGCTAAATTGGGTGAGGGTTGAAGTGGGATCAACGTCCGCGGGTTCAAATTCGAGTCAAGACAATCCGTGCTTGTTTGTCACAGGTGTAGGTGTTAGGAAAGAGCCATCATGTCAAACTCCAACTGCCTCAACTTGCGAAGTCTGCTCAAAATCACAGCCGCGATCACCCCGGCGAGCCTGCTGTTCCTGGCGCTGGCCTGCGCCGCGCAGACCGGGGCGGGCAAGCGCACATCATTCAGGCCCGGTGAACTCTGGCCCGATGACAAAGGCGTCCCCATTGACGCCCATGGCGGCGGCATCCTGCTTCAGGGTGGGATTTACTACTGGTTTGGCGAGCATAGAGGCGGCGGCACCGCGAGCAATACGGCCGCCGGGGTCCACGCTTATTCCTCCTCGGATTTGTATAATTGGAAAGACAAGGGGATGGTGTTCCAGTCCTCGGATGATCCGACGAGTGAAATCACCAAGGGGTGCGTCATGGAGCGGCCGAAAGTGATTCACAACGCGAAGACGGGGAAATTCGTATTGTGGTTTCACTTGGAATTGAAAGGACAGGGTTACAACGCCGCGCGCGCCGCGGTGGCGGTGAGCGACCGGCCCACGGGACCTTACAGCTATGTCGGTTCCTTCCGCCCCAACAAGGGCATCTGGCCCATCAACATCACCGAGGAGGACAAAACACCCAAACCCACCAACGGGCTGAACCGGCTGCAAGCGGCCAGCGTCGGGGCGTATCTGCGGCGGGATTTCGAGACCGGGCAGATGTCCCGCGACATGACCATTTTCGTGGACGACGACGGCAAGGCCTACCTGGTGACGTCGGCGGAGGAAAACGCGACGATACACATCGCGCAATTGAGCGACGATTACCTGGGGTTCAGCGGCAAATGGGCCCGCGCGCTGGTCGGCGATTCCAACGAGGCGCCCGCCGTTTTCAAGCATGGCGGAAAGTATTATCTGATTTCATCCGGCACGACCGGCTGGAGAGCCAACCCTGGACGGTCCGCGGTGGCCGATTCAATTTTCGGGCCGTGGACACGGCTGGGCAATCCGTGTCGCGGCACCGCTGAGCAGAACGCAAACACATTTGAGTCGCAAAGCACCCATGTGCTGCCGCTGCCGGGCAAACCGGACGCCTTCATTTTCATGGCGGATCGCTGGCGTCCGCAGGAGGCGGTTTTTGGCTACTACATCTGGCTGCCCATCGAATGGGAAAACGGCAAGCCTGTCATCAGATGGCATGACGAATGGAAACTCACCGATTTCAACCCTCCCAAACCGCCCGCCGCGAGCACCGGGGCGCAAACAGGCGACACACCGATCAAGACCGGGCGATGAAAAGCCAACTTTCCCCTGAACGTTGGCCCCCGGTCCGATGGCGAGATTGATCCGCCCCAGTCCCATCGGCTAAAGGAACTCAGTTGAGGCTGGCCAGGGCGACCCTGGCGCCGACAAGGTCAGGGCTGAGATCCACCGTCTGGCTCAACTCGGCCTTCGCCTTCACCGGGTCGTTCAACCCCGTGTAGCCGAGGCCGATGGCGTAGTGCGCCGAGGCCGTCTGCTCGCGCGGCGACTGCGGCAGACTTTCCACCCCACCACGACCCCCGCCCCGCCCGCCCGCCGGAGCTGCCGGCGGCTGCTGCAATGTTTTCTGCCCGGAATCCACCAAGGTTTGGAACATGGTTTTGGCCCGGTCCACCTCGCCGAGCTTTTGCAGGCACATCGCCTGATAATAAGACTGAGCGCTGACAATGGCGGGGCTGTCGGAACCGTACCTGCCACCGCCGCCACCACGAGCGGCACCGCCGGCCTGGGGCACCACCGTCGCCTGCTTCCAGGTCTGCGTTGCCTGGTTGTGGTCGCCCATCGCTTCATAGGCCACTCCGCTCCAGTAGGCAATCTCCGCGGCGCGCGGGTTGACACCCCCGCCGCCAAAACCAGTCGGCAGGTTCGAGGGAATCGCGGCGGCCGCCTGGAAATCGGCCAGTGCCTCCTTGTTGCGGTTGGCCGCGAGGTACTGTCGGCCGCGGAAGATGTGCGCGTCGGTCCAGTGTTCACTCACGTTGAGATTGGCGCCCTCGGCGACCGCAAACTTCCGTCCCGTCATCATCTGGATGGCTTCGTCGTATTTGCCCCCGGCCACCTTGAGGGCTATGGCGCGGTTCTGGGCGTCATCGCGCTGGGCCACGATTACCTGGTTCTGCTCGAACAGCGGCAGGCGTTTTTCGATGGGAGTGCCGGCCTGCTGGTAAAGCTCATCCAATTCCTTGAAATGGGCGGCGTATTTGCGGTCCAGCGACACGGCCTTCTCGAGCTCGGCGATGGCCTTGTTGAGGTCGCTCCCCGACTTTTGGTGCATGTAAGCCGTGGCCAGATTGCGGTGAACGATGGCGAAGGAGGGGTCCAGGGCGGCGGAAGCCTCCCAGAGTTTGGTCGCCTCCTCCGGCTGCCAATCGTAAAGAAGATTGCCCAGGTAGTAGGGCGCGCGGGCGTCGCGGGGATTGGTCTTCATCGCCAGCCGGAGCACGTCAATAACCTGGTTTTGGAACGGGAAAACCAGGTCGGGAGGCATCGTCATGGCCAGGCGGCAATAGTCGGACGCCTTCTGCGGCTGTCCGAGCTTGTCCGCGAAAAAGCCGAGGTAGTAATAAACCATCGGGTGAATCCTGGACTTGTCCGGCGCGGCCGAAATCATTTGCAGCAACACGTCCGTGCCGTCCTGCCAGAGGCCGACGTCGAGATACTCGGCGGCGGTCTCCTGCGCGGTGGCGGGAAATTGATTCATCGTGGAGGCCAGGGTCCTGGCCGCCGCCGGATCTTTGGAAGCCAGCCAGCGTTCCGCCATGGCGCGCACGTCGAGCGGGTCGGCATCGTGCGCGACCGAATCCAGAACCAGGAGCGCGTCCTTGGAGCGGCCCAAATGGCGCAGGAGAGCGGACTTCAAGTTCTGCGCGCGGATGTTGAGGGAATTCGCGCTGATCGAGCGCTCCGTCAAATCGAGCGCGCCCTGGATGTTGCCGCGCCCGGTGGCGATCTCCGCCAGCGAGAAATAAGCGGGGGCCTTCCAGGCCTGACCCCAGGCGGCCTTGAACAAATGGGTGTAGGCTTCGTCGCTCTTGCCCTCCGCCTTGAGCGTGGCGCCCAAGTAATACTCGGCCTCGACATCCTTAGGCGAAGTGTACTGGTCAGTGAGCCGGTCCAAAGCTTTGCGGAGGTATTGCTCGGCTTCCGCGTAGCGGGCCTTGGTGAAGGCGGTGATGCCGATAGCGGTGTTCACATGGGTGTCGCCGGGATCGCGTCGAAGCGCTTCTTCCCAGTAGGGATCGGGAGAAATGTTCGGATCGTGAAACTGCTGCGCGCGCAGACCGATCAGGTAAAGCTCCTCACTCGTCTTGACATCCGCCGGAGGGGGCGGGCTGGTCACCGGTTTTGGCATCGCCATGGGTTCCAGGCGGATCGGCGTGTATGACACCAGCACCTGGCCAGCTTCCGAGATGGAGGCGACCAGATCGTGTTCGTCGAGGCCGGCCGGGACGGGGACCTGCTTCACGTAGGGCTTGCCCGGATTGATGGCGACGGTTTCCTGGAGCAGGACTTTCTGCCCGGCCGCGAGCATGACTTTGGCCGCCGGGCGGGCCGAGGTGCTGTAAAAGCCCACGGATGCGATGCCATCGGTCACATCGAGATTGACGGCGGCGTCCAGGTTGGCGTTCTTGACTCCGCCAATGTCGCGGAAGGGATACCAGTTCATAGTGAATGAACGCTCTTCGTAAGGTTGCAGCCAGCTATAGTCCGGCTGGTTGTCCGAGTAGGCGCCGGCCATCAGTTCGATGTAAGGGCCGTCGCTGTCGGTCAGCGTGGTTTCCCAGGAAGTGCCGGTGGAGCCTCCGGTGAAGAACTTCTTCCCCGGCACAACGTTGTGGTCGGCGACACTCATGATTCCCGCCTGCCTGCCGTGGTCGTAGCCGGCGAAGAAGTCGTCCTGGTAATTCCAGGCGAAAACCGAGCCGCCCGTCGGATGGTTGGTCCACCAACTGATGTCCACTCCGGCCTCGTTGACGGGCCATTTCTGGAAGTCGCGTTTGGAGTGGCCGGTGCCGTACTGGGTGCTGGGCGGGAAGATGATCTGGTAATCTTTGTTGACATGGACGGCGACGTTGGCGAAACAGAGCATCGTGTTGACCTCGGGTGTGCGATTGAGAATCCGCACGGAGGCCTCCAGGACGGATTTGCCCGGCCGGACGGTATAGCCCACCGCCCAGCGCATGCGCTGGCGCAATTCAAGTTCGCCCACCCAGACGGTTTTGCCGCCGTCGGCATTCTCCTCGATCTTGTACTGCACGGGGAGAAACGTGCTCGCCCGGTGGTGGTGGGGGATGTTCCACTCGACCCCGCCGGAGATCCACGCCCCGATGATGCTGATCAGAGCGGGCTTGATGACGTGCTGCCGATAGACAAAGTAGTAGTTGTCGGTCTTGTCAAACGCCTCCAAAATGCGGCCGCCGATCTCCGGCAGAATCCCGATGCGGATGTACTCGTTCTCGAGCCAAACGATCTTGTAGGTCTTGTCCACCTTCTTGTTCGTGAGCAGGTCATAGATCGGGTAGGGATAGACCGGGGCCTGGGCGCCTTGAGACAGCCGCCCGAAATAGAACATCGGGTTCGGCTCGGGCGTGTCGGCCTGGTAGGTGGGAATGACCACGTTTTCTTCCCAGACCGTGACCGGGGCGACGGCCGCCGCAAGCGGGGTCGTCCCGAGCCGCAAGGCCGCAGCCAGGAGCAGCAACGACGGCACGGCCAGGCTGAATTTGATTCCCGGCGAAGTGCGGATTTTGAAGAATATGTTTTGAGTGGATTTCATGCCGTCGAAATTGGACTTTTCCACCCAAGACGTCAAGCTCACAGCCCATCGAAGCCGGCAATCTGGATGGGCTTGTCAAATTCAAGCGCGGCGACGGACACGTCCGGGTCGGGCGCGGAGCCGGGGAGGGTGACGACCAGTCCCTGGTCCGTCAGGGTTGAGGAGACCGCCGCGCCGCCGGCCAGCAACCGGCCGGAATGGGCGGCCTGCTGGATGCCCGGCAAGATTAATTTGCCGTCGGCGGGCCACTCCCAGATGTGAAGGAAAAGGGTCGCGCCGCCGTTGGGCTGGGCTTTTTGCGTGGTGCGTCCCCAGTCCGGTATCTGCGCAAATGGGCCGGCGTCGGTTGCGTAGATGGCCTGGCCATTGGTGTTGAGCCACTGGCCCATCGCCCGCAGGCGCTCGACTTCCGGCTCGGGAATGACACCTTCGGAGGTCGGCCCGATATTGAGGAGAAAATTGCCGCCTTTGCTGGAGATGTCCGAGAGATTGCGGATGAGTTGCCGGGCCGATTTCCAGCGCAGGTCGTTGGAGTTGTAACCCCAGGAGTTGTTGATGGTCATGCAGACCTCGAATTGGCGGCCAAAGGGGTCGGTGGCGATATGTTGTTCCGGGGTCGCGACATCCCCGAGCACGCCGCCGCCGAGGCGGTTGTTGATGATGAGGGCGGGATAGGTCGCGGCCAAATCGAAGAAGGGGCGCGCCCGCTCGGGGGTCATCTGATATTCGGTGTCAAAAAACAAATAGGCGGGATGGAATTTCTCCAGGATTTCGCGGACCTGTGGCAGGGAGATTTTTGCCAGATACTCATCGAAGTCGCCCTTTTGCGCGTCATCCCACGGTTGGGCCGTGCCCTTGCCGCCGCCGGGATTGATCCAGTCCTGGGACTGCGAATAATAAAGCCCGAATTTGAGACCCTCAGCCCGGACGGCGTCGGCCAGGGGTTGGAGCAAATCACGGGCGGCGGCGGAGGCCTTGACGGCGTTCCAGTCGGAGACCTTGGACTCGTACATGGTGAAGCCGTCGTGGTGCTTGGCGGTGATGACAACATATTTGACTCCGGCATCCTTGGCGAGGGCGGCCCAGGCCTTGGGATCGTACTTGGCCGCGGCGAAGTTCCTGGCATAGGCCTTGTAATCCGCCACGGAAACCTTGCCCTGGTTCATATACCATTCGCCATGCGCCGGCACGGAGTAAACGCCCCAATGGATGAACAGCCCGAAGCGCGCGTCGTGAAACCATTTCATGCGGGCGTCGCGGCCCGCCGGCATTTCATCGCGGACCACCACCGGGTAGGCCGGCAGCCTGGCTCCCCCTTCGCGGAACAGGGTGCCGGTGACGCCGCCGTAGGCCGCCGCGCTTTGCGCCGGCGGCGGGGATTCGGCCGCGAAGAGGCGCGGGGAAATTGCGAACACGAGAAGGAAGAGGGGCAGTCTGGATTTCATGGGCCGTATGCTAAAGAGCCTGCCTTGGAAAAACAACACGGCTTTTTTCCGCAGGATTCTTCCGGACCAAGCCGGGGCGCATCAGCCAGGCCGGCGGCGGGTCACTGCTTGTTGACAATTTGCCGCCTGTTTGACAGCATGCCGCCAGAACGAAAGTGAGTGAAAGACCCATTCTCCCTCACCCGCGCGGCGCCGCCACAAGGGCCGCGCGAAATTGCAATGCTTATCCTAAGAGACTATATATGCGAAAATCCACCATCGGCGCGGTTTCAATGATGTTTGCGATGTTTTTTGCCGCCGCGGGAAATCTCCGCGCGACGCAGATCGAACGGCTTGAGGGGAAGTATCTCAAGAGCCGCATCAAGCTGCGGATTGACGAGAACTGGAAAGTGCGGACCGGAAACGCGGCCGGGGCGGAGGCGACGGGTTTCGACGACGCGGGATGGGCCACGATCAGCGTGCCGCACGACATGAGCATCACGCTGGTGAGCACGACCAATAGCGATCCGGGCGCCCTGGGCTGGTATCGGAAACATTTCACGCTGCCTCCAGGGTTTGCGGGGAAGAAGGTGATCGTGCAGTTTGACGGAGTTTATGAGGACTCAAAAATCTATTTGAACGGCACACAGGTCGGCAACCAGCGATTCGGGTATATCAGCTTTTGTTGCGATCTGACGCCGTATCTCAACGCCCAGGGCGATAATGTGCTGGCGGTGTTTGTGGACAACGTGACGAGCCGCCGTTCGCACTTTTATTCGGGGACGGGCATTTACCGCCATGTCTGGCTCATCGCCACGGATATGGTCCATATCCAGAACTGGGGGACCGCCGTGACCACCCCCGTTGTGGGGGTGGCGGAATCGCAGATCCGGGTGCAGACCGAGGTGGCCAATGAGCTGGGGACCGCGCAGACGCTGACTCTGGAGACCCGGATTTACGATGAGGCCGGCAAGGCCCTCAAGGCGGTCTCAACCCCCATCACGGTCAACCCGGGCAGCACGGAAATCTGCGCGCAGACCCTCTCTCTTTCCTCCTGCAAACTCTGGTCGCCCGCAACGCCGGTGCGCTATTATGCCTATTCCCGGATTCTGAAGAATGGCCAGGCGGCCGATGATTATATTACCCCGTTCGGCATCCGGGAACTGAAGTATTCGGCGACGGAGGGGTTTACGATCAACGGCGTTTCCATGAAGCTCAAGGGCGTGTGCGTCCATCACGATCTGGTTCCGGCCGGGGCGGCGGTGCCGGATGCGATGTGGGAGCGGACGATTAAAGAGTTGCTGGCTTCCGGCTGCACTTCCATCCGCACGTCGCATAATCCGCAAAGCCCGGAGTTTTACGATTATTGCGACCAAATGGGGATGATGGTCATGGATGAATTTTGTGATAAATGGGCCCAGACCAACGCAGGCTCATTCTATGCGGATTTTGACCAGGTTTGGCAAAAGGACCTCACCTCGTTCATCGAACGGGACAGGAATCATCCCAGCATTGTGATCTGGAGCCTGGGCAACGAGGTTTTGGCCGCCGCCAAGGTGCCTGCTTACATCACCAACACGCTGAAAATGCTGGTGCCCTTCGCCAAGAAGCTCGACAGCAGCCGCCCCTACACTCATGCGTGCGTTTCGGGATGGAGCGACGCCCCCGGCCTGGCCGCGCTCGCCGAGGTGGAAGATGTGGTGGGTGTCAATTACCAGGACTTCCTTTTCGGCGCGATTCACAGGGCGAATCCGAATGCCATTCTGATCGGCACCGAACAAGACCCCTACCTGGCCCGCAGTTCCGGCAGTCCGACATGGTATGCGGTGAAGGATGTTCCCTATGTGATCGGCCATCATTTGTGGACGGGCGTGGATTATCTGGGCGAGTCCCGCAACAGCTTGGGCGGGGACAGCGGCTTCCTGGATAACTGCATTTTCCGCAAGTCCTGGTTTTATTATATGCAAAGCCAGTGGAGCGAAGCGCCCATGGTGCATATCGCCATCGGCGACGGCGTGGGAAGAAGAGGCGCGCCCAATCTGCCCGAGAATTGGAACCAGGCCGGACCCGTCAACGTGGTGACCTATAACAATTGCGAGACCGTTGATCTCTACGTCAATTCCACAAAAATCGGGACCAAGAAATCGAGTGATTTCGCCAAAACGGGAATCATGCAATGGACCAATGTCCCGTGGGAAGCCGGGGTGATCAAGGCAGTCGGCTGGAAAGGCGGCAAAAAGGTGGCTGTGGACAGCATCAAGACCGCGGGCGCGCCCGCCAAAATCATGCTCAAGCCCGATCGCACCACGCTCTACGCCGATGGGAGCGATGTCTCCTGCATCGAAGTGGACATCCTGGATGCGGACAACAACTCTATTCACACCGCCAGCAATACCATCCAGTTCACCATGACCGGACCGGGGAGGAGCATCGGCATTGCCAGCGGCGACTGGTCGAATAATGAGCCATTTAAGGCGGCCAGCCGGAAGGCTTACCGGGGGAAGGCGCTGATCGTCATTCAATCGCTCTTCACTCGCGGAACGATCAAACTGACGGTCAGTTCACCGGGCTTGACTCCCGCCAGCTTGACCTTAACCACCAAGAAGCAGTAGCCGTTCATGGCCAAAAGCCAGACATTGCGCCAGTTTGCCACATTATTGATTCGCGGGGGCGGTTGGCAGGAGAGCCGGCCCCTTGATATAGTGGCTGGCGAATTCGAAAAATGCGGGCCAATTCGGCGCGTCGGTGTGCCCGCCGGAATGCTGCCGGAAGGCGATGTCGCCTGCGATAAGGGCGGTTTCCATGGGAGGCAAATTGGTGGTGCCCAGGTCCTTCCCGCCCAATAGCTTGTAAACGGGTCCTGCGCCCGCCGCCGCCTCGAACATCCCCATCGGATCCGCCCACGCATCGTTCGTGCGGGTGTCCGTTCGGCCCCCGCCGATGAACACAGGCCGGGGAGCGCACAGCGCGAGTAATTCGTGAGCATCCACGGGCAGGTCCGCCGGGGTGAGCGGGCCGGCGTATTTGAGGAAATTGCCCGCCATCCAGTGGTATTCGCTCCTGGCTGCAATATTCTCAAGCGCCTCGCCAAAATTGCGCCGGTGAATTCTCGCCCCGCCTTCGCCGGAAGAACTGCTGTAGGCGATGGCAAAACGCGGGTCATACGCCATGGCTACTGCCGTCGCTTTGCCCCAGCGCGAGTGGCCTTCGATGCCGACTTGCCTGGCATTGACCGCCTTGTCGCTCTCGAAGTAGTCGAGCGCGCGGCTGGCTCCCCAGGCCCAGGCCCGCAAGACGCCCCAATCCTCCACGCCGCGCGGCTGGCCCTTGTTGACCAGACCGATGATGCCTTGGGTCAGCCCTGCGCCGTTGTCCGCCTGGATGGAGCTTGTGCTCAGGGTCGCATAACCCCAGCCATTGGAAAGAGCAAGGATGTGCCAAGCCGGGCCGTCGGCGGCCAAACCTCCACCCGAACCCCCGGCGCGCCCGCCCGGGGCATTGGCGACGGCCAAACCGTTGGAGCCTCCCCGCCGGCCGCCCGGGCCGCCTCCAACCGCGCCTCCCACAGAAGCCCCGCCGGCCAGGACCATCATCACCGGCGAAGGTCCGGCGGCCTTGGCGGGAAGGGTCAAGGTTAAATCTATATTGACAGTGATCTGCGGATAGGCTGAATTGTCCACATGCCCGACCAGCCTTTTTGTGATGGTGGGTATGTTGCCGTTCATTCCATTGGTGATGGCTGCGACCTCCCAAGTCACTTTGGGCATGTTTTTGGGAACGCGCCCGTAAATTTCGCGGTCGAAATCCTCGACAATTTCTGGGCGGCGCAGGTTCCACCAGACATTCGGGCTGGTGACTTTTTGGCCGTTCTTCAACCGCAACGGGTCCGGCAGGGTGGGATGGGGGTTGGCCTTGGACTCGTCATAATTGGGCGGGTTGGTTGGCTGGGGGCTTCGGTTATCCGCCGCGGGCCTGAGGGAGGTGATGTGAAGAAGATCCATTAGCCTCTGATGATCTTGATCGGCGGTCAATTGCACCGGGGGAGGCAGGCCGCCGGCCGCGGATGGAGCGGACGGTTCCTCCGCGCCCCGCGACGGCGCTGCCGCCACAGTCAAGAGGATCAAGAGGGGTAAAGACGGGAGAGTTTTCACGACGGAAGATATTGAGTTGAACATAAGCATAATTTGCGCGCCAAGCGCAGACGAATGACAATCAGGTTGCTGGCAAGAGAGAATCACCCGGCAGCGGCAGTTGTCAAGCCGGATGATCCGGGAAAAAAAACATGTTGTGGTTGCAAAACAAGCTCTTTGGCATTGAACTTCTCCCATGCAAACACAAATCAAGACATTGGGGACGCGAAGCCGGATGCTGGACGGATGCGCCGCCCTGCTCGCCGCGTTTCTTTTTTCCAGCGGCGCGCCGGCGGCGGACAAGTTTGCCGCCGTCCCTCAAAAACTTCAGTCCTTTGTCACCAACGGCGAAATTGCCGGGGCTGTTTCGCTGGTTGCCACGAGGGATGCCGTGCTGCATCTTGCCGCCGTGGGCCGGAGCGATCTGGCGTCGGGGCGGAAGCTCAAAACGGATGATATTTTCTGGATCGCCTCGATGAGCAAGCCGGTCACGGCGGTCGCGGTCGCGATGCTCGCGGACGAGGGCAAGCTGTCCTTCGATGATCCGGTCGGGAAGTATCTGCCGGAATTCGGCGACATGTGGGTGGCCGGGGAGCAGACGGAGCAGCAGCGCCTGCTGGTGAAGGCCGCGCGGCCCGTGACGCTGCGGGATTTGCTCACGCACACCAGCGGCCTGGGCGAATATCGCGTGACCGATCCGCACTGGACGCTGGCGGCGATGAGCAAAGTGCTCGCCCGCGAGCCGCTGCGCTTTCAACCGGGCACGCGCTGGAGCTATTCGACGGCGGGAATGGATGTGGCCGGGCGGGTCGTGGAAGTGGCGAGCGGAACGCCCTACGCGCAGTTTCTGCAAAGGCGGCTCTTCGATCCGCTCGGCATGAAGGACACGACCTTCTGGATTTCGCCTTCGCAGAAGAAACGTTTCGTCCAATGCTATATTCGGGACGCGCAGTCGGGAAAACTGGGGCCGGCGACCAACACCTACATGTATGGCGGCGCGGTGACGGATCACGAACGACCGCCCCTGGGCGGCGCGGGGCTTTTCTCGACGGCGGAGGACGTGGCGAAGTTTTATCAAATGATGCTCAATCACGGCACGGCCAATGGACGGCGGATTCTCAAGCCGGAGACAGTCGCCGAAATGACGCGCAAACAAACCGGCGACCTGCGCGCGCGGCCCGGCATGCCGTGGGGCCTGGGTTTTTGCGTCGTTGAGGACCCGGCGCAGATGGAGGCCAACGCCACTCTTTCCCCCGGCACATTCGGTCATGGCGGCGCCTTCGGCACGCAAAGCTGGGCGGACCCCGCGCGCGGGATCATTTATGTGCTGATGATTGAGCGGGACAAATTGCAACCCACCCCGGACGATTCCGCCATGCGCCGCGCCTACCAACAGGCCGTCGCCGCCGCGCTGGACGGAAAATAGAGCTTAATCCAAGCCATAGAAAGCAGCCTTATGAAGACACCATACACACGCCGTAAGTTCCTGAAAACAACATCCGCCGTCGCCGCCGCCGGGATGAGCGCGCCACTTTGGCGGTGGCGCGCCCGCGCCGCCGGCGATCCGCTCGTGGAAGAGACCCGCATTCTCACCGCGACGCCCACTTCCTCCAATGGGCCGGTCTGGAGCGGCCACGACACACCCGAACTGATCGCCGCCGCCCTGAAAGACCTCCCGCCCATGCCCGCCGGACCTTTTGAGGAGAGCTGGGAATCCATCGAGAAGAACTACAAGGACCCGGAGTGGTTCCGCGACGGCAAGTTCGGGCTGATGATGCACTGGGGCATCTATTCAGTGCCGGCCCACGCTAGCGAGTGGTACGTCCGCTACATGTACGGCGGCAATGCGGGGGTCATGCAGTGGCACACGGAGCATTACGGGCCGCCGACGAAGTTTGGCTACAAGGATTTTCTGCCGATGTACACGGCGGCCCAGTGGGATCCCGACGCCTGGGCGGCGCTCTTCAAGAAGGCGGGCGCCAAATACGTGCTGGCCCCCGGCGAGCATCACGACGGTTTCTCCAACTGGGACAGCGCGATCAATCCGTACAACGCCAAAAACTTCGGGCCGAAGCGCGACCTGGACGGGGACCTCATCAAGGCGGTGCGCCAAGCCGGGCTGAAGACCGGCATCTCCGATCATTCCGCCTTCCATTTCGTCTTTATTCCCGCCCTGCCGGGGAGCGATCAATACGACCCGAAGTGGGCCGCCTTTTACAACGTGGCCGACAAAAGCAATGCGGCCCGGATCAAGTTCATGCACGACTGGGTGGCCAAGCGGATTGAAACCATCGAAAAATATCAGCCGGATATGCTCTGGTTCGACATGAACACCGACCATAGCTGGGATCCGCTCAAAATACGGGTTGCCGCCTACTACTTCAACCGCGCCAGGCAATGGGGCAAGGAAGTGGGCATCAGCGCCAAACAAGCCGCCTGGGTCTCAGGCCAGATTATGGACTACGAACGCGAGGGACGGGCGCCGATGGAGCTGACCGATTGGGTCTGGCAGCCCGACGATCCCATCACCGACAAGTTCGGCTATGTGGAAGGACAAAAGCCTTACGCGCCCAATCAGTTTGTCTGGAAGATCATCGAGAACGCGAGCAAGAATGGCAATCTCCTGCTCAACATCTCGCCCAAGGCGGACGGGACCATCCCGCAGGAGCAACAAGACGTGCTGCTGGCGATTGGCAAATGGCTGGAGGTCAACGGGAAGGCGATCTACTCCACCCGCCCGTGGATCAAATATGGCGAAGGCCCCGTCGCCGACGCGGCGGCGGCAGCGATGGTGAAGATACGCGCGGCGGGGTTTGCCGGCCGCATCAACGGGCAAAACCAGGGAGGCGCCGGGGTCAGCGGCGGCGGGATTTCGCGAAACGGATATACGCCCAAGGATATCCGCTTCACCACCCATGGCGACACGCTCTATGCGACCGTGATGAACTGGCCGGGGGACCAGCCAGTGACCATCACCTCGCTGGCCGGCGGCCAGCCGGCGCGAGGAAAAGTCGCCAAGGTCGAGCTGCTCGGTCACGCCGGAACCCTTGAATTTACCCAGGATGCCGAAGGATTGAAGGTGAAGTTTCCCGGCGAAAAGCCGTGCGATTTTGTCTATGCGCTGAAAATCACCGGACTAAAACTAACGTGATGGAATGGACAGACAAGATAAAGGATACGAACGCATGAAAACAATAAATACTCCAAGCATGGTGGGAGCTCTGTTCCTGATCTTTGGAACATGTCTTTCCGGCAACGCCCAAATGGCTTCCGCGCCGGCTGCTCCCAGGAACCTTTCCGCCACGGCGGCAGACCTTCTCATTGCCAGGCGGGAAAAAATCAACCTGAATTCAGACTGGACCTTTTATAAAGGCGACGCGACCGGCGCGGAGGCGATCGGTTACAGCGACGCGGCATGGACTAAAGTAAACCTGCCCCATGTCTTTGACACCCCCTATTATGCCCTTAAGAAGGGGGTCTTTTGGTATGTAGGCTACGGTTGGTACAGGAAACATTTTGACGTTCAGGCGAAATGGAAAGAATCCAGCAGGATCTTTCTGGAATTTGGCGCGGCCTTTCAGGTCGCTCAGGTATATGTCAACGGAAAACTTATGGGAGAACATAAGGGCGGGTACACGGGGTTCTATTTCGATATAACCAGCGCCGTAAAAGCGGGCGACAATGTCATTGCCGTGCGGGTGAATAATAAGTGGGACCCGCAAATCGCCCCGCGCGGAGGCGACTGGTTGTTTCTAGGGGGTATTCACAGGAGCGTATGTCTGGTTATTACCAGTCCGCTTCATGTGACATGGTACGGAACCTTTGTCACCACGCCGCAGGTTTCCGCCTCTCAGGCAAAGGTCAATGTCAAAACCGAAATAAAGAACGAAGACGCGATGCCGGTAAACTGCACAGTCAAAACAATCATTGCCGATGCAAGCAATTCGATCGTAACCATCATGCAAAGCTCGCAACTGATTAATGCAGGAACGGTGTATCAGTTTGACCAAACCAGTCCGGCCATTCCAGATCCACATCTGTGGTCTCCTGAAACGCCCTATATGTACCAGGTAAAAACGATCGTTTCAGATAATAAAGGCGTTATAGTGGACAATTACGAAAGTCCGCTGGGCATACGGTCCATCCAGTGGACCGCCGATCAGGGCTTCATACTGAATGGAGCGCGTTACCTAATCAAGGGCGTGAATGCGCACGATGACCGTGCCGGCTGGGGCATTGCGCAGACAAGCGCCGGGTTTAGAAGAGACGTTTTGCTCATGAAACAGTGCGGCTTTAATTTTATCAGAGAATGTCATAATCCGCACGACGTTTCCTGGGATGACGCCTGTGACCAGCTCGGGATGCTGGCATGGCCGGAAAATTCTTTCTGGGGAGTGGGCGGATATAAGACCAACGAAGACGGTGGCTGGCGCCAAAGTTCCTATCCTACCAAGGTTGATGACGAGCAGCCGTTCGAAGACAATCTGAAGCAACAATTGACAGAATTCATTCGCGAACGAAGAAACCACCCCAGCATCATTGTATGGAGCATGGGAAACGAAACATTCGATTGTCCGGGCGGAAGAGTCATGGCCAAGTGCAAGGCGTTCTACCGGGTTCTGGCGGATCTTGCGCAATCCCTGGATCCTTCGAGGCTCCCCGCTGTGGGCGGCGCTCAACGTCAGGGGTTTGACAAACTGGCGCCGGTTGTTGGATATAACGGAGATGGCGCGACGATCGCCACCTATCAGAATCCGGGGGTTCCCAGTCTCATTACGGAGTATTACGATCATAAAGGTGTCGCGGCCTTTCCATGGCGGGCAGGTCAAGTCCGCTGGGTGGGTTTTGGCTACGGATCGTTCCTCAGCGATCACGGTGGCCTGGGCGGGGTCGTTGATTACTACAGGATTCCCGGTCCCGAATGGTATCAATACCGGCAGGAAAATCTGGGAATTCCCTACACGCTGCCCGCTCCTGGCACACCGGCAAAGATAATTTTAACCGCGGATGCTCTCACCATTGGAAACAACGGCACGGACGATTGCGAACTCACCGCTCAGATTGTGTCCGCCGACGGCACACCCATAGACAATAATCCTCCGGTAACACTTGCCGTAACTTCAGGAGAAGGATATTTCCCCACAGGCTCCAGCATGACCTTTGACAATGCCACTTCTCCGGACACAAGGTGTATGCGGTACGGCATGGCGAGGATGACCTTGAGATCTTATGTGCCGGGAAATATTACAATCACCGCTGCTTCTCCGGGATTACAAAGCGCGAGCGTTACCGTCAAATGTATCGCCAGAGACCACTAACCTTAAACAAACTGAAACAGACAGACAGGACAAAGGAGCCGCTCCCATGAAAACCCCGTTCACGCGCCGCAAATTCCTAAGAACATCCGCGCTCGCGACCGCCGTCGGCGTGAGCGCGACTGTGTGGCAATCGCGCGCCCGCGCGGCAGCTCCATCGCCAGCCGCCGCCGCGCCCGCCCCGGCGATCCCGCCCGGCCCGTTTAATGGGACACGCGAATCGCTGAATAGTTACCGCGTGCCGGATTGGTTTGGCGAAGCCAAGTTCGGCATCTGGAATCACTGGGGGCCGCAATCCGCCGCCGAGTATGGCGATTGGTACGCGCGACGCATGTATATCGAGGGGGAGCCGCAATACAAACACCACCTCGAGCATTACGGGCACCCTTCGAAGACGGGTTTTGCGGACGTCATCAAGTCCTGGAAAGCCGACAAATTCGACCCGGACTACCTCGTCGGCCTCTACAAAAAGGCCGGGGCGAAGTATTACTTTGCCATGGGTGTCCATCACGACAATTTCGACCTGTGGAACTCAAAGTATCAACCCCGTTGGAACGCGGCGGCCAGCGGCCCAAAAAAGGACATCGTCGGGCTTTTCAAGAAGGCGGCCGAAGAGCACGGCCTGCGTTTTGGCGTCAGCGAGCACCTTTCCAACAGTTTCTGCTGGTATGGGCCGGCGCACGGCAGCGACAAGACTAGCCCGCTGGCCGGGGCGCCTTACGACGGTAATGATCCGCAGTACGCCGAGCTCTACCATGACTACAGCCAAATGCCGGCGGACTTCGTGCAAAAGGTGGTTAATGCGCCGGCGAAGGGAGCGATCGCCATGAGCGTCGAAGGACCGCCTTCGTGGAGGGACAATTATTTCGAGCGCATCCAGGATCTGGTCACCCAGTACGAGCCGGATCTCCTCTATACCGATGGCGGGATTCCATTCGGGGATTACGGCCTCGCGCTCGTCGCCCACCTTTACAACACCAGCGCGCGCCGTCATGGCGGCAAAGTCGAGGCCATCTACACCGGCAAGAGCCGGGCCGACGCGGCCGCCGGCATGTGCGTGCTGGACGTGGAGCGGGGTTTGGTGGACTCCATCTGGCCGCGCCCGTGGCAGACGGATACCTGTGTCGGCAACTGGCACTACGATACCCGGGCCAACTACAAGAGCCCCAAGTTCGTCATTGATATGCTCGTGGATATCGTCAGCCGCAACGGCAACCTCTTGCTCAACGTGCCCTTGCCCAACAGCGGCATGCCGGATGACAAAGAGCTGAAGATCCTGGACGGCATCACCCAATGGATGGCGGTAAACGGGGAAGGCATTTTCGCGACACGGCCTTACAAAATCTTCGGCGACAGCCCGGCGGCCGCGGCAGCCAGCCAGCCGGCTCGAGGCAGCTTCGGGGAGTCGAGCCGCACGATCTTGACCGCCCAGGACGTGCGCTACACCACCAAGGGCGAAACGCTCTACGCGTTCGTGATGGGCTGGCCGGGCGGGCAAGCGGTCATTCCATCGCTGGCGACCACCGCCAGGCAGGGCGTCGGCAAGATTCAGAACGTCGAGCTTCTCGGCGCGGGCAAAGTCCCCTTCACCCAGGATGAAACCGCCTTAACGGTGCGGCTCCCGGCACAGCAGCCCAGTGATCATGCCATTGCGTTCAAGATTAACGGCGCGTGAGCCAAACCAATGCAAGCCGGGGAATTCCATTGCTGGTGATTTGACTTTTGGCGAAGGCCAAGTCGCGGTATCCTCACGACAATGTTTGTGGAAACCGATGAGCCGGAAATGAATCATGGGAGCCAGATGCCAGGCGCAAGACGAAAGGAAAGGAGCGTGAGCCGGCTGCTGTTTAGGCTGGGGATGCCCTCATGCCTGGGCGCGCTGGCGTGGATCGCCGGCAGCGGCTGCGCTATTCACAATTATGCGGTCAATCAATTGTCCAACGCGGTGAGCCAGAGCGGGGCTGTTTTCGCCAGCGACGACGATCCGGACCTGGTGATGGCGGCCTCGCCATCCAGTCTCAAGCTCATTGAGAGTCTGCTGGCCGAGAAGCCGCGGCACCGGGGGCTGCTCCTGGCCGCCACCAAGGGCTTCACGCAGTACGCGTTCGCCTTTGTGCAGGAGGAGGCCGACGAGACGGAGGCGCGGGACCTGACGGAGGCCGAGGTGCTGCGGGCGCGGGCGAGGCGGCTGTATCTGCGGGCGCAAGGGTACGGCCTGCGCGGATTGGAGGCGGGCCACCCGGGATTTGCCGAGGCGTTGCTGGCCCGTCCCAAGGCGGCCGCGCAGGTGGCCGCCAAAAAAGACGTGGCGCTGCTCTATTGGACGGCCTGCGCGTGGGCGGGCGCGATTTCACTTTCCAAAGACAACCCGGACCTGGTCGCGCAAGTTCCGGCGATGGAGGCGCTGATTGATCGGGCGCTGGAATTGGATGAGAGTTTCGACCGCGGCGCGATCCACGGCTTTTTGATCGCCTACGAAATGAGCCGGCAAGGGGCGCCGGGCGATCCCGCCGCGCGGGCGCGGAAACACTTCGAGCGGGCAATGGTCCTGTCGGGCGGCCGGGAGGCGGCGCCGCTTTTGGCCATGGCGGAATCGGTGGCGGTGCAAAAACAGGACGTCAAGGAGTTCGATTCCCTGCTCCAGCAGGCGCTGGCGATCAATCCGGACGCCCATCCTGAAACGCGGCTGGTCAATCTGGTGATGCAGCGGCGGGCGCGCTGGCTTCTGTCGCGAAAAGCGGATCTTTTTTTAATGGCACCATGAGCAATGTTGATCCCCTCAAAATTGAAATTCACCAAATGACGCCAAACAGCCAGGGCCTGCCTGAACCGCGCGGGGTACCCCCGCGATGGACGCGACGGCGTTTCCTTCCCGCGGCGGCGGCCCTGGGGCTTGGATTGCTGGCCGGGGCGAACGAGGTTTTCGCGGCGCCCGGGCCGGTCCGGGTGCGGCTGGGCACACTGGCGCCCAAAGGCTCGTCTTACTACAAAGAACTGGCGGCCATGGGCGAGAAGTGGCGGCTGGCGTCCAACGGCGGTGTGTTGCTGACGATTTATCCCGACGGGACGATGGGCGGGGAGTCGGACATGGTGCAACGGATGAGATTGGGCCAATTGCAGGCGGGCTTGCTCACCGCCTCGGGGCTGGCGGACATAGAGCCGGGGGCCAGCGGCCTACAATTCATGCCGATGACCTTCCGCACGCTGGAGGAAGTGGATTACATCGTGCAGAAACTCCAGCCGATGCTGGAAAAGCGCCTGGAGGCCAAGGGTTTTGTGGCCTTGTTTTGGAGCGACACCGGCTGGGTGCGGTTTTTTTCCAAAGACCCGGTCGTCGGGCCGGACGACTTGAGGAAGACCAAGCTGTTCGTGGAGGCCGGCGACCCCGCGTATGTGGACCTTTACCGCTCCGTGCGCCTGAACCCGGTGCCGCTGGAAGCGGTGGACGTGTTGCCCAATTTGCAGACCGGCCTGATCAACGCCGCTCCCCTGCCGCCGAGCTACGCGCTGGCCGGACAGGTGGACCGGGCCGCGCCGAACATGCTGGACCTGGCGTGGGTGCCGCTGGTGGGCGCCCTGGTTGTCAGTAAGAAAATCTGGGACGCCATTGCTCCGGAAACCCGCGAGGCGATGGGCCAGGCGGCGGCCGAGGCCGGGGCGAAGATGAAGGCGCAGGGCCGGCGCGAGAGCGTGGAATCGGTGGAAGCGATGCGCAAACGCGGGCTGACCGTCAACCCGCTGACGCCGGAGGCCGAGGCGCAATGGCGGCGCGAGATGGAGGCGGTTTATCCCAAAATCCGGGGATCCGTTGTGCCGGCGGACATTTTCGACGAGGTGACCAACCAGTTGGCCATCTATCGCGCCGGCCAGCCGAAGAAATGAGTGGCACGGCCAATCCACCTGCGCCAGCGCCGGGCGGGAGGCGCCGGTGGCTGCGCGCCGGAGAAGACTCTCTGGTCACCATCGCGCTGGGGGCGCTGGTGATTTTGCCGCTGCTGGAAATCGTGTTGCGCCGGTTGTTCCATTGGGGCATCAGCGGGGCGACGGCGATCCAGCAACATCTGACGCTGGTGATCAGCCTGCTGGGCGGCATGCTCGCCGCGCGGGACGGCCGTCTGCTTTCGCTTTCCACGTTGTCCCAGTTTCTCAAGGGGCGCTGGCAGGTTTTTGCGCGCGTTTACAGCAGCGCCGCCGCCGCGGCGATCAGCGTCTTCCTCTGCGTCGCCGCGGCGCAACTGGTGGCGTCGGAAAGGCAGGGCGGCAACATGATGGCTTATCAGATTCCGATCTGGACGGTGCAATTGATCATGCCGGTCGGCTTTGGGGTCATCGCGCTGCGGCTGCTCTGGAAGGCCTCCGGCCATTGGGGCGGGCGCCTGGCGGCCTTGTTGTTGGCGGGCGGCGTGGCCGGGATCGGGCTGCACCCCTTTGTCGCCCCGGAGCGGCTGGTGATGCCTGGGCTGATCGGGCTGCTGGCGGCCGTGATCCTGGGAGCGCCGATTTTTGCGCTGCTGGGCGGGGCGGCGCTGCTGCTCTTTTGGGGTGACGGGACGCCCATCGCCTCCCTTTCGTTGACGCATTATTCGATGGTCACCAATCCCACGCTGCCGACGGTGCCCCTGTTCACGCTGGCCGGATATTTTCTGGCGGAAGGCGGAGCGTCGCGACGACTGATCCGGGTCTTTCGCGCGCTGCTATGCCAGCTTCGGGGCGGGCCGGCGATCGTCACGGTCATCGCGTGCGCCTTCTTCACTTCGTTCACGGGAGCGTCGGGCGTGACGATCCTGGCGCTGGGCGGTTTGCTGATGCCGGTGTTGCTGGGGGCGGGCTACACCGAGCGCGCGGCGCTGGGGTTGGTCACGGGGTCTGGCGGCCTGGGTTTGCTCTTTCCCCCGTCGCTGCCATTGATTCTCTACGCGGTGGTGGCCAACGCCAACGCGGGCGCGGGCGAAGTGACGATTAAAAGGATGTTCCTGGGCGGGCTGGGCCCGGGATTGCTGCTGGTGACGATGGCCTCCTTGACGGGCATCTGGCTGGGTCCCAAGAAGCAGGCCGAGGCCACTCCGTTCGACGGCGCGGAGGCGGGGCGCGTGATTTGGGCGGCGAAATGGGAACTGCTGCTGCCGGTCGTGGCGCTGGGGGCGCTGTTCGGGGGATTGGCCACGCCGGTGGAGGCCGCGGCGGTCACGGCGCTCTACGCCTTCGCGGTGGAGACGTTTGTTTACCGCGATTTCAAGCGGGCGAGCGACATTCCCCGCGTCATGGCCGAGGCCGGGTTGCTGGTGGGCGGGGTGTTGCTCATCCTGGGGGTCGCGCTGGGGTTCACCAACTACCTGGTGGACGCGCAGGTGCCGACCCGCGCGGTGGAATGGGTCACGGGCGTTGTCAAATCGAAATATGCGTTCCTGCTGGCCCTCAACTTCTGCCTGCTGGCGGTGGGCTGCGTGATGGACATATATTCGGCGATCATCGTGGTGGCGCCGCTGATCGTGCCCCTGGCGATGGCGTACGGCGTCAATCCCGTTCACCTAGGCATCATCTTTCTGGCGAACATGGAACTGGGCCTGCTGACCCCGACGGTGGGGCTGAACATCTTTCTCTCTTCCTACCGATTCGGCAAACCGGTGCTGCAGGTTTCGCGGGCCGTGATTCCCATGCAATGCGTGCTGCTGATCGGCGTGCTGCTGATCACCTATTTGCCCCCGCTGACCACCTTCCTGCCGCAATGGCTGGGGCGGTGATTTCGCGCGGCGCAACAGCATTCAGCAGATCAAAAGCAACTCTTACCCGTCTGGGTGATAACGCGCTCCAAACTCGTCGTATGATCAGGATGCGGCAAACTGTTTGACCGCGCCGGTTTTTCTGGCAAACTTTGTTTCATGCCACCCTGTGCGCGCCGCGAATTTGTGGGATGTCTGGACCTGAACCGGCTGGCAAGACTTTCGCCCGCTCGGAGCGCGACCCGCCCTCTGCGCACGAAGGCCCTCCTGCCGATGTTCCTGCTGTTGGCGGTCTTGGGCGCGATCAACCTCCCGGCTCAGCCGACGACCAACCAGCCGCCGTCCCGATCGCGCCTTCCCGCAGGCGTCACCGCGGCGCGGGATCTGGAGTATGGCCGGGCGGGCGGCAAAATACTTCATCTTGACCTTTATTACCCGGAAAAATCCCAAAACCTGCTCCCGCTGATCATCTGGATTCACGGCGGCGCCTGGAGAACCGGGACGAAAAACGACGCGGTTCCTCCGCTTCCCTTGACCGCCGAGGGTTACGCGGTCGCCAGCGTCGAATACCGGCTCAGTCAGGAGGCGGTTTTCCCGGCCCAGATTTACGACTGCAAAGCCGCCGTGCGCTGGCTCCGCGCCAACGCCCCGCGCTACCATCTTGATCCCGCCAAATTTGCCGCCTGGGGCGCTTCCGCAGGCGGTCATCTGGCCGCGCTCCTGGGAACCAGCGGGGGGGTGGCCGCGCTGGAGGGCGACGTGAACGATCTGAAGGAATCCAGCCGCGTCCAGGCGGTGGTGGATTGGTACGGCCCGTCGGCTTTGCTTCAAATCGGCATTCCCGACAGCGACATCAAACATAACGACCCCGGCTCGCCCGAATCACAACTCATTGGCGGCGCGATCCTGGAGCACGAGGACAAAGCCGCCCAAGCCAGCCCTGTCACCTACATTTTGGGCGTAACCGCGGGCCTGCACGGCGCGAGCGACAATCACACGGAAACGCCGCCCTTCCTGATCATGCACGGTGACCGGGACCGCTCCGTGCCCTTCAACCAGAGCGAGCTGCTCGATGCCGCCCTGAAGAAAGCCGGCGCGGACTCGACCTTCATCCCGGTCAAAGGGGTGGGCCACGGTTTCAGCGGCCCGGAGTACCTTCCCCCCGCCCGCGAATTTCTCAAGCGCTGCCTGAAATAGCTCGCGAGCTGGTTGCGAGTCAACAAAACTGTCCAGTCCTTTGGCGCGAAGGGTTTCCTTCAACTTCAAGTCTTCCGTCCACATCAGGATGCGGCCAACCTTGCCGCTTGACGCCTTCCTGACCGTCTGGCAGCTTTGAGCCACCATGAGTGCGAGCGAGAATCAATCCTCCCTCGCCCGCGCGCAGCCAGCTCAGGCGCGGCGCGGCGCAAGCCGGTTTCCTGTCAGCAGACGCCGCCTCGTTCTGTGTCTCGGCTTCATCGCCGCCGCCGTCCTGGCGGGCGCGCCTGTCGGATTGAGCGTTGGGATGTCCGCGCCGGAGGCCCCGCCGCGACTCTCCAATCAGGAGTTCTGGAAGCTGGTCACCGACTTTTCCGAACCCGATGGCACGTTCCGTTCCGATAATTTGCTCTCCAACGAAGAGCAGTTCCCCTCCGTGATGCCCCGCCTGGTTCAGGTCGCCAAACCGGGACGCGCCTACCTGGGGGTCGGGCCTGAACAGAACTTCACCTACATCGCCGCGATCAAGCCGGACTTGGCGTTCATCGTGGACATCCGGCGTGGGAACCTCGATTTGCATCTGATGTACAAGGCCCTCTTCGAGTTGTCGTCGGATCGGGCGGACTTCGTGTCGCGGCTGTTTTCCAGGCCGCGGCCCGCTGGCCTCACGACCACATCCACCGTGTCGCAGATCTTCGCCGCCTACGGGCAGGCGCCGTCGAGTCAGGCGCTCTACACGCGGAATCTCACGGCCATCGAGGACCAGGTCGCCAAGGTCCACGGGTTCGCCCTCGCGTCCAACGATTTCAAGGGCATCGAGTTTGTGTACCAGGCGATGTTCGCCAACGGCCCCGACCTCCGCTATCAGATGACCGGCCGATCCGGCGGCCGCACCAACTTTCCCACATACGCGAATCTAATGGTGGCCGCCGACGCAACGGGGCGCCAGTGGAGCTATCTGGCGGACGAAGACACGTTCGCCTTTCTCAAGGATTTCGAATCGCGAAACCGCATCGTGCCCGTCGTCGGAGACTTCGGCGGGCCGAAGGCCCTTCGCGCCGTCGCGTCGTACCTCAAGCAGAAGCAGGAAATCGTCTCGGCCTTCTACGTGTCCAACGTCGAGCAGTACCTGCGCCAGGACAACATCTGGACCAACTTCAGCGCCAGCGCGGCGATGCTGCCCGTGGATCAGTCAAGCCTGTTCATTCGCGCCATACACGTTGGCCCCCGGGGACGATCGCGCGGCCCCGGCTCAGGACTCACCTTGCAACTGGATCCGATGGCCGCCGACGCCGCCGGCCAAAGCCCCCCGCGCTAAGTCGCGGCAAACAGGCCGAAGATATATGAATCTCAAGACCACTGTTTCGCGCCGCAAATTCATGGGCGGCCTGGCTTTTGCCGCCGGTTGCCTGAGCCTCCCGCCGGCATCCCAACTCCTGGCCCAACTGCCCCCGCCGCAATCCGGTCCCGGCGGACGCGCCCTGTCCGGGGAGGATTACGACAAACTGGCCAAATTGAGCCTCAATGAAAACCCGTACGGACCGCCGGAATCCGTCCTCAACGCCATGAAGAGCGCGTTGAAATACGCCAACCGCTACAGCTATCCCGACGGCGGCCTCGTCGAGGCCATCGCCTCCCACCACGGCGTGACGGCCGGGAACGTGCTCCTGGGCGCGGGGTCCACGGAAATCCTGGACGTGGCGGATGAGACGTTTCTGGAAGGGGGCAGGAAGGTGCTCGGCGTCCGACCCACCTACGGCCAGGTTTATGAATTTGCCCGCGGCGCCACCTCCCCGTCCATTCAACTCGATCTTCTGCCCGACCACCGCCAGGACATTCCGGCCCTCATTCAGGCCGCGCGGGTCCATCGCCAGGAAATTGGTTTTGTCTATTTGTGCAACCCGAACAATCCCACCGGCGCCATCGTCACCAAAACCGAGATGCAACAGTTGCTCGACGGCATGCCCGACAACATCCCGGTTTTGATTGACGAGGCCTATTATCACTTTGTGGAAAGCCCCGATTACGCCACTTCCGTTCCCCATGTCATCCAGGGGCGTCCTGTCATCGTGGCGCGGACCTTTTCAAAAATCGCCGGGCTGGCGGGAATGCGCCTCGGTTACGCCATCGCTCCGCAACCCTTGATCGCCCGGATGCGCTCCCATTCCATCGCCAGCATCAACGCCCTGGTCAAGTGGGGCGGCGTGGCGGCGCTCCAGGACACCGAGGCCCAGGCCAAAGTCAAAGCCATGACGCTGGATCTGCGCAAAAACACCGTCGCCCAACTCGCCCGCCTGGGCTACGAGGTCATCCCTTCCGAGGCCAATTTCTTCATGGTCCATATTCGCCGTCCCGTCAGCTCCGTCACCGGGGAATTCCGCCGCCGCGGCGTCCTGGTGGGCCGCCCTTTCCCGCCGATGAACGACTACCTCAGAGTCTCGGTGGGCAACGCGGATGAAATGGGGCGTTTTCTGGCGGCCTTCCAGGAAATTCTTCCGGCAGGCCCCGGCGCGGCCGCGGCCAAACCGGGTTGAGCAGCCCACGAAGCGGATTTAAGCAAATGACCCCGAACCCCGGCCATCGTTTCCCTTGGAAGACGATCATTTTTTCAATCACAGTGGTTTGTATCGCCCTCATTGGAGCGGTGGTTATATTAAGGCCCATTAATCTTGTCGGCAATTTCTTCTCAAAGATACCAGAGGCATTTCGTACCCGGCACATTACCACTACCTTTCTTGAAGACATCCCAACCTTCACATCCACACACGGCAACGTGCTGGAACTGGCAACCGCTCAAGCCAACGAGACATTTACATCCGAGGACACTCAAACATTGCTTCATATTCCCATGGGAACAACCACGGCCGAAATCCGCGCCCCGGTGACATTTCGCTACCATATCCTGCTTTCTGATCCGTGGAAACTCGCCGCAAAAGGAAATATCTGCTATGTTTGCGCCCCGCAATTTCGCCCCACTCAGCCGCCCGCCATAGAAACCGGCAAAATGGAGAAACACGCCGAGAGCGGGTGGGCCAGGTTTGACAAAAACCAAAAGCTCGATGAACTGGAAAGGCAGATGACGGGAATGCTCGTTCACCGCGCGGAAGACAAAAATCATTTGGATCTGGTGCGCGAGAGTTGCCGCATGTCCGTCGCGGAATTTGTCAAGGCCTGGCTTATCCAAAGGGCCCAATGGACAAATACTTTTAGCGCCATTGTTGTTTCTTTCCCCGATGAGCAAACATTTCAGCCGGGCCAGCCCCCTGCGACGCATCATGAAAGGCCAACCATTCAAATTATGACCAAGCCGGATTAAGTTCCAACTGCCGGAGGCGCGAAATGGAGCCTGATGCACGGGGAGCGCGGGCGTCTCGCCCGCTTCCGTCGGCGTCCCGCCGACGGCTTTATGAACGATAGTTCCGTGACACCACACTCGCCAAACTTCCGGTCTCTTCACCACATGCCCAAACCCAAATTAACCAGAAACCGGATCCTGCTTGCCTATGCCATCGCCGTGATCGCCGACCTGCTTGAATTTCCAATCGCCGCTGCTGAAGCCACCGTTCTTGGCGCGCCAGTAGGCGGGTTCGCGGCTTTTGTGTTGGATTGCGCCGTCATGGGGGCCATGACCATGCTGCTCGGATTTCATTGGATGTTTTTGCCAACTTTTGGTCTGGAAGCCATACCCGGACTTGACCTCCTCCCCACATGGGTCGGTTGCGTTGCCTTCGTCGTATGGCAAAGGAAAAAAGTTGATATATGACAATACGATTGACAGGCCCCGTTCCGAATCACAGAGAATTCACCGTGCTCTCCATCCTGAAAGAATCCGCCCTCAGCGCCGCGTTGTTTGCGGCTGCTTTTGGAATCCCTGCCGCGCCGTCCGCGCCCATTCTGCCCGGCGGAGCTTCGACCCCCTCCGGCGCGGGGAATGCCACACCCGCCCATCCGCCTGCCATCCAGGTTCTGCGGCAGATCAAGACCGTCTTTGTGATTGCGCTGGAAAACCACAACTTCACGCAGCCCTGCCCGGATTGCGCCCCCCAGCAACTCCGGGGCAATCCCGCCGCCCCTTACCTCAACAGCCTCATCACGCCCGGCAACCCCAACGCCGCGCAGGTTTCCTACGCCGCGGCTTATTTCAGCGCCGCACCAGGCGAGCATCCTTCCGAACCGAATTACGTCTGGTCGGAGGCGGGATGGGATTTCGGCGTCCACACCGACAATGATCCGGGCGCCAATTGGGGCAACCTCTTTGCCACCTCCGATCATCTTTGCAGCCAGTTGCGCCAGGCGGGCATTTCCTGGAAAGATTATCAGGAAGACCTGGAATTCACCGCGGCCGCCAGCGTCAGCAGCGCTGGCACGCGTCCCGGCGGCAGCAACATCTACAACGGCAGCACAGAGTATTCTTATGCCGTGAAGCACAACCCGATGGAATTCTTTGCCGACACCCAGAACCAGAACGTCTATCCTCTCGCGCAGCTTTGGACGGACCTGCCCAGCCATGCCGTTGGCCGTTACAATTGGATTTCGCCCGACCAATTCAACGAGATGCACAGCTATTTGCCCAACGGCTTTGCTTATCACGGCCTCCTCTTTACTGGCAATCAGGCCGCCATCGCCCAAGGCGACAACTGCCTGGCCTCCATCGTTCCGCGCATCATGTCTTCCTCCGCCTATCAGGATCACGGCCTCATCATCCTCTGGATGGATGAAACCGAAGGCGGCGACGACACGAACTACACGCTCCCGGAAATCCTCATTTCCCCGCTGGCCAAGGGCAACGCCTACGCCAGCAGCGTGCCCATGACCCATTCCTCGGATCTCAAAACAATGGATGAGATTTTCGGCCTGGCCTTCCAGACCAATGGCTTGCCCATCGCAAGCCCCGCCGTCAATGATCTCAGCGACCTCTTCCAGGCCCCGTGACCGGGGCATTTGGAAACAAAGAGGGTTGACTTGATTTTGAAAGTTGAGAACACTTCCGCCATGAAATCTTTATCCAAAGCCATTCTGGCCCTGGCCGCCGCAAGCTTCGTCGGCCTGGTTTACGCGGCAGAGCAACCCCAGGCGGTCATTCTCATCCCTCACGAAAAAGTGGACGCCACTTTCACCATGGGCGGTGGATCGCTGCTTCTGACTAACAATTACAAAATCATCGCCGGCCGCCGCGGCGGGCCGGGCACCGTGGAAATCCATGAAAAAGACACCGACATCTTCTACATCGTGGACGGCACGGCCACGTTTATCACGGGGGGTAAGGCCACGGACGTCCAGCAGAAATCGCCGGGTGAATTTGGGGCCAAGGAGATTGTCGGCGGCGACGTGCGCCACCTGACCAAAGGCGATGTCATCGTCATCCCCAACGGCGTGCCGCACTGGTTCACCGACACCAGCGTCCCCTTCCTCTACTTCGTGGTCAAGGTCAGCAAGTAATCGGCTCTCACGGTCCCGCCGCCACCGGCGCCACGATCCCGTTGCGCTCGTCGTTCAGCACCGCGGTGTTCAGCCCGTCCAGCACCAGGATGCCCTGGATGGACGATATGAGTTCCGCCTTGCTCCACTGCCAGACGATGGCTCCGCTCTTGTCGAATTCCAATAGCTGAATGCCGGAGTCGCCGTGCGTCGGGCCGTGGCCCTGCCAATTGGCCACCACCACATCCCCGTTCGCCAAAAGCTGGAACGTGGCGAAAAAATCATCATTCACGGCGGCGGGAACCTGTTCTTTGCCCCCGATTTTGCGCACAATGTTTTTGGCCCCATCCAACTCCGCGATAAAACCCCCATAGCCGGCGGAGGCCAGCGTGTGGCCGTTGGGCAGCCGCACGGCCTTCCAGCCATGACCGAATTTTTCCACCGGCGCCTCCCAAATGTATTGCCCGGCGCTGTTGCCTTCACGAATCGCCGTGTCGCACAGCATTAAATATGTACCGGCGGCTGTTTGCCGCATCAGCCTCACATAATTGCCCGGATAGACGATCTTGTTTTTCACCTCCCCTTGGGCGTCCACGTCCAGCACCACCACCCCTTGCGATCCCCCGATGCTGATCCCGGCCAGCAACGTGTGCCCGTTGGGCTGCCGCCGCACCGACGTCACCTCATCCGTGTCCGTCCGCGCCGTGGCGGGGGCAAAGTTTGTCACATCCACCAGCCGTTTCCCGGTGGCGATGTCGAACTCCGAGTAGCCCGTCACATTGCCAATCAGGATGCGGTTGCCCCCCACCAACTGCATGTCTCGCGGATGCGATTTGCCGATCGGCACAATCCAGTTCTTGCCCGGATCGTTCTCGTTGACATACAGCAGGTTGGTCTTCCCTTCGTCAATGGCGATGAATTCGTGTTTGATCGGCGCGGCCTTCAACGCGGCCGCGCAGAGACAGGCGAGCAGGCAAATTTTCAGCTTCATGCCGCAGTTTGCCATCCCCTCGCCGCAAAAGTCAATACCCCCCATCCGCCCCGTTGACTTTCCCGCCCGGACGCTGGCATTCTGTCCCGCATGGAACTTGATTTGGAAGGCCCTTTTGCCGACCGTGCCTATGCCTTGCTGGCAAGCCTGGTCACACCGCGCCCCATTGCCCTCGTCACCACCATCAGCCCGGACGGCAAGGTCAACGCCGCCCCGTTCAGCTTTTTCAATCTGCTTGGGGCCAACCCTCCCATCCTCGCCTTCGCTCCCAGTGACCGCGACAATGGCACACCCAAGGACACCGCCCGGAACATCCGCCTCACCCGCCAATTCGTCGTCAACCTGGTGGATGAAGCCATCGCCGAAGCCATGAACAAATGCGCCGCCTCGTTGCCTTACGGCGAAAACGAACTCATTCCCGCCGGCCTGCGCGCCGCGCCCTCTTCCTCCGTAAAACCACCCCGCGTCCTCGAATCGCCCGCCAGCCTGGAATGCCAGGAATGGGGGACTTTGCTCATTGGCGGCAACCGCGTCGTCATTGGCCTGGTCAAACGCCTTCACCTCCGCGACGATTTATTCGATGCCGACAAAAAGCGGGTTCGCGCGGACAAGCTCTTTCTCATCGGCCGCATGGCCTCCCCCCACTGGTATTGCCGCACCCGCGACCGTTTCGAGATGATTCGCCCCAAATAAGCGATAACGGCGCTTTCATCCGCAATCATTCCATCCACACCCCGCCCTCCTATTGGGTTGACTTGGCTGGCCCCGCTGGCGAACATGCCGCCCGTTCACCAGAATCTGTGGCTCACAACCCGTCAACTTGCAACCAAAGCAACCGCCAATGAACGCCAGACCTTTCAAAACCGCCGCCACTTTCACCCTTCTTCTGTCCATTTCCTCCTCCACCCTGTTCGGGCAGTTGGGCCGAACATGGCCGTCGGAGAAGAAGATCGTCCCGGACCCCGTCACAGGAGTGCCGCTGGAATTCCTCACCAGCACTGACGGCCCATACCGCCAGTCGAAAATCTACCAAACCCACCGACAATGGACGGCGGATGGCAAATGGCTGATCTTCCGAGGCTCGCGCGAGGCCGGCTCGCAGGCCTTCGCCGTCAACGAAGAGACGGGCCTTATCGTGCAGGTCACCGAGACAGGCTTCAGCGGAATGCTCTGCGCCGGCAACAAAACCATGAAGCTCTATGTCCTGGCGGGCGGTGAAGGCGGCGGCAGAAGAGGCCGGGGACCAACCCCGCCGCCCGGCGCCCCGGAAGACGCAACCCGGGGACCGGCCCCAGCCGCCGGCGAAACAGCGGCCCCGCCACCGGACGCACGGGGCCTTCGCGGCGGCAGAGGCGGCCAGGGCGGACCGCGCCAGATTCTCGAAATTGATCTCGAAAAACTTTTCGCCGATGTTGCCGCCGGGACCGTCAAACCCGCCGCCAATTACCAGCGCGTCTGCGGCGTCATCCCCACCGGCCTCTTCGCCGACGGCAACATGGGGTTGGACGCCAATGACGACTTCATGTACTTCAGGGTCAGCGGGCCGGAAACGGCGCAATTGTCCGAAGGCCAGACGCTCCAGAAGTCCATGGGGCCTCGGAACATGGGCGCCGGCCCCAGCGGCTTGCGCAGCATGAATCTCAAGACCGGAGAGGTTAAAATGATCTGCAACGTCGGCTTCCAGATCGGCCATGTGCAGAGCAATCCCTGGGTGCCGGGCGAGATCGTCTTCTGCTGGGAAACCGGCGGCAAGGCCCCGCAGCGCACCTGGTTTGTCAACGCC
>Ga0187862_10000814_pt1 | contig 34880 bp, 33 predicted proteins | sample June2016WEW_10_1_FD_133003 | JGI IMG/M metagenome (GOLD analysis project Ga0187862, IMG submission 133003) | Peatland microbial communities from SPRUCE experiment site at the Marcell Experimental Forest, Minnesota, USA - June2016WEW_10_150 | ecosystem: Environmental > Terrestrial > Soil >...
GAAAAAAGAAACAAGAAATCCAAGAAAAAGAAAAAACCTCAGATGAGGAAATGATTGCGTACTTAGGAATTCAGGGGTATCAGGTGCCTGAAGGCTACTCGCAAATCGAAAGTTACCCGCTCAATCCACCGTTCTCCTACGCATGGGTATTCCAAGATGATGCCGAAGGAAGTTTCTTCTACGTTGTTGACGAACTTCCCATGTCCCGAGAAGAAAGAGAATCATACAAACGTCTTAAGAATATTCTTGAGTATGAGCTCAAAGCCCCAAGGCTGGATGAAACGCTCATCTCCTCATTTCACAGACAGCTTCCAATCATTCTTGAAGAACACCAAAAAGGTCTCGAAGAAACCGATCAAGTAGGCCTAAGAAAAATCACTTATTATCTTGAAAAAGACTTAATCGGTTACGGAAAAATCGAAGGTCTCATAAACGATCCACTAATAGAAGATATAAGTTGTTTAGGGATAAACAAGTCTATTTACATTTATCACAGAAAATACGCTAACGCAAAAACCAACATTATTTTTACCGACGAGGAAGAACTAGATGATTTCATAACTAGAATAGTGCACCGACAGGGAAAACACGTAAGCATAGCGCACCCAATAGTAGATTTAACTCTTCCAGGAAAACACAGACTTGCTGTCTCATTCGGAAAAGAAACAACCCCTGCCGGAACAAGTTTTACAATAAGAAAATTCAAAGAAGATCCGTTAACAATCGTAGATCTCATAATTAACGAAACAATTGACGAATCAATCGCAGCGTATCTTTGGATGTTAATGGAAAACAAAATGTCAGTCATGATTGTAGGTCCTACAGGCGCAGGAAAAACAACCGCCTTAAACGCTATTGCATGTCTGGTGCGGCCAGAACTCAAAATGATTTCTGTTGAAGAAGTTCAAGAAATTAACTTGCCGCAGGAGAACTGGGTGTCAACTATCGCAAGAACAGGGTTCGGTGGGGAAGGCGAAGGCGAGGTCACCCTTTTCGACCTGATCAAGTCAGCCGTCCGGCACCGACCCGCATTAATTCTTGTAGGCGAAATTAGAGGCGAAGAAGCATACGTTCTATTCCAAGCTTTAGCAACAGGACACGGAGGCCTATGCACAATGCACGCCGACGATGTAGAAACTGTCATTAAACGGCTAACACAACCGCCCATGAACATTCCACAAAACATATTGTCGCTAATGAATTGTGTAATAGTGGTCAAACAAGTCAAAACAACAAACATTAACCCACACGAACGAAAACTATCATCAAGAAAATTCGTAGAAATCGCTGAAATCGATAACAACGGTGTTCCTCACGAAGTCTTCAATTGGAACATGTCTTCAGACTCTTTCCAACAAAACCTAGATCAAAGCTACTTACTTTCTAAGATCGCAAAAAACCTCGATGCTCCATTAAGCGTTGTGCAGCAAGAGTTTGATCGAAGAAAACAAATTCTGCTCAAAATGGTTGACAAAAACCTCCGTGACTTCAGGAGTGTCCACAGAGCATTAAACAGTTCAATTAATCTCTTGGAATTAGCGGCCAAAGAAAAATCAAAGGAGCAATAAAAATGGCTTCTGGAGGCTTCATAGGCAAAATATTCGGTTCACTAACTAAAGCTTCCAGCGAAGAGAAAGAAAAAACTGAACAAGAACTGCCCTTCGCCGTAATGATTTTTACTCTTTTGGCCGCAAGTGGAATATCTCCATATGACAGTTGGAAAAAAATGCGAAAGCTTTTCTTTCTTCCTCTATTCAAAAAGGAAGCAGATGAAGTTATACGTCAAGTTGAAGTTTTAGGCAAAGACCCTCTAACCGTCATGCAACAGCGTTCAGAAACAACGACCTCAAAGTTATACAGAAATTTTCTGGGGGGCTTTGTTTCTTCGATTAGAAGCGGCGGACAAATGACTGATTACATGAAAAGCCAGTTGAAAGCGATCTTTGAACTGCGATACATCAACCTGAACCGATCGATTGAGAGAATAGCTACTTTGGTAGAAGCTTATTCAGTCATGTTAATCGTTGTGTTATGCTCCTACATCCTTTTTGTGGTCTTAGGATCAACAAATGCAGTCTCGCTTCTTTCAAGCAGCTTCGCTTCCAATTCGCCCACATTGTCTTACTTGGTAGCGTTTGTCATTATGCCTGTGATGTCATGCGTCTTCATTATGATGGCGCATAATCTGCAAAGGAGTGCTTTTCCTGATTTAAAAGATCTCTACAGAAAAGCCCTATTCTTTATCCCACCTGCATTCGTAGTAATAGCGCTCTTCGCAATGGTTCCTTCATTGTCACAGTTGATAAGCCCTATAGGATTACCTGCAATCACCACAATATGTTTGGTTGGAGCTTCGTTACCAATGGCTATCCAATATTGGCACATCGCAAAAATCAACTACAACGCAGAAGAATCAATCCCTAGCTTCATAAGAGATGTAACAGAATCACAAAAAACAGGGCTGTCACCAGAAAAAAGCATAATACAAGCAACGAAACGCAAAGATTACGGCCCTTTCTCCAAGTTTTTAGACTTAATGCGAAGCCAAATAGAATGGGGAATACCTTTAAGGAAAACTTTTGACAACATGCGTAAACAAATTCGAAGTTGGTTTGTAACAATTAACTTTTCTATGATGGTGGAAACAATTGAAATCGGCGGCAACTCAATTCAATCGTTAGAGATACTTTCCGAATATAGCGAAAAGGAACGCGAATTACAACTTAATCGAAGGGAACTTTTGAAGCCTTACATTCTTCTTGCTTTGATGTGGAGCGCATTGATCGCCGTTACTACCACAATAGTAGCTTTAACCACTAACTTAACCACTGGTATGATGACAACAATTGACGGCACAGACCTCGGGTCAGTGGCTGCAATATCTATGCAAGGTCAGCTTGGCCTGTTCTCTGTAGGCATTATTATTCAATGCTGGATCTCAGGTTTCTTCATCGGAAAAATAAGCGAAGGCAACTTAGGTGCCGGATTCAAACACGCAGCATTGCTGGCATTAACTGCATATGTATCTTTGGTCCTCTCTCAATTCCTTCTCGCTGGTCTTTTTGGAGGACTAAAATTCAGTTAAAGGAGAAACAATGAGTTGCCTTCAACCGCCATTGACACTTTTTTTGCATGCACAATCATTGTGGCTGCAGCTTTAATTTCGACCGCTTTTCTATGCTCAACATTGCAAACCAGCATAAACGGCACTCAAAACATTAACAAAGACAGTTACCTACAAGCAATAGCCAACGGAATCATAGCAAATCCTGGAGCCCCCATTGACTGGGGATCCAACAAAGGCGTTCCTGTTGACTTTGGTCTAGCAACCAATTCTTCGATACTTCCTTATGAACTAGACATCGATAAAATCACTCGACTAAACAACCTAAACAACTACTCGTTAAGTTATCCTAATATGGCCATTGCGGCTAAACTAAACAATATTGCTTTAGGCATAACAGTCTCTCAGGTTATGACCATAGACATTGAAAAATCAAGCACAACCACAGTAGGCAATAATGAATCTTTTGCCTTTACGATTTTAACAAGTATCGATTCTGAACCCATTAGTGCAAGCATAAACTGCTATGTGGTAGCAAATAATTACCTAAGCAATATAACCAGTAACACCTCAGACGTTGGGGTCGGTCAAGTTACCATTCAAATCCCAACCACTGGAACAAGCAATGCAATGCTTGTAGTGTTCGCGAGGGCAAACTTTGACGGTAGAATAACATCATATGCCGTTTACAACTTCTTCGATTCAAATCAGGAATCAGCACCAAGCGACAATATTCTAACTCTAACCCCCCTTAACTACACGTTAAGCTACTTAACAAATTCAACCGATTTAACACTCCAACATGGTTACGTTTTCACTTATACACATCAGGATAATCTTGCCTCCGTGCAAGGTACAACTCAATACCAAATTCCGATTCAAATCGACAAAAGTCCCTTTGTATTAGTGCTCTGCGGTTTCAACAACGATACCTACTTTCAAGAATGGACTTCTTACCCTCAAATCCCATTGAAAGCAGGTTCAAACTTTGAAGATTCGGAACAAAACGTCTTCAGCTATATTGTTACAATAAACAATGTGCTCTATAAAGTCAACATAAGCTTTGGAGATGTTGTTTCCTGAGGCTGCTAAAAAATAAGAAAGGACAAGTTCGAATAATTGAAGCATTTTTGGCCTCAGTCTTGTTGATGTCATGCCTAACTCTCATTCCTGCATCGCCAAACGTCCAGAATTCCTCGGGAAATCTTGCTTCAACAGCCCAAAATGTTTTGTTAAGTTTAGATGGCAACGGGCACTTGACAGCCTTGGTAGACAGCAAAAACTGGGCAGAGCTTAGAGATTGTCTGGCGTCTGCTCTTCCGCTTACAGTATGGTTTAACTTAACAGTTTTCGACCAAAACATGCGTAGCATAAACCCTTTTCCAATCTCCAACGCAGGCACTTTAAGTGATAAAATTGTTTCAGTAAACTATGTTTGCGCAAGCCAAAACAGTACATATGCAATCTACATCCTGAGGCTGCAACTTTCAGAGGAAGGAATAACATGAAAAGGCGCAGCCTAAAGCACAACAAATCAGGCCAAGTAATAATAATCACCGCTTTACTCGTAGCGTTGCTTTTACTATCCACCTCCATCTATGTCATTGAAACCGAAAAAGAAGTACCACAAGCAGGGACCAACGAAAACACCGTTTTCCCGGCATACAAGCAAAGCACAATAAACACCGTGATAAGTGCATTAGCAAACGCAACTAATGGCGGCGACTCCAGCGTTTTAACCAATGACCTAAACGAATTGAAATCGACCATCTCTTCTAGTTCATACCAAGCCATTGTCCAAATGGATTATAATACGCTGGACGAAGCTCCCTACCAAAATGGCATTTGGATTTCTTGGGGCACAGCTGGTCAAGGCATCTCGAGCGCTTGTGTCAATTTGGCATTTAAAAGCTTAGGGTTTTCAACAAATTCTAACGTGGAATATAATGTAAACATAACGACGGCGGCAGATTTGAGCGGAAAGTGTTTCCAACCTAAAAGCAACTTAACTCAAGTAACATTAACAGTCAACATATTCAACGAAGGTACACCGGCTTTAGCTCAAAACTTAACCTTTTACTTTGAATGTAACCCTGCCTGGATAACTCCAAATTGGGTAAAAGTGAACGCGCCAAGCATAACAGATTTCGGAAATGGAACATATCTGGTGTCTTTTACGACTGAACCAAATCCTTTGAACGACCCTGTTCTTGTCTCTATGCTTTGCCAAGATCAACGCGGTATATTTGTAGAAACAAATGTGACATGTACCAATACAGGATAAAAATTAAAAATGTTAAATCTAAACATAAATGCCTTGCTCTGTTTTAAGAAAGGAGAAGCAGCAACGAATGAATCGCGCTAAAGCTACTAAAATTTTAGTTCTGCTAATAGCCGCTTCAATTATTTTGACTGCAAGCATAAATATTGTCCAGAATTCTTCACCAAAGCTTACTGGCACATCAGTGAGCGTTTCGCCTGCAAGCGTGGTTTGGGAGAAAAATTACGGCGTAGTAGGAGATGACGACCGTGCATATTCCGCTCTTCCGATTGGTGACGGATGTTTAGTTGTTGGATCATCTGAATCGAATAAGACAGGTGTAACTGTTGGTTGGGCCTTAAGGCTTGATAGTAACGGCAACGTTATTTGGAACCAAATGTTCCTCGAAGGATCCGGTACTGAACTTAGATGTGCGCTTAATTTGACTGATGGATTCTTGCTTGTGGGAAACGAATTCTTGCCTTCGGGAGATGAAAACGGTTATGTTGCAAAAATAAATAGTCAAGGATCACTAATTTGGCAAACGCCTATTATTGGCGGAGCAGATGTCAACAAGTTCTTCTCGGCAATTACTGTTCAAGACGGCTTTGTACTCTTCGGGTTAACTTATTCCAACGCAAATGGAGAATCAAATGCTTGGGTAGTCAAAATAGACCCAAATGCAAACGTTTTCTGGAACAAGACATTTGGAGATGCAACAGACACCGCCGCTACAAGCGGCGCTTTAGCTCCCGATGGAAATTATGTGGTGGCAGGTTACGCAAACTCTCAAGGAGACAATAACTATGATTTTCTACTTATGCAAATTGCCCCGAATGGGAACATGGTGTGGAATAAAACCTACGGGCAAACAGGTACCCAAGAAGCCTCTGCCATGACAAAAGCCACTGACGGCTACGCAATAGTTGGAAACACTCAATCACCAGATGGAATAATGCACGCGTGGGTAGTGAAGGTTGATTGGAACGGCACAATGTTATGGGCTAAAACAGTCGGGGGCAAAAACGCAGATTCACCTTATTTCATAACTAATGCTCAAGATGGTGGTTACTTAGTTGGTGGCTTTACTTTTTCTTTCGGCGCAGGAAATCGGGATTTTTGGCTCTTTAAAATAGCCGATTCAGGACAAGTTTCGTGGAGTTGCACTCAAGGCGATTCGGGTTACCAAGAAGCTTATGCCGTTATCCAAACAGGAAAAAACCAATATATTATGGTGGGGTGGACAGACCCTCCTGGGCACCCAGCCTTAATAGGTAAAGCTCGGTACATATTCGATGTTGTAACTATCATCTACCCTCAAAATAACACTTGGTTTTCAAGTTTACAGTTTATCTCTTATGCAACTGCAGGATTTGCTATTGTAATGGCGGTTTTACTTGTGGCATTAAGACTCCGTAATAGAGCGAACATGTAATCAAGCTTCAAAAATTAGCCACAAACTACCAAGCAAAAGCCCGAAGCTACTCCGACTAATAAACTTTTAAAAAATCTTAAATGATGATTGGTTTATTTGTCGTTTATTCTTCATTTAGTTTAGAGAATAGCATTCGAAGAACCTTAACGAAGGCACTGTAGTTTGTCCAGATTGCCGCTGTTTTGTCTTTCTTTTTTACGTCTTCATCGTTTGCTGCGTCTTCATGGAATGCGATCAATACTTCTTTATTATCAGAAATCATAATGCATGGCAAGTTTTGATCATCAGCGATGCGATTAGATTCACTTAACCATTGTAGTTGTCCAATGAAATAAGCGCTTTTTAAAGAGTTATCAGTTACCAAGGTGATGTTTGCTTTGTCCGCTTGCTTTTTGAGTTTGTCCGAAAAGTCACTATAATATAATTGTGCAAGGTAGTCAGCTGAGGCGAAGACTTGGAATTCTTTTTCGGATTTTTCAAGCATTTCATTAGCCTTCATCAGTACCTGCTGTTCACCCTCAAGCATCTGGAAAAGCTCTTTCTTCGCCGCCACGGCTTTCCGCTGAGGCATGGATTGCCAAAGTTCTACAAGACTTGTTTTCTCTTGTTCTAAGAGCCTTATTTTTATTTTTTGTGCATCTACAAGCATGTCAATAGCTTTGTCTAATGGAACAGCTGTGAATTTTAGAGGTTTCTCGAAAATGGAAAACACTATGCCCCTTTTCTCAAGATCCCGCAAGATCCTGTAAGTTTCAGTCCGATGAAGTGAAATTGCTTCCGCTATTTCTCCGGCTTTCATTTCGCCTACTCTTGCAAGGTGCAAGTAAACTTTGATCTCGTTTTTAAGTAGTCCAAACCTTGAGAGTGTCTCTTCAACGGTTGATAATTGCTCAGTGTAAGTCTGATCTTTCTTTACTGTTCTCCATGATTCGTTTTGCTTATTGTACACTTTTATTAGTTCTTGCTTTTCCATTGCGAGTACCATTTTGGGGGTTCACCTTTCTCCATATTTTAGGTCTTGCCTCCTAATTCTGACCATTTATATATAATATGATTACGACTTGAAAATCTGAATTCAGAATTCATGTTCGGTTAAAACTTACAAACAAGCAGCTTTTTGGAGGGGTTCCCAACAATCAGATTAGCAGCGTAGAAGGCTATTTTTAGGTTAGGTTTCAAGTGCTTTTACGGAAGCGTTAGCGTAAACTGACCCGAATTTGTTCACAAGGTCTTTCTGAGTGTAAACTGAAGAGTGCAATTGGAAGAAATTTCCCATTCTTCCCGTTTCTACGCCAATTCCAATTACTATGACGCCTTTGCGCAGTAAATCATCGACGCATTCCTTCAAAGCGATTGGCATGTTTGGGTAGCCATATGGCCAACCATCAGAGATAACAATTAAGACGCGTTGTTCTTCAAATCTTTTAGCCAGCATTTTTCCGGCCATCTGAATTGCGTCGGGAATATATGTTAGCCCTTCAAATCTCAATCCTCCGATTCTGGCCCTGACTTTCTTTGAATACGACTCATTGCTGTCTTTAAGTATGTAGAATTTGTCACTGAAAGCGAAAAAAGTCCAAGACGTTGGGTCCATCATTAATTCTTTCGCTGCCTCAGCAACAGCTATGGCTAACGCGCGACCATATTCCCCTTTCACCTGCATGCTACTGCTGACATCAAAAATCAGGGACCAAGCAAAACTTGGCTTGAGATACTCATCGAGCACGAAAACATCTGTCGCTGGCTTATTACTTGCCAAGGATTGAATTACAGATGCCAAATCCAGTTGACCCATTTCTTGCCTTGGGTCCTCATCAAGATAATTAAACGCTGATCTTAGAATATCGAGAAGTCGCCGACTTGCTCCTTGCACTAGATTTCTGGCTCTCAGATATTGAGTGTAATCTTCCTCTGGAATAGAGACTGATTTGAATCTGGTCATAGTCACATAGGGTTTGATTTTTGAAAGTATTTTTCCTTCACGTTGCTTCTGGTAGCTGTCCGAATTGAATGCCTGTAAGGATTCTGCTTCTTGTTCAGGTCTCCAACATTGGTCAATATTGTCTACGGTAGGCACGTTTGCTCCTAAGCTAATGAGTGACTGTACAAACAGGCCTTCAAAATCGTTATCAACTGATGTCTCCGTTTCACTGTATATGCTGCAGTTCCCATCGCTTTCAGTATGTCGAAGTGAGGGCGCCTCCAAAAAAGGTCCAAAAGGCTCAAGCAAAAGCTTTATGCCTTTTACTTTTTCGTCAAATACCTCTTCTACTTTAATTTCCTGGTCGGCTATTGACATTAAGAACGTTTCTTTAACGGCTGTTAAGTCGTTGAAAAGTTGATTTACCGTTTTCTCCTCTTCAACGCCTGGAGAATTCTTGATTAGGCCCAAATTAATTTTGGTTAGTAAAGCAGCCATAAGTTTTGTTGAGGAGGTAAAGATTCTCTCTGAAGGCTTTATTTTCTGGTAAGCCAACGCATTTGCATACGCAATGTCAAAAAACCTATCGGGATACCATGCCTGAATGTAGGCGTTTACATATGTGTCATTAATTAGGGACTTAGCAAACGCTTCAACTATTGAATCGGACTTCTTTGGCGCAATCTTTTCTTTGGGAAATGGCTCTAAAGTGTGAGTTGTTAGGTGCAGAACAGTTGCCCTAAATAATCTACCAATTTTTGATTTGCCTCCATTGTTTAGGGCAAATTTGTGCCCAAGATACGAAACATTTCCCTCTTCTAAGATTCGAACGGTTGGGAGCTTAATGGTGAACCCAACATTATCAATTTGCAGGGTCGGCTGATCCAAAGTAGCATCTTGAAGTATTTTCACTTTTGTGTTATCTTTTTGTAGTGAAACCGACCAAGCGTAATCAATAAACCCCAAAATGCAATAACTCCTAATTATTGCGATTTATTAAAAACTGCTTCCAGGATCCTCCTCACATCTGCTTGGACTTCAACGTTGTCGCTGGTTAGGCCAATTAAAGTTTCTTCAGCTGCATTCATAGGAGTGTTTCCATCTTTTACTAAAGTAGCCCAGTTGATTAAGTCACCCAACGAGGGTCCATAAGGCAGGTCGCCGGCTTTGTATTGTCTTCTTAATTCAGCGCCAGCTTGAATGATTTTATAAGCGGTGTCCTGATCAATCTTCGTCCTTTTCTGCAACATGTCCACTTCATCTGGAGAGATGGTTTCTCCGACACTTAAGAAATCAAAGTTTATCCAGACAGCCATGCGTCTTCTCATGGCGGCGTTTAGAGGTTTTGTTCCCGAGAATTCAGCTGTAGCGGGGTTCATGCTAATAATCATATACCCGTATTTGTGGCGTTCAATGACTTCGCTGTCTTTCTCATTAAGGACCAAGTGACCTCTTGTGTCTAAAACTGGGTTTAGTCTTGTGGCTACGTCTTGTTTCATCATGTTTGCTTCGTCGAGGTACATAATGCCGCCTTTCCTTAGCCACTGGGTTAATAGTCCATCTACCCAGTTTTCTTTGCCAAGCCCGATAAATCGTCCAATGAGGTCGAATGATGATGTTGATAAGCCGCAGTTGACTTCCCAAATTGGTAAACCCGTAAGCTCAGCTACCAAGTAGACGATATGGGTTTTTCCAGTTCCTGACGGTCCGATTAAGCTGCACTGCTTAAAATAATAGAGCGCGCGTACAATCCGTTCAACGTAGTTAAAGCCATGGTCTAAGTATTCAGGTGTTCCTTTTGGTATCATGCTGTCTAAGTGGGCGAAGCTGAAGTTTGGGTGTAAGTCAAATCTCTGTATGTTGTATTTTTCGTATAATGGGCTCTTAGACATTGGGCGCTCTTTATCAAGGGATACTGTAACCTTGAATTTGTCTTCTTTGAGGGATGATACCTCTTGAACTCTACTTGCTTCAGCTTTTTCTTTTAGCCCTTGATGTCCATAACTCATTTGGCGCCGTCTCTAACGCGATAAAAGTTGGAAACCGAATAAATAAGTATTATGAATTACTACTTGATATGTCATATACACATGTGAATGTGAAAAAGCCTATTCACAATTACTCGTAGATTTCATTAAAGCAAAGTACCTCACGGATCCTAAGCGTTTGGCGTGTAATTTATTTGCTTTTCTTGTTGAATTATGTTCCAAAATATAGTGCAATGTTATAGTGTACTGCTACACAACGCTTTTATATGGTTATCTTAAGATTTAAGATAACAATATCTTGGAGACGAACCGAAATGGGCACAATCATGATAGTGGATGACGCTTCGTTCATGCGGGCAGTCCTGAAAAAAATAGTCTTACAAGCGGGTCATGAAGTAATCGCTGAAGCTGCAAATGGGGACGATGCTATCGCTCAGTTTCAACAATCAAAACCGGATCTCGTACTTATGGATATAATCATGCCTCCTGGACCAAAAGCCAAAGATGGCATAGAGGCCCTCAAACAAATCGTTGCATGTGATCCGTCTGCAAAAGTAGTAATGTGCAGTTCAATGGGGCAGCAATCATTAATTGTAGAAGCAATAAAGTCGGGTGCTAAAGACTTCGTCATAAAACCGTTTCAACCTCAAAAAGTAATTGAAGCAATCACAAAATACTGCTGAGGCAAATCAGTTGTTTCCTCTTTCGGCGAGTCACGAATACAAGAAAGCATGGTTTAGCACGCCCAGTAAAATTAGGAGCAATCCTAAGGTTGCCTATCAGCGACTGGAGTTAACACCATGTGTGACCATAGAAGCTAATACGGGTCCAATGGTGGAAGAGGTTCGAGTGGACATGGCAGATATGAGGGTAGAAAGCAAAAATGTTGAGCTATTAACAAGTGTCGGATCTTGCGTAGCAATATGCTTGCACGATTCCGTGCACAAATGTGGGGGGTTAGCTCACATTATGCTTCCAAACTCTGCTAATGTATCGCAAGAACCTCTTCCATCAAAATTTGCGAACACAGCTGTTCCAGCTCTTATAAAGGAAATACATGCAATTACTGGAAAACAAAGTCGTCTTTCAGCTAAAATTGCAGGAGGCGCTAACATGTTCGCAAACATAGGTACTAATCATTTAGATATAGGCGCTAAAAATGTTAAAGCAGTTAAGACTTCATTAGATGAACACAAAATATGGCTGGCCGCTGAGGACGTAGGTGGCTTGCATGGAAGAAGAATTTCATTCAATGTTGCTTCCGGCAAGACAATTGTCAAGCAGTATAACGGAGACATAAAAGAGCTATGAACAGTCAAATCAAGGTCGACTTAACCACCGAATCTGACAGCAAAGAACCTTCCAAGCTTTCTGTTGGTAAAGAAATCAATTTGGGTATTCTCTTAGAGCTTGGAAGTATAGGGGCAGGGCATGCTGCAACCTCTTTATCTGACATACTCCAGCAACCCATATCAATCGATGTTCCTACAATTCATACAATTCAAGCGCATTTGATTCCCACTTTCTTCAACATGCACGAAATGCCGACAATTGCAGTCTATCTGCAACTTACGACAGAGTTCGGATGTGACATTTTATTAATGTTCGAGCTAACCGAAGCGAAAAAGATAGCAGCTATGATGACTTGTGCATCTTCTATTGAAGAATTGGATCCAGCAATGGAAACATCAGCTATACATGAGCTTGCAAACATTCTCATAGGGTCATTCTTGACTGCGATCTCGGATTTCATTGGAATCAGCCTTCTTCCTACTACGCCTCAAAGCTCAGTTGATACCTTCGACGCGATACTTGACGGTTTTCTCATTAAGCAATCTATGTTTTCCGAAAATGCAATGGTATTTGAAACACGCTTTAAACGCCAAGGTGAAAACGCAAATTGCATACTAATGATATTTCCAAGCCAGGAACTGAAAGAACTGATTGCAAAGAAATCAAAACCGGTTATCGAAATTCAATGAACGCAAAGAGAAGGTTGAGGCAGAAAAATATTTGGTCGAGCAAGTCAAAACGGATTCTTTGCAGGACTTTTTAGATAAAATGGCTTTTCAAAAAGTTAAAAAAATGCTGTTTGAAAATGCCGGAGTAAACTGTTCAGGTTACAGAGATGAATATTTAAAGCGGCGTTTTGAAATCCGATTAAGAGCTACTGGCGCCAACTCATACGGCAGGTACATTAGTTATTTAAGAAATAATCCGGAAGAATTCAAAAACTTACTTAATGATATGACGATTAACTTTACCATGTTTTTCAGAGATACTGATGTTTACACATATCTTGAAAAAGTGCTTCTTCCCAAGATCTTCAAGTTATCGAAGCCTACCCGAATTTGGAGTGCCGGCTGCGCTAGTGGGGAAGAGCCTTATTCCTTGGCTATTTTGGTTCATAAAGTCCTTGGGGAAAAAATATCTGATCATCCTGTAACAATTTTTGCTTCTGATATCGACAAAGATGCGCTATCAACTGCTGCAAAGGGCGAGTATTCCCAAAGGCAGCTAAGTAACCTGAGTACAGACTTAGTGGACCGATTTTTTACAAAAGAGGGAGAACTTTACAAAGTTCGCAATTCTGTGAGACAAATCATTCATTTTCACGAGTTCGATTTAATGGCTCCTTCTGTGCACCTGAATCTAGATCTTATTTTATGCAGAAACGTAATGATCTATTTTTCAAAGGAAAGTCAACAACAAATTCACATGAGCTTCTATAAGGCTTTGAAATCTGACGGTTACTTTATTACTGGAAAATCAGAAATCTTAAGCGGTGAACCAGCGGCAAAATTTCTAGCGGTGGACCAACAAGTTAGAGTTTATCAAAAACCCAGCAAGTAAACGAATCGTCAAAATACTTGCTTTCAAATATGTCTCTTAAGGTCTGAGTGTCTGATTAAAGACACACTCTACCAAATTACCTAATTTGTCTCAGATTGTTGTATTAGATCTGAAATTCGCGAAGGTGCAGATTCGACCTTAGGTGAAAAGGCAATGTCATTTGATAACGATCAATATAGGCAATTATTCATAGATGAGGCAAAAGAGCATTTAGATACAATAACTAAATCAATGTTGATTTTAGAAAAAGAACCCGAAAACCAAGAGGTTATTAACATGCTTTTTAGGGCAGCTCACACGTTAAAGGGTTCGTCAGGAATGATGGGCTTCAAAGACTTTCAAGAGCTCACTCATAACATGGAAGATATCTTTGATGACATGCGAAAGGGCAATCGACCCTCCTGTAATCTCATCACAGCTCTTCTGGAATGTTTAGATGCCTTATCACAGCGACTTGAAAACATACAAAATAAAGTCGATGGCGACATTGAAGTTGAACAATTCAAAGATAAGTTGCAAAAGGCTAAGTCTCAACTGCAAATCTTGCAACCACAAAAGGAGAATGAAAGTAAGCAATCAGCGCTTGAAAATAATAGGCTTGATTTTAACGAAAACGAAAAAGAGTTAATCAGTAAGGCTGAAAATGCCGGCGAACAATGTTTCATAATTAATTTCAAATTTGCAGACGATTGCAGTTTCAAGACTATTCGGGCAAGTATGGTTTTGGACAAGATTGCTGAAGTTGGGAGAATAGTGAAGTCTGTTCCAGCAAGTGAAGAATTTGACGAGCAGAAGCTCAGCCAGGGCTTTAAAATGGCTGTTACTAGCAAGCTTGACGAAGAAACAGTCGCAAAAAGCGCTAAGAGCGTTCTTGAGGTAGAGAGTGTAAGCATTTCAGCTTACAACACATTTGTTCCCCCTGTCAAGAAGACTCTTGATGGCCTTTTGACTGAGAATAATTACGTCATAACTGTTGAAAATAAAAAAATTGTCAAGGTCCTTCAGGACCAGGCGGCTACTCAAACTGTTCGAGTAAAGTTTGATCAGCTTGACAAATTGATGAATTGGGTAGGTGAACTTGTTATCAACAAAATCGCCCTTCTTCAAATAACCTCGGATAATCGAAACGACCAATTGAAGCATGTTACAGAAAACATTGATCGGTTAACCGCTGACTTGCAAGATCTTGTAATGGAAGTCCGAATGGTGCCCGTCAGTCAGGTATTCGACAGGTTTCCGCGTTTGGTTAGAGATCTTTCGTTAAAAAAAGGAAAGAAAATTGATTTGGTTATGGAGGGAAAGGACATTGAAGTTGACAGGACAGTATTGGATGAAATTGGTGAGCCGTTAATTCATTTGCTTCGAAACAGCGTTGACCATGGTGTGGAAATTCCTGAAGATAGAGTGAAAATAAACAAAAATGAAACTGGAACGATTAAGCTTTCGGCTCAGAGAAATGGCAATCAAGTAATTATAGAAATCCAAGACAATGGGGCTGGAATCGACCCTGAGAAACTAAAGGAGTCAGCTCTCAAGAAAGGTTTTGCGAGTCAAGCGGAACTGGAAAAAATGAATAAGGAACAGTTAATCAACCTCATTTTCCTCCCTGGATTTTCAACTGCAAAAGTGGTTACTGAAACAAGCGGCAGAGGCGTCGGAATGGATGTTGTAAAGACGAAAATCTCCGCGTTAGCCGGTACCGTTCATATTGAAAGCCAAGTTGGCCAAGGAACTAAAACAACAATTAAACTTCCTATCACACTTGCAATTATTCAAGCGATTCTTGTTAAGGATACTACTCAGACATTTGCTATTCCTACAAGCCAAGTTTCAGAAATTGTTAGAGTCAATAAAGCCGATGTTAAGTCGCTTGGAAAAACTAACGCCATAATAGTCCGAGATCGCGTAATTCCCATGGTTCATCTGCATCAGCTTTTGGGTCTTCCAGATTCAAACGAAGATGAGCTTGAACTTCTCATAACTTATCTTGGAGACGAAAATACGAAAATGGGTATTGTGGTTGATTCAGTCCTGCGGCAACAAGACATCCTGGTAAAGTCATTGAACGAAACGTTTGCTGGAGTCAAAGGCATAAGCGGAGCAACAATCCTAGGTGATGGTCAAGTTGTGTTAGTTTTGGATGTGGGGCAATTGGTGAATAAAGGATACAAAAGAGCCTAAAAAGATAGAATCGTAACTTCTGCCTACTGCCAATGCTCAAAGTAAATAGGAACTTCCCCACAATCCACTGTTTTGGGCAACGTCGCTTGGAAAAGTTTTCTTTGAAGGAGACGGAAACAATCGTGCATAGTTGAAAATAACTTATTCTGAATGCGAACTTGCAATTCATAATTTATTTATTTATGCGAGACTACCTTTCCAAAGGTATCACAATGGTCACGGTGCTTTTAGCTGACGATTCAGTGTACATGAGAAATTTGCTAAAGAGTCTTCTTTCTGAATCTGAGTACGAGGTTGTAGCTGAAGCTTCAAATGGAGATGAAGCTATCAGTCTCTATGAGAAAGTTAGACCTGATATTGTTTTGATGGATATAGTTATGGATACTGGGCAAGTTACGAGAAGTGGACTTGATGCTCTCGAAAAAATAGTTTCAATTGATTCTAAAGCTAAAGTAATAATATGCAGCGGCCTGGATCAGCAGTCACTGATTAATAAGTCAATGGAATTAGGTGCCAAAGCATTTGTCACTAAACCAATTGAACCTGAGAAACTATTTGAAACTTTAGCAACGTGTTCTGACTTGCGCATACTCAGTGAAATGGGAAATATTGGTGCAGGTCGGGCTGCAACGGTTCTGTCCAAGTTGGCCAAACAACCTATACAAATTGAATTGCCTAAACTGGAAACTGGTGCACCGCACCTTATAACCAGGCTTTACGGTGCACCGGATAGACTGGTTACTGCTGTTCATATGCGTCTTCAAACAAAACCTGATTGTGATGCTTTACTTGTTTTTGAGCCTACCGAAGCCATAAAAATCGCCGATATAATGACAGAAAAATTAAGTCATGCCACTCCCGAAGTGGAAGAGTCGGCAGTGAAAGAAATGGGATCTAACATGATATGTGCTTTTTTCAGCGCGATTGCTGACTTCTCTGGTTTGACATTTGTTCCTTCTGAACCGTGTGTTGTGACTGATTCGTTTGAATCCATAATAGATGTTTTTCTTGCTAAACAAGCGATGACGGCCAAAGCAGCTTTGGTTTTTCAAACACTTTTCAAAAGAGAGCATAGTTCCATAAACGGATTCTTTCTTATAATTCCAAGTCCTGAGTTTCAAAAACAACTTATTGAAGCGGGCAAGAGATGGCTTAACCCAGATGACATCCCATTTATGCCACAACAATGAAAGCTAGAATAGCCTATAAAACAATTTTGCAAGAATTTTAACAGCTTCTTGGTGAGATTGAAGTAAGTACCAAGTAATTCAGTTTTTGTAAAAACCTTTTTTGTTTTCATTTCTTTGAAATAGGTTAAAATCGAAGTTCAGAGTAAAGCCTGATTCACAAGATTTCTTATGATCTTTATTCGAGCAAAGCATTGGAAAATAAGTTGACTAGCGGCTTTGGTTTTCTTTTTTCATAAGCAACGATTTCAAAGGAGTCGTAACTGAATATGGTTTGTTGATTATTGACGTTCAATGAAGCAATGTGAATCAGTCACAATTCGGAATATTCCGTTATTGGAAGGTAACTTTATTGTTCTTTTAAGTCTTTAATGTTAAGGAGAGGCGATTTGGGAAGTGGAAAATAGTGAAGTAAAATCTGAGAACGCTCGAAACCTTATTCTCAGCTACAACAATACAGTGTACTATGTTAATAGTGTCAACGTTCAAATCAAAGACGGGATCGACAAGCTCAAAGCTATTTTTCATGCCAAACGCGCAGGCGATGAAGCGCCTCAGGATTTAGACATTGAAATAAGCCAAGGCATCTACGACATACTATTGGAGTACGCGAGATTGGATAAGTTTGACTTAATCATGGTATTGCAAATAGAAGGGTCCAAAACACAATGGTGCATCATGAGCGAAGACTGGCTAAAGAACCAATCTGATAAAGATGGAAGAGACGAATACATAGTTTGATTTTGTGATATCAGCATTTTAATGCTAGTCAAGATAAGAATTCAGAATCCATACTGGCTTTTCATAAGCAGTTTATAACTCCTTTGCGATAACAATAGCCAAACAAGCGTCCTAGGTGAAAATGAATGGCAAATGTAAACAATCAATCAGGCTTGACAGAAGAAATCCAGATGCTGACATTCACACTTGATAACGTTTTATATGGCGTCAATGTGCATCAGGTTCGTGAAGTAAAAAACTTTGAAGGAGTCACTCCTGTCCCATATGCCCCTGACTATGTTAAGGGAGTTACGAATCTGCGAGGCGAAGTAATCCCAGTAATAGATCTTCGGAAACGTTTTGGATTAATCGGGTCAAACGACGAAAACACAAACATCATGATCATAGTTCAAGATAAACACCCTGTTGGTATAATGGTTGATTCAGTTATGGAGGTTCTTACCCTTCCAAAAAAGGACATCGAAGCGAACCCTGAAAGCTTAATTGTAGACAAATCCGAAGCAGTCTTGGGCGTAGCTAAGCACGACAAAGAACTCATTATCCTGCTAGATTTCTTGAAAGTGGCATCAAAAAACTCGGGAGATATGAAAAATTCTAGAGGTTTTCAAATTCAAACACAGAACCAACCAAAACCGTAAAGCAGACATCATTTATCTCTTCGCTTTTTCATGCTTCTAATTTGTGGTTTTTATGAGGCAAATCAAGCTACTTATTGTTGACGATTCTTTGTTTATGCAGAAGATTCTTTCAGATTTATTGCAATCAGACGAACAGATATTAGTTGTAGGCACAGCAAGGGATGGAGAAGAAGCCCTCTCGAAAATTGGTATTTTGCGTCCTGATGTTGTGACAATGGACATAGAAATGCCGCGAATGGATGGGCTGACTGCTGTTAAAAGGATAATGGAGACTGATCCAGTTCCTGTTGTAATAATTAGTGCTTTAACACAAAGTGAAGCCCGGCTTACTTTGAAGGCATTGGAATATGGCGCTGTTGACTTCGTGTCTAAACCATCAGGAAAAGTATCGCTTAACATGGAGGTAGTTAGAGATCAGATCATTTCAAAAATCAAGTATGCTGCTTTCGCCAATATTACAAGCACTAGGACCAAAGTCCATCAACCTTTGAGTGCGTCAAACAAAAGCTGCGACAGGATAATATCAATAGCTTCTTCAACAGGTGGTCCACCTGCACTTACTCAGATTTTAAAGTCACTTCCTGCGGACATACCACCTATCTTGATTGTTCAACATATGCCTAAAGGTATGACGAAGATCTTCGCAGAGGGGCTTAGTGAAAAATGCAAATTTGACGTAAAGGAAGCTGAAGAAGGAGACAAGATTCAGGAAAATTTAGCGTTGGTTGCTCCTGGAGGTTTTCATATGGTCGTAACTAAAGAGAAAAGAATTGGTTTAACAGTAGGCCCTCCAGTTAATTATGTGCGTCCTTCTGCTGATGTTACCATGATTTCTATGGCCGAAAGATATGGATTTAAAAATATAGGCGTTGTTTTGACTGGCATAGGTATAGATGGAGCTAAAGGAATTAAATCCATCAAAGAAAAGGGTGGATTTACAATAGCTCAAGATGAAGAAACGAGCGTTGTGTTCGGTATGCCTAAAGCTGCCACTCAAACGGGCTGCGTTGATTTAGTTGCTCCTTTGGGGTTGATTCCAAAGGAGATACTGAAAGCATGCAACTAATTTCCTTATTGATTTAGAATAATTACGCTTGCTTCATAATTTACTTATAACTAAAAATGCACAACAAGGTGTAAATTAACTTTAATGGAAAGTATCAAAATGACCGATGAAACCCGCGAAAAACGTAATCCAGATTTGGAAAAACAGTTAGAGAAACTTGAAAGAGAAAACAAACGCTTGCAAGGGGAGAACAAAGACCTGAGAAAAGAAATTATTGAGGTCCTTCAAGATGCCATAGCAGGTGCCGAAAAAATTAGTGCAAGTACAGATGAAACTATTCAAAATGCTGCCAAAGCTGCAGATCTTGCGTATCAAGCAGAGCAATCAGCCAAAAAAGTTGCCGAGTTGTCATTGGGCGCAAGCGATATCGTTAGTAAAGTTAGTGCCAACGCAAAGAGCGTTGGAGATGTCGCTAATAAAGTAGCTGCAAACGCGGAAGGTGCTACCAAATCAACTTCAAAAGTAGTTGAGATGGGGAAACAAGCAGCAAACGTTTCAAACCAAATGGCAATCGGTATGCAACAAGTGAGTAGTGCTTCTCAGCAGGTTTCCACGGGTGCACAAAAACTAGCTGATTTATCGCAAAACGCTGCCAGAAGCACTGAAGCATTGAAGAAAGTTATGGATGATGCAGGAATGATTGCAAAGGAAGCTTCAGCCGTTACTGAGGATGCTTTGAAGAAGTCAAGAGACGCTAATGATCAAGGTCAGAAAGGACTTGTAGCGATAGAGAATATTAAAAATAATATTACCCGCGTTTCAGATGCTGTCACATCGATGGTTAATTCCGTCGAACAAGTTGGCCAAATGGCTAGTTCCGTTTCAGATATTGCTAGTCAAACAAACATGTTAGCATTAAATGCTGCAATTGAAGCCGCTAGAGCTGGTGAAGCAGGAAGAGGTTTCGCTGTAGTTGCTGATGCAGTGAAAGGCTTAGCCGGGCAATCAAAGGTGGCGGCTGGATCTGCTATCAATCTAGTAAAAGGAATTAAAGAAGCAGGCATTCAGACGAGCAATATCACACAGCAGTCGCAAGCTGGCGCAACTGAAGGTGCAAACGTAGTTTCAGGGGCTATAAAAGAATCTGAAGGCATAGCGAAAATAATGGGCGAAATGACAAGTAAAGTCAACAATCTAGCAAACGGTGTTGATCGAGGACTTGATGCAATAGCTACGGTTGTTAAAACAATTGAAGAAGTTGCAAGCATCGCGGAAGAAAGTTCATCTGCGTCTGAAGAAGCCTCTTCAGCAATTGAAGAGCAAACAGCTGCTTCAGAGGAAATGGCTGCAATAGCTAAAGATGTTTCTAGCACTGCGGAACAAGTTGCAAAGATAACTGAAAACGTCGTTGGCGAGGCTAAAGAAATGGCCGAACTCGCTTTGGGTGTGGTAGATGACGCTGCAAAAGTTGAGAGCTCAGCCAAAGAAATATTGTCTGAAGTTGAAATTGTAGGAAGAAATTCAAATACCGTGGTAACAGAAGCAACAAGGATGGCAGAAATAACAGAGAAAATTAAGAATGATCTTCAAGAACTTATAGAACACCGCACAAAGGTACTCAACACTTACCTTGAAAAAGATGCAAGCAACTAATTTCTTTTCTTTTTTCAAATAAGGCTTTGAACAATTTTGATAATGAAGTTTTGAAACTCTGGCGCCAAAATTTTGTGTATAAACTTTGAGACATACAAGCACTTTTCTGTTTTAAGAACTATCATCATTTGACCTGAAATGACTCAAGAAACAGTAAAGCAAGAGCCTCCACAAATCTCCTCTTCACCCGAAATCAAACAAGTTGAAAAGAAAAAACAAGTTTCAGTCCAGGAACTTGTTGAGTCTTTGAAAAGCACGGCAGATGACATAGGTCAAATTAGCGAACTTAGCTCAGAAGAAAAGATATTGGTTACCCAATTTTTCTCCTCCCTTCTTAAACTGATGACACCTATTGCCCCTTCAATTGAAGTGAGCCAACTGTCACTCCCTGCTCAACTTGGTGACGTGGTTCAAGCGCACATTGCACCAACAGGGCATTTGATGTTACAGTTTGAAGATGGTCATGTTGAACTCAAAGATTTAAGCGAAGCAAAGAACCGGGATCTTATGACGGTTGTTGTTGGTGATATTGTGCCAAAATTCAAGAGTTTAACAAGCGCTCAGAAACGGAAGCTAGAGAACCGGATTAAAATGCTTTCGAGTGTAACGAAGGAAATTCAGAAGAGTTCTGATTCTCTTTCAGCAGCCCTGCCGGATGGTCAATAATTTTTTTCTTTAGGCGCTAAACAAATACCCATTTAATTTGGATCATCGGACAGTGGAAGATAAGTCTAAGTTACTCAATATTTGACTTTGGCATCTTTCTGGTTATATTACAAGATTTTGAACGTTATTTTGTGTTAAATCAATTTAGAATGATTAGTCTTTTTAAAAAGCGGAACGCTATTTGTTTACTGCTTAAACTACTCAAAAAAAATACATTTATTGATTTAGAAATAGCCAATCATTTTCATCGCAATAACAGCTATTGAAATTGCTGCGACAAGAAATATTAGTTTTTTTGATTTAAACAATGAGTTTGATGTTGCTTCTCCTTCTTGGAATTCGTATTCCTTTATCTCTTTTGTGTTAGAATTTATCTGCACTTTAGCGGTTAACCTTTGATACATCATTTCAACAACGTATAATTCCCCATCAAGTGAAACCTTCATCGGCAACCAGCTTCCTTTGTACCCTAACCGTTTCAAGAAGTCAACTGTCATAGCCGTTGCATTTTCGGCATCAAATCTTGAAACTTCTGTTGTGACTGCAGACATGAACCTTCGAAGAGGAATTGGTTCTGGAAGGTATTAGGATTTATGAATCGTGAAACCATATTTCCGATAAACGTGAAGTAGCAAGTAAGAAAATGCCTTAAGGATGCAGAAAAAAATAGTTTACGGCGTTGGTATCCCTGGGTTCGGCTGCTGAGTTTGATTAAATAATTGAGTAGTTTGATCCGAGAGTTGACGTGTAAGATTCTCCATTTGGCCGTAATACGGATTTGTTGCATTATTGGCTGTCTGTTGTGCTATAGTTACACTGTAATTTATAACGATGCAACAAAGCACGACAGCTGCAGTTACCAACATTAAAGTCGCTACTGAAGTTTGCAATGATTCCTTCTCCCAAACAAACCACTGCCCCAAAAAGTTAAATAGCTTATTCCATTTTTCGCATTATATCCAATCTTGAGTATGTATTAAGAGACGATAAAGCAGACTTGATTGACTTTTATGCGCAAAGGTAACCTGCGCTTGCCGAAAAACGTATGCGCACAATTTTTTAATTAGATTTCCATGTTTTGCAGTAAGAATAAAGGTGACTTATCAAAAGAATAATAAAGGTTATCAGCCGAGCTAGCAACGTCTTGAAGGAGGAAAAATCACCGTTGAAGCTAATTTACGTAGCAATAGATGGAATGGGCGATTTACCAAACAAAACTTTAGACAACAAAACACCGCTAGAAGCGGCTGAGACCCCCAATATGGACGCTCTTGCCGCCAGCGGCAAAACAGGTTTGATGTACACGGTGAAGAAAGGAGTTGCGCCTGAGAGTGATGTGGCTGTTATTTCGCTCTTAGGATATGACCCGTTCAAGTGCAGCACAGGGCGAGGCGTCATTGAAGCAGCCGGGGCCGGCCTAAAAATGAAGGACGGCGATTTGGCGTTGAGATGCAACTTTGCGACATTAGGCCAGGGAAAAACCATACTTGACCGCAGAGTCGCAAGAAGCCTAAGCACTCAAGAAGCTACTGAACTGAGTAAAGCAGCCAATGAGCAGGTCAAACTTGACTCTTATCCTGCGTCCTTCGAGTTCAAGAACATGTTGGGTCATAGGGCAGTTCTGCTGATAAAAAGCAGTGCGAAGCCACTTTCAAGTAATATAACGAACAGCGATCCAGCCTACAAAATCGTGAACGGCATCGGCGTAGCTGAGACCAATGTTGACATGGTTCTTAAAACCTGCGAACCCACAGACAAAACGGAATCTTCAAAGGTTTCTGCGGGACTCGTTAACGAGTTTATCGACAAAACCCACAAACTATGGGACAAACACCCCCTAAACATGAAACGAGCGGCTGAGGGAAAGCTAAAGGCAAACGTCGTGTTGACGCGTGACGCCGGGCATTTGCTTCCCAAATTCTTCAACATAGACGAACACTATCACGTTGACTTCGCAGCATTAGCCGACATGCAAGCTGAGAGGGGCATTGCGCAGTTAGCTGGTATGGATTCCATGCTTCTTCCCCCTCCCTCTGGAAACCTTCAGAAAGATTGCGAAATAAGAGTCAAAACGTTACTTGACATGCTACCAAAGCATGACTGCTTCTACATTCACCTGAAAGGTCCAGATGAGCCGGGGCATGACGGCAACTGCATATTGAAAACCCAGATTATTGCAGCCATTGACAAGTACTTTTTCGGTCCATTGCTTAAGCAGATTTCTTTAAAAGACAACCTTATCTGCATAACTGCCGACCATGCGACGCCATGCGCCCTAAAAGTTCACAGCGACACGCCGGTTCCCATTTTGATTTCAGGCAACAAACTAAGCACCGGCAAAGCAATAAAGTTCTCAGAGAGGGAATGTGCAAACGGAAGCTTAGGCATACTTGATCGCGGTTGCGAATTGATGCCAAGACTGATGGAGCTTATCAAGAAATAGCTTGAAACTGCTTTCGGCAATCTTTCCTTTGATGGGTATTTGCATAGAGGAAGAACTGCTTGCTTTATTGCCTCGTCGATTTTGAATTTTCCCCTTTGTGAAATGCTTTGTGCGATGTTGCTTTGAGCATGTTTCTTGCCTCAGCCGTCATAAGTCCTGGCACATCAAAGTATACTGGATAAATCTGCAACCATGTGCCTTTAATAAAAAGCATCATCTAAGGTAGTGAATAGGGGAAAATTATGGCTTACACTCGTGATGGAAAAGAAACTTTTGAAGTCTCCTACCCTATTGATGCTATTTGGCAAGCAATCCCCAAAGTAATCGCTAAGCTGGAGTGGAAAGTGGAGTCGGCCGACTTAGCTACTCATCACGTCAAAATCAAAACAAAAGGTGCCTTCTTATCCTACGGATCAAAAATGGAAATTAGTTTGACAGCCGTAGATGAAAAAACCACAAAAATGTCCATTACTGCAGAGACTCCTGTAACAACGATAACAGCCATGGCTGACTACGGCAGAACAAATGAACGCATCAACGTGTTCATCGCAACCATAGGAAAAATAATGGAAAGCAGTTAACGCTCTTTCTACTCCAATATTTGTGAACGTTTGAATGCAATCCAAGCTACGACCAGCAGGCCTGCGATATATGCTGCCGCTACCGCCGTTGCCCTAAGCGCAATCAGCGACGTTGGCTCCGTGTACACGAGTCCTGCGGTTGGTATCGATCGTTCGCCTACTCTTACCGCAGTGATGTTTAGTTTGTAATATGTGACGTTTGCTGAAGGATAGAGTCCATAGTTGACTATGTTGGGACCTATGTTATCTGTGCCAGAACTCACGGTGATGTTGGTTCCCAGTATGTTGCCACTGGCACCCGTTCCAGGGAAATAGTTAAGCACGGGGGATGGACCAGCGAACTCGTTTATTATTGGCGCGGAAAAGAAGAAGGCTAAAAACAAAATTATGACTGCTATGACCGTCACAATTGTGTTTTTGGAGATTGTTCCCACGGCAAAAAGCAAGGCTACCCAAATGAAGGTGCTGATTAAGCTTCCGAGCACAATGACGGGCATGTACTGGAGGCTGTTTTGTGGACCATAAATGACGAGTGAAGCGGCTGTTGTGTAACCGTACAAGATAATGTATGAAATGAGCAAAACTATGAAGGTTCCGAAGAGCTTACCTAAGAAGATCATTGTTCGTGAAACGGGTTTAGTCACAAGTGGCACGATACTTCCGGTTTCGAATTCACTTGAGAAGGTATTTACTGCTGTTCCGATTGCGAAGAGCAAATAGACAAATCCTGATCCACCGAATGTTATCGCATAAGTTGGGTTAGCAGTTATCTTTTCGCCTTGTGAAACGCTGAGCGCGAGAGGTAACACAAGAATTATCGTAGAAATGATAAATACGAGCGATAGGATGAGAATGAATTTTTTCTTTCGAATATTCCAAAGCATCTCGTAACGTACTATTGCCCAAAACCTCGCGAACCAGCTTGGGCGATTGTTCCTTGGATTCTGCGAAATCGTCATTGTGGTTTTCCTCCTTTATCTTTAGTCACGAGCTGGATGAATATGTCTTCCAAATTAGCGTTTTTTTGACTCATGCCCACAATAACTCCCCCAGCGCCAGTTATCGCTTGGGAAACCTGTGCTCTCACGTCATTGTAAGTGTTCACCTGAACAAGCAAGGTACTGTCGGTCTTCCATGTGCCGGAAACAAACCCTAAGCTCTTCACCGCTGCAATAACTGGAGCAGAAAGATCAACCAATTCTATATGCATCATTGCTTGTCCCAGTTGATGCCCAATATTTTGGGGCGTATCAGAAACCAACATTGTCCCATTATTGATGATTGTAACATGGTCGCATAATTGTTCAACCTCAAAAAGCAGATGCGAAGAAAGAAAAACAGTCATGCCTTCTTTAGAAATCGCTTTTACAAGCTCCCGAACTTCTACCATGCCAACGGGATCTAAGCCAATGCTGGGCTCATCTAAAACCACCAGTTCAGGGTTATTCAAAAGCGCTTGCGCGATGCCAATTCTTTGCTGCATCCCCTTGCTGTATTTTCCGATAAGGTCGTTTTCTCTTCCCTTTAGACCCACCATTTCAATAAGCTTGGGAATTTGATCTATTCTTTGCTGCTGCGTCATCCCGTACATCCGGCCGTATATATCAAGCAGTTCCGAACCTTTGAGGTGCTTCGGGAATTTGGGCAACTCAGGCATGAAACCAACCTTTAACCGAGAATCAGCATCGTCTGTATGAACTTCTTGTCCTAAAACTTTGACCGTACCAGAATCGGGTCTGAGAAGTCCAACTATGATTTTTATGGTTGTGGTTTTGCCTGCGCCGTTTGGACCTAGAAACCCATGGATCGTGCCCTTTTGCACTTTAAGGTTAAGCTTGTTTACAGCTGTTAAGGAATCGAAACATTTTGTCAGGTCGGAGGTTTCAATTGCGAAGTCCAACGCAGGCGCTTCCTTTCTGGGTGTTAGTTGGTAAGTAGATTTAAGCTTTGAGTTCTCGGATGATTCTTTCAATGGTTGGTTTGAACGGCTATGTCACGGTACATGAGCATCGCCATTACAAAGTAGAGAACAAACGCTCCAATGAACCCGCCAGCCATCCCGTAAGAAATGCCGTTTATGGCAAAATTTGACGCTACAAAACGGGCGCCGTTGACGAAGGCCGAAAGCACAAAAACGAAACTGACCAACGATAGGATTCTGAATAAGTTGCCTTTATGGACTGTAAGCGCCAAGTTCACCGCACCCACCGCTATTACCATCATGTCGATAAGGAAGTGGCTGGCTAAAAGCAAGTTACCACCAGTTAGAGCATAACTTAGTGCATCGGTGAATGAGCCACCGCCTGCTGGAAAATGATTCGTCGGGAAAGTAACAAGTAGGTTTAGCGCCATTCCCACAAAGAACTGAGCTAAAAACAATGCGAAAAGCACCGAAAGCGTCATTGACAGCGCGCCTCGCTCCATTTTAGCAACCAAAAAATCACCATTTCCAGAGTGAGCACCGAAGGTTATAAGACTTCTCAGCCCCATACCCCTTCTAAAGTTAACAGTGAATTGCATGAGCCCTAATCATGGACCAATTAACTATAAAGACAGAACCATAGGCATTCTCACCTTGACAGTTGCCCAACTGCTAATCGGAACCATACACCTCATGATCGGGTTAGGACTTCTTGGCATTAAAATAGTGAACAATCAAGGAAGTCTATCTTACGATATTTACACAATAGCCTTTGGAAGCTTGATTCTGGTTTTCGCTGTTTACATTTGGCGTGGCAAAAAAGCTGGGTGGATCGGCACCTTAGCGGCTTTGTTGTTTGTCATAGTGGCGGATTCGTTAACTGTTTTGAATTTGCCCAGTATTCCAGGAATTCCATCGTTTGCTGCGCCCACCGAGATAGCTTACAGTATCATTGTGATAGCTTACCTGTCGCTGCCTCGTGTGAGAAGAAAATTCGTTGGTTAGGCTCCGTTTTTTGGCTTTGGCTTCATCTAGTTATGGGCGTAAACTTCTGCTTCTCCGCTTTCAATGGCGGCCAAGATTCGTTGCGCCGCATACTCGGGCGCATCGGCTTTGCTGAAGGCTTCCTTTGCTTCAGGGGATTCTTCGTGCTCCTGCAATGATGGGTCTTTGATGGTGTTTTTCTCGAAGTCGGTCAGCGTTACGAACGGGTAAACAGCGCTTACAACAATCTTGTCTTCTGCAAGTTCTGCTCTTGCTGTTAGGCTTATGTGAGCCAACGCCTTTTTCAGACCCGAGTAAGGTCCGTTGTTTGGGAGGATCATCAATGCTGTTCCCGAGCTAACGTTGACTATTGCTCCGCCGCCCTGTCGACGCATGATTGGGATGGCTTCTTTCATGGCGACCAATGGTCCGACAACGTCTAAATTAAAAATGTGATGGAAGATTTCGATATCCGTTTTTTCAACGGGGGTGTCATATCCTTGACCAGCGTTGTTGACCAAAATATCTATTCTTCCGAAATGTTCGGCAACTTTTTTGATCATGCTTTTGATGTCGGATACCTTGGACATGTCGGCGGGAACTGCGATGGCTTCAGGCAGTTCTCTTGCGAGCTTTTCAAGTTTGTCTTTAGAGCGAGCGACGAGGGCGAGTTTGACTCCTTTGCTGGCTAACAGTTTTGCTGTAGCTAATCCGATTCCGCCTGATGCGCCTGTTACAATTGCAACTTTTCCTTTGACATCCATAAAGAACCACTTAGCTTATGCGTTTGAGAACTTCAGCTGGATGTTTAGGTGGGGACTGTGGGAAACCGTTCTTTGGGTAGCCGAAGATAATTGCCGCGTGAACTTCATGGTCGTCAGGGACTCCTAGTTCCGCCTTGATTTTCTGTTCATTTGCCAACGCCACAGCAGTGCCTATCCAGCAGCTTCCGATTCCCAGTGAGTATGCGGTAAGCATCATGTTTTGAGCTGCCATGGTGCAGTCGTAGATTCCGAAGCGGCTTTTGGCGCCTGACACGTAGATGAGGAGTGGCGCGTCATAGAAAATGTTGTATTTTGGGTCTGTTAGACTCTTCTTTAAGGCGGACATTGCCTGGTTGCCTGCATCAGGCAGAGTTCGAAGTAACGCGGGTTTTGCAATATCTGAGAGACGCTTCATCTCTTCTTTGTTAGTTATTATTGTGAATTTCCACGGTTGAATGTTAATTGCTGAAGGGGCATATGTTGCGGCTTCCAGCATCGTTTCAATGGCCAATTCGGGAACGGGGTTATCCTCGTAACTGCGGATCGCCCGCCTCGATTTGATTGCTTCTAAAACATAGTTTTTAGGCATCAGATTTCGCCATCTACAGGGATATTAGCGTTTTATAAAAAGAGTTCTGCTCAACGATATTTATGGTTAAATTAGATGAAGATTGGTTGCTTGTGGTCCTAGTTAGGTGTTCTTGTGTGTGTACAAGCCGACCGGTCGGGTCAATGTCGGTACACTTTGACGGTACAGTTTGTCGGTACACTTTGCATGTACGTTCAGCGGTCAGCAATCGACAAATGCGTTGACATTTTATACCGAGGGTTACTGGAACCGTAAGGTTGACTTTTTTTGCAGAGTACTCATGTACGCAGGTAAGCTTTCAATACATTGAATTTCTCGGCCAACTAAGGCCTCCAACTCAAGCCAAAACCCTATGTCAACCTTAATCTTAGCCCGCTCCAAATCACGTTTCAAACGTAAAGTCCCTTCCTTGCCACGCCTGTCAAAATCCAATAAAAGAACCACAGCTCCGACACCCAGGTTTTCTATTTCCACGGTGGCTTCAAGAAATGATTTGCCGCCCGTCTTAATCGTGACCACTTTTCCTTCAATACCTAGCTCGTGCAGGGCTTGAACGTCTTTTTTACCCTCTACAACTATAGGCTTGCCCTTCAAAGCGTCTTCCGCCAGCTTAGCTACAAACGCTTCAAGTTTTTCCTGTTTTTCTTTGAGCCTAGTTGACAACGCTTCTACCTTGTGATCCTCGCTTGCCGCACGGTTTCCAAGCAGTCCATGGCTTCCTTATTGTTCGCGAAATAGCGCCGCACTGGCTCCAACACTTCTGCAAGCTCTGATGCAACTCCATTTTTCAGGTCCATCGGATGCAGTTTGCCTTCTGCATAAGCAGATTCCAGTTCCTGGAAGCTTTGGAACTCAACGTTTCCCCCAAACTTGGTTGGGCGCTCGATTCTGAACACTGGTTTCTCGCGGAAAATAATGTATTTGCAGATATCTATGATTGGATTGAACTTGATTGTTCTCTCTGGACAGAAAGCCTTCGCCATCTTCTGCTTAATTTCTTCGGGTGTGTCGTAGATGAATATGCATGTCTGCGGTTTGCTCTTGGACATCTTCGCTGAAGCCACAGCTTCCTTTTCCTGTCCTTCAGGAATCGGCCAAATCTTAGGCTTTTCTAAACCCTGTAGCAAATGATGGTGGATGCAGACGGGTTTCCAGCAGCCAATTTTTTCCCCGATTTCTCTTGCAACCATGTTAGCTTTGCGTTGATCCATGCCCAGTTGGCAGATCTTAACTTTCATCTGGAAAATATCAGCGACTTGCATGGGCGTGTAGAGGTAGTCTGAAACGTAGTGGGCTTCCGCTTCTTGTCTTCCTGCAATTTCAAGGGTTCGGGTGGTTCTGGCGATCGTCAGGTTTTTTGCGATTATGACTGTTTTAGCCCAGTAATCAATGTCTTTGTAGAGCTTGTCGGAGTAGATGAATTCTACTTTGTCGCCGGGTACGCCGAGGCTGAGCCAAGAATGCCTGAAAAGGTCTGCGGCTTTGCGGATGAGAGTCAAGTCGCCGCCTAACTTGTTGTTTAACCATGCATGCCACGTAGACAAATACGCTTTAAAGTGGACGCCTGCCTCAGCGAAGTCTTTCATTTTGTAAGCGCAGATAACTCCCGTTCCCAAATGTGCCAGACCCGACGGTTCCCAACCGTTGTATGCGACAGGATGCTCTTCGGCCTCCAAAAGTTCGCGCAGGTCTTCTGGGGTAACGACTTCTTCTGTTGGTGGTCGGCAGATAAGCTCAATCTTCTTCTCTAAATCCAATTATCTTCAGCTCAATTTTTTATAGCCTAATAGAGATTGGGGATCTAAGAGCGTCAATACCTACATTCTTGATATTTAGACTCTTTTGAACTCCTAATCATTATGCCCATGTTTTATGGTTTCTAATGCTTTCTGCTAATTAATTAGTTTTGCCGAGCACTTGCAACCCTTGAAGTACTCGTTAATAGCCCTTACCCATTTTAATGGTCTTTTTGATAACGTGTTTCTTAATAGCCTTCATAGGATAACAGCGCGCCATGTTATTTGCAACAAGAAAGGTTTTACATTAAAAATGATAAGAAAAATTATGGAAAATGAATATCCAAGTCAATAACGGTTGTGCCTGCGAACTTGTCAAAATACCTCATGAAATTGGCATTCTTAAGTCCCCATCCTACAATTAAGTCAAAAGGCAAAATAGGCAAGATTTTCCCAAAGTTCCTTATTGCAGCATAGTCATAAAACATTTTTTTCCCATCAGTTCTAACTGCTTTCAAACCCATAATACGCTTGCCTATAGTTTGACCGTTGAAGCCTTCCAGCAGCGTGGAGTAAAGCCAAAGGAGACCAACAATAATGAAAAGCCCTGTGCTCGTTGCAACAGTTAAAAAAGTTTCCATCGACACAGAAAAAACCTCTGGAAAAAGAATAATCGCCGTAATTGCTGATATCAACGCAAAATCAATTACAAAAGCTAAACCTCTCTGTTTAAAAGAAGCGAGTGGCAGATGGCTTACTTTTCTTTGTACATCTGCTACTTCTGCCCAACTTTCTACATCATTGATAACTCTTATTGCGCTTTCTCCAGCCCCGCTTAATTTATATTTGCCCGTTGAGGTTTGCTCAATGAAAATTTCCAACGAGCGAAGGTGAAAACTTAATCTCCCAGTATCAATTTTTAGCAAGTTCATCAATTCAGTGAACGATGCCTCGCCTTTTTCGCTAAGGTTCAGCAGTATTTCTCTTCGCAAAGGATGCGAAAGGATTGAAAGTATCTTCGAAATGTTTTCTTGATCTGCTGCCATGTTTCAAAACCAAGGCTTTAGTGCTTTCTCTAGTTCTACGCCATTCAGATTTAAGACTTATCTTTATGAAAAATTGACTAAAAAGACTAAAGGGTAGCGTAAAACATGTTCCTAATTTTTTCAGCAGCAATTATGTCTATGTAGTCAGGCCGAGACTGGGGCGTTAGTCAAGGCGAAGCGAACCGAAGTTAGTTTATGACAAGGCTGTTTAGTTAACGAAAAGAGCTATAGGTTTCATCTTACTAAGTTTTTATACAGGTCAAAACGATACGCAGTAAGTGAAAAATGTGGATTTTAAGTTCGGCTTAGTGGGTGCAATTCTTTTCGCACTTGGAGGAGCTTACTTACTTTATTATTTTACCAATACAGAGGGGCAATATAATATTACGCGCGTCCTTCCCATCGTCGGCGTTGGCGTCGTTGCTTTTATTTGTTTAATGTTTATCGGCATTGGTCTTTGGTTGATTGTCCAAAGCGGAAAATCTGACAAAGAATAGAACCCTGCTCAGAATGTCCAGGTTTCTTTCAAGGTGTTTTTCTCAGACAGTGGATGCTTGTGCAAAAGATGATCAATGTGGAGCTTATGAGTGCTGTTCAAAATGCCAATCATACATCTGTTTCGTTTATTCATATAAATTAAATATAGCCTAAGCAGTTCGATGTTGTTTGTATACGTGTTTTTACGGGCTGTTTGTCTCCCATGTAACCTAACGCTTAACCGCATAGCTGGGCGTTGCCTTTTGCTTAGCTAAGTTCTCTCGGCATGGGACTTTTTTTCGCCCGTGCCCCGCCTGTTCCATAATTGGGTAGAACCCGATCGTCATGGGTGCAAGATTTGTGTTTCTTGCGTACCTCTGTTGAGTCCGTCGTTATGGGCGCTCAATTTTGGCGAGGCAACAAAAATAGGTGCGGGGGTATTGGTTAAATGTTCCTATGGACTCGCTTGCTTTTTTCAGATTTGACTCTCATCCATCGTAAAACGTTGCTTCATCCGTTTCGTCATCAAGGCAACTCAGGTTTTTTATGCAATTCTATAGGGCGGTTTAATCCTGACAAACCTTAAATTTCAATCGAAACAACTTACCATCAGCGAAGAGTCAGCTTTCATAGAACATGCAAGAGTGGGAATGTTTGCGGCTCTTGAAAAGTGGTTGTAACTTTAGATTAGCCTTCTTAGTCTTCGCTATTTGCTACTTCAGTGTTCTCGTCGGCTTTTTGGTATTGAACTCTTCAAATATGCCCATCCAATGGGATGAAGCTAGTCATCTTGACAACGGGCTCTTTTTGAAACTTGGAATGTACAAGCAATTCTCAAGTAACCTCTTTTATCCGCCGCTTTATGATGTCTTGACCTTTTTATCATTCAGCGTATTTGGTGTAAGCGTTGTTTCCGCCAGGATAGTTGATGCGTTCTTCTCGGTTTTGCTTTTATGGGTAGTTTTTGAGTTCACATCCAAAGTCTATGACAGCAAGACTGCACTGTTAGGATCTGTTTTCTTAGGCGTGATGCCGGGTTACTTTTATGCCTCTCATTTAGCCTTGCTGGACACAGCGATGACATTCTTTTTTGTGCTGGCGATCTTCTTTTTTTACATTTGGCTTCAAACATACAAGGATAGAATGTTAATCCTCATTGGATCAACCGTAATTCTTGGGTTCTTAATAAAATACCAAATTATCGTCGCCGTGCTGGTAATGTTTTTCTGCGTCTTGTTTTTCTGTAGAAGTCAACTTAAAAGGCTTTTTTCAAGAAAAATCTACATTGCACTGATCTTCGCGTTGTTGGCTAGCGTTGCTTATCTGATTTACAGTTTTCAGTGGTACCTTGAAATGTGGCTTAACGTTATGGGAATCAACACCACAGGAGGAACCATACAGCCACTCTATTATCTGACTGAACTGAACAGCATATACCCCACCATTCATCCAATTTCACTTCTAATGTATGCCTTGGGGTTTCTCGGTTTGGGGTTGTTTGCTGTCAGAAGACAAAAGCCCGACAAACTCCTTTTAATCTGGTTCATAACCGTTATCGTCTTCTACACTATCATCACCAACAAAAATTGGCGTTACGCCCTCCCTCTGTTCCCAGTAATAGCGGTTTCAGCAGCGGTCTTCGTCACAGTCACATTTACAAAACTGCTAAGCCTCAACAGAAGAACCTTAGCGAAAATCAGCGCTTCGATACTGATAATTCTTACCTGTCTGTCTCTTTTCTACAGCGTCAACGACGCAGTTTATTGGCTGAACTCTGATAAAGCGCCTTTTGCCTTGGAGAAAGCCGTAGAATATGCCATAGCCCACGATACCGGAAACCAATCGATAACGATTCTTTGTCCTGACAACTACTTCAGCAAAGGAATTGTGGATTTTTATCTTCTGAAAGACGGGGGATCCCAAATCCATTCGTACACTTATCCTTGGTCAAGGATCATAGATCCCACCTTCAACATCACAATTCTAATCAGTCGATGCAAAGAATACAACGTGAAATTTCTGTTCACAACTGAAACAGGCGGAAACCACCTCGACTACTTCAACTCCACAGTCACCCTCATGGATATTTACACCCAACTATACCGCTCAAACAACTTCACTCATGTTACACCCGAGCAGACTTTTGGCCAATCTCCCATACGCATCTACATACTAAACTTCACAGGTTAAACAAGCAAAGTTCCACAACAATTGCAAAATTCTTTGATTTTTTTGCGGGTAAAGATTTAAGTGTGACCCTTTCATGTTTTATGTGCACGGTGCATTAAATGCCAACTCACGGAAGCTTATCAAAAGCTGGAAAAGTAAGGTCTCAAACGCCGAAAATCACGGCACAGGAAAAAACAGCGCCAAGCCCAAGAAACAGAAACAGACGCAACTACGAGAAACGGACTATCCTGCAAAGGAAAGCCGGACAAAACTGGATGTAAAGCCAGCAAACTGCTTTTTCAAGCGTTAAAGTTTCTTTAGCTTTAGTGTACTTTATTTATCCGTTGACTTAACCATATTTTGGTCCCTTTGACTTTGACGGATAAAGACTTAGCTTTACGGGAAATCATCAACATCCTAAAAGAGAGGCCGCAGGCGACCCGTGACGATTTGAACCGGCTCAAAATGAAGGCGGCAGCTAAATACAAACTTGAAGAAGTCCCGTCGAACTCGGAGCTTATCAGCCTTTTAACACTGCAAGAAATCAAGCAGCTTATTCCTATTCTGCGCAGGAAAA
>Ga0187862_10000819_pt1 | contig 34824 bp, 29 predicted proteins | sample June2016WEW_10_1_FD_133003 | JGI IMG/M metagenome (GOLD analysis project Ga0187862, IMG submission 133003) | Peatland microbial communities from SPRUCE experiment site at the Marcell Experimental Forest, Minnesota, USA - June2016WEW_10_150 | ecosystem: Environmental > Terrestrial > Soil >...
ACACCAAAAACCAACTCGCCCACGGGTCATGGGTTCTGCAACTAATGTCCCCAAAACCGGCCTAAATCTCCTGTGAATAACTTCTATGAAAAAGCAATTTACAAGCCAGAGAACAACTTGCGCTCGCCACGTGCTTCCCAATAAATAGCCGTAAAAAGTCACTAAACAGCATCCTTCCACGGGTGACAGTGACTCGCATATCCAGCTAATGAAGCCCAAAGTAGGCTCATGAGGAAAGCCCAAAAATTACCGCTTTTTCTTGGGCTTTTTGAGGGGCGGGGCGACAATGGGCTTGTTGCTCAGGGCTGTCACGGCCTGCATGACGCTGTACGCGACTTGGACGGCATCCCCCTTTCGCTTTTTGGCGGGTTTAATCATCATTGCCGGCACAATACCATGGCGGGCTGCCTGGCAGAAATCAAATTTCAAAGTAGCCCACTACCTGAAATGGCGCTGGACTGCCATTGCTCTCTGATGGAACTATGACAAAGCCGGTTCGTTTTTGCACATGACGCGGAAGGCTCGCAAGAGAAAATGAGCAACCATGATGATATTACCCGCCGTCCGTTGAAATCGCGCGACACAAGATGGGCGGCAGCCATTGCAGGTTTGCTGACCCGCGCCGGCATTCGTCCGAATGTTATATCGGTGGCGGGGGCCGTATTCGCAGCCGGAGCGGGTATTTGTTTTTGTCTGGCTGGTCGAACGACGCATCACTGGGTTTGGAGTGTTTTGCTGCTTTGCGCGGCCGGGGGGATGCAGTTCCGTTTGTTGTGCAGTTTATTTGACGGCATGGTGGCGATCGAAGGCGGATTCAAAACGAAGGCGGGAGAAATCTACAATGAACTGCCGGACCGCTTTTCGGATGCGTTCATTTTTATTGGCGCGGGTTATTCATTGCCGCAATTTGATTGGACTTGCGCTATTTCTTCACCCGACGTTGAAGGGGAGGAATGAACTTGGCTGGGTCAGAATCGCGGCGGGACGCCGCGGCCATTTTTGCGAGACATTTCTAAACTGCATTTTTTTGGGGGTGGAACTTGATCTTGAAATTGCGGGGGTTCTGCGTAAGATCGCGTGTGCCGGCCCGATGGCGGCATTGTGTCCTATGTCCTGGATGGAAAGATTTATCGGCGAAGGAGTGTCCCCACTGATGTTCATTGGGGTGATGCTGGCTGGGTACGGCCTGGGGTGCATAAACACCGGGTATTATCTGGTGCGGATGCGCACGGGCCAGGACGTGCGGCAAATGGGCAGCGGGAGCACCGGGGCGCGCAACGCGCGGCGGGCGCTTGGGTCCAACGGATTTGTGCTCACGATGGCGGGAGATTTGGCCAAAGGGGGCGTGGCGGTCTGGCTGGCGTTTGCGCTGACGGGCAGCGACCGGGTCGCGCTGCTGGCGTTGCTGGCGGTGGTGGCGGGACACGTCTGGCCGGCGCAATTGGGTTTCCGGGGAGGCAAAGGGGTGGCCACTTCGCTGGCGGGGTTGCTGGTCTATGACTGCGAGGTGACGTTGGTTTTTCTGGTTTTGTTTGGGCTGGTGTACGCGTGGACGCGGCGGTCTGTGGCGGCCAGCCTGGTGGCGTTCGCCTCGTTGCCGGCGGCCAGTTTCTGTTTGCGGGAAGACCGTGCGCACATCTGGGGAATTTCCGTGCTTGCGGGACTGGTGCTATTGGCGCATCATCGGAACATGACGCAGGGCATCCACGAATTAGCAGAGAGGCGGAACGCCGCGCCGGAAGCGGACGAGACGTTTAAAGAACTATGAGCACAAGCGCGCTGCGATTTAAGATCGCCACCGAGGATTGGGAATTTGAGCAGATACACCAGCTCAACTATCGGACATTCGTGGAGGAAATCCCGCAGCATCAGCCGGCGGAGACGCCGCGTCTGGTGGATAAGTTCCACAGCGAGAACACCTACCTGATCTGTCTGAGCGGAAACCAAGTGGTGGGGATGGTGGCGGCGCGGGGACGCCGGCCCTTTTCGCTGGACCAAAAGCTGCCGAATCTGGATTCATTTTTGCCTCCGGGCCGCCGGCCGTGTGAAATCCGGCTGCTGGCGGTGGAAAAGGAATTTCGGCACAGCCAGGTATTCCGTGGGATCATTGCACTGATGTGGCAGTTTGGGGCGGAGCACGGATACAACATGGGGATAATATCGGGCACGACGCGCCAGCAAAAACTTTACCGGCATCTAGGCTTTGTGCCGTTTGGCCCGCTGGTGGGCAAAGGGGAGGCGATGTTTCAGCCGATGTATCTGACGCTGGAGGGTTTTGAGAGGAAGGCGGAGGAGTTTTTCCGTCTGCCGTTGCGGACGGCGGGGCCGGCCAGCTTTCTGCCGGGGCCGGTGGGCATCCACCGGGAGGTGCGCAAGGCGTTTGAACGTCCGCCGGAATCGCATCGTTCGGACCGTTTTGTGGAGGAGTTTCAGAAGATCCGGCGGCGGCTCTGCCAGATGGCCGGGACGCGGGAGGCGCAAATCCTGCTTGGGTCCGGCACGCTGGCCAATGACGCGGTGGCGGCGCAGTTGTCGCTGCAGGAGAAGCCGGGGTTGATATTGAGCAACGGGGAGTTCGGGGACCGATTGGTGGACCAGGGGCGGCGTTTTGGACTGACCTTCGACACGTTGGAGTTTGCCTGGGGCGAGCCATTCGACATGGCGGCGATCCAGCAGTTTCTGTCGCGTTCGCCCGCGGTGGGGTGGTTGTGGTTCGCGCACGGGGAGACTTCGACGGGCATGTTGAATCCGCTTTCGCCATTGCAGTCGCTGTGCGGGAAACGGAAGATCAAGCTGTGCGCCGATTGCATCAGCTCCATGGGGGTGACGCCGGTGAATTTGGGGGGAGTATATCTGGCGACCGCCTCGAGCGGGAAGGGGCTGGCGGCGTATCCGGGCTTGTGCATGGTTTTTTACAATCACCAGATTGAGGCGTCGGCGCGGTTGCCGCGGTATCTGGATTTGGGCTGGTGCGCGCGGAATCAGGGGATTGCGTTCACGCATTCGTCGAACCTGGCGCGGGCGCTGGATGCGGCCTTGGGGCGGGTGGACTGGCCGGCGCGGTTCGCGCAATTGGCGGAGGACACGAGCTGGCTGCGGGGGCGGCTGCGGCAGCTTGGTTTGGATCTGATCACGCCGGAAACGGAGGCGATGCCCGGAGTGGTGACGGTGGCGTGTTCGGCCGGGCAAGATGGTCTGGAGGTGGCGCAGCGGCTGGAACAGGCGGGTTTTCTGGTGAGTTGCAACAGCGATTATTTGCGGCGGCGCAATTGGATCCAGATATGCCTGATGGGGGAGTATTCGCGGGAGAAGTTGGACGGGCTGCTGGCGTGCCTGGGGAGGATTTGGGCGGAACCGAGGGCGGAGGCGGGCTTCCGCCGGGCGGGGGCCGGGCCCGTGCGCGCGGGGGGGAACGGGCAAAGCGCGGAAGTTTCTTCCAATTTGGTGTTGTAATTGAATGGGGTAGTGTTAATAGTGTTCAAACGCCATAGAGTTAGCGCTCCACGTTGTCTGGTGTCGTTGCTTTGATTGGCCGGTACGTTGAAATGCAAGGCAATTTGTTGACAAGAGAGAATATGAATCCCGGAAAATTCGTTGCTGGAGCCGCCGCCCTTTTGGCTTTCTGCCTCACCAGCCCGGTAGAGGGGCAAATCGCAGGCTTTGGGGTCAATGGCACCAACTGGACGCTGAACATGGCGACGAACAGCCAGAGCGCGCCTGTGATTACAAACAACGTTCTCATCGTAGGCACCAACGCAGACGACGCCAACACGGCGTTTTACGACACCCCCCAGTACATCGGCGGTTTCACGGCTTCGTTCGTGTTCAAGAACGCGGCGGAGACGGATGACGCCGGGATTGCGTTCGTCCTCCAGAATGAGGGAGTCAACGCCGTTGGGCAGGTGGTGTATAATGATCTGGGTTATGTCGGTTTGACGTCGGCCACGGGAATCGCCTTTGATATCAACCCCGCGGGCGGGGGACCCGGTCTGGGCTACGCACCGGTGACGGTTCCCGGGGGAGGTCCCAACGGGTATATCTCCACCGGCGCGGTGAATTTCCGCGGCACCAATGCCATCGCGGTGAACATTGTCTATGCCGGCTATGTGACCACCGTCACTGTGACAGACACCGTTACCAAAGCCACATTCACGACCAACTTCAATGCCGATCTGTCCGCCGCCGTGGGAGCGAACACGGCTTACGTGGGAATAACCGGGGGAGGGACGGGTGTTTTGAATGTGTCGGTCAGTAATTTTGTGTTTAACTCGGTCAATCCGGGCGGCACAGCGACCAGCGGCAGCCTGGGTTTTACAAATGGAACGCTGACGGATGTGAGCAAGGTGAAGGGCAACGAAACAGACGGAGTCATCGCGCTGAATCCACTGCAGCCCAGCCAGTTGTTTATCGCGGGGAACACCAATGCGGGTTTCTCCCCCGGCCTGTTTAGCCGGTACAGCACCAACGCGGGGAGCAGTTGGCAGCCCGGCGCGCTGACGAATCTGCCTGGCGGCTATGATCCGGCGGTGGCGTGGGACGGGTATGGGAATTTGTTCCTGGCCTACGCGGACAACTCCTCCGGGACGGACGTGGCGTTCAGCACCAACGGGGGGCAGTCGTTCACACTGCTGACCAACCTGGCCACGGGAGATAACACCATTGAACAGAGAATCGCGGTGGGCAGCGGTCCGGCGCTGGGGAGCCTTTGGGTTTTGTATTACGATTACAGACTGATCAGCATCGGCAGCCCGCTGGTGGCGCAAGGAGTCCAGGTCAATGGGCTGACAAATTTCGGGTCGTTCGGGCCTCAGGAGATAATTCCAGGCGCGAACATTGACTGCGGATTCGGGGACATTGCCGTCGGGGCGGGCGGCCAGGTGATGGTGGCGTATCAAGACAACAATGACTCGACCGGCAGCGCCAACATATACGTGAGTGTGGACCCCGACGGGTTGGGACCGGAGGGTTTTGGCGCGGCGACGCTGGCGACGGACAATGGGATCGGCGGCAACACGCTCATTCCCGCGGCGCCGGATGGCCAGGGCCTCAATTCATCGGTGGGACTGGCCTGGGACACTAATCCCGCCAGCCAGCAATATGGCCGGGCTTACCTGGTTTATACGGGCCAGGGAAGCCCGACGCCTTATGACCTGGATATTTTCATGGTGACTTCGGACGACGCCGGGGCGACTTGGAGCGGGCAAACGCGGGTGAATGACGATTTCACGCAGAACAGCAAGTTCATGCCGCGCGTGGCGCTGGATCCAACCGACGGGGCGGTGGCGGTGAGCTGGTATGACTGCCGCAATGACAATGGACCCACCATTTTGACAAACTACACGACGCTGACAAACTACGAGTATGAAACCAACGGGGGCGGGCCCATTATGACGACCACCAACGTGGATATCACGACGAACACAAATTACGAGGTAGTCGGGACGACCAATATCATCATCACGAACACCACCATAGACATGGCCGGGACAGTGGACAACCAGCCGAACGATGACGCGGAGATGTTCGTGACGGTGAGTGTGGACGGGGGATTGTCATTTGCGAGCAATGAGGGGATGAGCACCAACCCGTCGGAATCATTCCTGGCGCAGAACTATGCGTCGGGGTCGGACTATGGCGATTACAACGGATTGGCGTTTTACGGCGGCACCTTTTACCCTGTGTGGGCGGATAATTCGGAAGATTTTGCGTCAGCCAATCCCGATGGGCCTACCAACAAGTTTGACATAGCCGTTGGATCGGTGGCGATCACCGGGCTGGCGGATTTGTCTGTCACCATGGGACTGACCAACACGCCCAACCCGTTGCAACTTGGCTCGCAGGTGGAGTATTTTCTAACCGTGAGCAACGGCGGGCCGAGCAGCGCCCCCGCGACCGAGCTGACCGATGTGGTGTCGCCGTTTTTGAACGCCATTCGGGGCGCTCCCTCGGTCAGCAGCTATACTCTAAGCGGCAATACTCTGTCCTGGCCGGTCGGAACGCTGGCACCCGCCGGAAGCGCCACCCTGCTCATTCGCGGGACGGTGATTAGTTCTGGCAACATTACCAACATTGCGTCCGTTGAATCCGAGAGAGTGCTGGACTTGTTCACCAACAACAACGTGTTCACGTTGGTGACGCCCGACGACTCGCCGAACCTGGTTCTGACGATGATTGGTTCGCCGCCCATCACCGGCCTTGGGCGGCCCGCGGTCACTTACACGATGACGGTGACCAACCTGCAGCCGGTGGCGGCGACCGGCGTGACGCTCAGCGACATCCTGCCCACCAACCTATCCTTGACGGAAGTGACCGTGCCGCCGGGGGCGACCGTGAGCACCAATCAAAACGACTACACCTTCCAACTCGGCGCCCTGCCCGTTGGCCAGGCGTTTACGGTGAGCATGACGGCGGCGGGTGTGGCGCCGGGCTTGGCCACCAATTCCGCGGTGGTCTATAACACATTCCTCGATCCCTACACCAACAACACGGCCAGCGCCGTGACCCAGATCCTGACGAACTACGTGGCGCCCGCCTTTGCGCTGGGAATCACCGGCCTGCCGACCAACATCGGCGGCAACCAGGAGGTGGTTTACACGTTCAGCGTGACCAACGTCGGGCCGGTCAACGTGACCAACGGGGGGATAGTCCCCTCGTCGAATGCGCTCCTTTCCATAGATCTGTCAACAAATCTTTTCTATTTGGGGGCGAGTCTCGCCAATGAATCCACCAGCGCCAACCCGAACATCGAGGTCTTTGACCTGGGTCCGCTGGCCACCAACCAGACGGCGACGATGACGCTCACGGCGGCGGGAGTGGCCATCGGCCTGGCCACCAACACCGCCGTGGTCACGGACAATCTGGGCGAGGGCGGCTTCACCAACCAAGTGGTCACGCCGATTATCCCGCCGGTGTTGACCTTGACCATGACGGGGACGCCTTCGCTTATTGCCATTGGGCAGACTGTGACCAATGAGGTGAACATCACCAACGTGGGGACGATTCCGGCCTACGCATTGACGCTGGCGGAGGTGCTGAGCACAAACCTTGCCCTGGAAGGGGTGACGATCCAGGGGGTGAGCGGGGATCTGAGCACCAACCAAAACACCATCGGGTGCGAAATCCATGAGTTGGACCCCGGCCAGTTCACTTCGATCAGCTTCACATCGCTTGGCCTGAGCAATGGGCGGGCCACCAATTCCGCCACCTTGTTTGCCAACTTCAGCTCCAATTACACGGCGCAAGTGGTCACGCCGATTGATGCTCCCACGATGTTCCTCTCCATGACCGGCACTCCCACGTCCCTGCCCGTCGGGCAACCGGTGACCTACAATCTGAGTGTGGAGAACCTGGGGCCGGTTCCGGCCTACGGGGTGATCGTCACCGACGCATTGCCGGCGGGCCTGAGCTTGTCGGGAGTGACATTAACGCAGGGCAGCTACAGCAATCTTCTGAACGTGGTTTACTGCAACATTGGTTCGATGGCCATGGATCAGGTCGTCACGTTGCATATTACCGCCATCGTGCAAACCGCCGGCAGCGTGTCGAATACCGGGTATGTTTCCGCCAACAGCGGGCCTAATCCGGTGCCGAAGGACGGCCATGCGTCAGTCACCACCGTCATCACCAATGCGCCGCAGCCGTACAATCTGGCGGTCGTTCCGGGGGTGACCAGCGCGTTCATCACATGGAACACTCCCTACGGGGCCACCGACCAGGTGGAGTACGGATTGACGACGACCAACGAGAGTCCCTCCTTTTTGAACACCAACCTCAACACCCGCCATGTGGTCCTGCTGACCGGACTTCTGCCCGACACCAATTATTACTTCCAGGCCCGTTCGGTGACCAGCGGACTGCTGGCGACGACCAACGGATCCTTCGCCACCGTTTCATCGCTGACATTGGGCACGGGGGATGCCGCCTATTCGGCCGAGGACGGGGCCAAGTGGCTGGCCGACGCCGCGGCCACGGGCATCTACCCCACTAACATCATTGGCTCAGACTACTATTACACCTTTGGAGTGACCGGAAACCCGACCGCCTGGGCCACCTATACGCCCAACATTCCGACCGCGGGCACCTATGACGTTTACATTTGGTATCCTGGCAGGCCGAGCGTCTCCAGCAACACGCCGGTGATTATCACCGGCTCCACCAACGCGGTGTATGCCAGTGTCAACCAAACTGTCAATTCCGGGAGCTGGCAATTGCTGGCCCCGTCGGTGTATTATGCCAGCGGGACCACTGGTTCGGTGGTCATCTACAACAACTCCCAGGACCCCACCACGAGCGTGCTGGCCAACGCGGTGCGCTGGTCTTACGACTTGTCCCAGGACGCGCCCACCAATGGTTCCGTGCCCGCCTGGTGGGCGAATTTCTATTTTGGCGGCAGCGTCAGCGGCTCGGCGGATGAGGATGGAGACGGGTATTCCAATTACGCGGAATACGTTCTGGGCACTGATCCCACTTCCGCCTCCAGCTTTCTGCAATTCTCCGTGACGCCGGGATCCCAGACGAACACGGTGGCCTTCGCGCCCTGGCAGGGAGGCCGCTTGTATCAACTGCTCTGCTCCACCAATCTCCATAACGGATGGCAAACCTTGACCAACACGGCCTCGGTGACAACCAACGGCACCGGCGTTTTCAACATCAAGGAGCCTGGGGCGACGGCTGTTTTCTACCAGTTGTCCGTGGCGATCAGCTCGCCATAATGGCCGGGGGTGGAGGCCAACTTCACAGCAGCAGCATCGCGTCCCCGTAGCTGAAGAAGCGGTAGCGCCGCGCCACCGCCTCGCGGTAGGCGCGCAAGATGAACTCGCGCCCGCCTGTCGTCCCCGGCGCGGCGAAGGCGCTGACCAGCATGAGCAAGGTGGAGCGGGGGAGATGAAAATTGGTCAGGAGCGAGTCAACAATTTTAAAGGCGAACGGCGGATGAATAAAAATTCGTGTGGCGCCGCGGCCGGGCGCGATGCGGCCGGAATTCTCCGCGGCCACGCTCTCCAAAACCCGCAACGTGGTCGTTCCCACGGCAATGACGCGCGCCCGGCGGGTCTTGCCTTCGGCGATGGCGCGGGCGGTTTCCAGGCTGATTTCAAACTGTTCCTGGTGCATCCGGTGGTCCGCCAGGAAATCGGCCTTGACCGGGGCGAAAGTTCCCGGCCCCACGTGCAAAGTGACAAAGCAGGTTTTGACGCCGCGCGCCCGGATTAGCGCCAGCGCCGCCTCGGTGAAGTGCAGCCCGGCCGTCGGGGCGGCCACGCTTCCGGGGGCGCGCGCATAGACGGTCTGATAGCGTTGCCGGTCCTCCGGCAGGGGGCGGGTCCGCCGGATGTAAGGGGGCAGCGGCGTTTCGCCCAGGGCGTCCAGCTCTGTCAATATATTTTCCACGCCGCCGAAGCGCAGCCGCCGCCGTCCGTCGCCGGCGATCTCCTCCACGGTGGCGGTGATGGCCGTTGGGGATTGATTGGGAGCGAGAATCCCGATTTTTGTTCCCCGCGGCGCTCGTTTGCCGGGGCGCAAGAGGACCCACCAACTGTTGGGGGCGGCCTCTTCGAGCAACAGAATTTCAAACCGCCCGTCCGTGCGCGCATTGCGCCCTCGCAACCGCGCCGGGATGACCCGCGAATCATTGAGCACCAGCACGTCGCCCTGGCGCAAATAGTCCGGCAAGTCCGTAAACCGCCTGTGCTCAAGGCGTTGCGTGGCGCGGTGGGCCACCAGCAGACGGGATTGGTCGCGCTGCGGGGCCGGGTTTTGGGCGATCAACCCGGGCGGAAGCTCAAATTCAAAATCCACGGTGCGCAATCCAGACAGCATCGCCCGGAAGGGTAACGACCCCGGTCTGGAATGTGAATAACTTTGTGAACAAGTTTCTGGCGAAAAAGCGGCATATTTCGCTTGACGTGCGGGGAAAAGCGGGTAAATTTGGTGACACGCGGAAAGAATTGGATTTAATTGTATTTTTTTGGGGACCAGGTTGGTGTTTCGTGCAGGTCAACTTTTGGCATCCGCGCCAAAGAACGAGATGAGTTATGCCGGCGCCAGGTACGCAGAAAATCACTTACGACTCGCTCCATCGTTATGCGGTGGACCCGAATCGCCGGGTGCAGTTGCCCTTCCCGTGGCGGTCGGCCAAGCCCATTGAATTTACGATGATTGTGTGGCCGCAGCATGACTGCGGACCGTGCCTGCGGGTATTGCCTCCGGAGGAAATGGACAAGCTGCGGGAAAAAATCGCCGCCATGCCGACCGCGGAAAAGACCGTGCTCAAACGCCACATTGGGAGTTCGTCGGCCAGGGTGTCGGTGGACAGCGCCAAACGGCTGGCCATTCCCGCGGAAATGGCCGACGCGGCGGGCATCGGGGACGAGGCGGTTTTCGCCGGCATGCTCGATTATTTTGAAATCTGGCCGCCGCAGCGTTACGCGGAAATGAAGGCCTTGCAGAAATCCGAACTCAGTCGCGCCCTCCAATTACTCGAATGAAAACCAGCAACTTGGCATTGTGGACAATGGGACGGTCGCTGGTCCGGGTGCAGGACCGGACTGGCGCCTACAAGCTGCCGACCGGAAATCCCTTTCCGAGATTCGGTCCCAGCGGACGGCTCCGGGCCATGCATCCGTCCGCCGTCCGCGCCCCTGCGCCGGCTGTCCAGCCCAACCTGTTGGAGGAAGGGGGAGCGCCCGCGGCAGCCGCGCCCGCGCCCGCGCAAAGCGCGCCGATCCCCTCCCGTCCGATGGCGGCGCCTGCCGCGGCGCCGGCGGCCACCCCTTCCTATTGGCGCCGGGCCGGCTCGTTCGCCGCGCGTCTCTGGACCAAGATGGCGAGGCTGGCCTCCTGGTCCGGTTTGACGGCGCGCCTGCCGGGAGTGTTCAAGTTGGGCGCGCGTTCCCCGGCCCGCGACGCGCTCCCGCGCGCCCAGGGGGAACTGGCTTTGGAAAGGGTGACGGTGCTTAGAAACGACTTGAGCGAAGCCGACCTGGTGGTCGTGACGCCAAAGAACGAAGCCGCCCAGGGGTCCCATGCCGCCGACAGCCAGACGCCCGGGAATTGCTGGGCGCGGGCGACCGCCCGCTGGATCAAACTCAAAGACCCGGCGGTGGAAGGCGATGGCGGCGCGCCACCGGAGCGGCCAGTGCCATTGGCGGAATTGCAGCCATGAACCCGAGTTAGAGTGTGCGAGTTTATTCACAGATCAGTGTTGACGCGGGAAGTGGTGGAGGCGTTGCGGCCCAGGCCGGGGGGGATTTATGTGGACGGAACGATCGGCGGGGGCGGACACGCGGCGGCACTGCTGCAGGCCAGCGCGCCGACGGGAAAGCTGTTCGGCTGCGACCGGGATGGCACGGCGGTGCGGGCGGCGCAGGCGCGGCTGGCGCCATTCGCGGGGCGGTTTGAAATCCGGCAGGGGTCGTTCGCCGATCTGGCGGGGTGGATTGAGCCGAATAGTTGCGACGGGGTGGTGCTGGATTTGGGGGTCAGCTCGCCGCAATTGGATTTGCCGGAGCGGGGTTTCAGTTTCCAAAGCGACGGGCCGCTGGACATGCGGATGGATGCGGAGGAGGAACTGACGGCCGCGGCGCTGCTCAACCAGGCCGGGGTTGAGGAACTGGCGAGGATATTCTGGGAGTACGGCGGGGAAGCGCATGCGCGGCGCATGGCGCGGGCCATCGAGCGGCAGAGGCGGGTGGAACCTCTGCGGCGGACGCGAGAATTGGCGGAGTTGATCGAAAGGGTTGCTCCGCGCGGCGGAAGAAGAACCCATCCGGCGACCAAAGTGTTTCAGGCGTTGCGGATCGCGGTGAATGACGAGATGGGCCATTTGCGGCGGGGACTGGAAGCGGCGGTGGAGATTTTGAAACCGGGCGGCCGGCTGGCCGCGATTTCGTTTCACTCGGTGGAGGACCGGGTGTTGAAGAAATTCGGCGGCCGGCTGTCGCGGGATTATGAAGCGGGGGAACCGGATGTGCCGGAGTTGCGGCGGCCCCGCCCCCCGGTTTTGCGCTGGGTCGAGCGGAAAGCCATCCGGCCCGGGGCGGCGGAGGCGCGGGAGAATCCGCGCAGCCGCAGCGCGCAATGTCGCGTGTTGGAAAAGTGTGTGGAGCATGGCCCGAAACAGAAAAAGTGAGACCGGATTTCGTCCCGGGGCCGCGTTGACGGCGCTGGCGCTCTTCGCGGTGTTCGTGACGCTGGGCGTCGGTTACGACTGGTTCAAGAACCAGATCAGCGTGTTGGGGGACCAGGTGAAGAAGTCGGAAATCCGGCTCAGCGAACTGGAGCGCCAAAACCGCGTCCGGCGCGATCAACTGGCGGCCTCCTGTTCGCCCGTCGCTCTGGACCAGCGGGTGAGGGAATTGAACCTGGGTTTGGGGCCGCCGGCGCTGGCGCAGGTCATCCGCATGACAGACCCGCCGCCGGATGGCCCGGCCGCGGCGGCGGATGCGCGGCCGGGGCGCGGCCTGCCGCGGGAACGCCGCGACTGATTTTGGCCGCCGCTCGCGTTCGCCTGGAGAGGAACCGGGCAGCGCGAGCGGCTGGCTGATTGGAAAAACATGAATCTGGCCTGGCAGTATCGGAAATTGTATTTGCTTGCCTTCGGGTTGCTGTTGGCGTTTTTGTCGCTGGCTTACCGCCTGGTGGATTGGCAGGTGCTGCGCCACGAGGAGCTCCAGGGCCTGGCCGCCACCAACACCGTCCGCACCATCGTGCGCGACGCCATGCGCGGGCAGATTCTTGACATCCGCGGCAACCCTCTGGCCGTGAGCATTCCGGCCAAGATGGTTTGCGCCGACCCGTCTCTTCTGGGCGACAAGCGGGTGCTGGTGGCCCGGGCGCTGGCACCCTTGCTGGAGACCAACCAGGAGTATTTGCTGGAGCGCCTGGCGCCCCGCCTGATGGTGGCTGAGGGCAAGACCAATCTCTCCAAGTACGTGGTGCTCAAACATAAGGTCTCCCTGGAATCGTGGGATCAAATCCGGCAAACCATGGCGGCGCTTCCCTTGGGCGTGGCGGAATCCAAGCTCAAAAGCCAGGACCGGGCCGCCTGCCGCGCACTCCATGAGAAGGCCATTTTCGCGACCGACGACCAGATGCGGGTCTATCCAAACCAGAGCCTGGCCGCGCATGTCCTGGGCTACGTGAGCGGGGAGGGCGCGGAGCAAAGCGGCGTTGACGGCATTGAGCTGGAATTCAACACCAACCTGACGGGCATCGGCGGCTGGCGGCGCACGGAATTGGCCAAAGACCAGCACGAATTGGTGGCGTTTCGCGACGAGGACGTCGCGCCCCGCGACGGACTCAACGTGGTTCTGACCCTGGACGCCGGCTTGCAAAACATCCTGGAGACCGAACTGGCGGAAGGGATGCGCAAGCTTTCCCCGATCAGCATTTCCTCGGTGATGATTCGACCGCGCACGGGGGAGATCCTGGCTTTGGCCAACGTTCCCAACTTTGATCCCAACCACCCTGGGTCTTTTCCGCCGGAGGCCCTGCGCAATCGCGTCATTTCCGACACGCACGAGCCGGGTTCGACTTTCAAAATCGTGGTGGTCAGCGGGGCGCTGGACCGGCGGGCGGTCAGTCTGGCGGACGCCTTTGATTGCGAGCGCGGGCATTTCGCCTACGCCGGCGCGGTGCTGCATGATCATGAATCCTACGGAACGCTCACGGTGGAAAATATCATCACCAAATCCTCCAACATCGGCGCGGCCAAGATCGGCATACGGCTGGGGGAGGATTCCCTCTACCGTTACATCCGCAATTTTGGCTTTGGCTCCCGCACCGGGATTCCATTGCCGTTCGAAGTGTGGGGGGATCTGCCACCGCTGAAAAGCTGGAGCAAGGTTTCCATTGCCCGGATTCCCATGGGACAAGGGGTGGCGGTGACGCCGCTGCAAATGGCCATGGCCATGAGCGCCATCGCCAACAAGGGCCTGCTCATGCGGCCCATGCTGGTGGACCGCCTGGTGGATGCCAGCGGCAGAACCGCGGTCCGGTACCGGCCGCAGCCGGTGCGCCAGGTGGCCAGCCCCGCCGCCATGGCGCAGATGGTCACCGCATTGAAAACCGTCGTCGGCAGCGAGGGCACCGCGCCCAAAGCCCGCCTGGAGCACTACACCGTCGCCGGAAAAACCGGCACGGCGGAAAAGGTGGAAAACGGCCACTACGCAAGCGACAAGTACTTCAGTTCGTTCATCGGTTTTTTCCCGGCGGACGATCCCCAATTGTGCATCGCCGTGTTCATAGATGAACCGCCCAAGGGGGACCATTTCGGGGGCGCGGCCGCCGGCCCGATTTTCAAGGCCATCGCGGAACGGGCCGCCAATTATTTGGATCTCGCGCCGGACATCGAGCCGGCGGCTCCGGGCAGCCCGGCGCTCGCGGCGGCCGCGGCGTTTCCGGCGGGCGCGCGTCCTGTCAAAAACAATTAAAAGAACGACCCCAAAAACCAAGGCCCCCAGCCGCATCCCTCCCCGATTGGAACCCCCGATGGAACCGCGCCCGCTCCAGTATATCGCCCAAGCCGCCGGGGGTGAGCTGCGCCACGGCTCCCCCGGCAAAATGGTGGCGCGTGTTTGCACCGATTCGCGCCTGGCGGAGCCGAACGACCTTTTTTTCGCCCTGGCCGGAGCGCGGTTCGACGCGCACGCCCTTCTGCCCGAGGCGGCCGGGCGGGGCGTCGGCGCCATCGTGGCCGAGCGCGCCAAACTGCCCGCCGATTTTGATGAGTGCGCGGTGATCGCGGTGGACAACACGCGGCGCGCCCTAGGCCGGCTGGGAGCGCGTTACCGCGGGGATTTCGCGCTGCCAGTCATCGCGGTGGGCGGCTCGAACGGAAAAACCACCACCAAGGAATTGATCGCATCGGTCTTGCGGCAAAAAAAACGCGCGCTCTGGTCTGAAGCCAGTTTCAACAACGAGATCGGCGTGCCGCTGACCCTGCTGCGGCTGGAGCGTTCCCACCAAGCCGCCGTGCTGGAGGTGGGCGCCAACCACCCGGGCGAATTGGCGCCGCTGCTGGAAATGACCGCCCCTTCCCACGGAGTGGTCACCAACATCGGCCGGGAGCATCTGGAGTTTTTTGGCGACCTGGCCGGCGTCGCCCGCGAGGAGGGAACCATCGCGGAAGTTCTGCCCCCCGGCGGCGTCCTCTTTGTCAACGGCGACGACCCCTGGTCCGAATCCCTGGCGCGGCGCACTTGCGCCCGCGTGGTCCGCGCCGGCTTGAAGGAGGGCAACGACTATCGCGCGTCGGACCTTTCTTGCGACGAAAGCGGGGTGGTCTTTCGGGTGCATTGCCGCCGGCGGCAGTTGGAAGGCCAATACCGCGTTGCGCTGCTCGGCCGCCACCAGGCAGCCAACGCCCTTCTCGCCCTGGCCGTGGGCGCCGAACTGGAACTGGAGCGCGCGCAAATCCAGCGCGGCCTGGCCGCCTGCGCCGCCCCGAAAATGCGCCTGCAACTCCGGGACGCCGGCGGCGTGCGGGTGCTTGACGACACCTACAACGCCAACGCCGACTCCATGCTGGCTGCCCTGCAAACGTTGCGCGATTTGCCATGCAGCGGACGCCGTGTCGCGGTCTTGGGCGACATGGCTGAAATGGGCGAAACAGCCGGCCCGGCGCACGCCGAGGTCGGCCGCGGCGCCGCCGCGCTGGGCCTGGATCAACTCTTCGCCGTCGGTCCCCTGGCGGGAGCCATCGCCGCCGCGGCCCGGGAGGGCGGCCTGCGCGGCGTGGTGGCAATGCCGGACGTGGACTGCGCGGCGCGGGCGGTGAGGGACTTTGTCCGCCCCGGCGACACGGTGCTGGTCAAGGCGTCCCGCTTCCTGCGGCTGGAACGCATCAGCGACATTTTGAGCCAACTCCAAACCGACCATGAAAAATGACAAAAAATGCAGGGAGCGTCCCGTCCCGTACTTCCGGGCCGGCAACTGCCTGACCCAGGGCGCCCGGCTGGCGGCAGCCGGCTACCCCAAATTCCTGTTCCGCCTGGCGGCGGCGCGCCGCGACTGGGTGGAGCTGTCCGGCGTCCCCCGGCGCCACGACTGACATGTTTTTTTATCTCAGCCAAAAGATACTGGACGTTGCGGGCGGGACGGTCGCCGAGCCGTTTCTCACGCCCTTGCGGCTCTTCCGTTACATCACCTTCCGCAGCGCAGGGGCGGCGGTGACAGCCCTGCTCCTGAGCTGGTGGATGGGGCCGCGCCTGATTCTGTGGTTGGAGCGGCTCAAGTTCGGCCAGGACTATCCGGACCACGCGGAGGCGGCGGGCGGCCTGCCGGGGCGCGTCCTGAGCAAGCAGGGCACGCCCACCATGGGCGGCCTGATGATTGTCCTTGTGCTTGACGTCACCGCGCTGCTTTGGGCGCAGTGGAACACCCAGGTGCTGCTCTCGCTCCTCTGTGTGGTCGTGCTGTGCGGGCTGGGATTTATAGATGACTATGCCAAGATCACGCGGCAGAACAGCGAGGGCATCCGCGAATTCGTCAAGCTCTGGGCGCAGGGGGCGCTGGCGCTCTTCACCGCCTTCTATCTGTGGCGCCTGCCGTCCACCGCCACGCTGATCAGCGAAGTGATGATCCCGTTCTACAAGCACCCCGTGGCCACCGGGGGCGTGGGCGCGGCCATCGGCATCGTGCTCACGGCCTGCACCATCGTGGGTAGTTCCAACGCGGTGAACCTGACCGACGGCCTGGACGGCCTGGCGATCGGATGCACCGTGATCGTGACCTTCGTTTTCCTGGTTTTGACCTATCTGGCGGGCAACGCGAGGACGGCGGCGTATTTGCAAATTCCGCATGTCGCCGGGGCGGGGGAGTTGACGGTGGTTTGCGCGGCCATGGCTGGGGCCGGGTTGGGGTTCCTCTGGTTCAACTGCCATCCGGCGCGCGTTTTCATGGGGGACACGGGATCTCTGGCGCTGGGCGGGGTGCTGGGGATGATCGCGGTGCTGATTCACCAACCGCTGGTTCTGGCCGTTGCCGGCGGAGTTTTTGTGGCCGAAGCGGGATCGGTCCTCATTCAGCGCGGCTGGTTCAAGTACACCAAACACCGGTATGGCGTGGGCCGGCGGGTCTTTCTCATGGCACCGCTTCATCATCATTTTGAGAAAAAAGGCTGGTATGAGTCCCAGATTGTCACCCGGTTTTACATTCTCGGCGTGCTGTGCGCGGTGGTGGCGTTGAGCACGCTCAAAATAAGATAACCATGCACCCCCCCTCCCATCGCCGGCGCATAAATTTTTTGCTTTTTACTGCTTGCCAGCCGCCCTTTTGGTTGTTAAAAACGAATCCAGAAACGGGGATTGCTCCGTTTCAAGAGAACTTAAATTTACGATCACCGGCTCGTTGGAGCGTTGAAATTATTCAAATGACTCGATTGCCGGGTGATTTGTTGCTTTGGTCGGAAAGCGGGTCGGCGCGCCCAATGGGTTGTGGGTCGGCGGCGCCAGGCCACAAGATGCAGCAAGTATAAGTAATGCAAAAATGATGTATCAGACGAAATCGAAGCCATAACGAAAGATTTTCATGCTTTGCTCCGGGGTTTTTTGAGGGAAAACCCCGGCGCAAATAACAAAATAATAAACCTCAAAACAATTAACAGCAATGCAGCGCAAAAAACTATGAATACTCCAAATCCACTCCTGCCCCAAGGCTCTCTGCCCCAGCGGGGAAAATCCAGCATCTACTTAAAAGTCCTGATGATCGTCGCCATTCACACCGTCCTCATTGGCGGTATCTTGATGGTGGGTTGCAAAAATGCGGCCAAAGATCACGCCAGCGCGACCCCGGCGGACGACATGGCGGCAACGCAAAGCAACTCAAGTCCCATGTCCGCCGACTTGACTCCAGCCCCCGGCACGGCTCCTGCGCCCGCCGTGGTGGCGCCACCGCTGGCCGGCACTCCACTCCCGCAGAGCAACCAGTTGGTTCCGCCCGTCCTTGCAACGGTGGCGCCGCTGGCCGCAGCGCCGCCGACCCCCGGTGTCGCCAGAGAATACGTGATTGTCTCGGGTGACACGCTGGGCGCGCTGGCCAAGCGCAACGGCGTTTCGATCAAGTCCATTGTGGATGCAAATCCTGGCATTGATGCCAAGAAACTCCGCATCGGCTACAAGCTGCAAATCCCGGCCGGCAGCGCCCCTGCCAGCGCCGCCTCCGCGGGCGCGGCGGGCGCCAGCGCCACCGCGACCGAATCCAGCGCCCTGGCTTCGGGTGATGCGACCGCCTACACCGTCAAACCCGGCGATGTGTTGTTGCGAATTGCGCACAATCATGGCACCACGGTCAAAGCGATCCTGGCGCTCAACGACATGAAAACAACTTCCATCAAGAGCGGGCAAAAGCTCAAATTGCCGGTGATGAAGGTGGCCTCCACGGACACGATGCCCGCGGCGCCTTCCGCGCCCGCGGCCGCGGCCCCGGCGCCGGGCGAGACGCCCGCGCCCGCGATCGCGCCCAAGACGATGGCGAATTGATCGCCGGATCGGCTGGGCAGGGGCGCCCGACGGCCTCAGTCGGGCGCCCTCTCCTGTTGGCGGATTTGAGATGAGGCGGACAATTCCTATATGAACCGGGCCACGACGATCCTGATTTTTTGTGTGGCAGTTTTGCTTGGGCTGGGGATGGTTGCGCTCTACAGCGCCAGCATGAACATGGAGCTGAACCAGTCGGCGGTCGGCTCCAATTTTCTCCGGCAACAACTGGTCTGGTGCGCTTTCGGGCTGGCGGGCTGCGCGGCGGCGGCGGCGGTGGATTACCGGCGCTGGAAAAAAATCGCGCTCTGGCTTTTGGCCTTTTCGGCTTTTCTCCTAGTCTTGGTTTATGTGCCGGTCATCGGCTACGCCACCAAGGGCGCGCATCGCTGGATCGGCCTGCCGCATGTGCCGCATACTCCCCGTTTTCAGCCGTCGGAACTGGCCAAGCTGGCTCTGATTCTCTTTTTGGCGGCTTACGGCGAACGTCATCAACGGCACATGGGCTCCTTCAAGAAGGGGTTGGCCGTGCCGGGTGCCGTCATTTTGGCCATTCTGCTGTTGATTTTTTTCGAGCCGGATCGCGGATGCACCATTCTCCTGGCGGCGGTGGCGGGGACGATGATGGTGGTGGCGGGCGTGCGCCTGCTCTATCTCATCCCGCCGGTGCTGGCGGCGATGGGCGTGCTGGCCTGGTCGCTGATCCACGACCCGATGCGGCTGACGCGCATTCTGGCCTGGCTCCATCCCGAGCAAAGCAAGGGGAACGCCGGCTATCAGGCTTATGAGGCCATGATTGCTTTTGGTTCCGGCGGCTGGACTGGCTTGGGGTTGGGTAACAGCCGCCAAAAGCTCGGCGGTTGGAGCGGCTTCGTTCCAGAGCACCACACCGACTTTATTTTTCCCATCATTGGCGAGGAACTGGGTCTGGTGACGACGCTGACGGTGGTTCTGCTCTTTATGGTTCTGGTCTTTTGCGGAGTTTACATTGCCCGCCGGGCTGGCGACACTTTTGGATTGCTGCTGGGCACGGGGCTGACCTTCATGATCGGCATCCAGGCGGTCATCAACATGGGGGTCGTCACCAGTCTGCTCCCCAACAAAGGCATGCCCCTGCCCTTCATCAGCTATGGCGGGTCCAACTTGCTGCTCATGTTGGTGAGCGTCGGTCTTTTGTTGAGCATCTCTCGTTCCGCCACCGAACCTGTCCGGGGGAAGTCCAATCCATTTGGTGCTTCCCCGCAATTGAATGATGAATAAGCTGGCCCCAACCGCCCTCTGTTCCCAGGTTGCCGCCATCGCCTGTGGCGGCACGGGGGGCCATCTGTTTCCGGGGCTGGCGGTTGGCCGGGAATTGCGGCGGGCCGGCTGCGAAGTCATGCTCCTGGTCTCGTCCAAAAGAATTGACGGCCTGGCCGCTCAGGCCGCCGGGGACATGGAGATCGTGGTCCTGCCGGCGGTGGGATTTTCCCGCGGCAACGCCCTGGGTTTTGCGCGGCGATTCTGGCAATCCTATTTCCTGTCAAAAAAGCATTTTCTCACGCGCCGGCCCCGGCTGGTCCTGGGCATGGGCGGTTTTGCCAGCGCGCCGCCGGTCCTGGCCGGCAAACGACTCGGGGCGCGCGCGTTTCTGCATGAATCCAACAGCGTCCCCGGACGCGCCAACCGCTTTCTGGCGCGGGTGGCGGATGGGGCGTTTGTCTATTTTCAAACGGCGGCGGAGAAGTTGCCCGCCCGCCGCGTGGAAGCGGCGGGGATGCCGGTGCGGCCTGAATTTTTGCGGTTGATGCCGGCGGCGGCGGCGCGGGCCGCCCTGGGGCTGAAAGCCGGCGCGCCCGTCCTGCTGGTGATGGGAGGAAGCCAGGGCGCGGGCAAAATCAACGGATTGATCCTGGGGATTCTGCCCCAATTGCTGCGCGCCATGCCGGCCTTGCAATTTATACATTTGACAGGCCCCGCCGACTTCGAGAAGGTCCGCGCCGCCTACGCCGCCGCCGGGCGCCCGGCGGTGGTGCGGGCCTTCCTGGGCGAAATGGCCGCGGCCCTGGCGGCGGCCGACATCGCGGTCAGCCGCGCCGGGGCGTCGTCCTTGGCCGAGTTTGCCGCCTGCCGGCTCCCGTCAATCTTGATTCCCTATCCCACCGCGGCTGGCGACCATCAATTCCACAACGCGTGCGCCTTCGCGCGCAGCGGCGCGGCCCGGTCGCTGCAACAGGACCATTTCGCGCCCGAGTTGTTGGCGGAGGAGATTTTGGGGTTGCTGGGAGACTCGAAACGGCGGGCCGCCATGCAGCAGGCCCTGGGCGCCTGGCACCGGCCGGAAGCCGCGGCGCAGATCGCCGACAGGATGCTCCACTGGAGCGCGCGCGCGCCATCGGTCCCCGCCGCCGGCGCGCCGGAGCCAAACACGGGCAAATTGGGGGTGCTCAATGTCTGAGATTATGGCCGGCAAAGATTCAATTTGCGAAGAGCTCCAGGCCCTAGCGCCCCAGGCCATGGTGCGGGCGGACGAGCCTCTGGCCAAGAGGACCACCTTGCGCGTGGGCGGGCGCGCCGACGTTTATGTCGAGCCTTCCTCGGAGGAAGATTTGGCCCGCGTCCTCCAATTTTGCCGCGAGCGCGGGGTTCCCATTCTGCTGTTGGGGCGCGGCTCCAATTTGTTGATTCGCGACGGCGGCGTTCGCGGCGTGGTGATTTGCCTGGCGCATCCGGGCTTTTGCGCCATTGATGTCTTTGGCCGCCAATTGCGTTGCGGCGGGGGCGCCAAACTCAAGGCCGTCAGCGCCCGCGCGCGCGAGGCGCTGTTGACCGGGTTGGAGTTTCTGGAAGGCATCCCTGGAAGCGTGGGCGGGGCCTTGCGCATGAACGCCGGGGCGATGGGCGGCGCGACTTTTGGGGTGGTCACCCACGTCCGGTTCATGGACGACTGTGGAGAAATCCACGAATACAGCGCCTCCCGCATGAACGCCGGCTATCGCTCCTGCCCGCTGCTCAAGGGGTGTGTCGCGCTGGGGGCGACCTTTCAAGGGGAGCCGGCTTCCCGCGAGTTGATTGAGAGGCGTTCCCTCGAGTGCAATCAGCGGCGCTGGCAAACCCAGCCCAAGGAGCCGAGCGCCGGCTGCATTTTCAAAAACCCTTCCCCCGCGATGACCGCCGGCAAAGCCATTGACCAGGCGGGACTCAAGGGCGCGCGCGTCGGCGGCGCGGTGGTCTCCGGCGTCCACGCCAATTTCATCATCAACGACGGCGGCGCCACCGCGCGCGATGTTCTGGATTTGATCGAGATGATCCGGTCGCGCGTCCGGGCGGAGCGGGGCCTGGAGCTGCACACCGAGGTGGAAATTATCGGCGAGGACATTTCCCAGGAGTCCCTTTGAGCGGAAAGAAACTGAACATTTGTGTGATGAGCGGCGGCCCGTCCGCCGAGCGCGAAGTCTCCCTGCGCTCGGGGGCGGCGGCGGCCCGGGCGCTTCGTTCCCTGGGCCACCGGGTGCGGGAATTGGATCCCCAGGACTGCGGCTGGAACCTGGCGCCGGAGACCCAAATCGTCTTCCTCGCCTTGCATGGCGCTTACGGCGAAGACGGCGCGGTGCAGGCGCGCCTGGAAGAATTGGGGGTTCCCTACACCGGCTGCGGCCCCGAAGCCAGCCGCACCGGCTTCGACAAAGTTTTGACAAAGCAACAGTGTCTCCGGGCCGGCATTCCCACCCCGCGCTTCCAGGTGCTCGACGCGCCGCAGGCCCAATGGCCGCCCGGCTGGGACCCGCCCATGGTGCTCAAACCCGTGCGCCAAGGCTCCAGCATCGGCCTCCAATTCGTCGAGTGCGCCGCGGACTGGGGTCCCGCGCTGGCCGGGGCGTTTCGACACGACAGCCGGGTGTTGCTGGAGGAAAGAATCCACGGCCGCGAAACCACCGTCGGCATCCTCGACGGCCGCGCCCTGCCGGTGGCGGAGATTCGTGTCAAGAATGGCGCCTTCGACTACCGCAACAAGTACACCCCCGGCGCGGCCGAGCATGTTTGCCCCGCCGATTTTGACGCCGCCACCACCTCCAAAATCCAGGCCGCCGCGCTGGGCGCTTTTGACGCCATCAGCGGCCGCGATTACGCGCGCGTGGATGTGATGGTGTCCGCCGCCGGCGAGCCGGCGGTGCTGGAGGTCAACACCCTTCCGGGCATGACGGACCTGAGCATTTTCCCGGAAATTGCCGCCGTGGCCGGGCTGAGTTACGCGCAACTCTGCCAGCGCATGGTGGATCTGGCGCTGCGCCGTTCCCCCCCCAAATAAGATGTTTCGCTGGCTCACACAAAAACGCAACCGCCGCTTCGTCGAGCGGGCCTACATGCTGGACGTGAAGCTGCGCACCCGCCAGATGCGCGCGGCCCGCTGGCGCGCGGCCGGGGTGGGACTGGGGGGCCTGGCGGCCCTGGGGTTGTTCGTCCTGCTCTTTTGGCGCGGCGGGGAGTGGCTTCTCAATTACGCCGCCTATGACAACGCCACTTTTGCCATCCAGCGCATCGAAGTCAGCAGCGACGGGGTGATTTCCCCCGCGGTCATCCGCCGTTGGGCGATGGTCAAGCCGGGGGAGAATCTGCTGGCGCTGGATTTGATGCGCGTCAAGCGCGACCTGGAATTGCAGCCCCCCATCGCCTTTGTCGCCGTGGAACGCATCCTGCCGGGCACCTTGCGGCTCTTCATCACCGAGCGCCAGCCCGTCGCCCAGACCATCGCCCTGCAGCCGCGCCGCGGCGGCGGCGTCAGCCATGTGATCTATGATTTCGACCAGGATGGATATGTGCTGCAGCCGCCGGACCCCGCCTGGCGGATGACCCCGGCTCCCACCAACGAAACGCTGCCTCTGCTCACCGGCGTGCCGCTGGTGGAATTGCAGCCCGGCAGGCAGGTGGAACTGTCCCAAATCCGCGCCGCCCTGCGTCTGCTCTCCGATCTGGACCACTCCCCCATGGCGGGCATGGTGGAACTGCAAAGCATCAATGTGGCCGCGCCGGAAATTCTGGAGGCGACCACCAGCCAGGGGGCGCAGATCACTTTTTCGCTGGATCAATTCGATCTCCAGTTGCGCCGGTGGCGCGAGATTAGCGACCAATACCGGCAATGGGGCAAAGCCATCACCTCCCTGGACCTGTCGGTTTCCAACAACCTGCCGGTGCGCTGGATGGCCGCCGGCGGGATGCCTCCGCTGCCGCACCAGACAGCCAAACCCGTGAAAACCAAAAGGAAAAATGTTTGATTCCTCCCCCATCATTGTCGGATTGGAGATCGGCACCTCGAAAATCTGCGCCGTGGTTGGCGAAGTCAACGCCGGCAACGGCCTGAACATCATCGGCATCGGCCAGGCCCGCTCCCGCGGGGTGCGCAAAGGCGAAATCGCCGAACCGGCCCTCGCCGAGGAAGACGTGCGCAACGCCGTGGTCGAAGCCGAGCAAATGGCCAACGTCGAAATCCGCAGCGTTTATCTCGGGGTGACCGGCAACCACATTCGCGGCTTCAGCAATCACGGCGTCCATCCTGTCGTCTCCGCCGACCGGGAAATCACCGAGGAGGACGTGCAGGACGTCGTCAAGAACGCCAAGGCCATCAACCTTCCCATCGAAAACAGTGTCATCCACGCCATCCGGCAGCATTTCCAGGTGGACGCCCAGACGGGCATCCTCAACCCGGTCGGCATGTTTGGCGCCAAGGTGGAGGTGGATGTTCACGTCATCCACGGCCGTGTCAACCGCCTCAAGAATTCCATCGCCGTCGTCAAGGGCCTCCAATTGGAAGTGGAGGAAATTGTTTTCAACGGCCTGGCCTCCTCCCTTTCCCTCCTCTCCAACGAACAAAAGGAACTCGGCTCCCTGGTCATTGACATCGGCGGCGGCACCACCGATTTCGCGGTCTATGCCGACGGCATCATCAAACACACCGGCGTCCTGGCCGTGGGCGGCGACCATATCTCCAACGACCTGGCCTACGGCTTGAAGGTGCCTCTGGGCCGCGCCGAACAATTGAAGGTGGACCACGGCTCCGCCGTCCTGGAGCCCGATGTCAAGGGCCGGACCATTGATCTTCCCGGCCAGTTGGGGCTGCCGTTCAAAAGCATCAACCTGGAACACCTGCGGCGCATCATGGCTCTGCGCCTGGAGGAGATTTTCGAGCTTATTGAGCGGGAGATTTCCCACCTCGGCTGGCTGGAGCGCCTGCGCGCCGGCGTCTTCCTCTGCGGCGGCGGGGCCCGCATTCCCCAAATCCAGTCCCTGGCGGAAAACATCTTTCAACTGCCCTCCTTCCTGGGGAAAACCAGTTCCATCAACGGCTTGAAATCCGCCCTCGACCAGCCGGAATTTGCCACGGCCATCGGCCTAGTCAGATTCGGCTTTCTCCAGCAAAAACGCAAACCCGCCGGCGGCCTTACGCGCGCCGTGGGCCAGACCCTGGCCGAAATCTTCAAAAGATAACCATGACAACTCCCCTTGAAAAATCCGATGCCGCGCCCGTCCCGGAAACGGACCCCGCCCCGATCAAGGAAAGAATCCACATCAAAGTTTGCGGCGTCGGCGGCGCCGGCTGCAACGCGGCCGGCTTCATTGCTCAGGACAAGCTGGACCCCGCCGATGTGCTTCTTCTCAACACCGACGCCCAGGCCCTGGCCGCCTTCCCCCTGCCCGGTAAACTGGTGCTCGGCCTCAAACGCGCCCGCGGCCTGGGCACCGGCGGGGATCCCGAACTGGGCCGCGCCGCCGCCGAGGACGACGCCGCGCGGCTGCGTTCCTTCTGCGAAGGCGCGGACATTATTTTCATTCTGGCCGGCTTGGGCGGCGGCACCGGCACCGGGGCCGCTCCGGTGCTGGCGCGCATCGCGCGCGAAAGCGGGGCGCTGGTTCTGGCCCTGGCCACCTTGCCCTTCGATTTCGAGGGAGGCCGCCGCCAGCGTCAGGCCGCCGCCGGCTTGCACCATCTGAAAGCCGCCGCCGACGCGGTGATCTGCCTGCCCAACCAGAAACTTTACAAACTGCTCGACGAGAACACCAGCGTTCTGGAAACCTTCAAGATCAGCAACAGCCTGATGGCGGGCGGCCTGCGGGGAATCGGGCGCCTGCTCACCCAGACGGGCCTCATCAACATAGATTTCGCCGATCTGTGCTCCGTGACCCGGGGCCGGCATGTCGCCAGCTCCTTTGCCACCGCCGAGGCCGGCGGCGAGAAACGCGGCGAACAAGTCATCGAAAAAATCCTCAACCACCCCCTCCTGGACTGCGGCCAGGTTCTCAACGAATCGGACGCCGTGCTGGTCAGCCTGGTGGGAGGCCCGGATTTGACGATGAACGAAGTCCACAAGGTCATGGAGCCGCTCCAGCGCCAGTGTGAAAATGCCCATTTGATTTTTGGCGCCGTCATTGACCGCGCTTTCACCGGCCAGCTTTCCGTCACCCTCATTGCCTCGCGCCATGGCGCCGCCGAATCCGCCCCGCCTGACGCCGCCTCTTGCGTCCAAACCGCCCCGTCCGGCGACATGCAATTCCTGGACCCCGCCGCGGCGCTGCGTCCGGCCTCGCGTTTCGTCGCGCCAGCGCCGGAAATGTCCAACGAAAAGAAGGAGCAACTTTACACCCGTCAAACGGGCCGCTCCGGCAAGAGAAACACGCGTTTGCAGAAGGAACTGCCATTGGAAATCGTCTTCAAGGGCCGCTTCGACAAAAGCGAGCCGACCATCCGCCACGGAGAAGATTTGGATCTGCCCACCTACATCCGCCGCGGTGTCGCCCTGAACTGATTTCCTCCTACCTGCTTCCGCGGCGTGTCCTGTTTATTGGCAGGGAGCCGGGGGAGGTGTCCAAAACCCATACCCGCCAGACTGGCCGCCGGCGCAGAGGCGCTCCCTGGGCCGGTTCTCACATCTTGGAATCGGCTATCTCAGAGGAAAATGAGGGACTTGCGACTGGGAGGGGCGTTGGCACCCGATTTGCTGGAAGAAAGGTGGAAACATGAGACACTTCGGCGAATGGATCGTGGACAGTTTGGCGATCCCACAGGAATACCTGCGGGTTGGGCTGCTGGTTTCTCTTTTGAGCGTGCTGGTGCTGGTGGTCTTGTTCTTCTATCTCAACGCCTATACCAAACGCCGTTACTTTGCCATCTGGAACGTGGCCTGGTTGTGTTACGCCGTCTGGCTGGCGCTGGGCCTGAATTTTTACAACGCGGACGCCACGCCGTTGCTGGGGATGCTGCGGCAGTGGTGTCTGGACTGCGCCACGGTGTTTCTGATCTGGGGCAGCGCCTGTTTTCTGGGCGGCGCGGCCAACCAGCGGCTCATCGCGCTGTTTGCCGGGTTTCTCTTGACCTGGAGCTACGTCGAGTTTTTCCACGTCCAGGACCGGCCTTGGGGAAGCATCCCCGCCTTCGGTTTGATGGGGGCCGCGAGCATCGTCGTGGCGGCGGCTTTCTTCAAATTGCGGCGCCGGACCTGTTTTGTCGGCGCCGGGCTGCTGTCGCTGGGATTTCTTCTGTGGGGAATCTACTTGACGATATACCCATGGCTGGGGGGCAGCCGGCAATTGCTGGTGGCGGCGTTCTTCATCTCCGCCGTGCTGCAATTGGTAATTGCCGTGAGCATGATCGTGCTGGTGCTGGAGGAGGGGGAGCGCCTGCGCCAGAGAGCACGGGAGGAGGCGCGGACGGCGCTGGTGGAAAAGGAGAGCATGGTCAGCCGGGTGAGCTTCGCGGAGGAGCGTTACCGCGCCCTGTTCCAGCAGGCCCATGACGGGATATTGCTGGTAAGCGCGATGGATTTGCGGATTTTGGATTGGAATCCCGCCGCGCGGCAGCTTCTGGGGGTGGACTCCCAGAGCGACGAACCCCGTTACATCTGCGACTTTATCGCGCTGCCCGGCGGCGAGAAAGACGCGCGCTGGTTCGACGTGATCAGCCAATGCCCCCTGGCCACCATCCGCCGGGGCGATGGAACATCCATTGCGGCCACCCTCACCGCTTCGGCGATAGACCTGGGAGGAAAAAAAACGTATCACCTCGTCGCGCGGGAGCTTACCGAGCAGGTGCGTCTGCAAAACCAACTGCGCGAAGCCGAGAGGCTCTCCGCCTTGGGCCAACTGGCCTCGGGCATCGCCCACGAAGTCAATAATCCGCTGGCGATCATGGCCGCGCATTTGGAGCTGATCCTGGCGCGCCAGGCGTGCGACGCCCGCACCGAGGCGGACCTGCGCAAAGTGCTCAAGGAAAACGACCGCGCGGCCTCGCTGATCAAGAATTTTCTGGTCGTGGCCCGCGAACAACAGCATGCCGACCGCCAGCCCCTGCACTTGAACCGGATCATCTCCGAGGTCGCTGAAAGCCAGCAACTGGCCAAAGCCGGGCGCGCCATCCGTTGCACCCTGCAACTGGATCCGCATTGCCCGCCCATCTGCGGCGACGCCGGCGAGTTGGAGCGGGTGATCATCAACCTGTTTCAAAACGCGCGGCAGGCGACCGAGAAAAACAGCGACACCCCCCACATCAAGCTCGTCACCAAGCGCAAGGGCGAATTGGTCCAGGCGCGGGTGGAGGACAACGGCCCGGGCGTCCCGGACCATTTGGTGTCAAGAATATTCGAGCCGTTTTTCACGACCAAGGACGTGGGGGCCGGAACAGGACTCGGCCTGTCCATCTCCCGGCAAATCATCATCGAGCACCACGGCCGGATTTTTTACGAACGCTCGCTGCTGGGCGGCGCCGCCTTCGTGTTGGAATTTCCGCTGGTCAGCATTCCGGAGGGCGAAGCGGCTGCGCCCAGCCCTGAGCCGCCGCCTCCGCCGGCGCTGCCCGCCCCTACCCTCCGCCAGGGCGCGCGTATCTTGATGATTGATGATGAGGAGGCCTTGGCGGAAATGGTCTGCGAGTTTCTGAACATGTCCGGGCATCGCGCGCAATTCTGCGGCAGCGCGGAGAAGGCGCTGAGCCTGATGGAAACCCTGGAGTTTGATCTGATCATTTCGGATTTTCGGATGCCCGGGCTGACCGGCGAGCAGCTTTATGAAAGGACGTTGCGCCAGAATCCCGATTTGGCCAAACGGGTCGTCTTCATGACCGGCGACATCATTGGCGCCGAGGCGAAGCGGTTTTTCGCGACCCACGACGTTCCCTGCCTGACCAAGCCGTGCGCGCTGCCTACCATCGAGCGTTTCATCAACACGCATCTGGGCCAGTTGATGAACGCCGGCTAGAATGCCCGGAGGGGAATCTGAGGGCATCTTGTTTCGGAGTTGCGGCCGGGCGACTTTTTGCTCGCCAGGGGCGGAGGATTGGGGCATATTAACCCCGAAGTGAGCGAGATGGAGTCCATTCAAAGCGCCCTGGAACGCGCGGCCGTGCGGCGGCGCCGGTTGCGCGCCTGGAACGGCCTCTGGCGCGGATTTTTTGCCGGATCTCTCGTTTGGCTCGCGGCGCTGGTTGCGTTCAAACTGGCCCCCATTTCTTTTTCCGTTTTATTGGGCGCGGCGGCCCTGGCGGGGATACTCACGCTGGGCGGATTTTTGCATGGCTGGTTTCAGAAGCCCACGTTGCAGCAGACGGCCCGCTGGGTGGATGAACGCCAGCAATTGCAGGAACGCCTCAGCACGGCGCTGGAATTGGGCCGGAGCGGCGGGAACGAAGACTGGCGCGCCCTGCTGGTGTCCGACGCGGCGCGGTTCGCCTCCAGGGTTGATCCCCGCAAACTTTTTCCGTGGCGTCTGCCGCCCATCAGCCGCTGGGCTTTGCTGGCGCTGGTTTTGGGAGCGGGTCTGGGGTTCGTCCCGGAATACCGGACGCAGGCCTTCCTCCAGAAGCAACAAGACGCCCAGGCCGTCAAACAAGCCGGCAGGCTGCTGCTGGATTTGACCCGCCACAATCTGGAACATCGCGCCCCATTGCTCCCGCCCACGCGCCAGACTTTGGAAGCGGTGCAGGAACTGGGATTGAAGCTGGACAAGGTTTCCCTCACCCGCGGCGACGCGCTCAAGGACCTGGCCAACGCCGCCGAAAAAATCAAGGCGGAGGCGAAGGATCTGGGCCTCAATTCCCCGCCTCTCAAATCGCTGGAGCAAGCCGCCCGCGACGCCAGCCGCAGCCCTTCCTCCGCATCCGCGCAAAAAGAAATAGAGGCGCTGGAAAAATCCCTCGGCAAATCGGCGGACAATCCCGAGGCGTTGGAGAAGCTGGCCGCCGATTTGCAAAACGCCCAAAAGGCCCTGGCCAGCATGCCCAAGGGGGACGCCCCCGGCGCCGGCGCCGCCCGCCAGCAAATGTCCCAGACACTTTCGGACCTGGCTCAACAAGCGCACGATCTGGGGCAGCCGCTCCCGAACCTGGAAGACGCGATTGCCGCGCTGCGATCCAGCAAGATGGACAGTTTCCAGAAAGACATGGAGGCCGCCACCACCGACCTGAATAAACTCAAGGAAACCGCCCAGGCTTTGCAGAAGATGCAGCAGCAACAGCAGCAGGCCGACCGCCAGGGCAAGGACTTGCCCGAACAACTCCAGTTCGGCCAGGCCGATGCCGCCCAACAAACCATGCAACGGATGATCAACCAGTTGAAATCCGGCAACATGAGCGCCGAACAAGCGGCCAAAACATTGGATGAAGTCGCCCGTTCCGTGGAGCCCGCCGGCCCCTACGGCAAAGCTTCCGATTTTCTCAAGCAGGCCGCCCAGCAATTGCGCGAGGGCGAAAAACCCGGCGCGGCCCAATCCCTGGCCGCCGCCTCCAAGGAGCTGGAGAAAACCATGGCGCAGATGGAGGACGCCAAGGCCTTGGACGCCTCGCTGGCGGCCTTGCAGAAGGCTGAATTGTGCCTGGGCCAGTGCCGCAATCCCGGCAATCGCCCCGGCCAGGCCGGCGGCAAGCCGGGCATGGGCCGCAGCGGCGTCGGAACCTGGACGCCGGACGACTCGCAACTGTATCCCGAAATGAGCGCCTCGTGGGACAATACCGGGGTTCAGCGCCCGGATAGTGATCCCCGCGGGTTGACCGACCGGGGCGATCCCCAACTGGCGGATAATTTGAACCCGACCAAATTCAAGGCGCAGCTCATCCCCGGCGGTCCGATGCCCAGCATCACGCTCAAAGGAGTCAGTATCAAAGGGCAAAGCACGGTGGCCTACCAGCAGGCCGCGGCCACCGCGCAAAGCGACGCGCAAAGCGCCCTGAACCAGGACGAGGTTCCGCGCGCGTATCAAGGGGCGGTGCGGAATTATTTTGACGACATCAAACCGTAAGGGGATTCCTACCGGTGAAGGCCCCGCCTGAAACTTGCCCAAATTGCGGGGCGGATGTGCCCGTCGGCGCCAAGGCGTGCCCCGAATGCGGCGCGGACGAGAAAACCGGCTGGTCGGAAGAGGCTGGCGTCGGGAGCCTCAATCTCCCGGATGAGTCCTTTGATTATGAGGATTTTGTCCAACGCGAGTTCGGCAGGAAGAAGGCGCTGCCGCATGGCATCAGTCGGTTTTGGTGGATGGTCGCGGTGATGCTGGCGCTCTTATTCGCGGCCGGTCTGTTCGCGCTGCGCTAAAACTCGCCGACGATTCCATGGACTTCCCAGGTGGCCCGCGGGAGGGCCGCCGGATCCAGGCTCCAGCGGGCCGCCAGTTGATTCAGCTTGTCGGCATCCCCCGAGAGCGCCTCCCGCGATAAAAAGGCGTTGACCTCGGAGCCGTAATCGAAGCAGACCATTTCCAAATCCTTTTCCGCGGCGGTGACAAGACCCTCATTCCAGAGCGTCTGGCCCGCCCACGCATAGGCCCGAAAGACCCGGCCGCCATCCAGCAGCGCCCAGGCATGATGATTGAGGACCCGGTTGACGCTGAAGAACTGGACGTTGCCCAATTTGAGGCTTAAATCCTTGAGGAACCGGTAACAAAAATCCACGTCTTCCGCCGGTTCAGGCAACCCCGATCCCACCACCAAAACCCAGCCGCAAATCGGCGGCGAAACAAAGAGCTTGTCCGCGCCCGCTTCCCGCAGGCCGTCCTCCCACGAACAGGGCGCCACATGCTGCAAACGCAACGCCGCGAGCACCGCCGAAGCATTGGCGGATTTGACAGCCAGCCAGCGGGAAGGAGGGAGAAAGGAATGGAAACCAAACTTGGCGGCGTCAGGAAAATCTCCATCCGGGTCTCCGGCGGGAAAGGGGTCCGGGAGCCGGCGCCGGCGCAGGGCGCAATTGACAAAGAAGCCGCCGATTCCCAAGACGACGCCCAGGGGCATCAGCATCAGGAGCCAGCCCAATTCTTTCCAGTCCGCGGGACTCACGTTATGATGAGTATAGCGTATGTTTTGTATTAAGCAACCTTGTTTTGCGCAATGCCAGCGGGGAGGCGCGGGTTTTTCGCGGCGGCCCGCCCCGGGCGCGCGAGGGGGGCGGCGAGACGACAAAAGGCGGGACGATAAAAGTCGCGCGCCAAAAAGAAACGTGTTAATCCATGGGCAGGAATTATGCCGGTTCAATTTAAAGACTATTACCAGACGCTGGGTGTGGCGCGGGGTGCCAGCCAGGATGAGATCCACACGGCCTTTCGCAAACTGGCCCGCCAATACCACCCCGATGTTTCCAAGGACAAGAACAAGAAGGCGGCCGAGGAGAAATTCAAAGAGGTCAACGAGGCCTACGAAGTCCTGGGCGACGCGGAGAAACGCAAGAGATACGATCAACTGGGCGCGGATTGGAAGGACGGCGGGCAATTCCGGCCCCCGCCGGGCGGGGCAGGCTATCGCACCTACGGCGGGCGTCCGGGCGGGACGGGCGGGCGCGAAAATTTTGAGTTTGACGGCACCGGCTTCAGCGATTTTTTCGAGCAGTTTTTTGGCGCGCGACGCGGCTTCGGCGGGGAGGGGGCCGCTCCCGAATCCGAGGTGGAGAAGGGCCTGGACATCGAGGCGGTGCTGATGGTGACGTTGGAAGAGGCGCTCAACGGCTCGGTGCGCACGATCAGTTTGCGGCGCTACACGCGCTGTCCGGAATGCAACGGCACCGGGGCGATCGGGCGCAAGGCCTGTTCCCACTGCGGCGGGGAAGGCCAGGTGTTGATCACGCAAACGCACAAGGTGAAAATTCCCGCGGGGGTGCGCGACGGGCAACGGCTGCGCGTGCCCGGCCAGGGGGAGCCGGGCGAAGGCGGCGGTCCGCCGGGGGACTTGTATTTGCGGGTGCGGATGGCCAGCCATCCGGATTTCCGGGTGGAGGGCGGGAATTTGTATTACGATTTGGATCTCGCGCCGTGGGAAGCCGCGCTGGGGGCCGGGGTTTCGGTGCCGGCGATCAATGGGGCGATCCGCATCAAAATCCCGCCCGCGACGCAAAATGGGCAGCGGCTGCGCGTGAAGGGGCGGGGCCTGCCCGGCCCCGGCGCGGAGCGGGGCGATCTGTTTGTCGTCGCCCGCATCCAGATGCCCCCGAAAACCAGCGAGCGGGAGAAAACGCTGTGGGAACAATTGGCCCGGGAGTCGAATTTTCATCCGCGCGACTGAGAGCGTGATTTGAAAATTCAAAACACGCTCTGAGGGATATTTGGGCTTGGAACTCCTTCCCATCGGGGATACTTTGCCATCATGGCGAACACGCCGCAGAAAAAGAAAAAGGCCGCGCTGATGCTGGGAATCGGGTTGGATTCCGACGGCTGCAAACGGCTGACCACGGGGGACAATTTTGCCCTGATCGGGGGCACGGAGGAAACACACCAGGCGATGACCGAGAAGGCCATTAAAATCAATGAACAACTCGCGGCCAAAGGCAAGCGGCTGGAAGAAGTCACCCGCGAGGAATTTGAGGACATCGCCCATTCGGTGGGGCTGCGGCGGCGGGGCCAGGAGAGGAATAATTGACGCTGGGGCAAACCTCCGCGAACATATTTGCAACGGACCATGAGACTTCAATCCATGCACATCGGCATGAAGGTGCGCCACCCCGACTTGGGGATCGGCACCGTCAAGGGCGTATCGGAACACCTGGCCGACATCCGCTTTGACAGCGGCCTGCGCTCGATGGCGCCCGAGCAATCCAATCTGGAGCCGGGGGAGGCGCAGGCGGAAGTGAGCGGGCTGGCGGTGCCGCTGAGCACGCTGGTGGCGGAGACGGTCAGCGCCACGATCAAGGAACTGGGGCTGGAGCGGGAGGATGCGCTGATCGGGCAAATGGCCAGCCGTTGGGAGAACGGGGTGATGATCCTGCGTCCGAGCGATCCTGCTTTGCAAAGCAAGGAAGTGCCTTTGGAATCCTTTTTCCACAAAATCGTGATGATGCGAAACAATCTCCGCGTGCTGGAACAGAAGATCAACAGCCATCCGCAGTTGAGCGACGCGGAGAAGGTGGAGTTCCAGCAATACATCTCGCGCTGCTACGGGTCCATGACGACCTTCAATCTCCTGTTCAAGCACGATTCCGGCCAATTCAAATCCAATCTTTAAGAGCTTAGTGGGGCAGGGAGCGGGGCTTGAAAAAATACCTTGATTTACCTTGATTCACCTTGATTTGGCTTGAATGAGCTTGATTGGGGCGGCTCAAACTCAATTCGGGGGAGGGCGGACGGGGGATTGGAACAACAGGACGAATTGCGCCAGAGTCGCGGGGCTGAAAAGGGGGCAAACCACTATTTTTTCTTTGACTGGCTTTGACAGAGTTTGACGCCGGGTTGGCTTTAACGATAAAGGTGGCGTCTGGTTTTCACCGGATGTGGCGGCGACTGGCCACTTGCGCCGGCATTCGATTTGCCATACCCCTCCCATCCCGGCTACCATAGCATAGTAGGTAAGGGATGTCAAGCTTTTTAATTGATGCGATTGATGATTAACCACGAAGGGAAGCCATTATGCGACCGGCCTGGCATTAAGCACTTGCAGCGCAATGTGTTGCGATTGACGTCCGGCAAAACTGAAGTCTGAGCTATTGCGCCGGACGCCCCAAATGGGAATTTTGAACAGGAGAAAACTGAGGAAATAGAGGGGGAGCCGCAACCGAAAGAACTCTACCACGGATTTCCCAGAGCGGCCAGCCGCAACCGAAAAGACTGAACCACGGATTTCACGGATGTATTTTGAACAGAAGGAAAGGAAGGAAAGGAAGAGGGAATGACAGTCAGGAAAATCTTGTCTGAAATGCGCAATTTTTCATATAGCGGTAAGGATCACACGGATTTAAGACTTTTTCGGACCTCCCTGCTTTCATCGGTGCCATCCGTGGTAAGCTGCATCAGTGGATGGGCTTGCCTCGAAAAAACGGACAGTAAAACCGAGTCATTTAGTTAGTTGTTTTTGAGTTCGAAGTCAACGGGCGAAAGGTAATCCAGCGCGCTGTGGGCGCGTTGGCGATTGTAGAAGGTC
>Ga0187862_10000820_pt1 | contig 34717 bp, 30 predicted proteins | sample June2016WEW_10_1_FD_133003 | JGI IMG/M metagenome (GOLD analysis project Ga0187862, IMG submission 133003) | Peatland microbial communities from SPRUCE experiment site at the Marcell Experimental Forest, Minnesota, USA - June2016WEW_10_150 | ecosystem: Environmental > Terrestrial > Soil >...
AAGATCGCTTGAGTCGAGAGCGCTCCCCGAATTCACGTCGGAGGCGTAGAGCGCGAGGGCGAAATCGCTGTCGGTCAGCGCGGGCGTCTGCGCCCTGGCCGGCGCCCCGGCAAGGGCTGCTGCCAGCGCCGGGAAAAAGCGAACACATGCGTGTCTGGCGCGCAAGCGATAGGGTTTGCACTTGTCCATGAGGCCCCATCCTGCCACCCCTGGCCGCCCTCGTCCCCTTTTCGCATCGGCTTGACGGCATGACCTGATGAGGGCCGACGAGCCGATCGAGGCGAGGCGCAGCATGGAAGGACGGGGCTGGCTCGCGCGGCTGGTCGCAAGTGTGTATGCCGAGTTCGTCGAGGAGATGCTGGCGAGTAGAGCGGTTCGCGCTACCAGGTGCCGTAGCACTTCAGCTTGCGGTACAGCGCAGCCGGGCCAAAGCCTGATCCGATTGCCCTACTTTGGTCGCGCGTCGAAAGCCGTTCTGTCCGCGGCGCGGACGACGGCGCTGGGCTCCCGGCCGAGCCTGCGGTCTGTCAGTCTTCTTCGATCTGCTGGCCGAGGAAGACGCCAACACTCATCTGGTTCATCTGGTCGCGCTGGGCCTCCAGCATGTCCAGGTGGTCGTCTTCATCCTTGATGATCGACTCCAGCAGCTCTCGCGTGGGCGCGTCCTGCACTTCCATGGCCACCGGAATTGCGGCGTTGTATCCGCGGATGGCCGTCATCTCGGCCGCGACGTCGTTCGCGATCATCTCGGGCACGTCGGCCCCGATGTGAAGCGGGTTCAGCTTGCTCACAACCGGCGTCCCTTCGAGGAACACGATGCGGGCGATGAGTTTCTCGGCGTGCTTCATCTCGCCCAAGGCGCGCTTCTCGATCACCTTGTGCAGCCGTTCATAGCCCCAGTTGGCGCAAAGCTCGGAGTGGACCATGTACTGGTTGATGGCGGTCAGCTCGTCGGCGAGCAGTTGGTTGAGAACGTCGATCAGTTTCTGGTTGCCCTTCATGTTGGTCTCCTGGCGATTGGATGCGCGCGCGCAAAAGGATTGGACATTTTTTCCTGAACGGCAACTGTCCTTTCTGGCACGGCAGGTCACACGGGTCGCGTGGACGATCCAATGCTCGACACCCCCGCCGCGCCTGCTACCAAGGACGCCGTGAACGGCGGGGCGCCGGGATCTTCGCGGCCGCGAGATTGGGCAGCACCCCGGTCGTCAGGAAACCGTCGACATGCGCGAGCAGCCGCGCCGTATCGTCCGCAGTCATCCAGGGGGTCGCCAGATGGTCGGCGACCTCCTCACTGGTCATGCCCAACCGGCGTCCTTCCTCGATGGCGACCGCGTAGCCTTCGATCTCGGTGGGACGGTCTACGTACGCGAATCTCTCGTCCCACAGATCCAACCCCTCGTCGAGTTGGCGCAGATGCGTGAGCTCGTGCAGAAGGTCGAGATAGAGATCCCGATCCGTGCCGCTGCGAAAGTACCACTCCGAGACCACGATGCAGGGCACGTCGACGTCCACGAAGGCATAGCCGTGATCGCCGCGGATCTGCACGCGCGCCCGTTCGAGCAGACGATCGCGCGCGGCCGGAAGCGCGGCGATGCGCGCCAAGGCCGGACTGGACTTCACCGCCGGCAGAACCTTGAGATAGGGATGCTCTCCGGTCGGCAGCGACCGGTCCACTTGCGGCCATGCTGGCAAATCTCTTGGCATCGGCTTGTCGGGATTGCAGTCAATGGTACAAAGAAGGCATTCGACAGGGAACCGGTATTCGATGCTCGACATCGTCTATGAAAACGTCACCAGCGCCCCGACCGAGGCCATCGTGGACCTGTATCGCGCCGGCGGCTGGTGGCAAGAACAGCCCGCCTGGCGCGCGGCGATTCCGCAGATGGTGCGCGGCAGTTTCTGTTTTCTCCTGGCCCGCGCGCCCGATGGCCGCATCGTGGGCATGGGACGCGTGATTTCCGACGGCGCCAGCGACGGGTACATCCAGGACGTGGTCGTGCTCCCGGAATTCCGAGGACGTGGCATCGGTCGCGAGATCATCCGGCGCCTGACCGATCGCTGCGTGGCCGCGGGTCTGACCTGGATTGGCCTGGTAGCCGAGCCGAACACGCAGAGATTTTACGAAGGGCTGGGTTTCCAGCCCCTCACCGGCTTTCAACCCATGCTCTACCAGGTGCGTTCCTGACCGTGACGGCTTTTCTGGGATTTCCATTCGCGCCCCTCGAGATCGAGCAGCGAGCGCTGGTGACCGATTTTCTTGTCCGCCACCCGCAACCCCTGTCTGACTATAGTTCGGCTTCGCTGTGCGTCTGGTCGTCGGTTTTCCATTACCACCACGCCGTCGCTGAACCGGACACGCTTTTGCTCTACGCCCGGGTCGCCGCCGATCCCCAGCCGAGGCTGCTGCAACCATTGGGACGGTTTTCCGAGCCCCTGCAGGAAACCCTGCTCGCCCACGCTCGCAAACTGCCCACACCGCTGGTCATCGAATCCGTCAGCGCCGAATTCGTGGCGCGACATCCGGCTTTTGTCGCGCACTTCCACGCGATCGCAGATCGCGACAGCGCCAACTACGTGTACCAGACCGAGGACCTGGCGGCGCTGACCGGCAGCCGTTACGCCAAGAAGCGCAACCTGATCCAACAGGCCACGCGATTCTACGACTGGCGGATCGAGCCGCTCGGCCCACAGCATGGCGAGGAATGTCTCGAAGTTGGCGACGACATCGCGGCCAAACGCACGACGCTCACCTTGCGGCAGGAGGGCCAGGCCCTGGCGACCGCGATTCGCGACTTCGCTGCACTTGGGCTTCGTGGACTGCTCCTGCACATCGACGATCGGCCGGCGGCCTTTTCCATCTACGACCGTCTGAACCCGACCACCGCGGTGGTCCTGTTTGAACGCGCGCTCCGCGACAAGAAGGGCCTGTATCAAGTGATCAACCAGGAAACCGCCCGCGCCATCGCGGCCCAGGGGCTGGCCTTCATCAACCGAGAGGAGGATCTCGGGGATCCGGGGTTGCGCCGGGCCAAGCTCTCGTATCACCCGGTCCGTCTCGAAGCCAAGCACACGCTGACCTTGCGCCGCTGACATTTCGGCCGGGGTTCAGAACCAGAGCCCCGGTGGGCATTCAACTATCTTTGCCGGCTCGCTTGGTTCGCCGATCTCCCCGCCCTGCTCGTCCCCGCTTGCCTTTCAAGGCGTGGCTCGTTGGCGGAGGTGCGGGTTCGAGCAGGAACTTGAGCAGATCCTCGGCAGGAGTGCGCACCTCGGGCGCGAGATGGGCGAGGCTCGCGCCAGGTCCCGCCGCGGCCGCGCGCAGGGCTTCGTAGAGCGGTAGCAACCGTTCCTCTCTGCCTACCTCCTTGAGCAAATCGGCCGCTTGGTTCGCCAGGCCCGACCGCACACAGGCCTGAGCGAAGTTCTGCAGAAATCCAAGCATAACCGGTGTCAAAGCCCGGTGGGTGGCGTCTTCGAACACCGAAAGAACGCGCCGTCGCGCAATCGGCCACTGTCCCGCCTCGACTGCCGCTTGCGCTATTTGGAGCAGACAGGGCGCGATGCTCTCGCTCACCTCGAGTGCGCGCCGAATGACAGAATCGGGAGTTTGGTAGGTCGTGAGTAACTCGGAGGAGAGGATGACTTTCCACAGCTCAGTTCCGAGGTCGTCGGCCATTGCAGCAAAACCGTCTACGTCTTCCGGCGTAGCGAGGTTGCGCAGGCCCGGCAGTTCGCCGCTGCCTATCCCGGCGAGAATCCTTGGGCTGAAATTGGTGTCTTCTCGAACGGGGCGAAGATAGCTTGCGGCTTGGGCATTCAGAGCCTGACAAGGTCTGCGATCATGCTGGCTGATGTGCTCTGCGAATTCGAGTTTCATGCTTGTCGGGAGCCATGGATCGCAAGCGAGGGCGTCGGCGAAGCGAGCTGCAGTCACCCCTTTGGGCCATACCACTCTCGACCTGCTGATGCGCGCCCGCAGATCCCGCATGGCCTTAACTCGATCCAGTACAGGCGCCAAATGGGAATCCTCTCCTTCCAGCTCCAACATCTCGCGCAGCTCCTCCGGACCGCAGCACTCATCGACCAGAGCCCGGACTGCACTCAGTTCCAGTCGCCGACGCAGGCCAGGTTCCTTCACGGCCGATGCGAAGGCAAGCAGCTTGGCTGCATCACGCTCGGCTGACCTGCCGGCCGGCGTCGCCAGGAGTTCCTCGGCTCGCTTCTGAAGATCCTCCTCGCCGTAGAAAACGCGCAAGAACTCCACCAGCCATCCGAGTCGACGTCGCAGGCGCCGGCTTGCGCGCATCAGGTACCAGATGTTGAAGAAGCGCTCGGCGACCTGGAATCCCAGCTTGCTGGCGCCGGGCAGTGCCACCTTGGAAAGCAAACCCTGGCGACAAAGTCGATCGAGCTGCGCCGAGACGACATTCACACCAAGACGCGTGTGGCTCGCACAGTCCGCCGCGGTGATCGGATGCCAGTGCAGGGCCACGGCATCCATGATCAGTTGGCTTTGGGTTGGCAGATCATCGAAGCGCGCCTTGTAGTACGGCGTAAGCTGATCGAGAAGACCGTCGAGATCCTCCTCGACGCGGCCGTTCTTCCCCGCTGCCAGAATTCCGTGGAGCAAAGCCAAAGTGCGCGGCATGCCCCCGGTCAGAACGTAGAGCGCCTTGAACCGGCCCGGATCCGCCGCGATGATGGTTTCCACCTCGGGTGTGTTCGCGAGCCGGGCAAGCCCCAGGACCAGCTTGCGTGCCTCATCTTCCGGCAGCGGCCCCAGTTCGTGGACATGGAAGAAATCATAGAACGGAGATTCGTAGACCAGTGACTCCTGAAGGAAGGTGGTGCTGGCGCCGATTACGACCAGGCGATTGTCCGCAGAAAGCGCCTCTCGCAACGGCCAGTGCGCCTCCCGCAGTCGTTCCAAGACGATGTCCATGTTGTCGACCAGGAGGACGAGCATCTTCTTGCTGCGTTTCGCCCAGTCGGTCAGCAGGGCGAGCGCTTGAGTCGCGCGTTGGTGGTCTTCGAGATCTTCCAGGGCCTTTACCTCGGCATCGAGCTTCGTCGCGCCCTGGTGATCCCCGTGCTGCTCGAGAGCATCCGTCAGCGCATCTATGCAGTTCATCCAGAAGTCCGACGGGCGGGAAACGTTGTACTGCTCCTCAGGGAAGCGCAGGGGCACACAGGCTCGGGCCAGCTTCGCGTCGTCCTCGATGCCGTAGGCGATCCGCAACAGCAGCGTCGTCTTGCCCGAGCCACGAGCACCGACCAGCAGATGGTGCTGTTTGCCGCCGCGACGCAAATCATCGAGAAGTTCATTGAAAAGAGCGTGGCGCGCGACGAAGCTGGCGACCAGATCGCTGCGTTCCAGGAGGTGAGGGTTGTAGATTGCAGTTGCCAGCCGCTTGCCTGTGGTCATGGAACATGCCTCTCCCAGTAGCGGCGCAGAAGACCAGAACGAAAGCGCCATCTCCGAGCCTGCTCGACCAAGTAGCCATCATTGACCAGGACATCTAGGAGCCAGCGAGCCGTCTTGCCGCGTTCGACAGGGTCTGGAACCTGGCCCGCCAGGCACTGCTGGAGCGAGGAAGCCGCCACGCCCCTGGGATCGTGGGCGCAGGCACCCAGTATGGCGCGCGCGAAAGCATCCTCAGGGGCGCCCAGTGCCCCACGCAACCGCTCTTCCCACGAACTAAAGTACGTTCGCCGTGCCAACAGATCCTCGATGGCAGCGTCCAGGTGTGCCTCCGACGGGGTCGCGTCCCGGGCGCGGTCGCGCAGGGCACTGAAGATGACTTGCAGGTGGTAAGGGATGAGCCACTCGGCGTGTCCGCAAATCCGTCGACGCAGCTCCGGCCCAACATCCATCCGGTAGCTGCGCGCCAGTTCCGCCAGGAATCGGTCGGCGGTTTCTGCATCGTACGGGCCGAGGCGCCAGTCCCGAAGATCGTTGACGGTGTCCGTGAGGCGGTGTTTTCGGGTGACACTGTCAAGGCCGACAGACCCGGCGAGGACGAAGCGGAGCTTGGCGCTAGCCTCGGGCAGTTGGCGAAGATTCCGGAACCACTGCAAGAAACTGCGTACGCGCTCGCCCGTGGTATCGTGGGCGGCGATGGTCAGCACGAAGATTGGAAGCTCGTCGATGAGGATCAGCCAAGGCTGTTTCGCCTGCAAAATGCCCGCGAAAGCGCGGTTGGCCTCGTCCTGCCATTCCGCGGCGTAGCCATCGACGTCAACACCTATGCCCGCGACCTTGATACCCCGCACCCGCCGCCCGTGCCTCCGGAGCCAGGTCGCGATGGGATTCGGCTTGAGCTTCTTGCCCGCCGTTGTCTCGTAGATGCTGCGTAGCACGGCTTCAACGAATTGCGGCTCGCCCTTGGCCGCAGCCACGCTTACGTAGGCCCCTACCGCGGACGCATCCCGGCTGACGTCTAGCGCCAGCGCATGCAGGAGCGACGTCTTGCCCACCCGGCGCGGCGCCAGCAAAAGAATGTGCTCATCTTCGCAGATGCGTCTCAGCTCCCGCAATTCGCGGTCGCGCCCAAAGAAGTTCGCCCCGTCCACCGGCTTTCCGATGATGTTCTTCATGGTTTTCTGCCCTTCTCTGTACAGCATACATGTTGTACATCACATCCGTTGTACAACATGGCCGTTGGCGACGCAAGGCCCAATCGTCTCAAATGCCTCGGCCGCGCCCCTTCAGCGCTCTGGGGCGGCCCGGCGAAGAGCTGCCAGAGACCCTACCGTCTGAGTCCCGTGGCACCATGGAGGAGCAAATCAAGAACAGCAGCTTTTCGATCACGGGCCACTGGGACGCGAAGCTCGCTCGCAGGCTCGTCGCCGACGACTACAATGGTGTCTCCGTCTTCATTTTCAATGGCACGGACGTGGGCAGTGTGAACCAGCCATTGGCGATGGACGCGCAGAAACTCGCTACCGAGCGACACCTCGATGGCGGCCAGTGACAGGTCGACGTCGAAGCGCCCACGGGCCGTGTGAACGAACATCAGGCGCTCGGCTGCTTCAAAGGCCCAGACCTCGTCGCGCGCAAACAAAACCAGCCCTTTCTTGCTGCGTGCGACGATGCGGTCGGGAACCGATCGGGGCGGGGTCTGCGCAAGCCGCTGCTGGAGTCGTGCCAGGCATTCCGTCACCCGCTCCTCGTGAATTGGCTTGAGCAGATAGTCAGCCACGCCGAGTGCGTACGCCTCGACCGCATGTTGCGAAAGCGCCGTGGTCAGAACAAAGAGCGGTGCTTCGGGCGTGCCCGTGAGGGTCCGGACCAGATGCATGCCGGCCTCGTCGCCGTGGCCGTGGGCGAGGTGAATGTCCACGAAGGCGACATCGACGACGATACCGCCGGGAGCCAGCGCCTGCTGTGCCTCCGCGAGCGTGGCCACGGCCGCGACCACCACGGCCTGGCCGGAGGCGTGCAGCATCTCGACGAGGTAGTTGCGCGCCGCCCATTCGTCCTCGACCACGAGCGCCCGCAGCACGCGCGATTTCGCTTCAATCGGTGGGGCCATCAGCCGGCCCCCCGCGCACTAGGGATCTCGATCGTCGCGCGCGCGCCTTCAGGCGATGATTCGAGGCGGAGACTGGCGCCTGGGTGAGCGAGGCTGATGCGTTCACGGACCATGCGCAAGCCAAGTCCTTCCTTGGTTCCGGGCGGTATTCCGGGTCCATTGTCCTCGACTGTGAGCTGCACCGTCTTGTCGACAAAGCGCGTGCGCAGAATCACGACGCCGCCATCGTCATTTGACAGAACGCCGTGTTTGACGGCGTTCTCGAGCAGCGGCTGGAGCAGAAGCTTGGGTAGCAGGACAGCAGTGGTCTCGGGATCGAGATCCCATTGAAAGCGGAGGAGGCCAGTCGGTATCGCCGGGCGAGCCGCTATCCCTGTTTGGTGGCATGGCCAACGTACGCGACCCTGGGATTCCCGCCGATTCTCAGCCTGAAGCCACCATTGTAGAAAGCGGGCCTGATCCCCAATATCTCACGGCTGACCAGCCCGCGCCGGGCCATCATCACGGTGAGATCCTCGGGCTTGATGAACTTGTGCCAGTCGTGGACGGCATAGGCGTGCTCGAAAACGCTGAGTCTACGATACTCCCGGCGAAGTCTTCGGTCGAGCAGCCACGCGATCAGCACCCTTGACAGGAAATTGCGATTGAATGTGTCGTAGCAGAACGCGCCGCCGCCTTTGAGCACCCTCGAGACCTGTCCGATCACTCGCTCCACGTCGTCGACGTGTTCCAGACAGTCGGCACACACCACGGCATCGAACTGCCGGTCGCCGACTGGGAGCTCTTCGGCCTTCCCGAGCTGGTAGCGGATGCGCAATCCGCTTGCGGCGGCATGGTCCCGGGCGGTTTGTAGCGCTCTCTCCGACAGATCGATCCCGGTGACGTTCGCTCCCCGCTTGGCGAACTCTTCGGCGAGGATGCCGCCACCGCACCCTACGTCGAGCACGTTCAGCCCATCGAGGCGCCCGATCTTCTCGTGGAAGTAGGTGAACTTCAACGCCGCCATCCGGAGAAGCGAGTGGCGGGGATTCCACCAGTCTATCTGGTCGTAGATTTCTAGGCTTTGGACGATTTCAGATCTCCTTGTCTTCTACCGGTGTCCGCGTCGAAATGGAGTGCGCCAATTCTCCAAGACATCGCTCCATTCGGTGCCAGCGGTGGCCCACATGGTGCACAGTCAACACCAGCGCCAAGAGTCCAGCGATATTGTGGATGTCGACGAGCTGGTGCCTGATGGGGCGCAACTGTCCGAGCGGGACCGGGCCCGCGAGCGGCGCCGAGCCTTTGACGAAAAGCCAAACCACAGTTCCGGTCATCGCGACCGTCCCGAAGGTCAAATACAGAATCAGCTCCGAAATTGCTTGCGACCTGCGATCTCGAGAGAAGCTGCCGCGCAGACGTGCCACGAACCCGCCCCAGTTGAGCGCGACGTGAAAGCCGATCCCGGCCACCACGATCAACGCGGACAGCCGGTGGACGTTCAGCCAGGTGAGGCGCTTGAGTCCGAGCGCGGACGTGCGAAAGACTCCCTTGCCAACGTGGAAGTCGACAGAAACATTCCGCCTACGAAGGTCAGAAGCGCGGCGACAAGGACGACAACATCAACGAGGAGCTTGAACTGATTGCGAGGCATGCCCTCATCATAGGAGCGTGCTCCAGGAGGCCGGTGCTCCCAACCGACGAACCGCACCCCCGTTCAGACGAACCGTAGCCCTGCGCATACCGGCCGCAAGTCGGTAGTCCGCTACCAGTCCGCTTCGACCGTGCCGCCGGTGAACTGCATGCTCTTGGGCGTGTACTGATGGACCTCGAAGGCGTTGCCGTCGGGATCCTTCAGCCAGATCTGCCAGGTATGGTCGCACCCGAGTTTTTTCTCGGAACATGCGATGCCGCGCGTTTGCAGGTCAGCCGTCAGGCGGTCCAGATCCTCAGTCTCCAGGCAGAAGTGGACGATACCGGTGTTCACTGGCTTTTCCAGCGTGGGATCCTCGAATATCTCGATGAAGGCTGAGTCGGCGAGCTTGAGGTAGACGCCGAAGCGCGCGCCTTTGCGCGTGAAGCGGAACACAGGAACAAGTCCCAGTCGCGTGTAGAAGTCCAGCGACTGCTGCAGATTTCTCACGTTCAGACAGATGTGTGCGATACGTTTGAACATCGCGGCCAAGTGTAGCTGGCAGATCATTTGTCGACCAGACCGACGTTTCGGGAAGGAACGCATTAGATGATAGAGGCGGATGGAACTGCAGTTGAGTTTTCCCCAAGACTCTGAGAGAAGGGAGCATGGCAACCCAGGGTGTTGGTTTTGATCCGGATGAGTTCTCGCGTCTCGCACGCGAGGCAGGATTTCGGCTGCGCAAATCGCGCAAGGCCTTGACCTTCGTCGCGCTGGCCATCGTCGGACTGGTGGCTCTGTACGGCGCGTACTATCAGGTCGAACCGGACGAGGTCGGACTGGTCACGCGCTTCGGGCGTTTCGTGCGCACCTGCAATCCCGGACCGCACGCCAAGATCCCCTTCGGCATCGAACAGGTGCAGAAGGTCCCGGTGCAGCGCCAGCTCAAGCAGGAGTTCGGCTTTCGCACCGCCCGCGCCGACATTCAGAGCTCGTTCCACAAGGACGAGAAGACGGACGCCGAGTCGGTCATGCTGACCGGGGACCTCAACGTGGCCACGGTCGAGTGGATCGTCCAGTACAAGATCTCGGACCCGTACAAATACTTGTTCCGCATGCGCGACGTGGAGGAAACCTTCCGCCTGATGACCGAGGCGTCGATGCGCACGGTGGTGGGCGATCACAGCGTCACCGAGCTTCTCACCGTGGGGCGCGAATCGATCGCCGCCAAGGCCAAAGAGTTGCTGTCAAACCTGTGCAAGCTGTACGACAACGGCATCTCGGTCCAGCAACTCATTTTGCAGGACGTGGATCCGCCCGAGGCGGTGCGGCCGTCGTTCAATGCGGTCAACCAGGCCATCCAGGAGCGTGAGCGCGCCATCAACGAGGCGTGGGCCGAATACAACCAGGAGATCCCGCGGGCGCGCGGGCTGGCCGAACAGAAGATCCAGGCAGCCGAGGGCTACGCCATCGACCGGGTGAACCGGGCCAAGGGCGATGCCCAGCGATTCAATGCGCTGGAGGAGGAATATCGCAAGGCCCCGGAAGTGACGCGCACCCGGATCTATCTCGAAACCCTGGCGGCGGTCCTGCCCACGGCCGGCAAGAAACTGATCTTCGACGAAAAGGCCAAAGGCATCTTGCCCATGTTTCCTCTCGGCCCGGTCCAGGAGGGCAAGCCATGAGCCGCCGTTCACTGCTCATCGTCGCTGCCTTCGCGCTGCTGGGGCTGGTGACGCTGTCGTCCGCGCTGTACACGGTCTCCGAGACCGAACAGGTCATCATCACCCAGTTCGGCGAGCCGATGGGGCAGGCCGTCACCCAGGCCGGCTTGCACGTGAAGATACCGTTCGCCCAGGAAGCCAACGTGTTCGACAAGCGCTGGCTGGAATGGAACGGCAACGCCAACCAGGTTCCCACCCGCGACAAGAAGTACATCGGCGTGGAAACCTACGCGCGCTGGCGCATCGCCAACCCGTTGCTGTTTTTCCAGCGCTTGCGCGACGAACGCCGGGCCCAGTCGCGCCTGGATGACATCATCGACGGAGAAACCCGCAACGTGATCGCCAGTCACGATCTCATCGAGGTAGTGCGCACCACCAACCGCGCCTTCGAGAAGGGCGAGGAGGCGGAAGACATCATGGAAGCCGAGTCGATGCGCCAGATCGAGCTGGGGCGGGACAAGATCACGCGGCTGATTCTGGAACGGGTTTCGCACGTGGTTCCCGACTACGGCATCGAGCTGGTCGACGTGCAGATCCAGCGGGTCAACTACATCGAGAGCGTGCAGGCCAAGGTCTTCGACCGCATGATCTCCGAGCGCAAGCGCATCGCCGACCGCCACCGTTCCGAGGGACAGGGCAAGAGCGCCGAGGTGCGGGGCAAGAAGGAGCGCGAGCTGAAAGTGATCGAATCCGAGGCCTATCGCAAGACCCAGGAAATCATGGGGCGCGGCGATGCCGAAGCAACCTCGATCTATGCCGAGGCCTACAACCGCAATCGCGAACTCTACCGTTTCCTCAAGACGATGGAAACCTACCACAGCACCATCGACAAGGAGAGCTGGCTGGTCCTGTCCACCAGCACCGATGTCTTCCGCTACCTGCAGTCGCAAAGCGCCGCCGGAACTGCCGGGAAGAGCGTGATTCCCAACCGATGACGCCCAAGACGGAGACCGATCCCTATTCCGTTTTGGGGCTCGCGCGCACGGCCAGCGAGGTCGAGATTCGCGCGGCCTACCACGCGCTGGTGGCGAAGTACCATCCTGACCGGCACCAGGGCAATCCACTGGAGGAACTGGCCAGCGAAAAGATGGCCGAGATCAACCGGGCCTACGAGATCCTCTCAGATCCCGCGCGCCGGGCCGCCTACGATAGCGGTCAAGCCTTTGTGAGCGGCACCGGCCAGCCCTTTGCGACGGCCTCGGCCGCCCTTTCTCGCAAGCAGATCCGCTGGCTGCAGATCGTCGCGCTGTTCCTCATGGTGCCGCTGCTGATTCGCTTCGGCGCCTTTCTCGTGCGCTTGGTCGTCGGTCTCGTCCGCGCCACGCTCGAAGTCACGCCAATTTTGCGCGGAACTCCCGTCGCCGGAGTGCTCGTCCTCTTGGCGGCCGCGATCCTGGTGCTTGTCCTTGTCCGCCGCAGGCGGAGAGGCCGGAATGGCAAGCGCGACGACTGACCGGTGGCAGTAGCCGGGCCGTGTCGCGATCCGTTTCGCGTCCTCGGCTGTCAGGGCCGGCGATGCAAATTGCCTGAGCCGCCCGACCAGGAATACGGCACTTCTCCACTAGCTGGGCCGTCTACCATTTCGGGGGAAGCCATGAACACGATTCGCAAAGCGCATGCTCTTGTCCTGGCACTGCTGATCGCGGTACCGCTGGCCGCAGGTTGCAGCGGGAGTGGCTCGGGAGGCGTTCGCAGCGACGCAAGCGTTCAAGCCGGCGGGGCCGGCGCCACGGGCAGCACGGCAAGCACGGGCGGCACGACCGGCGCAGGCGGGCAGACGGCAACCAGCGGGGGCACGAGTGGCCCGCCAGTCGGAGGTGCTGGCGGCAGATCAGTGAGCACAGGCGGCGTTGCCGGCGCAAGCGCCACCGGAGCTGGCGGTCAGGATGCCGCCCAGCCGGACGTGAACACCCAAGCCGGCGGAAGCACGGGAACGGGTGGCGGCGTTGTGACCGGCGGCACGACCGTGGTAGGCGGACAGACTGCAACCGGCGGCAGCACCAGTGGGAGGGGCGGCACTGGTGGCACGGGTAGAACCGGCGGCAGCGTGGCTGGGGGGAGCGTGGCTGGGGGGAGCGTGGCTGGGGGGAGCGTGGCTGGTGGCAGCGTTGCTGGCGGCAGTCTTGTGGGCGGCACGGCGAGAACCGGCGGCAGCATGGCTGGCGGCTCGACCGCCGCTGGCGGCAGTACCGCCTCCGGCGGCGCCGATGGCGGAGTAGCAACGACGGGCTGGGTGACAATCCACAACGACTTCTTCTGGTACGACACGGACGGCAACTTGATCAACGTGCGAAGCGGAGCGTTGCGCCAGTTCGGTGACCTCTACTATTGGTGTGGCGGAGCCCCGGACGACCACAACCAAAACTGCTATTCGTCTCCCGATCTCATCCATTGGACCTTCAAGGGTATCGTGCTCACGACGACCGGCGATGCCAACCGCATGGACATTCTGTACAATGCCACCACACAACAATATGTGATCTTCCTCAAGTACATTGGAAACTCCGCCTATTTAGGCATTGCCACCTCGTCCACTCCTAACGGACCATTCACGTTTCTGAGTCAGACTCTTGTGGATGGGTACTTCATCGGCGATATGTCGATGTTTCAGGATGACGATGGACAAGCCTACCTGGCCTATGTCTGGTGGGAAACTGGCCCCAATCGCGAGCACGGCATATACCGAATGTCGGCGGACTACTTGACCCTGGCTGAGCGAGTCTATCTGTGGGATGTCCCCAGTCGTGAAGCTCCTCACATCTTCAAACGCAATGGTACCTACTATTACGGGACCTCCCGCACCGCTGGAATCAGCCCAACCGCCACGGAATACAATACCGCAACTAATTTGGCAGGTCCGTGGTCGGCGGCCACGACGTTGAACACGCCTGGCTCGACCACCTCGTGGGCGACCCAGTGCGATTTCGTTTTTCCGTTCGCGGGCTCGCAAGGGACGGTCTACATGTACGATGGCGACCGTTGGGAACCAACGGGAGGGAGCCAGGGCGATTATGTGTGGCTCCCGATGGATTTCGATGCCACCGGCGTGCCGACTATGAATTATTATCAGGATTGGGATTTGAACGTGATCACCGGCACGTGGCGGGCCTTCGATCGAACCTCGCGCGACCTGGCTCTCGGCAAGACGGCCACCGCGTCCTCGGCGACCGCCGCAAACCCGGCTTCGGCCGTGACGACGGCCACGACCTATCAGACCTACACAAATTACCGCTGGGAGAGTGATGCCAGCGACCCACAGTGGATCATGGTGGACCTTGGCTCGGCCATGGAAATCGACCGGGTCATTCTCAAGTGGTACACGGATTATGGCAAGTCCTTCGACATTCAGACGTCAACCGATTCCACGACATGGACAGATGCCTACAGCACGACCGTCGGGGCGTCGTATTCGGTGACTGACGTTACCTTTACCAAGACCACGGCACGGTATGTGCGGATGAATGGCACGCAACGGGGCAATGCAAACGGGTACTCGTTGTTTGCTTTCATGGTTCTGGATGACCCGTAGGGAACGTGGACGGGGAAGCCAACGCCGGAAGGAGCGCAGAGAACCAGATGGTCATCTATGCGCGCCTCCTCGACGCGCGTCGCGCATAGCCTCGCCGGCGAAATGGGGCGCGATCAGAGCGCAGCCTTGATCGCCTTGATGGTGCTGGCGTATTCCCCGTCGGAAAGCAGCTTCTTTGGGGAGGGCAGCATCTCGAAGGTGTTGCCGAAGCCGGGGCCGCCCTGGTATTTCGGCACCAGATGGAAATGCAGGTGCGGCAATTTGTCGGAGTAGGCGCCGTAATTGATCTTGCTGGGAGCAAAGGCAGTCTTGATGGCCCTGGCCGCGCGCGCGACGTCCTTGCTGTAGAGCGTGAGTTCTGCCTCTGGCAGTTCGAAGAACTCGTTGACGTGGCCGCGGTAGGCGACCACGCAACGGCCGGGGTGGGTCTGCTCCTTGAACAGGTAGAGAGTCGACACGCCGAGCGGCGCAATCTCGATCATGAGATCATGCAAACGCTGATCCTTGCGACAGTAGAAGCAATCGGGTAGTTCGCTCATGGTGGAAAAGTCCGGCTTGGGGGTGAGGGACCGGGACGACAATCGCCTTGCGGGGTTCGGAGTATATCGAAGCCGGCGGTTTTTTGCATGGCCGCGGGGCTCATGCTCATCTAGCCGTTGAAAGATCGGCGCTGCGTTTCGGGGCGCAGCCAGCCACAGGCGCTATGGCATCCCGAACGGCCGCCGGCTGAGCATCCCGGTGCTGAAACTTGCGGTGTTGGCAAGAGCGGACCACAGCAGTGCGCGGCGGCGGCGGAATAGGAAAGCGAAGTGGGCCGCCTCGGCCAGGAAAGCGAAGCCTTCGCCGATGACGATCAGCCAGAAATAGGAAAGGTGCAGGTAGGGAAAGATCACGAACCACAACAGCTCCGACCTGATGGGGTCATCCAATGGCACCTGCGGTGCTGAGCACACTCCCCTCCTGCTCGGCTGGTGAGCTACACTCAACCGGGGAGGATCTCGTGATGCACGCTTGTCGAACCTGTGCACTCGTTCTTTTACTAGCAGGGTGCGGGCGCACCGGGCAGGGATCGTCATTCCGCAAGTCGGACGCAGCGGCGGGTTCAGGGGCGTTTGCGGACGCAACCATCGATTCGGTCGCAAATTCGGCCGACGCACGCGCGTGCCGATGGGCGGGGTTTGCGCCGGAGTCGACCTACGTGAGTTCGGGCGACACGTCCATCGCGGTCGGTGATTTCAACGGCGATGGCCATCCCGATGTCGTGGTCACTGCCTGGGGAAACGGGACTCCTTCGACCGCCGCCAGCGGAGCGGTCCGGGCGAGCGTCTTCCTGAATCAGGGAAACGGCGCCTTCGCGCCGGCCGCCTCCTACAACACGGACATGGAAGCAACCTCCGTGGCCGTGGGCGACTTCAATGGCGATGGCAAGCCCGACTTCGCGGTGCTCACCGTGCTCGACCAGATCGATCTTTTCGTCAATCAGGGTGACGGTACCTTTGCCTCCTTGCTTACCCTTGCGGGACCGCAATCAGCGGTTGCCACGGCCGCGGCCGACTTCAATCGCGACGGCCACCCCGACCTCGCGGTCACCACGCAAGATGGGGCGGTCGACATACTTTTCGGGGATGGCAATGCTGGCTTCGCCGCGCCGATCACCTACGCCGCGGGCGACGTGGTCGATTCGATCGCGGTGGGCGATCTCAATGGCGACGGCTTCCCCGACATCGTGGTCAGCAACGCCGAACTGGCGGGCACGTGCCCAGGGGCGCGCTGCCTCCCGACCGGACTGGGAGCGGGCACGGTCAATGTCCTTATCAACCAAGGCGATGGGACCTTTGCCCCGCAGGTGAGCTATCCCTCGGGCAATGGCACCGCATCGGTCGCCGTGGGCGACCTGAATGGCGACGGCGCAGCCGACATCGCCGCCACCAACAGCGTGGACAACACTCTGAGCGTGTTCTTCAACGCGGGCGACGGCACATTCACCTTGCAGGCGAGCTACGCGAACGCGGGCAGTGGCACAGCCGCACCGGGAGTGGGGTATCCGAGCACGGGCGGCGGGGTGGTTGCGGCGGATTTCAATGGCGATGGCCACGTCGACATCGTCGTGGTGCAGACCTCGCCGGACGACCGCAATGGCGTGGTGCTGTTGCTCGCCAATGCGGGCGACGGCACGTTGCTCGCTCCTGTGAGCTACACGATTGCGGGAAGCCCTGACGCGCTGGCCGTGGCTGACTTCAACGGTGATGGACTCCTCGACCTCGCCGTCACCTCGGCCGACAACACGGCGGGCGAGTTTGTAATGGGCGTGTTTCTCTCGAAGTGCGAGTGAAGCGTCCCTTGGTGGCAGAAAGCGCACCGGGTACTCCCTGGTCTGCCGAGCAACGCCGTTCCGCTAGAAGTCGTCTTTGGAGAGAGTACCGGCACGCGGCGCTGGGGACTTCGCCGACGCACCAGCCTTTTGCCTCGACGCCGGCGCCTGTGACAGCTCAGGCCTGCCCGAGGCCCGGCGCAAAGCTTGCTGTCGCGGCGGGAGATCGTTCAGGGTTTCTCGCACCCCCACGGGTGGACGGCTTGCAGTCGGCGGAACGGCCGTATCGCGTGCATGGCGCAGGGGGGGGCGACGTTCACCCGTTGCGAGCGAGCTAGCCGCGGGTGGTGATGAGGAAATTGTCAGAAGGGCGGGAACCACCACCGGGTCGATGGTTGCGGTCGACACCACGGCGGGAAGAACCGGCTGCACGACGGGCTCCCGGGCTGGCGGCGCGCTATTGACGATGGGAGCCGGCGCGCGTGTCTGCAGCTTGCGGGCACCTCGAACCGCCGCCGACACCACGAAGAAGCCGACAGCGATCGCGACCCCGGCGCCCAGCAAGCCACCCCAACCACGAAGGGCAGCGGGGATGCCCATGCCAGGAGATCCCATCTTCGGCCGCGAAGCTCGCACGGCTACCGGAGCCGCTTCGCGATCTGTGGCTGGCAAAGGCACCGCCTCTCGCGAGCCGGGTGGCGATCCATCGTTGCCACCGTTGCCGCTGTTGCCAGCAACGGGCGTTCCAGGGGAGGCGCTTTCCTTGCTCTCTGTTTCCAGGGGGAACCCGAACAGGATTCGTGTCCCTTCGTGTTCCTCAGATGGCTCGCTGCTGAGAACGGCCTGCGGCACGGGCGCATGAGGGTCAGACAGGGTATCGTGCGCGGCAAGCGAAGGTACCCCAGCTCGCGGAGTGGCCAAACGCGGTGCAGGGATGGGCATCATCACTTCGTCTTCGAGAGCCATCGCCAACGAATTCACGTCCGGGTAGCGCTGCTCGCGATCCTTGGCCATGGCCTTGTCGATGATGCGCAGCAAGCCGGCCGGCAAATCGGGACGGACGGTCGTGGCTGGAATAGCGGGCTTGTACAGAATGCGGTCGAAGAGCGTCGGGCTGGGCTCCCCCGGGAACGGCACCCGTCCGGTCAACGATTCGTACAGCAACACGCCGAAGCCGTATACGTCGGCGCGCCCATCTATATCGGGCATGCCCCAAATGTGCTCGGGCGACATGTACGCCGGCGTTCCCATGGGCAAGGCCGGCCCTGCCGAAGGGTCCAGGCCTCGCGCCACCATGACCGAGATGCCGAAATCCAACACCTTGGTGGTCACGATCCGTCCGTCGGGTTCCATGCAGATGAAGATGTTCTGCGGCTTGAGATCTCGATGGATCACGCCCTGCGCGTTCGCCGCGGCCACCCCTCGCATGGCTGGCAAGAGCAGCGTCGTCGCTTCTTTGACGGCGAGAAATCCGAAGCGCGCGATGTAGCTGCTCAGCGGCTCGCCCTCGAGCAACTCCATCACGATGCACGCCATTCCCTCATGTTCGATGACGTCGAAGACCGTGACCACATTGGGATGGTTGACCAGGCTGGCGGCCAGAACCTCGCTGTGAAAGAGGCCCTGTGCCACCCGCATGGTGGACAGGGAGCGCAGAATGACCTTCAATGCGACTCGCTTGCCGGTTCGTTCATTGGTGCCGGCCCACACCGCGGCCATTCCGCCTTGGCCGAGCAGGTGCTCGACCCGGTATTTGCCCTCCACGAGCTGGCCTACCTGCAGGATCGTGTCGACGCTGGATTCAGACCGGGATTCCGCTCTCTTCACGCCGCGCCCTCCCAGCCGACAACCAAATTGTGCTGCTTGCGCATGCTGGCCAAACCTCCCGTGCTTCAAGTAGTGAGATGCCCCACCTCGGGTGCTGGGTACCAACAGGGACCGCGCAATTGAGATGGCGATCGGGAACAAGTCGGCAAGATTTGCGCGTTCAGGAACCTGAGTCGGCCGATCTTTTCAAACGCGGCTTGAAGGTGGTCCTCGCGACCACCGCGAAACTTGCCGCCCTTGCCCCCGGTCCAGGCGGTGGCCGGCTATTTCGTCGCAGGCCTGCCGCCCTTGCTGGCCGCGTGGCTCCCGCCCGCCTTGGGCTTCTTGCCTGTCTTCCCGGTCTGGTCGGTCTTCTTGTCAGCCTTCTGGGCCGCCCCTTTTTTTCCGCCGGTCTTGGACGCACCCGCCGCCGTGAGTTTGGATTTCGTGGTTGGCGCCAGAACTGGCGTCAGTAGAATCTCGACGCGGCGATTTCGCGCGCGACCGGCCGAGGACCTGTTGCTGGCGATTGGCTGATACTCGCCGTGGCCACTGGCAACCAGTTGTTGCGCCGGAATCTTGGCCTTCTCTGTCAGGAAGCGGACCACGTTGGTCGCCCGCGCGACGGACAGCTCCCAGTTGGTCGGGTATTGAGCCGCAAGCTTGCCGTTGATGGGCGCCCGGTCGGTGTGGCCCGAAACCTGAATCTCTTGGTCGGGAGTGCCGGCAAGAACCTCGGCCACACGCGCGAGCACGCCTTCACCACGCTTGGAAACTTGAACTTCGCCGGGGTCAAACAGAACCTTGTCCGCCACGACCACGCGCAGGCTGCTGCCGGCTTGATCGAGATGGAGGTCACCGTGGGCGATGTCATCCTTCATCTTGTCCTGAATCTTGTCGGAGATCCCCTTGAGTTCGGCGATCTCGTCGTCCTTCGCCTGGGCGTTCTTCGACAATTCGCGCTTCACCGACTCCAGTTCGCTCTTTACGGTCTCAAGCTGTGCCTTCTCCGTTTCCAGTTGTTCCTTCTCGGTTTCGAGCCCAGCCTTGTCAGCCTCGAGCGCCGCGATCCTGGCCTGACCGGCCTTCAGATCCTCGGCGGCGATCCTGGCAGTCGAGCGAGCCTTGCCGCGCTCCAGGAACATCCAGAATCCGCCTACCAGCGTCGCCCCGAACAACACGGCGAGCACCGCGCACGGAACTCGCAAGGGATTCCGGGGCTCGAAAGGCGGCAGGATAAACTGGTTCACGTCGGTCATGGTCGAGGATTGTCGCGCCCTTCACCCCGGCAGGCAACCCGCATGATCCGGCTTGGTCGGTCTTTCCGGCGCTGCGGCCGGAAAGAACTTCAGGCGACCCTGGCACGGTCGTGATGGCTATTTCCTGTCGCGCCGTAGGGGCGCTCGTCGACTCGGATGCAAACGGTCTCGGCCACGGGGTAGATGAAGATGTTGCCGTTGCCGATTTCACCGGGGCGAGCGCTGGCCACGATGGCGTCCACCACGGGCCTCACCATGTCCTCGTCGACCATGATCTGCATTCGCACCTTGGGCACGCAGTCCATGATGTAGGACGAACCACGATAGATCCTTAGCTTGCCGTCGGTACCGTCACAGTCCTTGACCTCCGAAAGTGTCATGGCCCTGACCCCGACCTGTCGGACCCGTTGTTTCACGTCCTCGAGTTTGGATGGCTTGATGATGGCATCGATGCATTTCATGGTGATTGCCTCCCTGCACTCAGGAAAGCAGAGCAAAGCGGGTTCGACAATGGATCGAGGCGTGAGTTACCGACGGATTTGCCGGGAAGCAACTGCCGCGAAACGTCCGAAACAACGGCGTGACACTCCGTTCTCAATCAGGAAGCTTCTGCCGGTCGAAGAGGTGCTGGACGCGCTCTGTTTCGGCGCAGCCGTTAGGTTTTGGCCAGAGGCCCATGCCCTTTCCGGACTACCTTGGTTTGCGGCCGACCGAAAGGTTTGCCTTGCGCTGCATGCTGCCTCCCTTCTCGCCAAATGCCTCGATCAACCTGGCTAGGACGCAGGTCTCGAAGCCGGCCCATTTCATAGGCCCGAGCTTCTGGCGTAGCAAGGCAACCGGGGCGGTTGCCCGCACCATCCACGCCCACGCTTGCCGGGTCGTCATCGTTGGCAGTGTGTGGGTCACCTCGTGAATCTTGACGCTTTCGAATCCCGCTGCCGTCATCTCGCGGCGGCAGTCATCGACATTGCCCAACGGAGGAGTTGAGCCGCCGAGCGGCAAATTGGGCAGGTGCTCTCGAACCGCGTCCCAGATCAGGTTGCGCCAGGTGTCGCCGTCCTCGGACGCCCAACTCGACACCACCGCCACACCGCCCGGCACCAGCATGCGCAGCAGCTCACGCAAGCCGAGGATTCGATCAGGGAAAAACATCAGACCGAACATCGAGAACGCCCCATCGAACGATGCGTCCGCGAAGGGCAACGCCTGTCCATCCCCCACGTGAGATTCGATCGCCACTCGGTCGGCGAACGCACGTTCGCGCAGTTTTTCAATCATCGCGGGCGAGAAATCGATCGCCGTCACGCGCGCGCCCGTCCGCGCCGCCAACAATGACAGCGTCCCGGGCCCGGCGGCCACATCCAGCACACGCGCGCCGGGCGAGAGAAGCGCGAGATCGATCGCCTGCTGGGCAAACCAGGCAAACACGGGAGCGACCTCGGCGGCATACTCGGATGCGACGAGATCCCAGGGCACGGGACTGGAAAGTGGGTTGGACGAAGTCATGTCTACACGGACGACTCATTCTCGCGCGGTGGCAAGCCTGCGCGCCAGATCCTCGAGCAACCCAAGGCGCGCGTCCCCGGCCGGCACCATGCGTGGCAACCACTCGCGCAAGTACGCAAGATCGATGCGCCCAGCTTGCACGGCAAACAGTCGATCGAGATCCAGCACGTCCTTGGGCCGTGCGTAGAGCAGCTTGGCCAGCGCCGTGTCTTCTGGCGAAAGGAACCATCGCGGTTGCCCGTCAGGCGTTGGCAGCGAAACACGTCGTCGTTGCATCTCCGCGTGCCACGGATGATGAGCGATGAATAGATCGATGCGCGTCCTGCCAAAGAACGCGACGAAGAAACCTGTGCGCGCGACCGAGCGGTGGGCTTCTGCCCGCTCCACCACGGCGCCTGCTCGCTCCACGCTGTCGAGCAGACGGTCCAGTTCCCTTTCGCTCACGAAGACCGATGCGTCGACGTCCGACGTGGTTCGCGGCACGCCCCACGCACCCAGCGCCAGAGCGCCGCCCAGGGCATAAGGCAACCCATCCTCGTCGAGACGATCGGCCAATCGCGCGGCAACCTCGGTCGGTGGCGCCTCCCGCGCCGTCATTTGCCACTCCCCGCCTGCTTGAGCCGTTCGAGAATCGCCAGGGTGCTCGCCGGCAGCGGCTCGGGCGCGTCGGCGCGGGCACGCACGTCCTCGGGCCAGAGCGATCGGAACCACGGCACCAGAGCGCACAGACGCCAGGTTTCGGCCACGCGCTCCGCTGGCGTTGCGTCCCGCCATGGCGCGGCCTCGCGGCGAACATGCTCGTCCCCAGAGAACACACGCACCTGTTCGGCCAGGCGCAGGTTCTCCGACTGCAAATTCGGGTCGGGCATGCCGGTGCCAGCCATGACGATATTCTACTCCAGCCACGGGCAGCACAAAGGAACAAGACAGACGGGCCGGGTCTTGGCTGGTCTGGCGGCATTCTCGAACGCTGCTTGCAGAGAATCTGGGGCACGGTCCTCACCGGTGGGTGCGCTGGCTTGGCTCTCTCGTGAACACCTTCGATTCTTCGGACGGATGCGTAGGTGTAGCGACCGACGAGGAAATCAACACGATTGCGGCCTGGGTGAAGCATGTGCACGCGCGCACAATCGAGATCCGATAACCCCGCGATGCCCATTTGGGGTCCCAAGGTCAACCAGCACCTCCCCCGCTACGCCAACAACGCCATCAAATCTTCTCTGGTCAGCGAGGCCGCCGCGCCGCCGTCGCCGAGAGCGGCTTCGCCCAGGGCACGCTTCTTTTCCTGCAAGTCCAGAATGCGCTCCTCGACTGTGTCGACGGCGATGAGTCGGTAGATGGTCACTGGGCGGTCCTGCCCGATTCTATAAGCGCGGTCGGCTGCCTGGTCTTCCACTGCGGGATTCCACCAGGGGTCGCACAGAAACACGTGGTCGGCGGCGGTCAAATTGAGGCCGGTGCCGCCGGCCTTCAGTGAAACGAGCATGACTGGCGGGCCGTCCTCGGACTGGAACTTCGAAACAACTTCGCCGCGGTCGCGGGTCGAGCCGTCCAATCGTGTGTAAGAAATGCCGGCATTGTTCAGTGCGGGCTCAATCAGGTCGAGCAATGACGTCCACTGTGAGAAGACCAGGGCCTTGTGGCCATCGGCGGCTGCGGTTTCCAGGGATTCGAGCAGCGCCTCGACTTTGCCGGAAGTGTCGGCCTTCTGTCCGGGTAAAAGCCCGCGGTGGCAGGCGGCCTGGCGCAAGCGCAACAATGCCTCCAGGGCCTTCATTACACTGAATCCCTTTTCGTCAGCGCCGCTCATCGAGGCGACCAGCTCGGCCTGGGTCGCGGCGCGGACGGCGTCGTATACGGCGCGTTCGCGCTCGTCGAGCACGACCTTGAGCGTGGCCTCGGTGCGCGGGGGCAGCTCGGGCGCGACCTCGGCTTTGCGTCGGCGCATGACAAAGGGACGGATGCGCTGGCGCAGGTTCGCGGCCGCGCCGGCCATGCCGTCGGCCACCGGGCGGGCAAACTCGGCGTCGAATTCGCGCCGGCCGCCCAGCAGGCCGCGGTTGGCAAAGTGCATGAGGCTCCACAGCTCATCGAGGCGGTTCTCCACTGGCGTGCCGGTCATGACGATGCGGAACTCGGCGGAAAGCGCGTAGGCGGCGCGGGCCACCTGACTGTCGGGATTCTTGATGGCCTGGGCCTCGTCGATCACCACCAGGTCGAAGTGTTTTGCAGACAACTCGGCGCTGTCCAGGCGCAAGATCGCATAGGTCGTGAGCGTAACGTCAGCGTCGTCGAGCTTGCGGGTCGGGCCGTGGTACACGCTGACTCGCAACGAAGGACGAAAGCGCGCGAGCTCGGCCTGCCAGTTCGGCAACACGCTGGTGGGCGCAACGACCAGGCATTTCTTTTCGAAGAGACACATGGCCTCGACGGTTTTCCCCAGGCCCATGTCGTCGGCGAGGATGCCGCCCAGACCCACGCTACGCAGAAAGGCCAGCCAGTTGACCGCGACCTTCTGATAGGGCCGCAAGGTGGCGCGCAGATCCGCGGGCAGCGTCGCCTCGGGAAGGCGTTCGAAGCTTTCGGCCAGGGGCGCGAGACGATCGAGCCCGGCGGGCGGTGGCTGGTCGAGATCGTCGCACAGGCTGCCCAGCGCGAGCAGGGCGTGGTTGGCAAGGCGACCGTCAGCCGCGCGGGCAGCGAGCAGGCGCGCCAAAACTGCGCCATGCTGGTCGAGCCAGGTCTGCGGCAAGGGCGCGAATCCCCCCCCGACCAGTGGAACCAGGCCCAGGCCGTCTTCCCAGGCACGGATCACGGTGGCTGCGTCGACGGAATGCGGCCCAGGCCCGAGCGCGCGCTGCTCCGCCTCGGTCTCGCCCACCACAGTGAAGGTGAAATCAAAGCCAGCCTGCGGAACACCATTTCCCGACGCAGGGAGATCGCGCACGCGCATGTTGGGCTCCAGGCGCACGCGCGCACCCAAAAGGCGCGCTCCGTCGCCGGCCAGATCGCCGCGCCAGCGTTTGACCTTGTCCACGAAGCGCGCGGTGTCCGCGCCCTCGAAGGTCGAGCGCCGACCCGGCATGAGATCGAGATCGGAGCGCAGCTTCTCGACCAGGCGGCGCTCGGCCGGCTCGTCGCGCACTGGCACCGGGCCGGACAGGTGGACCATGCGACCGTCGTCGATGCGCACGCAAGGCGGGTTGCCGTAGACCAGCTTGGGCAAGACCGCCAGCGACGATCCCAACTGGCTCATGTCCAGCACCAGGCGCGGGGCCAGGCCGCGCACGATCTTGGGCAAGCGCTTGCTGCGCACCTCGACCGCCATGCGGCGCGAAAGATCCGGCAGCACGCGCGTCGCCAGCTCGGCCAGTTGGCTCGGGGTGTAGGTCCGGACGATGGGCAGGTTCTGCAGCCAGGCGCCGCACAGCTCGAGTTCGCCGTGGCGAGTGAGGGCTTCGCCGGCCAGCACCAGACCAGCGCTGGGCACCTGGGTGATGCGCGGATCGCGATGGATGGTGACCACCACCTCGTCGCCGCGATCTTCGACCAGAGCACCGGGCAGGATCTCTTCCTCGGCCATGGCGATTTCACGGCCGTCGAGAAGAAGCAGGCGGGCGCCCACCAGCACGCGCACCAGAGCATCCAGCTTGGGCGCGGGCAGTGTGCCGCGGCTGCCCGATTCCAGGATGCGATCCGCTTGCAGATCGTATTGCTCGACGTGCAGGCTGCGGGCCTCGTCCGGCCGGGAAAGCAAAGCGGACAGAGTGCCTGCGAGGGGCGTTTCAGTGCCGTCGCCGCGAACAACGAAACGTCGCAGTTGCAGTCCACCTGGAACTTGCGAGAAGCGGTACACGACGCGCGCCCATGTCTCCTCGGCCTTGGGCAAAGGCTTGGCCTCGGCGTCGCCGGCGCTTGCAGGCTCGCCTTGGCCGAGCGCAATGGCCGCGGCGGCGAGGTGTTCGCAGGGGCGCACCCGACCCGGGCAGTCGCAGTCCCATTCGTTCTCGCCTGGATACAACACCACTGTGGGCGCCACGGCCCGGCCCGGACTGCGCACGCGCAGCACGATCTCCTCGTCGCTGCGAGATTCCACCGCCACGGCCCCGGCGCGCGCCAGGTTCACGCCGCTGGACCACAGGCCGGCCTTGCAGGAACGGCGCAGTGAGGCCAGCAGCTTGGTGAGAGGCTCAGGCATTCAATCGACAGCCTGCTGAGAACACAGAGGGGAGAGAGGAGAGCACAGAGAAGTGCTGGCCAGGGCAGCCCTCACATGTTCGCGATGATGCGCGCGCCGAATTCGGAGCAGGAGACCTCTTTCGCTCCGTCGGTGAGGCGCGCGAAGTCGTAGGTCACGGTCTTCTGCGCGATGGTCTTCTCCATGGCGCGCACGATGCGCTCGCCGGCCGCGGTCCAGCCCAAATGCTCCAGCATCATGATGCCGGAGAGGATCACGGAGCCCGGGTTCACCTTGTCGAGGTTGGCGTATTTCGGCGCGGTGCCGTGGGTCGCCTCGAAGATGGCGTGGCCGGTTAGATAGTTGATGTTGCCGCCAGGAGCGATGCCGATGCCGCCGACTTGCGCCGCCAGCGCGTCGGAGAGGTAGTCGCCGTTCAGATTCAGGGTCGCAATCACGTCGAATTCGTCAGGACGGGTGAGCACCTGTTGCAGGGTGATGTCCGCAATGGAGTCTTTGAGCAGAACCTGACCCGCGGGCGGCTTGCCCCCGCAGTCGTCCCAGCCGATGACCCGGCCAGCGTACTCACGCCTGGCCAGGGCATAGCCCCAGTCGCGGAACGCGCCCTCGGTGAACTTCATGATGTTGCCCTTGTGGACCATGTTCACGCTCTTGCGCTGGTGGCGGATGGCGTAGTCAAAGGCCGCGCGCAGCAGGCGCTCGGATCCCTCGCGCGACACCGGCTTGATGCCGATGGCCGAGCTGCCAGGAAAACGAATCTTGCTCACGCCCATCTCGGTCTGCAGGAACGCAATCAGCTTCTTGGCCTCGGACGATTCCGCTGCCCATTCGATGCCAGCGTAGATGTCTTCCGTGTTCTCGCGGAAGATCACCATGTTCACCTTTTCCGGGCACTTGACCGGCGAGGGCACGCCCGCGAAGTAGCGCACCGGCCGCAGGCACACGTAGAGATCCAGGATCTGTCGGATGGCCACATTGAGCGAGCGGATGCCGCCGCCCACCGGCGTGGTGAGCGGACCCTTGATGCCCACCAGGTACTTCTTGAACGCCTCGATGGTTTCGTCGGGCAGCCAGCTTCCGAAAAGGTTCTGGGCCTTCTCACCTGCGTGGACCTCGGCCCAGGCGATCTTCTTCTTGCCGCCGAATTGCTTTTCCACCGCGGCGTCGAGCACCCGCACCGAGGCGCGCCAGATGTCAGGACCGGTGCCGTCGCCCTCGATGAACGGGATGATGGGGCGGTCCGGCACCGTGAGCGTGCCACTCGATGACATGGTGATGGGCTCGCCACCCGCAGGAATGACTGGTTTCGCTGATGCCATGCCTCTCAACTATCACGGCCAGTGCCAATAGTCGACCGGGGAAGTCCGGATTCACGCCCGCAACCGCCAGAAGAGACGCGCGGGCCGGCTATCGGCCCAATCCCCTACTTCACTTTCGCGCCCGGTGGCACGTCGCGATCGAAGCTGCACAAGGCAAGGACCTTGTCGCCGCCGGCTGCCAGGATCATGCCCTGGGACAGGACGCCCCGGATCTTGGCTGGTTTCAGATTGGAAAAGTACAGCACCGTGCGGCCGACGAGGTCGGCGGGCGCATAGGCGCCGGCGATGCCCGAGATCACCGTGCGTTGCTCGCCGCCCAGATCGAGCGTCAGCTTGAGCAGCTTGTCGGTCTTGGGCACCGGCTCGGCCTGCAGAACCTTGGCGGCGCGCAGATCCAGCTTCTGGAACTCCTCGATGCTGATCTCGGGCGTGGGCTGGCTGGATGCGCTGGCGACAGCGGCAACTGCGACGGGCGGGGTCTGGTCGAGCCAGGTCGCGATCAGCTCCTTCTGTCGGTCGGGATCTACGCGGGGAAAGATGGGCTTGGTCTCGCACAGCTTGCCGCCGGGCCAGCCGCCCCAGTCCTCGACGGGCCACAGGCCCAGGTCCGGCTCGCGCCCGATCTGGCGCAGGATCTCGCGGGCCGAGGCCGGCATGGCCGGCGCGATCATCATGGCCGCCCGGCGAATCACCTCGCAGGTATTGGCCAGGACATCGCGCAGCTCGGCGGTCTGGCCGGCTTTCTTCAATTTCCAGGGCGCGGTGCGATCCAGGTAGACGTTGCCGGCGCGGATCATGGACCAGGTCGCTTCCAGGGCGCGCGACGGCTGGAACTCGTCCCACGCCCTGGTGGCAGCCAGGATCGCCTCGCGCGCGCCGGTGCGCAGCACCAGTTCCTCCTCGGACAACGGGTCGCCCGCCGAGTACCCGCAGCGGTGGGACGCATCGAGCCCGTCGGTAAGCGCACGGGCCAGGGACACCGTGCGATTGACCAGGTTGCCCAGGTCGTTGCCCAGATCGGATTCGTGGCGCTGGAACAGCGCCTCGTAGGTGAAGTCGCCGTCGCCCCCCAATGAATACTCGCGTAGCACGAAATAGCGAAGCGTATCGGCGCCCAGCTCGCCCGCGATCAGATTGGGGTCCACCCGCGTCGCTGGAATGGACTTCGAGATCTTCTGCCCCTTGACCGTGATGTAGCCGTGGCAGAACACGCCCCTGGGCGGCGGCAGCCCGGCCGACATCAGGAAGGCTGGCCAGTACACCGCGTGGAAGCGCAGGATGTCCTTGGCGATGAGATGGGTGCATGCGCCCCACAGCGCCTGGCTACGCGGGTCGGTGAGTACCCGATCCGGCCCACCCAGGGCCGACACGTAATTGGTCAGGGCGTCGAGCCACACGTACACCACGTGTTTCGGGTCGTTGGGCACGGGAATGCCCCATTTCACCGAAGTGCGCGAGATGGAAAGGTCGCGCAGCCCGCTCTTCACGAACTCGGTGACTTCGTTCTTGCGCGACTCGGGCCGGATGAATCCGGGCTGCCCATAGAGTGCGAGTAGTTTGTCCGCGTATTTGGACAGACGGAAGAAGTAATTCTGCTCGCGCACACGCTCCACAGGTTTGTGGTGCAGAGGGCACACCTTGTTGCCATCCTCAAGCATCACCTCTTCCTCGGTCTTCCAGCCTTCGCAGCCCACACAGTACATGGCATCGTAGTCGGCCAGGTAAATGTCGCCGTTGGCGGAAATGCGCTGCCACATGGCTTCCACGGCTGCGTGGTGGTCGGCGTCGGTGGTGCGGATGAAGCGGTCGTAGCTGACCCCCATACGCTCCCAGGTCTCCTTGAACTTGGCCACTATCCCATCGCAGTACGCCTTGGGACTGATGCCCGTATCCTGTGCCAGGCGTTCGATCTTCTGGCCGTGCTCGTCGGTGCCAGTGAGGAAGTAGGTATCGTGGCGGCGCGCCCGATGGTAGCGCGCCAGCGCGTCGGCCACGATGGTGGTGTAGAACGTGCCCAGGTGGGGCACGGCATTCACGTAGTAGATAGGCGTGGTTACGTAGAAGTGGTCGGCCATGCCGCTAGGCTACCACTACTGTCGCATTTCACCGATCAGGTCTGACACGTGCGGCAATTCGGCGCGGTGCGCTGCGGCCGCACGAGTGAGTTTCCTCAATATTCCGCCCGCGGCTGCCGATGGAAACGGGAGAGCGTCTGTGCGCTTTGACTGAGATGCTCGCGGCAAGTTCCCTGGCCCATGGAGGTAGCTCATGAATACGTTTCGACTGACTTCCTTCGCGTCGGCTCCGCGTCTGTGGTTGGGTTGCGCAGCGGCCGTTGCGCTCGGGGTTGGTTGCGGCGGCGTTACGGCTCCGCCGGATGCCAGCAGGGGTGACGCTGTCACTCGCTCTGCCGATGCCTCGCCCGATTTGCCCCAAAGCACGCAGGGTACGGGATCGGTGACCATGACCACCACGGGGACCACGACAACGACCACGGCACAGACGGGAACCAGCGCAGTGACGGGAACTGGAACCAGCGCAGTGACAGGAACTGGAACCAGCGCGGTGACGGGAACTGGAACCAGCGCAGTGACGGGAACTGGAACCAGCGCAGTGACGGGAACTGGAACCAGTGCGGTGACGGGAACTGGAACCAGTGCGGTGACGGGAACTGGAACCGCAACACGGACTGGAACGGGTACAACAACCACTACGCCTGTCGGAACAGGAACCACGACCACAGCACTGACCGGCACCGGGACAGACACGGCAACAAATCCGGATGCAGGCCCCGATGCCGGCCCGGACGCAGGCCCTGATGCTGGCCCCGACACCGTCTCGGTCGAGATAGGCGAACTCACCGTCAACCCGAGCGCCCTCAACTTCGGCAATAGCGGCTTCGTAGGCTGCAGCGCCACTCCCGTTGCGGCGGCGGCACTAACCCTGACACTGTCCAACACCGGCGATGGGCCATTCAACTGGAGCGCCGCGCTTGGGCGGTCGCCCAGCCCATTCAGCTTCACGCCGGCGTCCGGCAGTCTCGCCGCGAGCGGCACCTCTGGCGCGAGCGTGACGGTCACCATCACGCCCGCCGCGATCCCGTTCCCCGCCGACACGACTGCGAATGCATATGGAGACGTGCTGAACATCACCACCACGATCCCCTCCGACGTCGTCCACGTGATCAAGCTGAACCAGACCGCACAGGGTGCCATTCTTGCGTTCCAGCCGTCGGCTCCGTATTCCTTCGGCAATGTCCGGGTTGGCACGTCCTCGTCGACGGCAATCAAGGTGGCCAACTCTGGCAACGCCTCGGTCAACGTCACGCTGACCGCCGCCAAGCTGACCGGCCAAGCCGACGCCAGCTTCACCGTCAACTCAGGTGCGACCGCCCAGTTGAATGGGGTGGTGGCCGGCACCCCCCAGACGGTCAACATCGGGTTTGCACCGGGCGGCGTGGCCGCCGATGCACAGGCCGCGACCGGCGCGGTCACCATGTCGGTCGTCGCCGGCACGGTGCTGTGCTCGGCCCTGCCAGGGGCACTGCAGTTGAGCGGCACCGGCACAGTCGCCTTGGTCACCACCAATCCATCCTCGCAGGTCTTCTTCACCGGTCCGGGAATGACCCAGAACGGGACAGTCTTCGGTGCGCCGCCGCAGGGATTCACCTACTGCGGTACCACTGCTGGGCCGCAAACCATCAGCTTTGGAAATACCGGGACGGCTAGCTACACCATCACCGCCGCCGCTCTCGGCCAAGGCGTAAGCTCGCCCTACACCGTCACCATCGGCAACAACGGTGACGGGGTCGGGTTGGTGAATCCGGGCAAGAGCGTATCGTTGACGCTCAGCTCGACTCCGGTGCTGTCGAACTGGAATTTCCAGACCGCAACGACGACCTTCAACGACACCCTCACGGTGACCACCAACGCCGTCGGTGACTTGCCGCACTCCTTCTCCATTGTGCAATCGCCCTACGGCGCGGTCCTGAAGAACTTCGCGCCGCCGCCGACCAACTCGATCGCGGCTTTCAGCTTCGCCAACACCGCTGGCGGAGGCCAGGCATCGATCCCCATGGGCCTCACCAACGCCGGTAACGCCCCGGCCACCGTCACCTTCGCGGTGACTTCCAGCGGCAACGCGCCTTCCGGGACCTGGTCATTCGACACCGCGACGCTACCGGGGTTCAGCTCCTTGCCCGACGGTACCACCGCTTTTTCGGCTTACTTCAACGCGCCCGTGGTGGCGTCGAACACCGCCTATTCTGGAGGTCTGGCCACCTTCACTTTGACCAACACACCCTTGTGCGCGACAACCCTGCCCGTTGCCAGTGCGACCATGGCTGGCACAGCAACCACCGCTCAGCCGATCACTGTCACGCCGGCCTCGATCGTGTTCACTGCCATCCCGTGTGGCGCGAGTGCGCCGGCCGGGGGGAGCAGCACGGTGACGATCAAGAATGTCACCAACCAGGATGCGAGCTGGACCGCGTCTATCCCGGGGAACGCCATCAACGGCACCACCTTCACGCTGAGCGCCAGTTCGGGCACGGTCGCGAAGAACTCCACCGCCACGTTCACGATCTCCGCGGCTCCAATTCCCACCGACCTGAGTGTCATCGCCCCGAGCAGCGGCCCGGAGTACTCGAACACGCTCACGGTGACGGTCGGGGCCAGCACCTTCACCATCCCGGTCTCGGAACTCGCCTCGGGCCTGTTCCTGCAACTGCCGCCATCGCTCACCGCCACCGACCCACGGATGGGCAACACTTTCACCTCGCGGAATTTCCTGCTGCAGAACTGGGGAGACATCGGAGCGAACGTCACCTTGACCTTGACCAACACGAGTTCTGCGCTGCTCTCGCTCAATACCGTGGCCCAGTCGCCAGGAACCAACCCGATTACCAGCTACATCAACAAGACCGGCTCAGGTGGCCGCGTCGGCGTGACCGATTACGTCATCAATACCAGTGCGACCGGCACGACTGGCTCAGCCAGCGTGGCCGCCACCGTTCCAGGTGGGACAGCGGTTTGCTGGCCACTGCCGACGATGACGGTGGCAGCGCAGTAACCGCTTGAAGCCACCGCCCCGTCTCCGGTGCCGCCCCCTGCTTGGGATTACAGCCCGCTCGACTACCTTGATTCAGGCTCTGGGTCCTCCCCGCTCCCCTCTGCGTTCTCGGCAACGGGCGGGGGAGCAGACGAATCTCCACTCTTGGCTGAATCCGCAGGGCCCTCTCCTAGGGAGACGGACACCGGCGCTGGCGTCGGCGTGGCATTCACATCGAGCGGACGCACGACGCTGGCGTCGTAGATCGCGGGCGGCCGATCCGGGAACGAGACCCGCACCTTGCGGTCCAGCACGTCGAGGTCGTCGACCCGCCCCACGCCGTCAGGCGTGTGCACCTGCTTGCCTTCCCTGGGCAGACCCTTGCTTGCCTCCACGTACTGCGCGTCCTCGTACATCAGGCAGCACTTGAGCCGCCCGCACTGGCCCGCCACCTTGGTGGGGTTGAGCACCAGGCGCTGATTTTTGGCCATCTTGATCGACACCGGTGCGAAGTGCGGGAGAAAGGTGGAACAGCACAATTCGCGACCGCAGGACCCGATGCCGCCGATCTGCTTGGCCTCGTCGCGCACGCCCACTTGCCGCATTTCGATGCGCAGGTGCAGGCGGGCGGACAGGTCGCGGACCAGATCGCGGAAGTCGACGCGTTTGTCGGACCAGAAGCAAAACAGGGCCCGCTCCCCGCCATGGCCGAGGTCGACCCGAAACACCTTAATGGGTAGGCGCAAGCCGTGCACTCGCGAGCGGGCGTACGCGAGCGCGTCGGCCTGGCGCTGCTGTTCCTCCTGGGCGCGCGCAAGATCGCGAGGCTCAGCCCGGCGCAGGACGCGGCCCAGTGTGCCGCCAGACCTGCGCGTGTGGGTCGGCACGCTGACCGTGGCCACGGTGCCGCCGCGCCGGTCATCCACCACCACCGCCTCGCCCCGCCGGAACACCAGGGTGCCCGAGTCGCAGTCGATGGTCGGGCCGGTGGACGCGTACTTCACGCCCACTACCTGGCGATCTTCAGGGCGCGCGACGGACTGGTCCCGCTCGGCAGGCCGCGGCGAGGGTGGGCCCGACAGATCGTTCATGACGCCTCCACCGCAGAGGAGCGGATGTCCATCATCATCTTCTCCAGCGCCGTGACCGCATTCACATTGGCGGTCAGGCTCAAGCAAGCATCGAGCACTGCGGTCACCGCCCGGCGCAAGGGCGTGAGAGTGCGCCGTCGCTGGCACGCGCCGGCGGGGCCGGCCATTTCGGCACTGTGGCTGCGCAACAAGATGAGATCCTCCGCACCGGCAGCCAGGGCCAGGGCGTCGCGGTAGAAGCGGGCCAGCAGTACCAGCGCTTCGGACAGGTCTTGCCGCTCTTCCTTGTCCGAGAATGCCGAGGCTGCGTCGAAGATCGGTCCCATCTCGCGGGCCGCAATCGCCTGGCGAAAGCGGCTGGCCACCGTCCACAGATTTGATTCCATCTCCGACGCGCACAGCTCGAAGAGGCGCGCCGCTGACCCGCCAGCCGTGGCCGCAGCGGTCTCGGCGCGCTCGTGGTCAATTCCCCGACGGGTGGCCAGCTCGATCAGGATGGCTGGGTGCAAGGCCTGGAAACGCACGCGTTGGCAGCGCGAACGAATGGTGGGCAGCAGGCGAGCCGGCGCAGCCGTGACCAGCACGATGAAATTGCCGGGCAGGGGTTCTTCCAGGGTCTTGAGCAGGCAGTTGGCCGCGCTGGGGTTGAGACAGTCGGCCTGGTCGATGACCAGCACGCGCGCGGGTGCCTCGTGCGGTGTGCTCGATGCCAGCGCCACGATGTCCTTGGCCTGTTCGACCACGATTTGGTTGGTGTCGGGCGCGAGCACGTGAACGTCGGGGTGCTGGCCGGCCAGAACGCGGCGGCACACATCGCAGGCGCCGCAGCCCAGGTTCGGCTGCTCGGGACAACATAGGGCCAGGGCCATGCCCAGGGCCGCGCTTCGCTTGCCCACGCCGTCGGGCCCGTCGAAGAGTATGGCGTGGGCGAGACGCCCCGACGCAACCGCGCGCAAGAGCAGCGCGGTCGCCTGATCCTGGCCCGCGATGTCGCTTAGGCGCATCGGGAACAACGCTAGCAGAAAGTCCCGGCTGAATCGACATGCGCGCGCGGTGCCAGTAGACTCCACCATATGGGAATCCTGGGACGACTCTCCACGCTGGTGAAATCCAACGTCAACGACCTCATCGACTCCATGCAGGACCCGGCCAAGCAGATCGATCAGCTCATCCGGGACATGGAGGACTCGGTGCGCGAGGCGCGCGGCGAGGTCGTGCAGTGCCTGGCCGACGAGAAACGCATGGGCAAGCGCGTGGAGGATTTGGCCGATGAGGTCAAGTCCTGGGAGGAGCACGCGACGCAGGCCGTGCAGGCGGGCGACGACGCTCTGGCCAAGGAGGCGCTGCGCCGCAAGGCCGAGAAGCAGGCCGACCGCATCGAGGCGGAAAAGGCGCTGTCCGATCAGCGGGCCTATTCAGTGCAACTGGGCGCTGGATTGAAGGCGCTGGAGGCGCGGGTGCAGGACGTGAAGCTGCGCCGGGGAACGCTGCGCGAGAAGGCGCGCGCTGCCAAGCGAGGCGAGAGCCCGGTTTCCGGCCAGACCGCGGCCTTCGAGGACTTCGATCGCATGTCAGGAAAGATCGACGCTCTGGAAGCCGAGGTGGGTCTCGGCGACGAGTTGCAGGGCCAGACGGCAGCCTCGGTCGAAGCCGAACGCAAGCTGCGCGAGATGAGCGAGCAGAAATCGGTCGACGATGCGTTGGCCGACTTGAAGAAGAAGCTGCGCGGATAGTTAGCTCTTCTCCCGGTCCCGACGCTCCAAACCGAGCCGGCG
>Ga0187862_10000835_pt1 | contig 34344 bp, 20 predicted proteins | sample June2016WEW_10_1_FD_133003 | JGI IMG/M metagenome (GOLD analysis project Ga0187862, IMG submission 133003) | Peatland microbial communities from SPRUCE experiment site at the Marcell Experimental Forest, Minnesota, USA - June2016WEW_10_150 | ecosystem: Environmental > Terrestrial > Soil >...
CAGGACGAGCACTCCTGCAAGCGCCAGCCACCATTTCAGATGAGCCAATGCTGCGATGTAGGCCCTGCTATCACTCAAGGTGGTCCACTCCTCCGTGATGCGCCCGTCGACGATGCGCCAGATAGTGGTGCCACGAACTTCGACCCGTGCTCCAGTCGGAGGAAGACCTTGATAGCCGGAGCCGGTATGGGTTCCTCGAAAGATCCATAGAACGGCCACCTTGTCCCCTTCGGCGACCATTTGCTGGACGGTGATCCGGAGGTCTGGAAATGCCTTCTTCTCGGCGTGGACCCAGCTCTGGTCTGTCTTGAGGTCCGCCGATCTGTGAATTCCGCGGTTTTGGAAATCCGGCGCGTAGATCTCGTCCGCCACCTGAAACTTTCCTTGGTTGAAGATCTCATCGAATACGCGCATGGCCACGGCTTTGTTCCTGGCCTGGATCGAGCCATCTGGAGTTGGCTGTCCCTGGGCCAACAACAAGGCGCTGGTCAGGAAACACGGGGCGAGGACGGACAGCAGGCGCACGGCAACCTCCAGGCTGATGATTTTCATTTACAGAATACGGGGCGCGACTGACCGAAGTTCAGAGCTGATTGCATTGATCTACATCTTCTTCCTTCTCGGCGCCGTCTATCTCCTCGCAACCGCGAACGCCGTGATCGGAGTGTTCAAGGGAAGGGCGGTATCGCAGGACTGTTGGCACCGGCTGGTTCTCTGGTTCGACCTCCACAGCTTCCGCTAAGAAGCGTCGCGTAACTCTCTTAAAGAGCGCAACTTCATAGTCGGCTAATGGGATGGTCCGCCGCCGAGGGTGCGGGCGGGAAGGAGCCGGAAAGCTCAGGGACCCACCACCGGGAATCCAGGCATCTGGTTCCGGTTCTGCCGCCCATCGGTGCTGGTGCGGTAGCAGACCGGTGCTCGGCGGCAAGGGTTCGCTTCCGATAAGGCGCGATAACGCCCCGCAGCGGCCCATGCCACTCCTTCACCGCAGCTGCGGCGCGGTCACCCGTGCCGACAACAACGCCACTCTCCATCTGGTGAATCGGCCCGGTAGCCTGGCCACGGGCTTTTGCGGCCGGCAGGTAGAGCACCGCGCCCGCGCGCTGATCGGAACCTTCCGCATCCTCGACGACCACACCGCGGGACGAGCCCGCCAGCGCATTACTCCCCGCTCTAAGGTGGTTGCCTTCGAGGGTATACTACAGGATTGAGAGGCGAGCGGCCGAGCGCAGGCTGGTTGTCCCTTCGGGAATCTGAAACCTTCAGCATGTTCAGACGACGCTTTGTCGACCAGGTGCAGCGGTTCTTCTTCCCCACACTTGCTCGGAGGGAGCGCTCGGTTGCCTTCCCACAGGAGCCACGGCTCATGCCGGGGCAGACCGCTTACGACTTTGCCGCCTACCTGGCGGAGTGCTACGGTTGTCAACAGCTCTTAGACCTCGAGTGCGAGGGCGTCTCCAGGCTGTCCTGGCTCCGCGCCGAACTGGGCTCGGCCGCTTCCGGCGACCGCCCCGTGGGGCGGCAGTACGCCTTCCAGAAACGCATCCCGCACGATTTTGAGCGAAGCGCGTTCCGTCTTCCGCGCCGGGCCACAGCGAGGAGTTCCCTCTTGGTTTGTGCCGGCGTGCTGGAGCACCTGGTCCATCCCGAGCACCTGCTGGCGACCCTTCGAGGTCTGCTCGAGGATGCACCGGCCGGCGTTCTTACTACCCGGCTTCGTCCTCGCGGCGAGGAAGGCATGAAACCGCCCGCGGACTCTGGCCGGGACCCGGCGGAATTCCGTGACCAGCTCGAAGGCGCCGGCCTGGAGGTGCTCTTTCACGGGCTGGCATCAAGCCACGATGCCGATCGGCAGAAGAACACGATCCTCGCTGTCGTTCGCAAGCCGCGTCCGGCGCCGACCGTGCCGGCCCGGTTTCGGGTGGTCGCCTTCGTGGGTGCGTACAACGAGGAGGACGTCATCGTTCCATTCCTTGAGCACACCATCGCCCAGGGCGTCGACGTCTGCCTGCTGGACAACTGGTCGACGGATCGTACCGCGGATCGGGCCGCGCGTTTCCTCGGCCGGGGTCTGACCGCGATTCTGAAGTTCCCCGCCGGCGGGCCCACTCAGACTCACGAGTTGCGAAGCATGCTGGCCCGAAAAGCCGAATTGGCGGGCCAGACCGAGGCCGATTGGTTCATCCATGTCGATCCCGACGAGATCCGGGAGTCGCCATGGCCCGGCCTCACTCTTCGCGAAGCTCTGTACCGCGTCGACCAGGAAGGGTTCAACGCCGTTAACCACACCTGCGTCGTCTTCCACCCGACCGGGGGTGGTTTTTCCCCCGATCTGCCCCTTCAATCGCAGTTTTCGCATTTCGAGTTTGGCACGCGGTGGGCGCTCGATGTGCAGGTCAAAGCCTGGAAGCGCCAACCTGTGCCGGTCGATTGCGCCAACGACGGAGGGCACTCGGTCCAGTTCCCCGGCCGACGCGTTTACCCATTCAAGTTTCTCCTGCGCCATTACCCGATCCGCTCGCAGGAGCACGGGGAGAGGAAGGTGTTCCGGGAGCGGCTGCCGCGCTTCAGCCCGGCGTTGCGCCAAATCGGGTGGCACGTGCAGTATGATGAGTGCCGTTTGGGGCACTCGTTTGTCCGCAACCCGAACACTCTCCTGCCTTTCGATCCGCGGACGTTTTACGAAGAATACCTTGTGGAGAGGTTGAGCGCAATCGGCACCGCGCGGTGGGGTTCGGGGCGTTAGCCCGCTTCGTCGAGCGGCAGGGCTGTGTTTCGAGCGGCCCTCAAGCATGGCCGTCGTGCCGAGCCGTTGCCCCCGTCGCAGCCGGCGGATCACCTCGGCGGCGTACTTCAGCGCGTCACGAAGGACCTCGATCTCGGATACGAGTTCCCAAGCGTTGAGAGGAGCGCAGACAGCCATAGAAGATTGTGGATTTCTCGGCGGGTTTCTCTCGATGACAGAGGAGGGTATCGGCCGAATGCGCGTTTCTTGCTCGGACATAGGTGCGGACGATTTAGGGGGCTCCTGGGGCCAAGCGGGCGGTGTCCGAGTGGCCGGGTAGCTAATGGGATGGTCCGCCGCCGAGCGTGTGGGCGGAAGAAACTGAAGGCGTCCTTCCGCGGTTGCTCGGGGCTCCGCCCCGAACCCCGCGGTGGTTGCGCCCCTGCGTCCCCCGCTGAAAAACTAAGACCCACTTCCTATGAAGACAAACCAAAAACATCCTTCGCCCTCCCGCTGGTCGGGCCAGGGCATTCCACGTCAGAAAGGAATCGAGGAGAAGAACTTGTCTGAACCGGCAGCGGTAGGGTAAAGGAACTTCATGTCCTGGGTCCGGCTCCGTTGGCCGGTCTTGAGGTGATCACCGAGGCAAGGCCCCTCGGAGTCGTCGGGAATAGGCGCGCGGTAGGGCGGGGGAGTGCGGTCAGCCTCGATTTTTGCCACGATTGTGTAAAGAACCGTGCCTCAACTCCATTACAGTATGTGGCTGGGGCCGTTGCTGATTGCGCTGACCCTATTCGGCATCAGCCGCCTTTTCGGAGCGCAACACCTAGCCGCAATCTATCGCGAGAAATTCCCCGAGACGCCGCGCGAGCGGCTCTTCTGGGGCTCGCTGGGTTTCTTCGTCGCAGTGGCTGTGGTGCGAACGCTGACGTTCCTCATCCACAACCAGATCGGCCCGTTCCACGACATCGAGATGCGTGGCCGCCACATTCATCACCTCGTCTGGGGCATTCTGCTGCTGCTGTTCACCGGGTACGGGTGGATGCTGGAGGCCGGCACGGGCAGCCCCGGCTCACGAACCTGGGCGGGCCGGACCATGTCCATGGCATACGGCGTGGGCGCGGCGCTCACGCTCGACGAGTTCGCCCTCTGGCTCAATCTGCGCGATGTGTATTGGCAGCGCGAAGGTCGCGCCAGCTTCGACGCGCTTTTGCTGTTCGCCGCTGCGCTGGCGATCGCCGCGCTGGGGGGCCCTTTCCTGCACGCGGTGGTGCGCAAATGGCTCCACAAACCCCAGCCCCCGGCGCCGCGGAGTTGACCGTCATGTCGCAGCGGTGGCTCGTTTTTGAGCGGGCTGTTCATGCAGGATCTAAGCACCAGGACTGGTCGTTTGATGCGCTGGTGACGGCGCAGGAATGACGCGGCGTTTGGAACGACTCGAGGCGCGATCCGCGGGCACCGCGGCCGTTCTTCGACTTCACTCCTCCCGCAACGCTCGGATCGGGTCCACTCTCGATGCGGACCGCGCCGGCGCCAGTGCGGCCAACGCCGTGATCAGCAGGAGCGGCAGCGCGATAACGGCGTAGTCCACCAGACCTGCCTGGAACTCGGCGCCCGCCCCCACGGCGGACGTGATCCCGCGGCAAGCGAGGAAGGCCACCGGCAAACCGGCGGCGACCCCGGCAGCGCCGAGGCGCAGCCCCTGCCGCAGCACCATCCACACGACCTTCCGCGGGTCCGCGCCGATCGCGATGCGAATCCCGATCTCGCGCGTTCGGCGGCTGACCGAGTAGGCCACCAGGCCGTACAGTCCCACTACGGCCAGCACCAGTCCTGTCAGCCCCAGTCCCCCCACCATGTCCGTAATCGCGGCGGCGTTCCACACGGCGACGCGCGCGTAGATCTCCCGCATGGTCCTGGCCTCGAAGACCGGCATGTCCGGATCGATCCCGCGGACAACGGCGCTCAACGCCGGAGCGATGATCGCGGCGTCTGGCGCGGACGATTCGGCCACCAGGGTCAGCACCGAACGCGGATGCTGCCCGATCGGCAGGTACACGAAGTCCGCCGGTGCTTCGGCGATCCAGGCATACCTCGACATCCGCGCGATCCCCACGATCTCGACCAGTTTCCCGGCCGCGTCGCCCAGGTGGAATCGCTGGCCCAGCGCATTCCTTCCCGGCCAGTAATGACGGGCCAGGTGCTCGTTCACCACCGCGACCAGGGGCGAGCGCTCTCCGTCCGATTCCAGCAGGCCGCGCCCCCGCAGGATGGGAATGTCCATGGTCTCGAAGTAGCCCTCGCTGACGTAGCTGTTCAAGACGGGGAACGACCGCTCACCGCGCCGCAACGAGTAGCCGGCCGGCACAATGCCGAGGGTTTCCACTCCCGTCATCGGGACCAGCGAAGTAAGGGCCGCTAACCGCACGCCCGGGGCCGAGTGCGTTCTCTCCAGCAGATCCTTATAGAACCGCCGCGTCTGGTCTTCCGAGTAGCGGGCTAGCCGCGGGTCGAAGCTGGCGAGGAAAAGGCGGTCGATGCGGAAACCGGGACCCTGCGCCAATCGATCGTGGAAGCCCTGGACTAGCACCGACGAGACCACCAGCAGCACCATCGAGAGCGCCACTTGCCCCACCACAATGGTGTTGCGGCCCCAGAGGTGTCGCCTGCCTGCGCTGTCGGCATCGGAGGCCTTTAGCGCCGCAACCAGATCCGGGCGCGTAATTCGCAGCGCCGGCGCCAGGCCGAAGAGAAGAGTGCTCAGGACCGAGACCCCGAGCGTGAACACCAGGACCCGTTGATCGACGGCCATGTCAAGCACGATCGGCAGGTCGGTGGGGAGCTGGGCGCGCCGCCAGAACCCCGCGAATGCGTCGGCAACCAGAATGCCCGCCGCTCCACCTGCTAAGGCCACCAGCAGGTTCTCGAGCAGAAGTTGCCGGACCAAGGCCCAGCGGCCGGCCCCGATGGCCAGCCGCACCGCAATCTCGCGGGAGCGGCCGCGCGCCCGGCTGAGCAGCAGACCCGCCACATTGGCGCAGGCGATCGCCAGAACGCAAAGCGCCAGAACGCCCAGTGCGCTCAACATGGCCGAAACCTCCGGCCACTGCCCGGTTCGAAGCTGAAGCTCGGTTTCGACCACGAGCCGTTCGGCTGCCTCGGGCTGCTTATGCAGCTTCAGTAACTCGGGCGCGATGGCGCCGATGTCGCCTTGCGCCTGCCGCAGGCTGACACCCGGTTTCAGGCGGCCCTTCACGAACAACCAGCCGGCGTCGCGGTTGTGCAGGAGATTCTGCGGCTCCAGGCGCGGCGCCATGGCGAGCGGAATGAACAGCGGCGGCCGGAAGAGCGGGTCGATCCCGGTGAAATGCTCCGGCGCAACGCCAATCACCGTGAAGTCTACCCCGTTAAGCCGGATGTGCGACCCCAGCACCGACCGGCTCGCTCCGAACTGGCTGACCCAGAAGTTGTGGCCCAGCACCACTAGCGCATCGCGCCCCTCAGCTTGATCCTCATCCGGGCGGAACCCCCTTCCCAACGCCGGCTCGACACCGAGCACGCGGAAGAAATTGCCCGAGACGTACAGTCCGAGTTTCATTCGCGGCAGAGCATGCGGAGTGGCGCTGTAGCTCAATTTCGCGAAGGAAGCGGCCACTAAGCCCTCAAAGGTTCGATTGCGGTCGCGCAGGTCGGCGTAGTCCGGGTACGAGACGGTCGTGTTGGAGGTGAACGGAGCCGAGGTGGCCGTATTGATCGAGACAACGCGGTCCGGCCTCAGAACCGGCAGTGGACGCAGCAGCATCGCGTCGGCGAACGTGAACATCGATGAGGTGGCGCCGATGCCGAGCGCCAGGGAGCAGATAGCCACGGTGGCAAAAACGGGGTCCCTACGCAGAATCCGGAGCGAGTGCTTGACGGGTGTCAGCATGGAGCTTCTCTCTCGATATACGAAATTCAGCCGGAAAGATGCAATCCTGACACCAGAATCAGCGCCCTGTCTGCCCAATCGAATCAGCGTTTTGCGGCTCAGGCTTCGGGACCCTGTTCCCCAGTTCTGGGACCGGGCGTCCGCGTATGGGACGACCGCGTCCGCCAATCTCCCTTGGCCTCGACTTGCTCAGGGCCGGGATCTGGGCAACTCGCGGCCATCAGCGGGCGGAGGCTCAGGCGACATTGGCGATGCCACTCGGACGCGTCACGCTGAACCGTACACGCCCGGGCCGCCACGAACCAGACTAATGGCATGGTCCGCCGCCGAGGGTGTGGGCGGAAGTAGCCAGAAGGCTCAGGGGCCCACCACCGGAAATCCGGGCATCTGGTCCCGGCTCTGCCGCCTTTCGGGGCTGGTTCAGTAGCAGACGCTGCGCGGATGCAGGAACTGGCCGCAGCAACAGCCTACCGATAACACGAATTAACGCTCGCATGCAGCCGGCACCGTTCGTGGCGGCACAAGGGTCAGTCAATGGGTTGCCGGGGCAGAGTGAGTGATGTTCCGTCCCGCACCTTTGCGGCCAGATCATTTCCGTTCGCGGCTGCCAAATTGAACCACATATATGCGAGGACGTAATCTTGCGACACCCCTTCGCCGACACCGTTCTTGAGGCCGAGGCTTAACTGTGCTCCGGCGTTCCCCCGATTGGCAGCTCTGCGGAGCCAGCGGGCAGCCTGGGCGTGGTCCTTCGGCACCCCCAGACCCACGGAATACAGGCTGCCGAGGGTGGCACGGACATCAAGGAGAATTCCGAGACGGCTCACTCGCGTCCAGATTAGCTCTTTGACCGCTTTCCGCGCATTGAAGACGTTGGGCATAGCCCGGCGCGGAGCTGGGACGCGCGTCTGCGCTTCGCGCCGGGCCGAAGTAAGTGCTTCCCCGCGGTCTTGTCACCCTGCTGTCGGGCGTGGGCGCCCGATTCGGGCCGGCAAGCCTGCGGTAACATGGGACGGAGCCATGGCTGAGGCAGTGGCGTCATGAGGTTCGTCTTGGTGTTGCTGGCCGCCGGCTGCCTGCGGGCGGCAACCGATCCCAAGACGACGGTTGAGAGTCCTGTCCGCGAGGCGATCCGCCTCGATCCGTCGCGGCCGGACGCCCACTACCGTCTGGGCAGGCTGTGGCACTTTCTGGGCCGCGAGAAGGACGCGGAAGCCGAGTTCGCGAAGGTGAAAGAGCTGGGGAAGGAGCAGCCACAGCCTCCGCTTATCGCGGTGCCCGAACAGAACGGCGAGTTGAAGCCATGAAATGGGTTCCCCCGGCGGTTGCGGCGCTGCTCGGCGCGCTGTGGGCGCTCGCCTCCAGCCAGAACCAGACGGCGCCCATCCACTTTGCTTACCAGCCCATCGATTTCAGGCTCGATAGCTCGGAGACGCCGCAGCGCCACGCACCCGAGACCATGGCCGGTGGGGTGGCCATCTTCGACTACAACAACGACGGCCATCTGGACATCTTTTTCACCAACGGCGCCGACATCCGCACCCTGAAGAAGACCTCTCCTAAGTACTCCGACCGGCTCTTCGAGAACGACGGTAAGGGCCATTTTAAGGACGTCACCGAACAGGCGGGCCTGGCGGGCACCGGCTTCGACAACGGCGTCGCCATTGGAGACTACGACAACGACGGCTACCAGGACATTTTCGTGGGCGGCGTTCACGGCAACCGGCTGTACCACAACAACGGCGACGGCACGTTCACGGACGTTACGCACAAAGCGGGCCTGGACATCCCGGACAGCCAGTATGGCCCCCTGTGGTCGGTCGGTGGCGCCTGGGTGGATGTCAACAATGACGGGCTCCTCGACCTGTTCGTGGTGAACTACCTCGCCTGGGACGTAAACACCGAGCCGGCCTGCGAGGCTGCGCCCGGACAACTCGACTACTGCCATCCCAAGTTCTACAAGGCGACCCCAAACCAGTTGTTCCTGAACAACGGCGACGGGACGTTCCGGGATGTTTCCGCGGAGTCTGGAATCCGCGCCCACCCCGGAAAAGGGATGGGCGCCGGAATCGCGGATTACGACCTGGATGGCTGGATGGATATCTTCGTCACCAACGACAAGCTCCACAACTCGCTTTTCCATAACAAGGGCGGCGGAAAGTTTGAGGAGGTCGCCTTCGAGGCCGGAGTGGCGCTCGCCGAAAGCGGCCAGTTCATTTCCGGGATGGGCGTCGATTTCCGGGACATCGACAACGACGGCTATCCCGACATCGCCTTCGCGGCGCTCGAAAACGAGACCTTTCCGCTGTTTCGCAACCTCGGTAAGGGCGGATTCGCCGATATCACCGAGGCCAGCGGCATGACCCGGCTCAGCACGCCGATGGCGGGTTACTCGCCCACCATTGCCGATTTCGACAACGACGGCTGGAAAGACCTCTTCGTCACGCGCGGGCACGTGCAGTCGCTGGGATACGCGTCTCACGTGCAGGTGGAGCAGCCCAACACCGTATTCCGGAACGTGGGCGGAGCGAAGTTCCAGGCGCTTACCGCCGAAGCGGGGTTGACGGCGCAGCCGCCCAGGCGGCACCGCGGCTCGGCTGTCGGGGACCTGAATGGGGACGGGCGCCTGGACGTCGTGGTTACGGCGTTGAGCGCGCCGGCCGAGGTTTGGATCAACGACACCCCCGCCGCCAATCACTGGATCGAGTTCCAGTTGGAGGGTACCCGAAGCAACCGCGATGGCATCGGAGCCCGGATCAAGCTCGTCGCCGGAGGGGCCGCACAGTACAACCAGGTGTCTTTCGCGGCTGGGTACGCATCTTCGAGCGCCGGGCCCACGCATTTCGGACTGGGTCCCAACAAGTCGGCGGACCTGGTCGAGATCCGCTGGCCTTCGGGGATTCTGCAGCAGCTCAGGAACGTAGCCGCCGACCGCGTGGTCAAGGTCCAGGAGCCGCGCAACTAGCGAGGCCAAGAAAGCGGCCAGCGGCACGCTCAGGACGTCCACTGGCCGGACGCAAGCCCCCGCAGTCGCAACCGGTCGTTAGAGGGGGATTGTTGCTGGAGGCGGAAGAGGCGCTGACATTGTCGTGCTGGGTGTGATGGAGCGTATCGAAGGTCGCTATCGGCAATCCTACTTTAGACGGATTCCTTCGCCCGGTGACGAGTCATAGAATCAACTCCGCTGGCCCACGCGGATTGTTGGGGGTCCGAGCGCGGGGTGCGGGTAGAACCGTACAAAGAGAGCAGAACTGTCGAGGGTAACGCGGGAGCATCGAGATGAGTTATGGTGTGCCCGTCTTTCGAGGCGAGTTCAGGTTTCGAAGCGATTCGAGGTGGGTCTTTCAGACCCTAGGAGGCTCAAGTGACTGATTTGCAAGTGCTTCGTCGGTGCAGTGCCAGATTCTTGTTGGCGGCGATCTTAGCGGCGGCGGTCCTATCCGCTCCTCTCGCCAAAGCGCAAAACGCAAACACGGGGGAGATCAAAGGCTCCGTGACGGATCCGACCGGGGCTATCGTTCCAGGCGCGGACGTCTCGATTAAGAACATGCAGACCGGGGTTGTCACTTCCGCACGAACCAACCAGGCGGGTCTGTACGATGTCCCATTCCTGGCAACGGGGACCTACTCGGTTACATTCTCGAAGCAAGGCTTTCGCAACCATGTCCGCGAAGGCATCGTTCTACGGGTCGAGACGGTGGAGATCAGCGCCGCGCTCGAGGTCGGCACCGCCACGCAGGAGATCGTGGTGAACGTTACGGCGCCGCTCCTGCAGACGGAGACCAGCGACCAGCACGTCGATCTCGACACCCAGGCCGTTATAGCAGCGCCGATTGTGGGCACAGACTGGCGCGCCGAGATGACGCAGCTCATCCCTGGCGTCAACAACGGCGGGGGCAGCGGGCAGGCCTCAGGCCAATCGATCGGAGTCAACGGCACGCAGTCCTACAACGTGAATTTCCTGGTGGACGGCTCGGCCGCAACCGCCCCGCGAGACTACAACAGCAGCAATTACTACATGCCCATCGATGCCATCTCCGAGGTGAGCATCAATTCGAGCAACGCCCCGGCACAGTACGGCAACGGCTTGACTTCGATCAACGTGATCACCAAGAGCGGGACGAACCAGTTTCACGGCAGCGCCTACGAATTTGTTCAGAACACGGCGCTCAACGCCAGAGGCTTCTATAACGCGACGGGATCCAAGGCCATCGAGCACTGGAACAATTACGGCGGCAGCGTCGGCGGACCGGTAAAGAAGAACAAGCTGTTCTTTTTCTTCGCCTATCAGCGCAACCCTTCGTCCACACCCAGCGGAGGACTCTACAGCTACCCGACGGCGGCGATGGAGGCGGGTAATTTCTTCGGCATGACGGGGGCGACAGGCGCGGCGTTCGGCCCCTCGGGGACGCTATCGGGCACGTATGATCCGGTGGCTCTGAAGCTCCAGGCCTATTTCCCCAAAGCAGGCACCGCGGGATGGGTCGCCGGGTGCCCCGGTCCGGCGAATGTGGGGCCGGGGGTGGCCCAGACCTGCCCGTTGACCAATAACTTCGTATTTAACACCACCGCGCCCAACACCGACACCTGGTACACTACCAAGGAAGATTACACCATCAACGACAGACAGAAGCTTTCGTTCAGCCTGAACTACTTCCCCACGCTGTCGTCTTACGTACCGCCGGATCCTCTCTATCCTAGCGACGCCACGGCATACTCCCAGGGCGCGACGGATAACCTGACGGCGCAGATCTCGCATGTCTTTACGATCAGCGCCAATATGATCAACGAATTCCGCATCGGCGGGAGCCGCGAGCTGGACAAGTACAAGCCGCCTTCACTTGGCAAGAACGATCCGGCATCGCTGGGCCTGGAGCCGGCTTACGGGACGAACGCTCCGGCCAACGTGTTTCCCAACGTGACGATCGACCAGGGAGCGGGAGTCGGGGCCATGGCGCTTGGCGCCGGAGACTATAGCCAGGGACTTCCTGGACCGGGGGGCAACGGCAACATCGACGCCGTCCTCGGCGAGGGAGTCTACAACGTCGCCGACGTTGTGACCCTTGTCCGCGGCCGCCACACCATCAAAGTCGGCGGCGAGTATGACAAGATCTACCAGAACTACACCAGTTGGGGCGACATCACTTCGGGACATTTCATCTTCAACGGAGGCGTCACCGGAATCCCGTATGCGGACTTCCTGGCAGGCGACGTTTACGGCTGGTATGTCTACGAATCGGACGCGACCAGCGCGCACATGTGGCAATCGGCAGTCTTCGCCAGCGACGACTTCAAGGTTTCGAAGAACCTGACGTTGAATCTCGGCCTCCGATGGCAGATCCAGTCGGGTTGGGGAGTGAATGGCAACCTGTTCGGCAACTACGATCCGGTCCTGCCCAATCCGGCGAACGGCGGCGCTTACAAGGGCGGGATTCTCTTCGGCGGGCAGGGCGACACCCAGTCCGGCGGGTCGATTAGCAACCTCTCGACAATCCAGGCGGCGAACTACAAGGAATTCGCGCCCCGCGTCGGGCTGGCGTGGGCTCCTCGCGACAACTGGTCGATCCGCGCCAGCTACGGCATTTTCGATGCGCCACGCGATGCGGAGAATTACACCGACAACGCGCTCGGCCTGGGATTCAACCCTCACAACGTTGGCAATGGCGGGTACGTTAACGGGAGTTATGCGTTCAAGCTGGCCGTGGGACCGCCCCCGGGCACGGTCGTGTTTCCGACGGTCTCGACGCTATCGTCGACCATCGACAATTACAGCGGCGTAGCGTACTACCCGTGGCACATGCCGACCGACTACGTGCAAAATCTGCTAGTCAGCGTACAGCGCTCGCTCAAAGGCGATATGATGGCGGAGGCCAGCTACGTGTACACTCACGGCACGAACCTGAACTTCCAGACCGATATCAACCAGGCTCCCGTGGGTAAGTTAGGCTGCACGGGATATAATTGCGGCAACCCCAATCCGATATTCAATACGATCACCGCTCAGACCTACGACGGCTGGTCGAATTTCAACGCGCTGCAACTGCGGCTCCAGAAGAACGTCTCGCACAGCGTGAGCTTCCAGGTCAATTACATGTTCTCGAAGTCGCTCGACACCGGGACCGGGAACGGCCACGGATCGGGCGTCGACATCTACCAGAACGCCTACCTCCCGGCGTTGAATTACGGCCTCTCCAGCTTCAATTCGACGCATAGCCTGGCCGGTCAGATCATCTACGAAGTGCCTTTCGGCAAGGGGCGGCAGTTCGCTCTTCACGGACTCGCCGACCAAGTTGTGGGCGGCTGGCGGATTTCGAGCGTCTTCCAGTGGCGTTCGGGAACCCCCTTCACTCCGGTGATTCAGAATTCCATTGCCGCGGGCATCGATGGCGGGCTCTCTCCCAATCTGGGTCAGGGGAACATGTACCTCTATCCGGAACTGGTGGGCAACCCTACGGTATCGAATCCTTCGATCAGTCACTGGTTCAACCCCGCGGCCTTCGCCAACCCGGCTACGGGGACCTTCGGGAACCTGGGACGCAACACTCTGGTCGGCCCGGGCTTCTCCAACGTGGATATCAGTCTGGGGAAGAGCTTTGTTCTGCCCTGGGAGGGGATCCGGATCGATATCAGGGCCGACGCGTACAACGCGCTCAACCACGTCAACTTCGGCAACCCGGACGCCAACGTAGGCTACACCAGCAGCGGCGCTCTGGCCGATCCCACCGCGGGCACCATAACGGGCCCCGCGGGCGGCAACGCGAACCGGCGCATCATGCAATTAGGCGCTCGCATTACGTTCTGATCCGCGAGCGAAAGGGATGTGACGCCCCCGGGGCGCCTCAGGCTCTGTCCTGGGACGCCTCGCGGGGCCGCGTAGCGCCGAGGCTTGGAGGTGTGCAAGAGATGGGGGGACCGTTTCGCAGTTTGGCTCTCGCGTTGTTCGTAAGCGCGTTGGGAGCCAACGCTCAGTCCGCGGCCACGGCCGCCGCGGGAATTCGAGATCACCTTCAGAAGGCCGCCGCGTACCTCAAAGCGAACGATCCAAACTCTGCGGCCAAGGAATTTCAATCTGTCCTGGCTCTCGATCCGAGGAACTCGGAAGCAAACGCCAACTTGGGCGTGATTGTGTTCTTTCAGCGCGACTATAAGGAGGCCGCGCGATACCTGCGCACCGCCCTGGCCGCGGACGCGTCGCTGGCGAAGACGCAAGCTCTGCTCGGGATTTGCGAGCGCAGGTTGGGGCAGCCCTCGGCCGAGACGGATCTGGCGAAAGCATTTCCCAGGCTCAGAGAGCGAAAGCTCAAGGCCGAGGCCGGATTGGAACTGGCGAATCTTTACTACGAGCAAAGCAACCTGGACGAGGCGGCTGCGGTGATGCGCACCTTGGTGGCTCTCGATCCGGACAACGTCGAGATCCTCTACATGGCGCAGCGGGTGTATTCCGATCTGGCCGACGACACGCTGAACAAACTGGCTATCGTCGCCCCCGGTTCGGCCCGAATGCAGCAAGTGGTGGCCGAGCGCCTGATCAACCAGGCGAACCTGAAGGGTGCCATCGAACACTACAGGAAAGCGCTGGAGATCGATCCGCACCTGCCCGGCGTGCGCTCGGAACTGGCTGAGGCGATCCTGGCGACGGCGCCGGCCGACGCTCAGGCCGAGAGCGAAGCGGAAGAGGAACTCAAGGCGGCGGTCCAGTCCGAGGGCGCGAGCGCACGGACGGAATGCCTGTTTGGAAGGATCGCCTACCGGCGCGACGACCTGAATTCAGCGTTCGCCCACTACAGCCGCGCTCTGGAGATGGATCCGGGGAACACGGAGGCAGCGGTCGCACTTGGGGGGCTATTGGCCGGCAAGGAGAAGTACCAGGAAGCGGCGAAGCTCCTGCGCATGGCCGTCGAAGCCGACCCGCTCAACGACGAGGCCCACTACCGGCTGTCGAGGGTGTGCCGGAAGCTTCAGCTCAAGGAGGAATCGGAGAAGGAATACCGGTTGTCTCTGGAAATCAAGCAGGCGCGCGAGCGTATGGGTGAGCTCTACTGGCAGATGAACAGAAAGCCGCCGGGCGAGAAGGGTGAGAACGCCGATGTTAAACGTTAGCGCCTGCCGTCTCTTTTCGTGCTGGGCCATCCTGTTGCCCGGGGTGTTGTGGGTCACCGCGTGCGGAGGCGGTAGCTCCGCACCCACGCCTACGCCCACACCGACCCCGACGCCGACTTCCACGCCGACTCCAACTCCGACGCCAACGCCCACGCCCACCCCCACCCCCACCCCGACTCCTTCGCCGACCCCCACGAGCCAGCAGCCACCCGAGCCCACCGACATCACGCCGCTCAACGGGGAGACGTACTACATACTGAACCAGGCGAGCGGCCTTCAGGCTGACCTGGGGAGCGGCGCGCCGGTTGTGGACCAGCAGCGGAGTTTCACAAGTCTGAGCCAGCGCTGGGCCTTCACCCGGGTTTCGGCCGGGTTTTGGAGGGTCAGCAACATTCAGAACGGCGCTTGTCTCGATAGCGCGGCCTGCGCGCCGTCGAGCAGTTCGTGCAATGTGGCGGCGAATCCGTGCGCGGCGGTCGACACACAGCAATGGGGGCTAAGCGCGACGAACAACGGCTACTACACGATCTCCAACGAAAGCACCGGCCTTTCACTCGACCTGACGCAGGGCTCCACGACGGCGGACGTGGCCCTGGCCCAGACCGCGCTCGCGGGGAGCGCGACTCAGACTCAGCAGTGGCTGCTCCGTCCGGCCTTCTTGCGGGGTGTGGACAACGCGCTGCTCGAGAAACAGGAAGCGGCCAGGGCCCAGAGCGGCTTGACCTGGTGGAAGGATGCCGGCCAGGCGGCGGACGTGCTTCAGATCTTCAAGAATCACGGCGTCAACATGGTGCGGCTGCGGCCAAGTTCGGCACCGCCTTACCTCAATCCTTCCGCGCCCGGTTGTGTTGGCGACGCGTGCTACGCCGAGACGGACGTGCAGGATCTGGATCTGGCGAAGCGAGCAAAGAACCTGGGCCTCAGCATTGAACTGACGCTCCTGTTCGACGGCGCCTACTCCACGAGTGTCCCGCCGGCGTGGTCCGGTGACACCGGGCTCGCCCAGTTGCAAGCCGATCTCTACGCCTACGTGAAGAGCGAGATCCTGGCGTACCGCCGTGCGGGGGCGATGCCGGACGTGGTGGCGATCGGCAACGAGGTGGACACGGGTTTTCTCGGCCCCATCGGCAGCCCGACGGGAGCGAACTTCGGCGGTTTCGCGGCTCTGGAGACGCAAGGCATTCAGGCCGTCAAGGATGCGGCGGCGGACACTTCGCTGGGCCCGGCGATTCCGCCTCCCCTCACTTGCATCCACATTACACCTGCCTGGGACCTCACACAGTTCTTCACGCTGGCGGACCAGTTCGGCATTCCCTACGACGCGATCTGCCAGAGCTACTACCCTTTCTTTCATGGCCCGCTGACCGATGCGCAGGCAGCCGCTTCCAATCCCAATGGCAAACCGGTCGAGCAAGACGTGCTTAGGAACGCCGCGAATGACATTGGCAAGCCCATTCTGATTCTCGAAGCCGGGGAACACTACGAGAACGGCCTCCAGTCGAACGATCCTTGGTATGCTCCACCAAGCCCCGCGCTTCAGCGTCAGTTTCTGCTGGATCTGGAGGCCGTTCAAAGGGGCCTGCCGAACCAACTGGGTATGGGGATGGCCTACTGGGATCCCGCCGGCGTGAACATACCAAGAGCCGGGGGCGGCTTCCTCAACGGCGATAACCTCCCGGATGCGATCTACATCTGGAATGGCCTGACGCTGTTTGACAATGCGGACGCTTCCGGATCGACAAACGTTGCCGCTTCGAACTACTCCCTGCTTCTTCCGGGCATCGATGCGCTGGGGGGCAAACTCGATTCCACTCTGAGCTATAAGTTCGTCAATGGCAGCAGCGGGCAGATTCTGTCGGTTTTTCAGGCCTCCAGTGCCGCGGGCGCGCAGCTCGACGCGGAGGCGGATGGCGGGAATCCAACTTCTAGCCAGCAATGGCGCATCGTCAGCGACAATGACGGCTACTTCCAGATCGCAAGTCGCAACCCTGGAGCGGGCGGCACTACGAATGTGCTGGATGACTCCGGGGGATCGATGTCGAGCGGAAGCGTCATCGTTCAATCTCCATCCGGCAGCGGCCCGGAACTGGAGTGGAACATCGTTTCGGCCGGCAGCGGTTATTTCGTTCTTGTCAACCGAACGAGCGGACTGGTGTTGGACATGGACGGCGGGGCCGGGGCGCAAGCCGGGTTCGCCGTACAAGAGCCGCAGAGCGGCAACAAGGCTACGCAACAATGGCAGATCGTTCCCGTCTACTAACACACCGTATGAGGAGGCGGTGAAACGGACATGAGAGAAGTCGTGCTCCTTACGGCTGGCCTGAGCCTGGTCCTGAGCCTCGCGAGCGCCGAGGTTACCGTCGATGCCAGCAAGCCTGCCGCCCCTCAGCAGCCGCTGCCTTTCGCCGCCGGCGGGCGCTCTCCGGATGGCCATGTGCTGGCGATAAACAGCCGCTATTTGCTGCTGGATGGCAAGCCCTGGTTCCCGGTGATGGGTGAATTTCATTACTCGCGCTACCCCGCCTCCGATTGGGAGCGGGAGATCCTCAAGATGAAGGCAGGCGGAATCCGGATCGTTTCGACCTACGTCTTCTGGATCCATCACGAAGAGGTGGAGGGGCAGTTCGACTGGTCGGGTCAGCGTGACTTGCGTCGCTTTGTGGACTTGGCCGGCAGGCACGGCATGCTCGTTTGGGTGCGAGTTGGGCCCTGGGATCACGGCGAGGTGCGCAACGGGGGATTGCCCGATTGGCTGCTTCACAAGTCCGCCACGCGCCAGAACGACCCGGTCTATCTGAGGTACGTGGCGCGCTTCTACGCTGAGATCGGCCGGCAGTTGCAGGGGCTTTTCTGGAAGGATGGCGGCCCGATTGTCGGCGTGCAGATCGAAAACGAGTACCATTTGCGCGGGCCGGGAAAGGGCGAGGAGCACATTCTCACCCTGAAGCGCCTGGCCCGGGAAGCGGGTCTTGACGCGCCATTCTACTCCATCACGGGTTGGGACGATGCCGCGGTGCCCAGTCGCGAAGTCATTCCGGTGTTCGGCGGGTATCCGGACGGTTTCTGGTATCGCTCGCTGACCGCGCTATCCCCCAGTCCGAACTACTTCTTCACGCCGGTGCGCTGCGAAGAAAATGTGGGCGCCGACCTCTCTCCGGCGCGGCCCGACATGGATGCCCGGTATGCTTCCTATCCGTTCCTCACGACCGAAATGGCCGGCGGCATGGAGCTCTCCTATCACCGCCGGCCGCTGATGACCGCCGACGACATTGCCGCGCTGGACGTGGTGAAGCTTGGTTCGGGCGTCGTGCTTTATGGCTACTACATGTTCCACGGGGGGACCAATCCGGACGGAAAGGAAACCACCCTGGAGGAATCGCAGATCACCGGATACCCCAACGACCTGCCGTTGAAGACGTATGACTTCCAGGCGCCTCTCGGCGAGTTCGGACAGATGCATGCGTCCTTCCGCGATCTAAAGACGTTCCACCTGTTTCTGGAGGACTTCGGGTCGGCTCTCGCGCCCATGACGGCCTATTTCCCGGAAAAGACGCCGACGGGGACGCTGGATCGCGAAACCCCTCGCGTCGCTGTGCGCGCCGAATCCCGCCGCGCCTTCATCTTCCTCAACAACTATCAGAAAGACCATCCGCTTCCGGAGCGGAAGCAATTTCGCGTGCAACTTAAGCTCGCCACGGGTGCGCTGACGGTACCTCGGCAGCCGGTGGACATCCCGAGCGGCGCCTACACATTCTGGCCCGTGAACCTGCCGCTCGGCGGGGCGACTCTCGAGTACGCCACCGCGCAGCCGCTCTGCAAGCTCGAGGATCCCGATACGGTGGTGTTCTTCGCCTGGCCGGGGATTGCGCCCGAGTTCGCGTTCGCGGAAGCGGAGGGTATGTCGATCGAGGCTCCCGCCGCTACGGTTCGACGCGAGAACGGCCGGGTGTACATCGACGGGTTGGCCCCGGGTCCGGGAGCCGCCATCTGGATCCGAAACACGGATGGCCACCGCACGCAGATCGTGCTGCTCTCGCGCGATGAGGCGCGCAACCTCTGGAAGGCGCCCCTGGCGGGTCGCGAGCGTCTCATCCTTTCCCCCGCGGACGTGTATTTCGAAGCGGACCGCATCCACCTGGGCACCTCCGATCCTGCCTCGCTGACCTTTTCCGTGTTTCCCAAGCTGGATCGAGAAGTACCAGGCTTCCACCGCGCGGGTGAGGACGGAATCTTTGAGCGCTACGCCACCCACGTGGAGCCGGTTCGAGCGGAGCCAATCGTCCGCCAGTTAGCCGAAGCGGGGCAGGCATCCCCGGTCAGGATGGGAAAGGAAGTTGCCATGGCCCCCGCGGAGGCCGACTTCAAGGCGGCCGCGCGCTGGTCGATCGGCGTTCCGGATATCGGCTCAGACGCAGTGGGCGAGGTATTCCTCCGCATCACTTACCAGGGCGACGTGGCCAGGCTCTATGCGGGGAAGCGCCTGATCACCGATGACTTCTACCGCGGAAGTCCCTGGGAGATCGGCCTCCGGAACATTCCTCTCGCCGAGCGGGAACAGGGGCTGGAACTGCAAATCCTGCCATTGCGCCAGGACGCACCGATCTACCTGGCGGCCGGGGTCCGGTCCGCTGCCGCCAGGGAGAGACAGGCCGCCAGGCTGGTTGAGATCAAAGTGATTCCGGAATACCGGGCGTTGGCCGATCTGCGTCCGTGACTCCGGCTTTAGTCCAACCCTCGGCATGGAGTCGTTAGCCGGTGACGAGCTTCCTAATTCCGGTTTCCCGCCGTTCTCCAACGGCCGGGTGGTGGTGCGCGACAGTCAGGGCAAGACCGTAGAGAACCTCACGAAGGCGGACCGGCAACTGACGGCTTTCTCCTCCAACGTGAGAATCCCGCCTGGAAGGTGAGGTGGATACCAGCGCCCCCGATCCCGATCCTACTTTAGACGGATTTCCTTCCGTTCGTCTGGCGATAGGATCTTCTCGTCCATTCCAAGATCGAAGCCCTCAAAGCGTCGCGTTCGGAGCCCACCTTGACCAGGACACGCCAGTCTCTTGCCTTCTTCTTTCTGGTTTTCTCCACGGTGCGGGCGCAGTGGAACGATACCCTGCTCAGACCCTTTGTGATGGACCACCGCGCGGGCGGTTCTTCGCCGGCCGACGTATCGTTCCTGCTCGACGGACCCGCCGGCAAGGACGGCATCATCCGCATCCAGAACGGCCACCTCGCGAAGGCAAACGGCCAGCGAATCCGTTTCTGGGGCGTCCACTTCACCGATTGGAGCCGTGGCTCGGTGGAAATACCGCCAAAAGACGACGCGCCCATGTGGGCCGCCACGCTGGCCCGCTTCGGCGTCAACCTCGTCCGTCTGCATTTCCTCGATCTTGATTCTCCGCGCGGCATTGTCGACGCTACGGTCCGCGACAGCCTTTCTTTCGATCCGCAGCAACTCGATCGGCTGGATTTCGAAGTCGCGGAATTCAAGAAACGCGGAATCTACGTCGATCTCAACCTGAACGTAGGCCGTTCCTACAAAGCCGGGGAGGGAGTGCAGGACTTCTCCAGGATTCGGTGGGCCAAAGGGCTCACGCTTTACGACCCGCGCCTCATCGAGTTGGAAAAGGAATACGCGCGGCGCCTGCTGACGCACGTGAATGCTTATACCGGGACCGCGTATCGGGACGAACCGGCCGTTGCGATTGTGGAAATGCTGAATGAGAACGGCCTGTATGTGGGCTTTCACGCGCCCACGCCCTACTACGACGAGGAACTGACCGCGCTCTATAACGCCTGGCTGAAAAAAAAGTGTACTCGCGATCAACTAACTAAGCTGTACGTTCTCGCGTCCGTTCCGGAGGGCGCTCCCGTGCCGCGATTGAAGTCTCAGGAGGCGGCCGTCGCCCCCAAAGAGCGCTATGAGATCGAGACCGCCTTCTACATGGAGATGGAGAGCAGGTTCTACGAGGACATGAGCGAGTATCTGAAGGGCAAGCTGGGCGTAAAATGCCCCATCATTGGCACCGCCGACCATAGCCACACCAGCAGCCCGTATCCCATGCTGGCTTCTCTTTCCAAGCTCGACGTCGTGGATGGGCACGTCTATTGGGAGCACCCCGAAGATCCTCCGCCCGCGAACACTCCCATGGTCGACGATCCGCTCCATTCCACCGTGGTGCAGCTTTCGCGAACGGCCTTCGCGGGCAAACCCTACACCGTCACCGAAACCAACCACCCGTTTCCCAACGACTGGGCCAGCGAGGGCATTCCGATCATCGCCGCATACGGAGCCTTTCAGGACTGGGACGCCATCGTCACCTACACCTTTGAGCCCAAGCGGGCGCCGGACTGGAAGCCGTATGTCGGCGACCCGTTCGACATCTCGCTCGATCCCGTCCGCATGACCGAGATGGCCGCGGGAGCTCTGTTGTTCCTTCGCGGCGACGTGCGGCCCGCGCGGCAAACCGTGAACCGGACTTACTCCCGGGAAGAGGTGCTCGAAAGCCGCCTGCTGCCGCACTCCGAGCAGCCCTACTTCACACCCGGCTTTCCGCTGGCCCTGCCCCTGGAGCATGCGGTTCGCATCCAGTCGCTGGAAGGCCCGCCGACGGAAACGCTCACCGCAACCGAGGCAAATCCGATCGTCTCCGACACTGGAGAGCTGGCCTGGTACACGTCCCCGGAGAAGGCGGGCCTGGTCACGGTAGATACCGGCCGCACGCAGGCGCTTGTCGGCTTCCTGAAGGCGAACCATAAGGTGACGACGAACCTCTGCGCCGACGTCACGAATAACTTCGCCACCATCGTACTTACTTCGCTGGATGGGCAGCCGCTGGTGCGATCGGACAAGATGCTCCTCACCGCCGGCTCGCGCGTGGCCAACACCGGCATGAAGTTCAACGATGCGCACACCAGGCTATACGACCAGGGCGGTTCGCCTTCGCTCATCGAACCAGTCGCCGGCACGGTGACGCTGCGCAATCTCGAGCAGGCCACGGGCGTGGACGTAGCCCCTCTCGACGGCTCCGGGAAACCCATCGGTGAGACCATACAGGCGAAGAACACAGCCGAGGGATGGGTGTTTCCGATCGGAGTCCCGGTTACCACCTGGTATGTGATTTCCGTCCGCCGTCACTGAGGAGGCTAAACCGTGACCGATAGCGACGATTCGATGACCCGCCGCGGCCTGCTCGGGCGGGCGCTGGGAGCCGCGGTCTTGGTGAGCCGGCTGGATGGTCAGACTGCGCAAGCGCCTCCACGGATTCGGGAATCCTTCGACTTCGGCTGGAGGTTCTTGCGAGGCGATGCGCCCGGCGCGCCGGAGCCGGCGTTTTCGGATGCCTCCTGGCGCAGTCTCGACTTGCCGCACGACTGGAGCATTGAAGGGCCCTTCTCACCGAACGAGTCCAGCGGGGGCGCCGGGGGACATGCCCCAACCGGCATCGGTTGGTACCGCAAGCGGTTCCGGCTGCCGGCGTCGCACAAGGACCGCAGGATCTCCATCGAGTTCGACGGCGTCTACCAGAACAGCGAAGTGTGGATGAACGGGCAATACCTGGGCCAGCGCCCATACGGGTACATAAGCTTCGCCTATGACCTAACCTCGCATCTGAACGCCGGGGGCGATAACGTGATCGCCGTGAAAGTGGATAACTCCCGCCAGCCGAACTCGCGCTGGTATTCCGGCTCGGGCATCTACAGGCACACGTGGTTGACGGTTGTGAATCCGGTCCATATAGCCCATTGGGGAACGTTTGTGACTACGCCGCGGGTTGCACGGGAAGCGGCGACCGTCCATGTCAAGACGCAGGTGCTCAACGGGAGCGCGGCGGTGGCGGCGTGTACGCTGGTCACTTCGGTCGTCGATCGCGAAGGCAACCCGATCGGGACCGCGGCACTATCGCAGGAGATCGGCCCCAACGCCCGGTACGAGTTCGTGCAGCAGATGGCTGTCGACAAACCCCGCCTCTGGAGCGTGTCCGCACCCTGGCTCTACCAAGTCCGCAGCACGGTCCGGGTTGGCGAACAGGTGCTCGACGAATACGAGACGCCTTTCGGTATTCGCGAAGCATTGTTCGACGCCGACCGCGGCTTTCTGCTCAACGGCGAGCACGTCAAGCTGAACGGGGTGTGCCTGCACCACGATGGAGGGTCCGTGGGCGCCGCAGTGCCGGAGCGGGTTTGGGCCCGGCGTCTCGAAATCCTGCGTGAGATGGGCTGTAACGCGATCCGCACGAGCCACAATCCGCCCGCGCCCGAGTTCCTGGACCTCTGCGACCTCATGGGCTTCCTGGTCCTGAACGAGGCGTTCGACGAGTGGAAGGCTGGGAAGGGACAACTGCGCGGCAACGGCTATTCCAGGATTTACGACGAGTGGCACGAGCGCGACGTGACCGATTTCATTCAGCGGGACCGCAACCATCCTTCCGTCGTCCTGTGGAGCTGTGGCAACGAAATCCCCGATCAGATCGGCGAACACGGAGTGGAGATTCTGCGGGAACTGATGGCCATCTTTCACCGGGAAGACCCCACCCGTCCTGTCACGGCCGGCTGCGACCAGATAGCGGCCGAACCCAGGGCGGCGCCCGCGGAGTTTCTCGATCTGCTGGACGTAGTGGGCTACAACTATGCGGACCGTTGGCGGGAACGGCGCGAGCTGTACTACGGCATCGACAAGGCGGCGCATCCAAACTGGCGCATGATCGGCACGGAGAGCACGGGCCTGGGAGGGCCGCGGGGCGAGTATCGCGAACGGTTGCCGTCGGGAGAGCCCGCGGCTGCGGGCCCCCTGGGTGGATGGGGATTGGGCCGCGGCCTCGACACCGAGGAACTGTGGCGATTCGTCCGCACGCACGACTACGTGGCGGGCGATTTCATATGGACCGGCATCGATTACCTCGGCGAAGCGTTCGGGAGGGCGTCCCGGGGAGCCAACGCCGGCGTCATCGATAGTTGCGGTTTCCCTAAGGACGGCTACTACTTCTACCAGAGCCAATGGACCGAGAAGCCGGTGCTGCACCTGTTTCCACACTGGAACTGGAAGGGACGGGAGGGCCAGTTCCTGACGGTGGTCTGCTACACCAATTGCGACAGCGTGGAGCTATTCCTGAACGGGAAATCGATCGGCGTCAAAGGCTACGTCTTCCCGCGATACGGCATGCAGGGACGCTATGGGCAATACGCGCCAGGAGTGTCCGGCGCGGCCCGAACCACTTCGGACCTGCATCTGGCCTGGGATGTGCCCTACGAGCCCGGCACTCTCAGGGCGGTCGGAATGAGGGGCGGAAAGGTGGCCGCGGAAACGGAGATTTCGACGACGAGCGATCCTGCCGCCATCGGCCTTTCCGTGGACCGGGACACCATGCGCGCCGACCGGCGCGACGTCGTCCACGTCACCGCGAAGGTGCTCGACGCCCGAGGGCGCTTGCATCCGGATGCGGACAATGAGATAACGTTCGAGATCCAAGGCGAAGGGAAACTGATCGGGGTTGACAACGGCAATATGGAGGACATGGCTGCCGATTTCAAAGGCAGGATCAGGAAGGCTTTCCACGGGATGTGCCTGGCGATCGTGCAATCCACGGCAACCGCCGGGCAGATTCGCGTGACTGCCACCTCGCCGGAGCTGAAGCCGGCCAGCGCGACGGTCGCGACCAGAGCCTGACCGGCGAGTTTGGGGGTTTGCCGATGCGGGTGGGATTGGCGAAGACGGGAGCGGGTCGCATTCGGACGGGTGACGCTTACTCCGCGGAAGGCGCAACTGCGAGAGTTGGGCTAGAATACGATCAGCAACGCACCGCTATGCGAGGTGTGCCTCGTCTGCCGATATTCGCGTTGGTCCTGGCGAGTGTCCTCGCATTCGCTTGCCAGCTTCGTGGCGCCCCGGCCGGCTACGCCAGGCGCGTCTGGCATGCCGAAGATGGACTGCCTGAAGAGACGGTTCAGGCGTTTGCCCAAACATCCGATCATTTCCTATGGATCGGTACGACCGGCGGACTCGTTCGTTTCGACGGCGCTCAGTTCGTAGTGTTCGACCGGGACAACACGCCCGCGCTCCATGAGAACAGCGTCTTTTGCCTTCTCGCCGCCGCCGACGGCACATTGTGGATCGGAACGGAAGGCGGGGGCGTGGTCAGCTACCGGAACCGCTCGTTCCGCTTGTGGTCGAGAGTGAATGGCCTCACCAACGGCTATATCCGGGCCCTCCGCGAGGATCGTAAAGGCCGAATCTGGATGGGAACGGACGACGGACTGTTTCGCTGGCAGGCCGGCAAGATCGAGCGCGTCGATGGCCGCGACGGCGTGCCGCCGATTGCGGTCCACTCGATCTACCGGGATCGCCAGCAGCGCCTGTGGGTCGGCGGCTATCATTTCTTTTGCATCGACGACGATCGTACGGCTGAGTTCCACTTGCCCGGTGGTCTGACCGACAACGTAAAGTCCATCCTGCAAACGCGCGATGGAACGATTTGGGTGGGCACCGTCACAGGCTTGCAGCGAAGCAACCCGGCGCCGGGGCCGTCCCCTCCCGTTTTTTCGCGCGTCAAAGACATTCACAGCACCGTCAGAACGCTGCTCGAAGACGACGATGGCACACTCTGGATCGGCACCATCGGCGACGGCCTGATCCGCTACTGGGATGGGCATTTCTCCACGCTGTCGGCGGGCACGACACTGCCCAGCAACGCCATTCTGAGTAGCTTCTCGGGATCGGAGCACAACATCTGGATCGGCACCCAGGCCGGGCTGGTTCGGCTCAACAAGACCGCCGCTAGCACCTTCGTCCTTCCCGACTTCGCCGATGCCGACTTTGGAACCATCTTTTCCGATCGCGATGGGACGCTGTGGGTATCCAGCACTCACTTGTTCCACCTCACCGGACGCCACGCCAGGATGCTACACCTTCCCGGTCCTCTTTCGAACGTCCGGATTCGCAATGTGTTCCGCGACAGTTCGGGCACGCTGTGGTTCGGAACCGAAGGTAAAGGCGCATTCCGCTGGGTCCACGGAGCGCCCCGCCCGGTCCCGCTGATTCAGCCCTATGTGCGGGCCTTCGCAGAAGACCACGAAGGAGGCGTTTGGATCGGCACCGATGGCGGCTATTGCCGCTGGCGGCCCGATGGCACACGCTGCTTCGAAGAGCACCAGAGCGTGCGTGCCATCTATACCGACCGGCAGGGCGACGTTTGGGTAGGCAAGGACCGCGGTTTGACCCGGTTGCGCAACGGCGGTGAGGTCTCGGACTCGCCCATCCCGCGCCTGCGCGAAGAGAAAGTGTGGGCGATTCACGAGGACCCCGAGGGAGCATTGTGGTTCGGCACGCGCACCGGCGGCCTGTTCCGCTGGAAGTCAGGCCGACTGACGGTCTACACAACTGCCCAGGGTCTCGCCAATAACAGCATCTACCAGATCCTGGAAGACCGCCATGGCACTTTCTGGCTGAGCGGGCCGAATGGCATTTCGTCGATCGCCCGCCACGATCTCGAACTCACTGCGGCCGATCCCTCCCACCGGCCCGCCGTGAGACTTTACGGCACTTCCGAAGGACTGGAGACCACGCAGATGTATGGTGGCGTCCAGCCGGCGGGCTGTACTACTTCCAGCGGCGAGGTCTGGTTTCCCAGCACCGCCGGTGCGGTCCGGATTGGCGCGGATCCCGAGGACCCCGTATCCGCTCCGCCCGCGGTCCTTTACCGCGTGGAGGCGGATGGCCACGAGGTTGGCGCCGACGGCGATGTCGAATTGCCTCCCGGACAAGGCAAGCTCGAGATCCAATACGGCGCGATCCAGTTCCGGTCGCAGGACCGAGTGCGCTTCCTGTATCAACTGGAAGGATTCGACAGCGGCTGGACCGAAACGCGGGCCCGCCGGGCTGGTTATACCAACATTCCGGCTGGCCGCTACCGCTTTCACCTGCTGGCATTCGATATCGCTCAACCCGGCGCCACTTCCCAGGCTTCGGTTTCCTTTGACTGGCGTCCGCACTTCTACCATGCCTGGTGGTTCTATCTTTTGTGCGTGGCGTGTCTGGCCGGCGCGGCGTGGTCCATGTACCAGGCGCGTATGCGTCAGGCTCAAGCCCGGTTTGAGGCCGTGCTTGGAGAGCGCAACCGTCTGGCCCGCGAGATGCATGACACGCTGATCCAAGGGTGCACCGGCGTTTCGGCGTTGCTCGAGGCGGTCGCCTCGATGTCCCGGGAAGATGCGCCCTCCGCCGGAAATCTGCTCGATTGCGCCCGCGCCCAGATCCGCGCCGTTACGGACGAGGCCCGCGAAGCCGTTTGGAATTTGCATCAAGGCGGCCGTTCCGAAATCAGCCGCCTGGTGGATCAGATGGCGCAGCAGGCTTGTGCCGCTTCGCAAGTGCCCTTGCGGTTCGAGACGTCCGGCAAGCCCGTCGTGCTCGATCCGTTGATCGAGCACGACATCATGATGGTGGCCCGCGAGGCGGTCTGCAATGCCATCCGCCATGCGCATCCCAGCGAGGTCCGGCTCAGAATTGACTTCCACGGCGGCCGAATCAGGATGAGCGTGCTGGACGATGGCTGCGGTTTCGAGCCGGGCGAGGTGGTTCCGCAAACGGGAGGCCATTTTGGGCTCATCGGAATGCGCGAGCGTACCGAACGGCTCGGCGGGCGTTTCGCGGTTCGTAGCGCCCCCGGCAAGGGCACCGAACTGTGCGTGGATGTTCCCGTGTGCTCGCCGACGCACGAGAGGCAGGGAGCACTGGACGGATGAGCGCGGCGCGCAAATTCAGCGTCCTGGTGGTGGAAGATCATCCCATCATGCGGCTGGGAATCGCGTCCATCATTGCGGCGCAGCCCGACATGACCGTTTGCTTCCAGGCGGAGTCCGGAGAAGAGGCCGTGCGGGCGTTTCGCCAGTATCATCCCGATATCACTCTGATGGATCTGCGGCTGCCGGGGATCAGCGGAGTGGAGGCGCTCCGTATTATGCGCCGCGAAGACCCTCATGCTCGTTGCGTCGTCCTAACCACGTACGAGGGCGACGAGGACATTCATCAGGCGCTCGCCGCCGGCGCGGCGGCCTACGTCATCAAGGCCATGTCCTACGAAACCCTGGTGGACGCCCTACGCCGCGTTTACGCGGGAAGCCGTTATCTCCCCCCTCCCGTCGCGCGACGCTTGGCCAATCGTACGCCCAACTCCGATCTGAGCCCACGCGAACGTGAGGTTCTCGCTTTCATGGTTTGCGGAAAGACAAACAAAGGGATCGCCGACGCGCTCGGAATTACAGAGGCGACCGTGAAATGCCACGTCAGCGTGATTTTGCAGCGCTTGAACGTGGCTGATCGGACTCAGGCTGTCGTTGCCGCGCTCCAGCGAGGGCTCGCCCACCTTTGAACCGGCCCGGTTTTGCGCAAACAGTAAGCGCAACGCACCGACCTGACCACCGAACCCGCATTCTTCCGGCGCCCTTCGAGGGCACGCCACCATCGCGCGGTCACTGTGCCAGACCAGGGCGGGCCTGGGTTCAAGGGCACCAAGACCGACGAGCCCCGGGTTCTCAAGCTCGAAGAACGCCGCAAGAAGCAGGACGCCTTCCGCGCCCAGTTCGGCCCGGACTACCAGGCGGACCTGGATCTGGTCTTCGCCAACCCGGACGGCTCGCCCCTGAAGCCGAACTCGATTTCGGCCACGGTCAGCTTGCTGTTCAAGCGCTTCGGAATCCCCAAGCCCAAGGGCGAGTCGCTGCGCCTGCTGCGGCACACCATGGCGAGCCAAATGCTCGCGGGCTCATAGCGACCCGGCAGGGGATCGGCCTCGACTACGCGCGGAAGCGACATGCCCATGAGCCGGTCGGGGAGATCCGGCATCCGTGGGACCTCACAGCACGGCCCCGGCCCGATTTCATGAGGCTGTCGTGGTACGGATTCATCCTGTCCGTAACGGTCTTCGGAGCCTTCCTATCGGTCTGGGTCATCCACTATATGGAGTTCCCGATCCCGACTGGACTACCGGTTCGTCTCCTTCGACCGGGCGTGCAAGGAGTGCCAGTCCCCGACTTGGAGCCGCTCGTCGTGAGGGTTGAAAGGGTGGGCGGCACAGTGTGGCCTCCACCAGACTGGCGGTCCATGTCCCGTGAGCAACTTCGCGCATACCAAGCCAGAAGCCCCGAGCACGTCCTCTATTTCAACTCACGGCGGATTTCGTGGGATCAACGATCCGCCGTCCGCCAGACTGGCCCGTCTACGTTCGGGGCGACGGCGACCTGGAATGGGGACAGGTGCTCCGGGCGATTGACATCATTCGCGGGAAGCGGGCGCGGGTGGTTTTGCTTACCGACTGAGGAAAGTCGGAGTGATCTCGGATTGGAGGCCGCGTTGAGGGACGAGACAGCGCACCCCATCCGCTGCCTTCCAGCGCGTGGTCTCCCGTGGTCTCCAAACGCCCGTAAGTTGTTGAGGAATTGGTAGCGCTAACGGGAATCGAACCCGCTCGCCGCCAGTATAGTACGGTTCAGTTGAGTGCGAGTGGTTGCGTTTCGGTCCAGTCGCGCACTTTGGTAGTGGGGTCATAGGACCCCACTACCCGCACTTTGCATCGACGCTGTCTTTTCTCTAATATCGGAAGCGTGAGTGGCTCGACCATCGTCGTGGCGGGAGCTACCGGAAGTCTCGGCGGACGCATCGTGAAAGCTCTGGTCGAACGGGGTGCCAGCGTAAAAGCGCTTGTTCGCCACGGCACCGCGCGGCACAAGCTTGCGCGACTGCACGAGCTCGGCGTAACGATTGCCAGTGTCGACTTGGGCAGCGCTTCCGAAGTGACACTGGCATGCTCGGGTGGGTCCTGCGTGGTGTCCGCGCTGCAGGGATTGCGGGACGTGATCGTAGAGGCACAAACGGTTCTGCTCGACGCTGCGATCAAGGCCGACGTGCCACGTTTCATTCCGTCCGACTACTCGATCGATTTCACCAAGTTCCCACTCGGAGAGAATCGCAATCTCGATCTGCGCCGAGACTTCCACCAGCGCCTCGATGAGACTTCGATTTCATCGACCACGATTTTCAACGGTGCGTTTGCAGATATGCTCACCGGTCAGATGCCGCTCATTCTCTTCAAACTGAAGCGAGTCCTCTATTGGGGCGACGCGGACCAGCGCATGGACTTCACGACAATGGACGACACGGCCGCATTCACGGCGAGCGCGGCTCTTGATCCGTCCACCCCTCGCTTCCTGCGAATTGCCGGCGATCAACTCAGCGCCCGGGAACTGACGGCGGTCGTAAGCGAGGTGACCGGAAAGGAGTTTCGCCTGTTCCGCGCGGGAGGTCTGGGAATGCTCGGCACGCTTATCAAGGTCGCGCGCACGGTCGCTCCCGGAGAGAAGGAACTTTACCCGGCATGGCAGGGCATGCAATACATGCGTAACATGTTCGACGGCCGGGCAAAGCTGGAGCCGCTCGACAACGATCGCTATCCCGGTATTCGTTGGACGACTGCGCGGGATGTGCTCTCAGCGCGTCAAGGCGGCTAGCAGGGAGGAGAAGAATGATGAGGAAAAGCGCAACCACATTCGCGATCTTCGCGTCCCTGATTTCCGTTCCCGTGGTGCTGGCCCAAGACCAAGCACAACCTCAGAAGGCGCCGGGACAGTTCTCCCCCCGTCAGCCCCGGGGCATTTACGCCGTTGTCCTGGCCTTCGACCATCGTCCCTACACCGCCACCATTGGTAATCCCGCGATCTCGGGACTGTTTCTGTACTTCGACTGGGCCACCTTGGAGCCCACGAAAGGCCAATTCGATTTCAGTTTACTGGAAGAGGCCTTTCAGATCGCAGACGCGAAGCACAAGACCATTCAACTCGCTCTGCTTCCCGGTTTCTCCACGCCGCGTTGGCTGCTGGATGAACTCCCCTCCTGCGATGACTGGTTGGCTTCAGGCGGGAGCACAGGCTCTGCACCACCTCACTGCGGAAAGGCCACGTTCGGGCTTCCCGAAGGCGAGGCCCGTAAGGGCGAGATGCATGAGCTGCCGTTGCCATGGAACCCCGTGTACAAGAGGCACTGGCACGCGTTTCTACTCGAGTTTGCGAGGAGGTTCGGCCAACGCGAGGCCTTTGTGTCCATCGCCGTCGCGGGTCCCACGTCGCAGTCCGAAGAGATCATTATGCCTCACAACGGACCTGGCGAGACGGAGAAGTGGGCGCGACTCTTGGAAGCGTTCTTCGGCGACCCGTTGTACCATCGGTCGAACAAGGCGTTTGTCGAGGAGTGGAAGGCGGCGATCGACGATTACGGACGAATCTTCAGCGATGTCACTCTCGCGCTGACGCGCGCGGCGGGTCTTCCCTTCAATCCGACTGGGCGTGGGGAGCACGAGGCTTCCACCTTGGAGATCGCGGCCTATTTTGCGAGCAGGCCGCTGGGCCCAAACGCAAAGGCGACGCAGAACAACGGGATAACGGCGGCTCACCCACTGACTATGAGGCCGGTTAAAGAGATGTCGGCGGACACGATGCGCAATCCACGAGTCCTCGCGGGAGGAGAGTTCGCCACCGGGTTTGCGCGAGACCCGGCGCGGGAAGGATGCCTGACCGACGACAAGTCTTCGGCCGCCTGCCAGAGCGTCAGTCCCGAGCAGGCGCTCGCCAACGTGCTGGCAGTCTTCTTCGCCGGCACGCCCTACGGACATTTCTATGGCTCGCGGGACGGCACGGCTCCCGTCCACTACCTGCAAATCTATCAGGGAGACATTCTGTACGCCAACGGACACCCTGCGGTTCAGGCTATGCTCCTTGAGGCCAGCAAGCGGCTCCTGTCTGCGCACTGAGGCTGGGTTGGATCGGGGCTTGGCGCGCCGCGGAGGGGGCGCCGCATTCGATTTGCGATCCGAACAACCCAGATTAACCGCCCCTGCAAACTGATCTGGTTAGGCGTGCGGCAGACGACCACCGAGAACGCTACGGTCGTGAACGAGCAGCGCGCCCACGGGTTGACGTGCGATCGTGCCTGCCTCAGCCTTTGTCGGTGGAACTGACCACATGGCGCAGTACGCCGCGCCGCCGGTGCGACGCGGGCCGAGCAGGATTCAGTGTGGGACGCGAGATTCTTGGGCGGCTAGACGCGAGCTTTGCGCAGCCGGGCCGCGCACATCGCACACAAGGTCAAGATGACGGTGATCAAGAGGCACCATAGTGTTGGGCCGGCGGTGCGCAGCAGGTGAAGACCGAACCCAATACGATACTCCGACCAAAAGTGCGCGTCGTCGCGCAGCATCACCACGGTGACGAAGTTGAGGCCCAGCGCCTGCAGGGCGAATCCGACGCTCGCCCACCAGCGGTGCCGGAAGGGTCGCGAAGGCAGCAAGCCAAGGTCGATTCGACGGCCGAGCCACCACCACCAGAAAACAGCCACCGGGAGGAGCAGCGGACATCTGGCGGGAGCAGCTTGAAGATCGAACTGAGAGAACACGGGGAGGCAAAGAATGTAGGCTGGCGTGTTCATGGCCACGAATGCTATCCAAGAGGCTTCGTACACGGCCAGACTGGTGGGCCGATGTCCGACGCCGTCATACCCATCGCTGCGATCACGTGATCGTTATACAAGTCCCCGATCATCAGCAGGCCGCTGACGCATCCGAAAACCAATGGCAGGGCCACGCGATAGCGCCAGCGATGCATGCCTGTATAGACACCAATAGCCATCTGACGGTTCCTTCGGGTATCTGAAAACGGAAGGGTGGCCGCCCTCGCCGGCTTAGGCGAAAGCGGCGGCCCGCAATGCCTGAGGTGCCGCCAGAGTTATTTATTCTAAATGGCGGAGAGAGAGGGATTCGCTAGCTCGTACTTGTTGAAGATACGTGTTTTCAATATTATACAACTTGCTCAACTGTAGGCGATTTGCTCATTTTGCACATTTCGCCACCACAGCGCCTACAGGAAAACCCCACGGAGACCGACCCCGCCACGCTCTTCCAGGCGATCTGCTTCCGGCGCTGGCGAGGACCGAGGCGGATCTTGCCAGCATGAGCCAAAATGCCCCGCCGCACAGGATCGCTCACAATCGCTCCGCACCCGCCTGTTGGACCCACGGCATCCCCTGAAACCCGGAAGCGCAAACTCGGCCAGGAGTCCCATCAGAATCTTGCCTGGGAGTCACACTGCAAGTTCTCCCCCGCCCGAAGTGAACCCCCGCCCGGTTTATAAACCCAAATCGGGGGAGTCCTCATTTGAGATTTTACTGTGCCCACTTCTCCAAGCAACTCGATCCACGACTCCCCGAATCTCGCACCACAATCCCCCAGGAGCCTCACAGCGACCTCCCAGATCGCACCGTGCCATCCGAGCGGGACCTGGGCATCCCCAACTGCCTCGCCCCTCCTACAGCGCTCCTACTCGGCTTTTTCGCTGGCCTTGAGCTTCGCCGCCGCCACGTCCTCGTCCATTTTCTGAAGTCGATCTTGGCACTCGGGGCAGATCAACAGATGCTCTTCGAGGGTGGTTGCACTGGCCGACTCCGAAAACGTCTGCGTGGCGTACTGTTCGAGATCGTCGTCGCTAATGTGGTCCACGGGAAACCAGGGTAGCCCATTTCTCGGGTCTCGGCAGATGACGGCATCTCCGTCCCTGGATAATGGCTGTATGGCGATTGCCAGTCCAACCCGGCACGATTTTGTTCGCCGGGGCCAACGACTCGAACACTTCACCATCGCCTACAACAGCGCCGAAGGTCTGGTGTCCATTGTCGCTGGAATCCTTGCCGGGTCGGTTTCGCTCGTCGGTTTTGGACTGGACAGCGCCATCGAAGTTGCTTCCGGTACTGCGTTGCTCTGGCGGCTCCATCACGATCTTGACCATTCCCGAAGAGAGCAGGTCGAACGGACCACTTTGCGGATCGTCGGCGGCTGCTTCGTGGCGCTGGCGCTGTACATCGCTTACGAATCCGGCTCCACGTTGATCGGCCACAAAACACCGGAGCGCAGCATCCCCGGCATCATCGTCGCAGCCGTTTCGGTCGTGGTGATGCCGCTGTTGGCCCGAGCGAAACGTAGGGTTGCTGCCGGAATCCGAAGCGGAGCCATGACCGCCGATTCCAGACAGGCCGATTTTTGCACCTACCTGTCAGCGATTCTTCTAGGCGGTTTGCTGTTGAATGCGCTGCTCGGCTGGTGGTGGGCCGATCCGGCGGCGGGATTGGTGATGGTGCCGATCATTGCGAGAGAAGGCGTGGAGTCCTTGAGGGGCAGAGCGTGTGGCTGCGGGGATGAATGCCGTTGAACGCACCACTCACCGACCAACATGCGAAGACCTGTTGCGCCGATACCAGTTGCCGCCCCACGTCGTCTGCATCCGCTTCTCGAAATCTGGCGGGTGCATCTCCGACAGCCGTTCCAGAGAACCCGTCCGTTCGCACCAGCGCACGAGATCGGCAAACTCCTTCACGTCGGAAAGAGTTCTGCCAACTGCCGTGAAGCCTCTGTAGAAACCGGGTGTCTCGATTTCCGATTGCGCCGTCCACCGAAAACCGCCCTTGTCGTTGTTGCGTCTGGTTGTGAACCGTTTGACGAGCCCTCGGTGGTCACCTCAAAACCGGCCATGCGTGGTCACTTCAAAACCGGCCACTCCCATCACC
>Ga0187862_10000837_pt1 | contig 34337 bp, 35 predicted proteins | sample June2016WEW_10_1_FD_133003 | JGI IMG/M metagenome (GOLD analysis project Ga0187862, IMG submission 133003) | Peatland microbial communities from SPRUCE experiment site at the Marcell Experimental Forest, Minnesota, USA - June2016WEW_10_150 | ecosystem: Environmental > Terrestrial > Soil >...
CGATCCTGGCCGGGCCGCCTGCGATCCTGGCCGGGCCGCCTGCGATCCTGGCCGGGCCGCCTGCGATCCTGGCCGGGCCGCCTGCGATCCTGGCCGGGCCGCCTGCGATCCTGGCCGGGCCGCGGCCGCGCCGGCTCCGGCAGCGGCTCGCTCAGATATCGGTGATGCGCAGCCCGGCGTGCGCCTTGTACCGGCGGTTGACCGAGACCAGATTCGCGGTGAGGGCCTCCACCTGCCCGCAGTTACGCAATCTGCCCGCGTAGACGCCGCGCATGCCGGAGATGCCGCTGGCTAGCTGCTGGACCAGGTCGGTCGCTGACCGGTCATCGCCCAGCACCAGCACGTCGAGGTCGACCTCGGCGACCTCGGGATCGAGCAGCACGACCGACGACACGTGGTGGAACGCCCCGACGACCCGGCTGCCGGGCAGGACCGCCGCCGCCTGCTCGGCCGCGCTGCCCTCCGGCACGTCCAGCGCGTAGGCACCGCGCTCGTCGAAGCCGAGCGGGTTGACGCAGTCGATGACGACCTTGCCATCGAGGACGTCAGCGAGTCCGGCCAGCAGGTCCCGGTGGCCGTCCCACGGCACGGCCACGATGACGACATCGGCCGCGCTGGCCGCGTCGGCGTTAGCTGCGCCGCGCAGCGCGGGCGGGCCGCCCAGTGACGCCGCCGCCGCCGCGGCGCGGTCTGCGCTCCGCGAGCCGATGATCACGTGATGCCCGGCCAGGGCCAGCCGCCGGGCCAGTCCCCGGCCCTGATCCCCGGTACCGCCGAGAATGCCGATGGTGAGCCGGGCGGAGCCGGCGGCTGGAGGCGGAGTGGTGTCGTCGGCCATGACCTGATCCTGCCAGACCGGCGATCACGGGCCGGCCGGCCCCGGTGCCGCGGCGCCTCGCCGGCATTCCGTGATCGCATCGTCACGATTTGCCTGCGCCCCGACGCGAGGTTCCGGCACCATGGGGCCATGAACGCGGACCAGGTGGAAGCTCTGCGCGTTCTGCTCGCGCCGACCGGCTGGCTGGACCGGACCAGGTCGTTCGCGCGCGCCCTGCGCACGAGCGCCCGGACGCCGCAGGGACTGCTCGTGGTCGGGACGCCGGCCGACGAGCCATGGCACCTGACGGCCCACCTGGCGGATGAGAGCAGGCTGGCCGGGATCCCCGAGCTCTCCCCCACCCTGATCCGCTGGGCACCGCCGCCGACCGGCCCGGAGCACCTGCGAGTCGGGATGGACCGCCTGCAGGCTGCCAGCAGGGACGAGACGCTACTGGTGGTGAGCCCTCAGGTCGCGCCGGGCGACCTGCTGGAGCGGCTGGATGACGCCAGGAAACTGGGCGTGACGATCTTCGCGCTGGACCGCGGTGACGCTGACCTGGAAGGCCTCGCGCATGAGGCCCTTGCGGTGCCGCCGGCCACCGCGCCGGTGTCGTTCGACGCCGCCCAGCATCTGGTCAGCGCGGCGGCCGGGGAGGCTTACCACCCGCCCGGCCCGCCGCGGTCGCGCAGCCATCGCGCGCGCGGCGGCACCGCCAAGCCGCCTGCGGGCGCCGATGACAGCCTGCGGGGCAGGCTAGCCCGGCTGCTGGATGCGGTCAGCGGCACGCCGGTGGAGTGACCGGGTGGGCCGGAACCGTGCCCGCCGGTCAGGAGTCCAGGCTCAGCACCATGGTCGGGGTGGCGATCACGTGATCATCGCGCAGCGGCCGGACCGCCGTCCCGATCGCGAAGAACTCGGTCGTGTGCGAGCCCCAGGTGTGACTGTGCTGGCGTAGCTGGACGCCCACGATCCCCTCGGCATGCAGTTCCTCGGCCTCCGCCTGCATCCGGCTCATCGCCAGCTCGCGGGCGTCATAGAGGGCCTGGGTGAACTGCTCCAGCTCGACGTTCCGCCCGATGTTGCCGATCTTTCCGCCGAGCCGCTGATGGGCGATGTGGTAGACGCATGACCCCATCACCATGCCGAGCGGCGCGTAGCCGGCCCGGATCAGCGTCCAGAAGTCCTGGCCGGACAGGTCGGAGGTGAAGGGCAGGCCCTTGTTGTTGCGCCAGTCCGTCACTCCCCCGCCGCCCGCGCCCGGCTCGCCCTTGACCGCCGTGCCCACCGCGATGAACTCGGCGATGTCCGCGCCGAACTCCTTCATCTCGACCTCGAGCCGGACTCCGACCACGCCGTCGGCGCCCAGCGCCTGCGCCTCGGCCTCCATCCTGGTCATGGCCAGCTCGCGCGCGTGATACATGGCCTGCGAGAGGACGTCCAGTTCCTGGCTCTTGCCCCAGCGGGCGACCTGCAGGCCGACGTGGTAGATGGAGCTGCCGAGCACCAGCCCGAGCGGCCGGAACCCGACCTCGCGCACCAGCAGGAACTCGTTGACGGACAGATCCGAGGTGAAGATCGCGCCGGGATGACCGGGCGTCAGCTCGGCGAGGCGCCGGATCGCGTCCTGCGGTACTCCGGCGGCCCCTGCATCGATTGCCTGCTGGTCAGTCATGCTGCTCCTCGGCTGCATTCTCGCTGGATGATGCTCATTCTCCCAGGCGGGCCAGGGCGGGCCCGAGGCCCGGTACGGTCCGGGCCGCTGGCCGTGCCGAGCGGCCGGGCGGCCGGGCGCCGGGCACGCGCACGGCGGTGCCGATGGCGTGGAACTCGAGCCCGCCCGCAGCGAACTCGCCGACGGTCAGCAAGGCGCCCACCACGCCATGGGCGCCGAGCCGCGAGCACTCCCCGCCATCCGTCCGATGGCCTGACGGCGGGCCTGATACAGCGCGGTGACCAGGCTGCGGAACGAGTCGATCGGGCCGGGCGCCGACAGCGCGGCGGCGCGGCCGCCCGCGAGACGGCCGAGGACGGATGCCTGCTCGCCTGCCGGGCAGGACTCGCTGCCCGGATCGCCGATGCTGTAGACGGCGGCGCCGAGCACCTGGCCGGCCGGCTCCAATCCCGCGCTCCTGATCGCCGCGAACTCATCGGTACTGAGCGCTGAGCCCCACGTGCCGCTGCCGGCGATCTCCGCCATCCGGGCTGCCGCAGCGGGCGGGAGCCCGGTCCCGGACCAGCTCTGTGCCACGGCAAGCCCTTCGGCGGGTTTCGATCGCTCATAGGCACTATAGACCTGGCCCTCGCCGGTTCCCCGCTGGCCGAGCGGCGCCCGGCGCCCGCCCGGGCGCTGCGGGAGCCGGGGCTGCCCCGGAGCCTGGCGCCATGCTGCGCCGCCGCTCAGGGACCAAGCCGGACGCGGGCCGCCTGGCGGCGCTGCGGGTCCAGCGACAGGATCGCGAGCGGCTCGGGCTGGCGGTGCTCGCTGCGGGCGAACCGGGCGGTCGCCGTGCCGATGATGGTCGCCTCGACGATGTGATCCCGACGTCCCTCCTGCATGGAGCACTCGCGCTCGCGCACCCGCATGTCCATGCTCTGCACCACCACGCCGTCCGCGCCGTGCCGGGTCACGTCCCGCTCCAGCTGGCTGCGCGAATCGTGCCGGGTCTGGTTCACCAGCTCGGTGTAACCGTGCACCTCGGTGTTGCCAGAGCCCCAGCTGGTCTGGTTGACCGTCAGCCAGTCGTCGTGCCTGGCCCCGATCGAGATGCCGAGCACCAGGGCCACCGGCACCCAGCCGGCCATGATCAGCTTGGCGAAGTCCTGGCCGGAAAGGTCCGAGGTGAACGGCTGCTTCAGCGGCACCGCGCCGGGCGCCCGCACCGCCGTGCCGATGGCCTTGAACTCCAGCCCGCCCGCCGGAAACGGCCGGATGGTCAGCAGCACCCCGACCACGCCATGGCCGCCCAACTCCGCGCACTCCGCCACCATCCGGCCGATCGCCTGCCGCCGCGCCTCATACAGCGTCTGCACCATGGGGGCGTAAGACCCCAGGGAGCCGCTGCCGGACAGCGCCGTCACGCTCCGGTACGGGCCCGCGAAGCCGCCGTAGCCCCCGTAGCCTGCCCAGGCACCCGGGCAGGCATAGCCGCCGGAATAGCCGATGTTGTAGACCGCCGCGCCCAGCACCTGGCCGACCGGCTCGAACCCGACACTGCGGATCGCGGCGAATTCGTCGGTCGTCAGTGCCGAGCCCCAGGTGCCGCTGCGCCTGATCTCGGCCAGCCGCGCCTCGGCCGCCGGCGGCAGGCCGCCGCCAGGATGGTCTGCCGTCACCGTGCCCCCAAACTGGCTGGACTGCCGCTGGCCTCAGCCTACAAGAACGACCGCCGGAACGGCCGGCGCGGCAGCGCGCGACCGCAGCCCCGGCGGCAGGCCAGGCCGGCCACGTCCCGGCACGGCCACGTCCCGGCACGGGACAGGGCAGGGCAGGGCCGACGCCGGGCTCAGTCCCCGTCCTGGGCGTCCCACTCCTCGTTCCGGCGCTGCACCGTCTCCAGCGCGTGCGCCGCCGCATCCTGCGTCGGGTACGGGCCGAGCCGGTCCTTGCCTGGACAGCCGGCCCCGTGCTCGACCGTGTTGTGCCTCAGGCAGAACCACCACTGCTGGTCATCATCCATGGCCACTAGACTTCCAGATCATGGCTACGATGCTCCAGCCTGGCCGCGTTTCGCCGCTGCGGCCGGTACCCGCTCACATCGCCCGCCCGGAGTACGTCGGCAGGAAGGTCCCGCGGACCGGCGAGCCCGACGTCAAGGATGCGGAGACGATCGAGCGAATGCGCCTGGCCGGGCGCATCGCCGCCCGCGCGCTCGCCGAGGTCGGCAGGAACGTGGCGCCCGGCGTGACCACGGACGAGCTGGACCGCATCGGGCACGAGTTCCTCTGCGACCACGGCGCTTACCCGAGCACGCTGGGCTACCGCGGCTACCCGAAGTCACTGTGCACCTCCCTCAACGAGGTGATCTGCCACGGCATCCCCGATGACACCGTCATCGCCGACGGCGACATCGTGAACATCGATATCACCGCCTACATCGGCGGCGTGCACGGCGACACGAACGCCACCTTCCTGGCCGGCTCGGCCGACGAGGAGTCCCGGCTGCTGGTCGAGCGCACCAGGGAAGCGATGATGCGGGGCATCCGGGCGGTCGCTCCCGGACGGCCGCTGAACGCCATCGGCCGGGTGATCGAGTCCTATGCACGCCGCTTCGGCTATGGCGTCGTCCGTGACTTCACCGGCCACGGCATCGGCCGGACGTTTCACTCGGGCCTGGTCGTGCCGCATTTCGACGACCCGGATGTCAGCCTGATCATGGAACCGGGAATGACGTTCACCATCGAGCCGATGCTGACACTGGGAACCATCGACTACGACATCTGGCCGGATGGCTGGACCGTGCTGACCAGGGACAGGATGCGGACCGCCCAGTTCGAGCACACGCTCGCCGTCACCAGCGACGGTTACGAGATCCTCACTCTCCCCTAGCGCGGCCGCTTTCGCCGTCAGGGGCCGACCGGATCGGCGGCCGGCCCGGCAGGCCGCAGCGGCCGCCGCGAGCCTGAGCCCTGGCTGGCCGGCGCTGGCGCCACCTGATGATCGTGGGCCAGCCGATAGCCCGGCAGCCACTCGAGCCAGGACGGCAGGTACCAGCTGCGCTCGCCGAGCAGGGCCAGTGCAGCAGGCAGGATCAGCCCGCGCACCAGGGTCGCGTCAATGAGCACGGCCACGGCCAGGCCGACTCCCAGCATCTTCAGGTCAATCATCGACAGGGTCGCGAAGACGGAGAAGACGGCGACCATGATCAGGGCGGCGCTGCTGACGACCCCGGCGCAGCGGCTGATCCCCTCGACCACAGCGTCCGGCGTGCTCGCTCCGGCCAGCCGCAGCTCCCTGATCCGGCTGACGATGAACACGTGGTAGTCCATGCTCAGGCCGAAGAGCAGCACGAAGGTGAACAGCGGCACCCAGGGCACCACGGCGCCGTAGGACGTGAAGCCGATGAGCCCCTGCAGCCAGCCGTCCTGGAAGATCAGGGTCACCACGCCGTAGGCCGCGCCCACCGAGAGCAGGTTGAGGCCGATGGAGATCACCGGGATCGTGACGCTCCGGAATGCGGCCATCAGCAGCAGAAAGGCGAGCAGCGCGATCACCCCGAAGACAAGCGGGCTGCGGCTGTGCAGCATGGAGATCTGGTCGTAATTCGACGCGGTGCTCCCGGTCACAGCGAACCTCGCGCCCGCATGGCCGATGGTGGCCGGCAGGGCCTGGTTCTCCAGCCGGAGCAGGGCGGCCACGGAGGCCGAGTCGGAGCCGTTGCCGGCCAGCGGTACCTGCAGCACCAGCGCCCGCCCGCTGTCCACCGGCGCGGCCGTGATCGGCCCGCGGATGAGGCCGCCGGGGGTGGCCATGGCCTGCAGCCGCGTCACGGCATGCTGGACGGCCGGACCGTCGAGGTCCGCGCCGGTGACGACGACCTCGGCCGGGGCAGGCCGGCCAGGGAACTGCTGCTGGATCTCGTCCAGCACGTGCACGACCGGCAGGCTGGTCGGCAGGTCGACGGCCGGATTGCCGATGCGCATGCCCAGGGCCGGAGCGCACAGCGCGAGCATCGCCAAGGCAGCGATCCCGCCCCATGCCGCCGGCCGCCGGACCACCCCGCGGACCAGTCTGGTCCACATCCGGGACGGGCGGGCTGCCGTCCGGCGACGGCCGATCCACGGCACCCGGCACCGGTCGACCCATGAGCCGAGGCACGACAGCAGCGCAGGCAGGAACGTCACCGAGCCGAGCACGGCCATGGCGACGACCATGATCGTCCCGAACGAGATGCCGGTGAACAGGTCGATGCCGGTCAGGAACAGGCCGGCCAGGCAGAACATCACGGTCAGGCCGGAGATCACGATGGCCTTGCCCGATGTGGCGGCGGCGATCCTGATCGCGGCCAGCTGGCTGTGTCCCGCGGCCCGCTCCTCGCGCTCGCGGCGCAGATAGAACAGGGAGTAGTCGACGCCGACCGCCATCCCGATGACCAGGACGATCTCTGATGTCCCTGCCCCCACCGGCAGCCACTGAGCCGGGATGGCCAGCAGCGAGACAGCCGCGGTGACGGCCGTGCCCGCGAGCAGCACCGGAATGCCGGCGGCGATGAGCGCGCCGAACGCGGCCAGCAGCAGGATCACGGTGAGCGGGATCGAGGTGTCCTCGGCCTGATGGAAGTCCTGGCCGAGCATCGCGCTGGCCACCCGGTCGGTGCTCGCGTCGCCCGCCTCCTGGACGACCATCCCGCGGTGCATCGCCTGGACCCTGGCGACAGCGGCGAGATCGGCGAGCACGGTCGTGTCAGCGTCCGAGTGCGGTCCGCCCACCTGGAACGTCACGAGCGCGGCCAGCGGCGCGGCGATCATGCCCTCCCGGCTGTGCCGCGCGAATGATGTGCGGATGTCCCTGGCCGCGGCCGGCATCTCGGCGAGCACGTCCTCGACCTGCCCGGCTACCTTGCGCACTTCGGCGGCAGCTTCCGACCGCAGCCTGGACGCGCGGGTCCGGACCTCGACCAGCACGCTCTCGACCGGCGGATTGACCACCTTCAGCTGGGCCAGTTCCTGCTCGGCCCGGCCGGCCTGGCCCGGATCGTATTGCGGCACGGCCGAAGCCGATACCAGCTGGCCGACCACCCAGGCGATGGCGACGAAGGCCAGCCACCCGGCCACCGCGGTCTTCTGGTGCCGGGCGCTCCAGCAGGCGATCCGCTGCACGATGGGCGCGCGGCTGCCTGCCGGGGACCGGTCGGGAACGGGGGCGCTTGAAGCAGGGGTGGTGGTAGGGAGCTGGCGCAATGGTCGCTCTCTGGCTCAGGGGTTTTATGTTTCAACGAGCCAGCAGCGCGCCGGGTTCCAGGGGCAGCGGGCTGGCAATGGCGCTTAATGTAGCCCCAGTCCGCCAGTGGCCGGGCCCGGTAATCGTCATCGGCTTGTGATCTAACGCACTATCTGTAAGCGCGCGATCACTGGATTGATCATGACTGGATCGGCTATGCACAGCCTCGCCTGCTGGCCGCCGGCGGTCGGCGGCGGGCCGCGCTCCGCCCGCCCGCCGGGCGGGCCGTCCCGCCGCTCGATCATGAGAACTTGCTACGGCGCAGGGTCAGCAGCCGGGGCGGGCCGGGCTGGCAGCCAGCGCGGCAGGGACCAGCTTCGCTCCCCCAGCAGCCCCAGCGCGGACGGCACCAGGATGCCGCGGACCACCGTGGCGTCGATCAGCACGGCGGCGGCCAGGCCGATTCCGAGCATCTTCAGCTGGATGATCGACAGCGTGGCGAGGATCGAGAACACCGCCACCATGATCACGGCCGCGCTGGTCACCACCCCCGGCGCTGCTGGATATGCCGCCCACGACGGCGTCCTTCGTGCTGGCGCCGCCTGAGCGCAGCTCCCGGATCCGGCTCAGGATGAAGACGCGGTAGTCCATGCTCAGCCCGAACAGGAACACGAACATGAACAGCGGTATCCACGGCACGATCGCCTCGGCGGGCTCGGCTCGGGCAGCACCGAGGTCCGGCCGGAGTTCGGCCCGCTGGCTGCAGCTCGGGCGGCTCGCGCTGCCCGGCCAGGTGTGGGCGATGATGGCAGCTATGGGAGAACTGATCCTGCTCCGGCACGGCGAGACCGAGTGGAGCCGTCGCGGCTGTCATACCGGCCGGAGCGACGTTCCGCTGACCGAGCGGGGCGAGGCGGACGCTATCGCGCTGGCCCCCGCGCTGGCCAAGCGGCAGATCGTCGCCAGTTTCACCAGCCCGGCGCAGCGAGCCAGGTGCACAGCCGGGCTGGCTGGGCTGGCCGGCGCCGAGGTCGACCCGAACCTGCAGGAGTGGGATTACGGCGGCTACGAGGGACTGACGACCGCGCAGATCCGGCAGCAGCGGCCGGACTGGTACCTGTGGCGGGACGGCGTCATCCCCGGCGACCACCCGGGCGAGTCCATCGAGGACGTTGGCCGCCGGGCCGACGCGGTACTCGCGCGGGTCCGCCCGCTACTCTCCGGCGGCGACGTGGCACTGGTCTCGCACGCGCACATGCTGCGGGTGCTGACCGCGCGGTGGCTTGGCCTGGAGCCGGCCGGCGGCAGGCTCTTCCGGCTGGAAACCGGGACGCTGAGCGTCCTCGGCGACGAGCACGGCCAGGACGTGATGCTGTCCTGGAACGTGTCGCCGGCGAGCGACTAAACCTGCCACGCCTCGGCGCAGGCATGCAGCCGCGGCTGCATCGCGTCGTAGTAGCCGTCGAGCTCGGCCATGCCGCCCGGCACGCTGGCCGACTCAAGGCCGACGACCGCCGCGCTGCGGCGCTGCTCCGCTACGAACTGATCCAGCTCGCTCGCCGACAGCCGCACGCCGCCCGCCCGGAGTGCTGCCGACCCGCAGGGCCAGTGCTCACTCGGGCCGGGTCTCGTCCTCCATCCAGCTTAGATACGACGGTGCGCCGGCCACGATCGGCGTCGCGATGATCTCCGGCTCGTCGTAGCTGTGCCGTTCGGTCAGGAACTCGGCCAGGTCGTTATAGCGGTCGGCGGGCAGCTTGAGCATGATCAGCCACTCCTCGGCCCGCTCGATCCCGTCCTCCCACCAGTACGTGCTGGCAATCGGCCCGGCGACCTGGGCACACGCGGCAAGTCTCGCCGCCACGGCCGCATGCGCCAGGTCCATCGCCTCAGCCCGCGAGTCGGTGGTGGTCTGAACCTGCAGGTACTGCGGCTCGGTGCTCGCCGCACGGCGCTGGCCCGGCATGGCCTGATCGTACGCCCCGCGCAGGCCGTGCTGTCACCGATGTCAGCGAGGCCACCGCAGACGGCCGCGATGTCGGTAGCCTGTCCCGATCGCCCGCAATGAGCGGCGCGGACCGCAATGGAGGCACCGTGTCAGGCCAGTTCTGCCTCGTGGTCAATCCGGTCGCCGGCCGGGGCCGGGCGGTGCGCGTGCTGCCGGTCGCGGTCGCGGCGCTGGACGCGGCCGGCGCGGCCTGCGAGGTCACCGAGTCGGCCAGCCTGCGGCACGCGCAGGAGGTCGCGGCGGCGGCGGTTCAGCGCGGGGATGCGGTCGTCGCCGTCGGCGGCGACGGGCTGGCCAGCGCGCTCGCGGGCGTGGCCGCGGCCGGGTCCGGCATCTTCGGGATCATCCCGGCCGGCCGCGGCAATGACTTGGCCAGGGTGCTGGGCATCCCCGCCGATCCCGCGGCCGCTGCCAGGGTCCTCACCGCCGGCGCTACCCGGCAGATGGACCTGATCAGCGTCAGCGTGCCCGGCCAGCCGGATCATCTGGTGGCCGGCAGCGTGTACCTCGGCGTGCCCGCGCTGGCCGGCGAGATCGCCAACCGGACGCACTGGCTAGGCGGCCCGATGGTGTACCCGGTCGCCGCGCTGCGCGCCCTGGCCGGCTGGAAGCCGGCCAGGTTCCGGGTCGAGATCAGCGGGAATGGCGCGGCCGAGGGATCTGGCGCGGTCGTCGCCGGGCAGGCAGTCCTGGCGGGCGCGGCGGCCGGCCAGGCTGACCGCGGCGGCGCCGCCCGCGAGCCTGCCGTCGTCCATGAACTGGCCGGGTACGCGGTGGTGGTCGCCAATTCCGCTTACTTCGGAGCCGGGATGAAAGTGGCACCGCCAGCGCGGATCGACGACGGCGTGCTGGACATCGTGCTGATGCGGCACGGCCCCAGGCTGGCCTTCCTGCGGACGCTGGCGAAGATCAGGGACGGGTCGCACGTGTCCATCGCCCAGATCAGCCTGCACCGAGGCACGGACGTCAGCGTGACCGTGGACCGGGCCATGCCGTCCGCGGCCGACGGCGAGACGCTCGCCGGAGCGGGGCCGCTCCCGGCCGGCGCCCGGCTGCGAATCCGGGTGCTTCCGGCGGCGCTGACGGTGCTCGCGCCTCCGCCGGGGCCAGCGAGGTGATCATGCCTGCGGACCGGGCAGCATCCGTGACTGAGGCTCGCCGGGTTCCCTGGACGGCTTGCGCTTCACGTCGACGCCGCCCATCACGGCCAGGCCGATCACCTTTAGCCGCGGGGCGCCAGGAATGCCAGGCCCGCCGGCGCTGTGATCGAAGCCGCCCATGAGCCCGATGCCGGCCACGTCCACCTCGATGTCCTCGGGCGCGATGATCTCGATGCCGCCCATCAGCGCGAACGCGCTGATCGTCACCTCAGGCTGGCTGAATCGCGCATCCCGCAGGTCCAGCGTTACCCCGCCCATGATGGCGACCGCGACATACGCCGGTGGCACGACCCAGGGGCCGCGGCGCGTGGCCCCGCTCATGATCGCGAGCGAGAACCGCGTGCCCGGACTTCCGCCGATGCGATCCGCCGGGAACGCGCCGGCCGGCCTGGCCGGCTGGGCGAACGCCGGCTGCGCGGGCAGATCGCTGGTGACGGCCTCCAGGTCGGCGTAGGTCTTCGCCGCGTACGCCACGCCGAGCCGCTCATCGAGCTCGTCAAAGGTGATCCGGCCCTGCCCGGCAGCGTCCCGGAGCACGTCGGCGACCCTCTCGCGGTCCGCGTCGGAAACTCTCAGGGAGTGCGCATCGGCCGGCTCAGGAAGGTTGCTCACGCTTTCACCCTAGTGTCCGGCCGGCCCGCATGGCCGGGCAGATAGCGGGCACATCGTGACGTTGCCTGGTGACTGGCCTGCCGCGGCGCCGCTCGCGGATAATCGGGTGGCCGGCCACGGCCGGCAGACGGTGGGGAGAGGGAATGCAGCGCTTCAGGGAGATCGCGCCAGGTGTCCTGGTCGCCACGTCCGACCTGCTGATGTCCACGAGCACCGTGGTAGTGGCCGAGGACGGCGCCTGCCTGGTCATCGACCCGGCAGTCTCGGTGGCCGATCTCCGCGCGCTCGCCGACGACCTGCACGGAGCGGGACTGCGCCCGCGGGCCGGCTTCGCGACCCATCCGCACTGGGACCACGTGCTGTGGAGCCGCGAGCTGGGCGACGTGCCCCGGTACGCGGCACCGGCCGCGGTGGAAATCGCCGAGACCGAGCGCGACGGAATGGTCAGCGGCGTCCAGCGCACCGCGCCCGGTCATGACCTCGAGCTGTTCGGACGCCTGGTACCGCTCGCCGAGGATGCGGAGCGGATCCCCTGGGACGGCCCGGCCGCTGAGCTGATCATCCATAACGGCCATGCGCCCGGTCATGGCGGCGTGTTCCTCCCCGACGCCGGGGTCCTGGTCGCGGGCGACATGCTCTCCGACATCGAGATCCCGCTCCTGGATACGGTCGAGGACGATCCGCTCGGGGATTACCGGGCCGGCCTGCAGCGGCTCACGGCGGTATCCGGGGTGCGCTGGGTGGTGCCCGGCCACGGCCACGTCGGCGATGCCGCGGAGTTCCGCAGGCGGGTGGACGCCGACACCCGCTACCTCGACCTGCTGGCGGCGGGCAAGCCGTTCGACGATCCGCGCTGCACGGCGGCGGACACGCCGCAATGGCAGCGCGACGCCCATGCGAGCCATCTGCGGGCTGTCGCCGGGCAGCCGCCCGATACCGGCAGCAGCGCATCAGCGGGCAGCGGCAGCTGAGCACGCTCGCGGGGATGCGCCGGTCGCGCTGTTCAGCGGGGTGGCTTCAGGCGGGCTCGCTGCTGCTCCTGTCCTGCCGGGCGCGCTGACCGACGAGGACGGCCGGGAATGCGTCTCGTTTCATTCTAGAAATTCATTGCTGGTTTTAGCTTTCCATAATAGTCTGAGGGCAGACAGCGGGACGGAGCAGCCGAGAGGCGCGATGTCCCGGGTTCCCTCCCTCCAGGGAACCTGCCACGGTCCAGCGGCGCGTCTCACTCGTGAAGGAAGCTCCGCAATGACTCAGCCAGCCCCGCAGGGCGCGACCAGGAATCCGCTGCCCCCGTCAGCCAACGGCTCTGCGCCCTCCCAGCCGCCGCCATCACCGTCGCCGCCTGCGCAATCGCCGCCTCCCGCCCCCTCACCGCCACCGCCAGGCGCCACGCGCAGAGCGGCGCACACCCGGATCAGCGGCATGCGCACCGGCATGATCATGGCTTTCGTTGCGCTGATCGTGGTGGTGATCTTCATCATTCAGAACGCGCACGCGGTCAGCATCAGCTTCCTCGGTGCCCACCTGCAACTGTCGCTTGCCGTGGCGCTGCTCCTGGCCGCTATCGGCGGCGCCCTGGTGATGGCCGCCGCGGGAACCGCCCGGATCACTCAGCTGCGCCGCGTCATGCGACGCGACCAGCGCAAGTCACAGGCCCGCTGAGCGGTCAGTGAGACCACGCCCGCCGGATGCCCTGGCCCGCCAGCAGCAGAATGCGCAGGAACCCTTCTGCGCTGGTGCTGCCTAATTGCGGACTGCCGCACATCCCTGATCGGCGTCGGCGACGGGGTCGTAGTAGTGCGCGTACTGCCAGACACCGCGGCTGACGAGCTCCTCATCAGTCCGGACGGCGAACCTGGCCGGCGATAGCGCTGAGATGTCGAGCCGGTCCGGCCGGTCACAGATCCAGTCGGCCAGCGCCTCGCCGATGGCGGGCGAGGACGAGAAGCCCGAGCCATTGCAGCCGCTGGCCACCCACAGGCCCGGCACGTGCGGCACGGGCCCGGCCACGAACCGGCCGTCCGGGCTCATGGTGAACAGGCCGCCCCTGTGCTCGGCCACCGGCTGATCCATGGCCACGGGCACCTCGGCCGCCACCCGGTCAGCCATCTTCCTCAGCACCGAGAGATCGAGCGGCACGTCGTCGGTGCTGAAGCCGGCTGGCTCGGTCCGCGGATCGACCGGCAGGGGGTCGGCCTCGAAGCCGCCAAACATCAGGCCGCCGCGCGCTGGCCGCAGGTACGCCGCCGCGTCGACGACCCGGGTGATGGAATCGCCGGCCCGGACCTGCGCGGTGGGCTCGGTGACCAGCAGCTGGTGCCGGACCGGCGCGACGCTCGCGTCCGCGCCGGCCAGCGCGGCCACCTGCCGGGTCCAGGCCCCGGCCGCGTCCACGACGACTGCGGCCCGGATGGACCGCGCCGTCGTCTCGATGCCGGCTACTCCCCCGCCGGACATCACCACGCCGGTGACGGCCTCGCGTTCCAGCACCTCGGTCCCGTGCCGCCGGGCCGCGGCCAGGTAGGCGGCCACCAGGCTCATCGGCTCCTCGATGTAGATGTCCTCCGGGCACCAGAGGGCCAGCTCAGTGCCGTCGCCCCGGTAATACGACACGCGGTCGGCCAGCTCAGCGGCCGGTGCCACGCGGACCTCCGCGCCCCAGCCAGCGGACTGGCGTGCCTCGGTGCGCAGGTAGGCCTGGTGCGCGTCCGTCCGCGCCACCAGGAAGCTGCCGGACCGCACGACGTCCAGCGGGACGCCGGCCCAGTCGCCGAAACTAACCGCCCTGGCGATGCTGCGGCGGGCCAGCGCGGTGCGCAGCGCGTCCGCCTGGACGGACTTGAACAGACCCGCCGCCCGGCCGGATGCCTGCGATCCTGCCGCCGCCCGCTCCACCACGATCACGCTGCGGCCCGCCAGAACGCCGTGCAGCGCAGTGCTCAGGCCGAGCGCGCCCGCCCCGATGACCACCATGTCGGCCTTCATCCGGCCAGTCTGCCTGACCATCTGCTCCGGCGGCCAGAGCCCGGGATCAGCCCGCGGCAGCGCTCGGCCCGTTAGCCGTCGCCTCCGGCGGACCCGCCGTTCTCCTGACGCGTTCCGGCGCTGCCGCTCCCGGCCGGCCGCACCGCCGCCGCCGGTTAACCACTGCTCAGCGCTGTCCACTGCTCAGCGCTGCCCACTGCTCAGCGCTGCCCACTGCTCAGCGCTGCCCACTGCTCAGCGCTGCCCACTGCTTAGCGCTGCCCACTGCTCAGTGCTGCACCACTGCTCAGCGGGAGATGAGACGCCGATCGGCATCGTCCCCAAGGAGGGCATGCGACAGCTTGTCCAGCATCTGCGCGAGGTCGGCGTGCTGCTCGGGTGACCAGCCCGCGAGCAGCCGCTCGAGACCCTCCCGCCGGGCGGCGAATAGCCGGTCAGCTGCTGCGGTGCCCGCGGCGGTCAGCTCGAGGGCGTCCGCCTTGCGGAGGCAGTACCCGGCGTCGACCAGCTTGTCCACGTAGGGCCGCCCGGTCTCGATGCTGACCCCCGCCTCCCGGGCCAGCTCAGCCCCGGCGACCGGCCCGTTCTTGGCCAGCCTGGCCAGCACCCAGCAGCTACCCGCCGGCAGATCGAGGCCGCACAGCGCAGCCAGCTTCTCGTATCCGCGCTTGCGCAGGTCACCGTTAGCCAGCCGGAGCAGCGCCCGCTCGATCTCGCCCAGCGAGGAGCGCTCGGCCGAGGCGGCGCCGATGCCCTCGCCGAGATCGGCCGCGCCAGCGGTCTTACGCAGCGGTACCTCGCGCAGGAACCAGGACAGCACGAACGCGGCCACCGCCACCGGCACCGCGTACAGGAACACCCGGTCCAGCGCCAGCGAGTAGGCATGCAGGACGGCCGCGTGCAGCGGCGGCGGCAGCCGCTTCAGCAACACCGGATTAGACTGCGCGGCCGCCGGGCTGAACCCGGCCGGGACGATGGCGTGCGCGACCGCGAGGGCGGCCGCTAGCTCGCTGGCCAGCCGGTTGGAGAAGATCGAGCCGAAGATGGCCACGCCGAACGAGCCGCCGATCGAGCGGAAGAACGTCGCGCCCGAGGTGGCGGCGCCCAGATCGGCGTAGTCGGCGGAGTTCTGCACGGCGATCACGAGCACCTGGAGAATCAGCCCGAGGCTGAGGCCGAGCAGGAAGAAGTAGCCGTCCATCGCCAGCGAGGCGGTGTGCTCGGACAGGTGGGACAGCAGGAACAGCGCCACGGCCATCAGCGCGGTCCCGACGATCGGGAAGACCTTGTACCGGCCCAGCCGGGAGATCAGCTGCCCGCTGCCGATGGAGGTGATGAGCAGGCCGAGCACCATCGGCAGCAGGTACACGCCGGAGATGGTCGGCGAGACGCCCCGAACGACCTGCAGGAACAGCGGCAGGAAGGCGAGCGCGCCGAACATGGCGAAGCCGGCCGCGAAGCCGATCCCCGAGCTGACCGAGAAAACCGGGTTACGGAACAGCCGGAGCGGCAGCACCGGCTCGGCCGCGCGCCGGGCGGACAGCCACCAGCAGAAGCCCAGCACCACCGCGAGCACGAACAGGCCGATGATGACCGGTGATCCCCACTTGTACTGGGTGCCGCCCCACGAGGTCGCGAGCACCAGGCAGGTGGCGGCCGCGGCGATCAGCAGCGCGCCCAGGTAGTCAATCCGGTGCTTCTCCCTGGTGCCGGTGCGCGGCAGCACGACGGCGATCACGCCCAGGGCGATGAGCCCGATCGGCAGGTTGATGTAGAAGACCCAGCGCCAGCTGAGGTTGTCCACGAAGAACCCGCCGAGCAGCGGGCCCGCCACGCTGGCCACCCCGAAGACCGCGCCGAACGCGCCCTGGTACTTGCCGCGCTCCCTGGCCGGGACAATGTCGCCGATGATGGCCTGGGCCAGCACCATCAGCCCGCCGCCGCCGAGTCCCTGCAGGGCGCGGAACGCGATCAGCTCGATCATGCTGTGCGACTGCCCGCACAGCGCCGACCCGACCAGGAAGATGACGATCGAGGCCAGGAACAGGTTCTTGCGGCCGTACTGGTCGCCTAGCTTGCCCCACAGCGGGGTTGACGCGGTGCTGGCCAGCAGGTAAGCGGTGACCACCCAGGACAGGTGGCTGAGCCCGCCGAGATCGCCGACGATCGTCGGCAGCGCCGTCGCGACGATCGTCTGATCCAGGGCGGCGAGCAGGATCGCGAGCATCAGCGCGATATAGATGATCACCAGGCCGCCGCGCGGCCGGACAGCCGCAGCGGACTCCGCAGGCGTGCTCACCTTAAGAGTCTAGATACACAAGGGTCTCGATACACGCCGCCGGCGGCCCTCGCCGTAGCCGGCCTGCCGGCGCGCCGGCGCGGACCGCGGCCTGCCCGCCCGGCCAGTCGCGGCGGGCAGGCCGGGGTGCCGGGGCTTAGTAGCCGCCTCCGCCTGAGCTGGACGAGCTGGCTGCCGGGCTGGGCGCGGCGGCCGCGAGCTTGGCGCCCGAGGGGGTGACGGCCCACCACAGGCCGCCGGAGGCGTTCAAGCCGTTGCCGTTGACCTGGCCAGGCGCGGTGTCGCCCTTGTAGGTGTAGAGCGGGTGGCCGTCATAGGTCGCCTGCAGCTGGCCGGAGCGGGAGATAGTCCCCCATTTGCCAGGCAGCGACATCCCGCTCGCCGCACTGGGCTTTCCGATCACCGGCGGCCAGTAGGCCGCGCACGACCCCGTGCAGTTCGACTTCGTTGCCGTGTCGAGCGCGAACCAGTACAGCGTGTCGCCCTGGGCATTCGTCAGCACGGTGCCCTTGCTGGTGCTGGCCGTCTTGATGCCGGCAGCGGATGCGGAGCTCGCGGGAGCCGAGCTCGCCGTGCTCGCCGCCGGTGAGCTGCTTGAGCTGGCAGAGCTTGATCCGCCGCTGCTGCCGCAGGCCGCCAGCACGACCACGGCGGCGGCAGCTCCGGCACCAGCCCACCATCGGTTAAGCATCGGATTGTCTCCATTCGGTTGGCTCCCCTTGGCTGTCCTCACCCCCTCACCACGTAGCGCCGGCCGGGATCGTTCACCGGATCGCCCGCGGTCAGGCCGGCATGCGCCGGCAGAGCCAGGCCAGTGACAGCGGGTACCGGTAGTCGATGGCGGAGTGCGTCGCATCGAAGAGCTCGAACCGGACCTTCTCCTCGGCCACGCCGATCTCGCGCAGGGCGGCGCGGAACGCCTCGGCGCCGAGGTCAAGGAAGTAGTCGTCCGACCGGCCGGCGTCGATCCAGATGGAGTGCTGCGAGCGCAGCGCGCTGGCGTACCTCGGCGCCATCCGCACCGGATCCCAGTCCAGCCAGCGCTGCCACGCCTCGTCGATCACCTGGCCGGTCCGCGGGTTGAACGGCAGCTCCACGGTGCCGTCGTCGCGGGCCGAGAAGCACGCCGCAACGCCCAGCAGTCCCAGCAGCAGCGGGTCACCGGACCTGGTGAAGGCAACACGGGACCGGAAGTCATCCCACCACCGCCAGATGTCCGCGTCGTACTCACGCAGCAGCCGGACGGCCGGGCCGAAGTCGCGCAGGTAGCACTGCTCGTACAGGGCGTCGCCGGCATGCGTCGCCAGCGCGCCGAACAGGTCGGGCCGCAGCATCGGCGTGATCATCGCGCCGAACCCGCCGCTGGACTTGCCCATGATCGCGCGGTGCGCGGCATCGGCCTGCGTGCGGTAATGGCGGTCCACCCAGGGCACGACCTCGTCACACAGGTAGGAGTGATACCGGCCGGTGCCCGGCGAGTCCACGAACTGGCTGCCGCCGTAGCTGGTCCAGGCATCCGCGTAGATGACCAGGGCCGGGGGCGCCTCGCCGCTGGCGAACACCGCGTCGGCGGTCTCGGGGAACGGCTGCCGGAACGGCGATCGGTTCCGCCAGGCCGTCACCTGGCCGGTGAAGCCCTGGATGACGTAGACGGCCGGGTACCGGCGGTCCGGCTCGTCGTCGTAGCCCGGCGGCCGGTACACCCACAGCGGGCGCTCGTGCGGGTCACCGAGCGGGTTGCCGCGCAGCAGCTCACTGCTGATGACGTGCTCGTCGATGCGTCCCGCCAGCTCGGCTGACCAGGGCAGCATGGCACCTCCAGGGTCAGGACGCGGCCGGCCCAGCGAGCCGGGCCGCGGCGAGCGGCTCCCCGGTGCCGTGATCAGTGACCATCAGCACAGAGTCCCATGCCCAGCCGCCCGCGGTTTCAGTAATGAGCCAGGACAGCTTCGTTATTACTTTGGTCATGAACAGCTTTTTATCCCGGTTGCCCGGACACTCCGTCCGAGACTTAGCCGTTGGCCCATCGAGTCCTGGGCAGGACTACGCTGCCGGCGCAAGGTGACTGCCGGTGACAGCAACAGACACCGGGGACATCGGGGCGTGCGCGGGGCTGACGGCGCAGGCCGCGCCGGGGGACGATGCCAGCTGCTAGATGCGGAGGCGTAAGTGCTAGGGCCGCAGAGCACGGTACTGCTCGTGCTGCTGGTCGCGGGGTTCGGCGCGCTGATGTGGTGGATGGTCGCCACCCGGCTGGTGCTGCTGCGCGTGCTGGCGGCGGGCATGGCGTTCATGCTCGCGATGCTGGTCGGGGTGCTGGCCGTCAACAGGTACTACGGCTACTACCAGAGCTGGGGCTCGGCGGCCGCTGACCTGACCAATCAGGGTGCCGGCCCGGGAGTGCGGGTGTCGGCCCGGATGGTGGCATCCGGGTCGCGGTCCGATGCTCTCACCGGGCCCGACATCTACCTGCAGCTCGCCCGGCAGCAGGGCTACACGCTGCACCTGGCCCTGACCGGGCCGCTCAGCCATATCACCAGGACGGTATACGTCTACCTGCCGCCGGAGTACTTCCAGCCCGCCTACCGCAGCTACCGGTTCCCGGTCGTCGAGCTAATCCACGGCCAGCCCGGCGAGCCGCAGGACTGGATCAACGTGGTCGGCGTGACCGTGACCCTGGATCATCTGCTGAACCAGAAACTGGCCCAGCCCGCCGTCCTGGTCATGCCGGACGCCAACGGCGGCCAGCAGGTATCGCTGCAGTGCCTCAACCAGGTTGGCGGCCCGCAGGACCTGACGTACCTGGCGCAGGACCTGCCCGTGCAGGTCGCGCGCCTCTTCCGGGTCCAGCCGCCCGGTCCTGCCTGGGGCGTGGCCGGCTACTCCGAAGGCGGCTTCTGCGCCGCGAACATGGCCCTGCGCTTCCCGTCCCGGTACGGGGGCGCCGGGGTGCTCAGCGGCTACTTCGCGCCGATGGACAACCGGCTGGCGAGCTCGAGCCAGCCGGTCAGCCCGTTCGGCGGCAGCCGCAGGCTGCGGCTGGAGAACACCCCGGTCGACGAGGTCCAGCAGCTGCCGGCCGGCGCGGCCATCCCCCGGTTCTGGATCGGGGCCGGCCGGGACAACGGGCCGGACGCGGACGCGGCCGAGTTCTTCTGGCAGGAACTGCAGCTGCGCCAGGCCAATGTGCCGCTGACCCTCACGCCAGGCGGCGGCCACAACATGGGCACCTGGCGGGCGGAGGTGCCGCCGATGCTGCGCTGGATGACCAGCGTCCTGGCCAGCGCGGTCCCGGACAGCGCGGCGGCGCAGGCGCGGACGGCAGCCGTGCGGCGGGGCCGGGCCCCGGCCCGGGCAGCCAGCACCATGACGTTCCGCTCGCACCTCGCCGGGGCGCTGCGCGCGGATCATGCGGCGGCCGGGCCACCGCGGCGGGCAGGTCACCCCCGCCCTGGCTGATCCTGACCGGGTGCCGATCCGGCACTGCCGACGTACTGTGGAAAACGTGGCGGTAACGGGGATGCACCGGATCTCGTGAGCGTCGTCCGCAGCCAGGCACGACGCCGATGGTTCGCAGTCGCGGGCGCCGTTGCCCTCCTCTGCTGCCTTCCCGCCGTGATCGGGGCGCTGCCGGTGCGCGGATCGGCGCTGACCGCCGCGCAGCTGCGGGCCCGGATCCTGGCCTCGTCCGCCGTGCCCTACCAGGGCTACGCCGAGAGCACGGTCGATCTCGGGCTGCCTGACCTGCCGGACCTCGGTGACGTGAGCACGCTGCTGGACGGCACGACCGACCAGTACGCGTGGTACCGCTCGCCCGGTCAGTGGCGCGCGGACGTGCTGACCACCGCGGGCGAGAACGACGTCTACCAGGCTGGCCAGGCAACTTACCTGTGGGACTACGGGCGCAACCTGCTCACGCAGATCACCGGCGCGGAGCCGGTGCGGCTGCCGCGGGCCCCCGACCTGCTGCCGCCGGCCCTGGGCCGCAGGCTGCTGAGCTTCGCCTCATCCGCTGACCGGCTGTCCCGGCTGCCGTCGCGGCGGATAGCGGGGGTCGACGCGGCGGGCCTGCGGATCGTCCCGGCCGACCCGGCGACGACTGTCGGGCAGGTCGACATCTGGGCCGATCCGGCTAGCGGCCTGCCGGTGCTGGTCGAGGTCATCGGCCGGGGGGCCAGCGCACCAGCGCTGCTCACCCGGTTCCTGCAGGTCAGCGGCAGCCGTCCCGCGCTGGCCACGGTCATGCCGGCGCCGGCTCCGGACGTCGGCGTCAGCACCGCCCGGCTGCCTGATGTCAGCGGGATACTCAGGGGCTTCGGCCCGCCGCTGCCCGGCAGGCTGGCCGGGGCCGGCCGCATCCCCGCTCCGGCCGGCCTGCGTGACCTGGGCGCCTACGGCACCGGCTTCTCGCGCTTCGCGGTCCTGCCGCTGCCGGGCAACGTGGGCTCGCAGGCGCTCGCCGCGGCCAGCGGTGCCGCTGCGGGCGCTGGCCAGGTCCGGCTGGCCGACGGGACCGGGGTGCTGATCGAGACCCCGCTGCTCACCGTCCTGCTGGCCCGCTCGGAATACGGCGGCCCGGTCTACCTGCTGGCCGGCGCGGTGACGCCGGCCCTGCTGATGCGCGCGGGCTCCGGGCTGCTCACCAGCATGGCGGGTGATACATGATCGTCACGCGGTCGCTGACCAAGCGCTACGGGCGGGTGCTCGCGGTGGACCAGGTCGACCTCGACGTGCGCGAGCAGGACAGGTACGGCTTCCTCGGGCCGAACGGCTCCGGCAAGACGACGGTGGTGCGCATGCTCCTCGGGCTGGTATATGCGACCAGCGGCGAGATCGAGGTGCTGGGGCGGCCGGTGCCCGGCCGCGTCGCGGAGGTGCTGCCGCAGATCGGCTCGCTGGTCGAGGGGCCGTCGTCCTACGGGCACCTGTCCGGGCGCGCCAACCTCGCCCTGCTGGACGCCGCCGGAGCGGGCGGCAGCCGGCGCACCCGCCGGCGCAGGATCGACGAGGCGCTGGAGCGGGTCGGCCTGGCCGGCGTCGACAGCCGGGCCGTCCGGAAGTACTCCCTCGGCATGCGGCAGCGGCTCGGGCTGGCTGCGGCGCTGCTGCGCGCACCGCGCCTGCTCATCCTCGACGAGCCGACGAACGGCCTGGACCCGCAGGGAATCCACGAGATACGCGGCCTGCTCAGCGAGCTGAACGAGGCGGGCACGACGGTCTTCCTGTCCAGCCACCAGCTCAGCGAGATCGAGCTGCTCTGCACCAGGGTCGGCGTGGTGGACCGCGGCCGGCTGGTGCTGCAGGACAGCCTGGACGCCCTGCGCGGGCTGACCGGGCGGGTGATCGTGCGCAGCCCGGATGCGGACCGCGCGGCGGCGCTGCTCGACGGCCGGGTCGAGCGCCGCAGCGGCGATGAGCTGATCGTGATGCCGGCGGGCGCGGACGCCAGCGCGGCCGGGGCATCCGGCGGCGCGGGCCGGGTACCGAGCGGCCCGGTGACCCGGGCGGGCGATCCGGCCGGGGCGGCAGACATCAATGCCCGGCTGGTCACGGCCGGGATACGGGTCACGCAGATCGTGCCGGAACGGCGCTCGCTGGAGCAGCTGGTGCTCGCCGTGACCGGTTCGGGATCTGACCGCATGGACCGCGCGGCTGGCAGCGGCCCGGCTGACCAGGCCGGCGGTGCGCCGTCATGATCCGGGTGGAGCTGGTGAAGCTGGCGCGCCGCCCGAGGAGCTGGGTCAGCGTCGCGCTGCTGTGCGGGCTGCCGGTGCTCGTCGCGGTCTTCGTCGCGGTCACCCATCTCGCTCCGCCGCCCGGCCAGGGGCCGGCGCTGCTGTCAGCGGTGCTGTCCAGCGGCTCGCTGTTCCCCGCCGCGGCGCTGGCCATCGTGCTCCCGATCTTCCTGCCGGTGGCGGTCGCGGTGGTGGCCGGAGACTCCATCGCCGGCGAGGCGAGCTCGGGGATGCTGCGGTACCTGCTGGCCCGGCCGGTGGGACGGACCCGGCTGCTGGTCGCGAAGCTGATCACCATGACCGTGTACGTGCTCGTCGCCGTCCTGGCCGTGGCGGGCACCTCCTACGCGGCGGGCACGCTGCTCTTCGGCTCCAGGCCGGTCGCTCCGCTGAGCGCCGGCGGCGGCCTCAACGCCTCCAGCTTCGCCGCCACCTCGCTCTCGGGCAGCGGGCTGACCCCGGCCGAGGTGCTGCTGCGGACCGCGGGCGCGATCGCCTTCATCGCGGTGTCGATGCTCGGCGTGGGCGCGATCGCCCTGTTCCTGTCCACGGTGACCGATTCCTCCCTCGGCGCCGCGCTGGGCGCCCTGGCGGCGCTCATCACCAGCGAGGTGCTGGTCACGCTGAACGCGGCGAGCGCGGTCAGCCCTTATCTGCCCACCCGTTACTGGCTAGCCTGGATCGACTTCTTCCGCGAGCCGATCCTGTGGCGGAACATCGACCGGGGCTTCGCCGTCCAGGGGGTCTACGTCCTGGTGTTCCTCGGTCTGGCCTGGGCCAACTTCGCCACCAAGGACGTCACCAGCTGACCGGTCAGCCCCGGCAGTCGGTCGCTGCCGGGTACACCATCGGGCCCGGCCCGATGGCCTGCAGCACGATGGCGGTGACCGCGGGATCGGTCGGCAGCTGGGAGTGGCTGATCGCCGCGCGCGGGCAGACCGACTGGATCGGCACGTTGACGGCGCCGGGCAGGCGGGCCGAGCCGGGCGGGGTGACGGTCCGGTCATCGGCCGTCCACAGCGACATCCAGCGCGGCAGGCCTGCGCTGTCCCCCGCGTCGAGGCTGGCCAGCAGGCTGCTGCCGGGCACGAGCTGCTGGCAGGCCAGCGGGCACGCCCCCGGCACGAATCCCTCCGCCGCGGCGGCGACCGAGGTGCCGTGAAACGGGGCGCCGAGCGTGACCACCCGGCGGGCCTTGCGCACGCCGTCGTCGCGGCGGGCCCACAGCAGCGCGACCACCCCGCCCGCCGAGTAGCCGATCACGTCGACCGACGGGGCGCCGCCGGCCAGCGCGCGCGTGACCGCGGCATTCAGCACGCCCGCGTCGGCGCTCAGGCTGCCGGTGCCGCCGCCCGGCAGCCGCAGCACGGTGGCCTGGCGGCCGGTCGCGCGGATCCGCGCCGCGAGGACGGCGAGGGCACTGGTCCTGCCGCCGTAGCCGGGCACCAGCAGTACCGGTCCGGGCCGGTCCTGGGGCGGGTACCCGGCCGGGACCGCCCCCGCGCCGGGCCCGCCCCCGGAGGCTGCCCCGACGGCAGCCGCGGCCGCCCCCGCCGCCAGCAGGATCGCCGCGGCCACGGCGAGGAGCTTCCGCCGGGGGGAAAGGCCGCCGAGCCTGCCGCCCGTCCCGCGCCGCCGCGGCCGCATGCCCGGCCCGTCCATGTCTCCACGGTACGAGGCTCGCCGCCGCGACACTGACCGCCGGCGCCCGCAGAGCCAGGTCCTGATGGCCGCGCGCGGCTGCCGGGACATAACGTCGGTGCATGAGCCTGACGTCAGCTCAGCCGCCCGGCCCGCGGGCCGGGCGGCCTGATCCCGGCCGCGATCAGGTGGAACAGCATTTCGCCGCGGCCGTCAGGGCGCTGCCGGCGCCTGCCCGGCCGATCGGCCCGCGGGACGGCCATGCGCCGGTCCGGTCCGCGACGCTGCTGTCGGCCTCGCTCTGCCTGAGCCTGTTCGACGCGCAGCTGGCCAGCAGGCACGCGGACCTTGCCGGGCGCTGGCTGCAGGGCCGGGGCGCCGGCTTCTACACGATCGGCTCGGCCGGCCACGAGAGCAACGCCGGGGTCGCGGCCGCGCTGCGGCTGACCGACCCGGCGCTGCTGCACTACCGGTCGGGAGCGTTCTACCTGGCCAGGTCCGCGCAGGCCAGGCCGCCGCATGACGGCCTGACCGACATGCTGCTCGGCATGATGGCGGCCGCCGCCGAGCCGATGGCCGGCGGCCGGCACAAGGTGTTCGGCCATCCGGACCTGAGCATCATCCCGCAGACCTCGACGATCGCCTCGCACCTGCCCCGCGCGGTCGGACTCGCGTTCGCGCTGGCCCGCTCGGCCAGGCTGGGAGTCTCGGCGCCCTGGCCCGCCGACGCCGTGGTCGTGTGCAGCTTCGGCGACGCCTCGCTCAATCACTCCACCGCGGCCGGTGCCATCAACACCGCCTCCTACTGCGCGTATCAGGGCCTGCCGCTCCCGCTGCTGCTGGTCTGCGAGGACAATGGCCTCGGCATCAGCGTGCGGACGCCGCCGGGCTGGATCAGGGCCGTACGCTCCGGCGCCCCGATCCCGTACTTCCGGGCGGACGGGACCGATCTCGCGGCCGTTCATGACATCGCCCTGACCGCCGCGTCCTATGTCCGCGACCACCGGGCCCCGGCGTTCCTGCACCTGTCCACCGTCCGGCTCGGCGGCCACGCCGGGTCGGATGCGGAGGCTGGCTACCGCAGCGCGGCCGAGATGGCCGCGGATGCCGGGCGGGACCCCCTGCTGGGCACCGCCCGGCTGCTGGTCGCGGCGGGCGTCCTGACCCCCGCGGAGGTGCTCGGCCGGTACGAGGCCAGCCGGGAGCGCGTTCTCGGGCTGGCCGCCGAGCTGGCGGGCGCGCCCCGGCTGCGGGCCGCGGCCGAGGTGATGGCCCCGATCGCGCCGCGCCGCCCGGCCGCGGTCGCCGCGAGCGTGGCGGCCAGCGGGCCCGCCGGATTGGTCACCGGCGGTCTGACCGCCGGCCAGCGCCAGGGCCGGCCGGCCGGCGCCGATCCCGCCGCGGACCGGCCGCGGGGCCAGGCGCGACGCCCGCGGCGGCCGGAAGAGGAAGGCCCGCTCACCCTGGCCCAGACGATCAACCGGACGCTGGCGGACCAGCTCGCGGCCAGGCCGGGGATGATCGTCTTCGGCGAGGACGTGGCCCGCAAGGGCGGCGTCTACGGCGTGACCAGGGGCCTGCTCGCCGAGTTCGGGGCCGGCCGGGTCTTCGACTCGCTGCTGGACGAGCAGGCGATCCTCGGCCTCGCGCTGGGTGCCGGGCTGGCCGGCCTGCTGCCGGTGCCGGAGATCCAGTACCTCGCCTACCTGCATAACGCCGCCGACCAGATCCGCGGCGAGGCGGCCACGCTGTCGTTCTTCTCCCGCGGTCAGTACCGCAATCCGCTGGTGCTGCGGGTCGCCGGGCTGGCCTACCAGCGCGGCTTCGGCGGCCATTTCCACAACGACAACGCGGTGGCGGCGCTGCGCGACATCCCGGGCGTGATACTGGCCTGCCCGGCGCGGCCGGACGACGCGGCGCCGATGCTGCGGACCTGCCTGGCCGCCGCGGACGCCGACGGCAGCGTGTGCGTGTTCCTCGAGCCCATCGCCCTCTACCACGAGCGCGACCTGCACGAGGCGGGCGACGGCGGCTGGCTGGCCAGCTACGACCCGCCGCCCCGGTGGGGGGACGCGCACGTTCCCGTCGGGGTGGCCCGCCGGTACGGCGACGGCACCGACCTGACCATCGTGACGTTCGGCAACGGGCTGCGGATGAGCCTGCGGGCGGCCGCCCGGCTGCGCGCCGACGGGATCAGCAGCCGCGTCCTGGACCTGCGCTGGCTGGCGCCGCTGCCGGCCGGGGACCTGCTGCGCGAGGCGTCCGCGACCGGCCGGGTGCTGATCGCCGATGAGACCAGGCGCACCGGGGGCGTCTCCGAGGGCGTGCTCACTGCCCTGGCCGAGGCCGGCTTCACCGGTCGCATGGCCCGGGTCACCAGCGAGGACAGCTTCGTCCCGCTCGGCGACGCCGCCGCGGCCGTGCTGCTGTCCCAGCAGGCCATCGAGGCCGCTGCCCGCGATCTGCTGCGGTAGGCCGGTAGCCGGCCGTTCGCCCCGGCTTTCCCGGATGCTCACTCGCCGGCCACCCGGCCGGGCCACGATGGCCCGCGAGGAGGCCGCTGGCGAGGCAACCGGGAGGTCGCGATGCGCCTGGCCGCGCCGGTGATCTGGCTGCGGGACAACTGCCCGTGCCCGCAGTGCCGCCATCCCGGCCGCGGGCAGAGGCTGGTGAGCATCGGCGGCCTGCCAGCGGACCTGCGGAGATCCGCCCGGCACCTGCAGGGCTGCTATGCCGACATCGACGGGCTGGCCAGCACGCTGGCCGTGCCGCGCAGGAGGACCGGATGAGCGAGATGCTGCAGGACCTTCGCGATCTGCTGGCGGGCCCGGGCGGCCAGCAGTACCTGGGCGAGCAGGTCAGCGTGGCGGCGCACCTGCTGCAGGCGGCCGGGCTGGCGCGCGCCGCGAGCGCTGCCGACCACCTGGTGGTGGCGGCGCTGCTGCACGATGTCGGTCACATCCTGCCGCCGGTGCCCGGCGAGACGCCCGGTCCCGATGCTGACGACCGGCATGACGCCCGCGGCGCCGACTGGCTGGCTCGCTGGTTCGGTCCCGAGGTCACCGAGCCGGTCCGGCTGCATGTGGCGGCTAAGCGCTATCTGTGCACGGTGGACCCGCACTACGTCGCCGTGCTGTCGGAGGCGTCGGCGCAGTCGCTGCGGCTGCAGGGCGGCACGATGAGCCCGGCGGAGATCGCGGGATTCGAGTCCGCTGCGCACCATGGCGCGGCGGTCGCGGTGCGGCGCTGGGACGACGAGGCAAAGGACCCGGACCGGCCGGCGCCGGATTTCAGCGAGTTCACGGCGGCACTGCGGGCGGCGGCGTCGGGCGCCTGAAGCCGGGTGCCGCCAACCCGGGCGGCTGAACTGAGCCCTCGCAGCACCGGTGGCCGCGGCACCGGGCGCCGCAAGCCTGGCGGATCAGCGTGGCGGCCTCAGCCCGGCGAGGCGGAAGTTCTTCATCCCGGCGCCGCCCTGCCGGACGCGGCGCTGTTACCGGCCGTTCACGACTCAGCGCGACGCTGCCGGTATGCCAGCAGAACATGAGCATCAGGACGTCATCATGCAGGACGGCGAGCGAGCGCCGGGGCTGGGCGATCAGCCGCTATCGCGCCGCTCGGTACTGATCGGGGCCGGCAGCACCGGGCTGCTCGCGGCCGCGCCTCTCGCGCTCGGCACCCGCGGCCGGGCGGCAGCCCGGCCGCCAGCGGGCGGCACCTCCGGCACGCCGGAGCAGGTCCACCTGACCTGGGGCGCAGATCCGGCCGCGAGCGCGGTGATCTCCTGGGCATCGCAGGGCCCGGCCGCCAGCCCCAGGGTGCTGGCCAGCGGGCCCGGCGACCGCCCGGTGACCGTGCCGGCCGTCCAGCGCAGCTGCACCGACGGGCTCAACGGCGAGACCGTCTGGACTTATCACGCGCAGCTCAGCGGGCTCTCGCCGGACACGGACTATACCTACGCGGTCGCGGCGGACAACGCCGGGTCGTCGGCGCCGTTCAGCGCCACGTTCCGCACGGCCCCCCGTGACCGCGCGCCGTTCCGGTTCACCAGCTTCGGCGACCTGGCGACGCCCAATACCGAGTGGGTGCTGTCCTACGGCCAGAGCGCCTGCGCGGTCCGGGCCGTCGAGTCGTTCCAGCCGCTGTTTCACCTCCTCAACGGTGACCTGTGCTATGCCGATCTCAACCCGGCGAGCCAGCCCGAGGTATGGCGGGACTTCGGCAACAACAATCAGGCCTCGGCCGCCAACCGCGCCTGGATGCCGTGCCCGGGCAACCACGAGATCGAGTTCGGCAACGGGCCGCAGGGCCTGACCTCCTACCTGACCCGCTACACCCTGCCGGACAATGGCGTGCCCGGATTCCGCGGCCGCTGGTACTCCTTCCGGGTGTGCGGCGCGCTGTTCATCTCGCTGGACGCCGACGACGTCGTCTACCAGGACGCGGGGGCGTTCGTAGCCGGGCCCTCCCCGCTGGTCCCGGCCCCCGGCACCGGTACCCCCGCGATCGCGCCGGGCACCTCCTTCTCCATCAGGGGCTACTCCGGCGGGCTGCAGACGGCCTGGCTGTGCCAGACGCTGGCGGCCGCGCGCTCCGACCCGTCGATCGACTGGATCATCGTGCAGATGCACCAGGACTCCTGCTCGTCGTCGGCCACCGGGAACGGCTCGGACCTCGGCATCCGGCAGGCCTGGCTGCCGCTGTTCGACCAGTACGAGGTCGACCTGGTGCTGTGCGGGCACGACCACGATTACGAGCGGTCGTTCCCGGTGCGCGGGTTCGACAGCATGGCCGGCCGGGAAGTCGCGACCGGCGCGCCCATGCAGACCCTGCGCCCGCATCCGGTGACGACGACTGACAGCGGGGTGTTCGACACCAGCCAGGGCACGGTGCACCTGATCCTCGGCGGCGGCGGCACCGACGCCAACCTGGATGACTACGGCCTGGACGCCGCCGACGGGCTGCGCCAGGCGAAGGTGTTCACCAGGCCCAACCACCCGGTCCCGTCGGCCACCACCGCGGGCGCGTACGAGCGCCCGGCCGCCGACGCGGTCGAGGACGCGACCTGGTCCGCCATGCGCGACCCGAGCACCGGGTACGGGATCGCCGTGTTCGACGTGGATCCCGGCAGCCGGGCCGATGACCATTCCAGCATCACCGTGCGCTACTTCCACGCGCTGGGCGCCGACCCGGTCAACCCCGCCACCGGGCAGCCGGGGGCACCCACCCCGGACTACACCGAGTTCGAGACGTTCACCCTGGTGCGGTCGCTGGCGGGCCGGCGGCGCGCGGGTCACTCTGCCTCGCCGGCCCACAGCGCCAGCCGGGCCTAGCGACCAGGGATCGCTGACGGCAGCGCCTAGCCGGGCTGCTCCGCGCGGGCCCACGGATCGGCGAAGACCGCCTCGCCGCCGGCGGCGGAGTAGATCTCGGCCCCGTCGACCAGCGCGCGCTCCACCCGGCTGAGCACGTCGAGCGGATCGCCCGACCAGATCACCACGTCGGCGTCCTTGCCCGCCTCGATCGAGCCGAGCCGGCCGTCGATGCCCGCGATGCGCGCGGGGTTGATGGTCAGCGCCCGCAGCGCCGAATCGCGGTCCAGCCCGTGCTTCACCGACAGCGCCGCCTGGTGCGCGAGGAAGTTGATCGGCACCACCGGATGATCCGTCGTGATCGCGATGGTCACGCCGGCGCTGGCCAGCTTGCCGGGATTGGCCAGTGAGCGGTTGCGGAGCTCGACCTTCGACCGGGTGGTGAACAGCGGCCCGATGATCACCGGGATGCCCCTGGCCGCGATGATGTCCGCCAGCAGGTGCGCCTCAGTGCCATGGTCGATCACCAGGTCGTAGCCGAACTCCGCGGCAATGCGCATCGCGGTGGCGATGTCGTCAGCGCGATGGCAGTGCTGGCGCCACGGGATCTCCCGCCGCAGCACCCGGCCGAGCGCCTCCAGCTTCAGGTCCCGGTCCACCGGCTTGCGCTCGCCCTCCGGCTTGCGCTGCTCGTCGTCGATGCGCTGCAGGTAGTTGGCCGCCTCGACCAGGGCCCCGCGGATGACCGCCGCCGTGCCCAGCCGCGTGCTCGGGGTCTTGTGCTGGTCGCCGTACACGCGCTTGGGATTCTCGCCGAGCGCGGATTTCATCCCGGAGGGGGCGCGCAGCAGCATCTCGTCGACGGTGCGGCCCCAGCACTTCAGCGCCGCTGTCTGGCCCCCGACGGGATTCCCGGAGCCAGGGTTCACGTTGACGGCCAGCACGCCGCCGCTGATCGCGTCCCGGAAGCCCAGATCCGCGGGATTGATGGCGTCGATGGCGCGCACGTGGGCCGTGACCGGCTCGGTCATCTCGTTGGTGTCGTTGCCGGCCCAGCCCTCGCCCTCCTCGTGCACGCCGACATGCGCGTGCACCTCGATGAAGCCGGGCAGCACCCACGAGCCCTCCGCGTCGATGACCCGGGCGCCGTCGGGAACGGTCACGTCACCGCCGACTGCCGCGATCTTGCCGTCCCGGATCAGGACCATCCCGTCATCGATCGGCTCGCCGGCGATCGGCACCACTCGGCCTCCGACGATCGCCACCAGCTCCTCAGCCATCCGACCTCCGTTTGCGACCCGTGTCCTGTGTTGGCGGCGAGCCCCGGAGGGGCGCCGCGGGCGGCCGGTACGGCAGGCGGCGGCCATGTCGCATCGGCAGACCCCGAGCCCACATTAACCGGCACCCTGCCCGCGACTGGGGCAGGTGGGCCGCCTGAGCGATACTGCTGGCATGGCCGATCGAAATGTGCTGGGCGGCGAGCTGGAGCCGTGCGGAGACGATCCCGTCACCGGCTTCTACCGGGACGGGTGCTGCAACACCGGACCGGAGGACCTGGGCAGTCACACGATCTGCGCGGTCGTCACCGCCGAGTTCCTGAACCACCAGCGTCGCATCGGCAACGACCTGACGACGCCGATGCCGCAGTTCCGTTTCCCCGGCCTGGTGCCGGGAGATCGCTGGTGCGTCACGGCGGCGAACTGGCTGCGGGCCCATCACGACGGCGCCGCCGCGCACGTGGTGCTCGCGTCCACCCATGAGCGCGCGCTGGAGATCGTTCCCCTGGACGTGCTGCGGCAGCACGCCGTCGATGTCCCGGCCAGCCCCGGCGCGCTCGAGGAGTGACGCACCGCTCCCGGCTCAGCCGGGCAGTCCCTCGATCACGCCGTAGGGCGGCGCCACCGCCTGCACCTGGCCCGGCGTCAGCCCGGCCGCGGCCAGCAGCTCGCCGTACTCCGCGTTCGTCCGCTCCCTGCCGCCGGTCACGACCAGCATGTTGAGATCGCTGAGCAGGACCGGCAGAGCCTGCGCCGGGTCCGCGGGGATCAGCCGCTCGATGATCAGTACCCGGCCGCTGTCCGGCATGGCCCGGCGGCACCCGGCCAGGATCGCGGCGGCCCGGGCATCATCCCAGTCGTGCAGCACATTGGCCAGGACGTAGCAGTCCGCGCCCGCCTAGCCGCAGCCGTCGCACGCCGGCCGCCGGCGCGATCCCGCCCTGATCAGCCGCGGCCCCGCCATGGCGCAGGCCAGCATGCCGCGCCCGGCTCGACCGCTTAATCGATCAATCGATTGATCGATATGTGCTGCCGCGCGGCGGGCCCGGTGAGCAGGTCGCGTACGGTTACGGTGAGGATGCGCACGGCGTCGCGCTCGCCGATGCGGCCGGCCCGGACCTCGTCCGCGCATGCGCGGACGACCGCGATGCCTGCCGTCACCAGCCAGCTGTTCCGAGCGGAAGGACGCGGATGAGCGATCTGGACACCGGCTGGGTCAGGGGGCTCGTCGAGCCATTGCGCGTCAGGCCAGGCTCCAGGGTCAGGCTGCCGGAGGACTTTGATCCGGGCGCGCGGTTCGGCGTGCGCAAGAAGAAAGACGGCGTGCGGCTGCTGCGGCAGGGCGTGCAACTGCTCGCGGAGTACCAGGACCGGCTGGCAGCGCAGGACACCTACGCTGTCCTGGTCGTGCTGCAGGCGATGGACGCCGCGGGCAAGGACGGCACGATCCGGCATGTGCTGAGCGGCGTGAACCCGCAAGGCGTGCAGGTATCCAGTTTCAAGGCTCCCTCAGCCGAGGAGCTCGCCCACGACTACCTGTGGCGGCACGAGCGCCGCCTGCCGCAGCGCGGTGTCATCGGGATATTTAACAGGTCGCATTACGAGGAAGTCCTGGCCGTCCGGGTGCACCCGGAGAACCTGGATCGCGAGAACCTGCCGCCCGAGTCGAAAGGCCGCGGCGTATGGAAGCACCGGTACCGGGAGATCAACGACTGGGAGCGTTACCTGACGGACAACGGGATCCGGCTGGTCAAGCTGTTCCTGAACGTGTCCAGGGAGGAACAGCGGATCCGTTTCCTGCAGCGGATCGACCGGCCGGAGAAGAACTGGAAATTCTCCGCGGCCGACGTGCGAGAGCGTCAGCACTGGGACGAGTACCAGCATGCCTACTCGCAGCTGCTCACCCATACCAGCACCGAGTGGGCGCCCTGGCATGTCCTGCCCGCCGACCGCAAGTGGTTCACCAGGATCTGCGCTGCCGCACTCGTCGCCCAGACTCTCATCGAGATCGACCCGCGATATCCCGTTCCCGACGCGGCGGCCCGCAAGGACCTGCTGCGGGCGCGAGCAGAGCTGGAAGCCGAGGCGCCCGGCAGCGCACGCTGAAGCCTTACCTGGCTGGTCGTCGCACCTGCTGGATCAGGAATTCGTCGTATCGTCTGGATGATCCCGGAATCTCGCGTGCGACGGCAGGAGGAACGACGTTGGCGAGCGGCCTTGCTCAAGTCGACATCAATCGGATGCGCGACCAGCTGTTCTTCGAGGGCCCGGAACGCAACCGGCGGCTGAGCCGCTATTGGCTCCTGCTGCCGCTGTCGGCGGTGATCGCATCCGCCGGGGTGGTCAGCGACTCGACGGCCACCGTGATCGGGGCCATGATCGTTGCCCCTCTCATGACCCCGATCCTGGGGATCGTGCTGGCCGTTGTGCTGGCCGACGGAGCCAACCTGCGCCGGTGCCTGTCGCTGGTCATTGCCGGTGCGGCCGCCGTGGTGACGGTGGGCTGGCTGGTGGGACTGTTCGTCCCTTACCCGATCGTGGCTGCGACCAACAGCCAGGTGGCCGCCCGGGTCACCCCCCGGATCGTCGACCTGGTGGCGGCCTTGGCCACCGGGGCGGTAGGGGCGGTTGCCCTGGCCCGGTCTGACATCTCCGACACCTTGCCGGGCGTGGCCATCGCCATCTCCCTGGTGCCGCCCCTGGCCGTCGTCGGCCTGACCCTCGAGTCCGGCGCGCCCCGCCAGTCCCTGGCCGCCTTCCTGCTGTTCACTACCAACGTCGCCGCCATCCTGGCGAGCGGGATCGTGGTCATGGCCTTCTACCGGGTCCACCGGGTCTTCGGCCAGGGCGCCGCTGCGGGCTTCCACCGCAGCGGCGCCGTCGCCATCATCGCCTGCCTGCTGCTGGTGGTGATCGTCCCGTTGTGGATCAACTCGGACCGGATCGACAAGACCACCGTCCGGGAAAGCGAAGTGCAGGCGGTAGCCGACCATTGGGCTAGCGATGCAGGCTGGTCCGTGGTTGGCGTCACGGCCACCGGCCACCAGGTACTGGTCGAGGTCACCGGGCCAAACCCCGTTCCCGGCCTCGCCCTGCTCCGCCGCGACCTCGACGCCGCGGGCCTGAGCGGACTCGACGTGCGAGTCAGCCTGGTCCCAGCCAGCTACCGGCCCCTGCCACAGTAAAGCGCAGCGAAGCTGCCCGCGCGGCACTCAATGCCCTCCTCGCCAGCCCTTCGACGAGAGCCGGACCGGCCTGCCGAGGGCCACGGGGCCAGGCCCGTCGCCCGGGCAAGCGGAGCCTGCTCTTGCGCTCAGTAGCCTTCATTGTTGCGATGGAGCCCTGGATATTGTCGTTGAGCCTGCCGGGCGGAGCTGAGGTGCGCTGATGGCCGAGGGACTGAACCCGATCGAGGCCGGCAAGAAACTGCACGAGCACGGGGAGAGGCAGGCTGAGCAGGCCGCGGTAGCAGACGGTCTCAGCAAGGCCGAGGATCGGCATTCCCGGATCGTGCAGATCTGCGAGGCCGTGCTGCTGGCGCTCGTCACGGTCACCGCCGCCTGGGCCGGGTACTCAGCGGCCAGGTGGGGCACGGCATCACGGGTCGA
>Ga0187862_10000844_pt1 | contig 34132 bp, 27 predicted proteins | sample June2016WEW_10_1_FD_133003 | JGI IMG/M metagenome (GOLD analysis project Ga0187862, IMG submission 133003) | Peatland microbial communities from SPRUCE experiment site at the Marcell Experimental Forest, Minnesota, USA - June2016WEW_10_150 | ecosystem: Environmental > Terrestrial > Soil >...
GCCCTCACAAAAAATCGGGCGCGAACTCGAAGCATCTCACATGCTTCCGAACGATTAGCGCGAACGCAAGCGAAGTGAGGGTCCAGCGTTTAACGCGCTTCCTCGATGTTACCCGCGAACCCGCACGAAGTGAGGGTTCACCAAGCGGAATTGTTTTTGTTTTTACCATTCACTACTCACTATTCACTACTCACTATTCACTACCCACTGCGCTTCAATGAGATTTCGATTTCAATTGAGACCATCTTTTGGCAATGGCCTCAAATATCGCTGCCCTGTCGTCGTCTCCCTCCAGGTCGAATTTATCTCTGACTTGGGTGCAAGTTTTTCCAGGCTCGGCTCCCAGGGCTGCTGAGACCTTCAGGAGCTGTTCCAGCGAAAGATTTGGAATATCGAGTTCGAGGAAGATAAGGTTTTGGTCATGATCTGCCAGTTTGTAAGCCTCTTCAACCGAAAGATCGAGCCTGAACCCTCGATAAGATTCCTCACTATATTTCCCGAGCGGCATTTTCAGCTCTTTGGCCGCATTGATAGCGTCATATCCCCTGATAATCATGCTTGCCTCCATGAATTCTATTCTTTGCCTATACTATAATCATCGACTTTGCATGAGCCTGCGTATCTGTTTTTTTTCAAAGTCTCCCGAAGGTGCGGTTTTTGGGAATTTGGATCAGGCGCTGCCATTATCGGCCGTTGGTAATTGCAAATGCCTCATTGGAGGCGTTGGCAAGCAACCCGGGAAAATCCCCGGTGTCGAAGTCGATCGCGTCCAGACTCGAGCGCAGGTGCGAGGTGTCCATGTTATTCACGTTGTGTCCGAGAGTGAAACGGGAGCTTATCAGGTCAGCGACGTGGACCAGGTGCGCCAGATATGGGTTCAAGCTGGCTTTGTCCGGCTCGTGGTGATGAAGTATCGTTTCGCTTAGGAACTCCGGCATCCCCCAGCGGCAGGCGAGCAGGTGTCCAGCCTCAGAATGAGTTATGCCGAACAACGTCTTCTCTGCGGCTGCCAGATCGTTGCCCGGTATTTGAAGTTGCCGGTAAAAGAGCGGATAAGCTTTGTTCATGTACTGGTCGAGGATGACCTTCCCGATATCATGGAGTAGACCAGCCGTATAAGCCTGGTCGGGGTGCGCCTTGCCGGTAAGTTCTGCCAGCTTGCCGCTGACCCCCGCCGTCCACACGGAATGGTAAAAGATGCCTCCCTTACAGAGAGAATATCCCTGCCTTGCATGGGAGATAAAGTCCTGCAGTGAAAATGAGAGGGCCAGGAGTATCAGGTGTTTATCCCCGATTCTCAGCAACGCCTTCTCCACCGAACTAACTTTCATCCCCGAGTTATTGGAAACCGAGTTGGAAATCCTGATTATTCTTGCACTCAGGACCTGGTCCTGAAGAACTTCTCTCGAGACTTCCTTGAAGCTGTAAGAGTCATCGTTGATCATGCGGATGATCTTTAGGGCTGTCTGGGGAATGGGAAGGATTTCTTCGATCGCCTTATCCAGTTTCTCTGCCGTTGGCCTGCAGAAATTATCTGTTGCAGTCTTTGGTGCGGGAATCACAAAGGGTTCGATCTTTGTTTCCCATGTTGTGAGATCGAGACTGATGCAACAAGAGAAATACCCGCCTACTTCGATCTGCCGGATTGCGATTCTTTCGTTCTGAAGAATTTGCTGCACCCTCTCCGCCGTGCGTCCGCCAATGTCGAGCCTCAAATCGGCCAGTGAAACCGGATCTATGAGTGCGCCTCCTGCAATACACGCCTGCAACCTTTCCTTTCGAGCACCCTGTTTGCAAAGCGCGTCGATGAAAATCGGCATGCCGGTAACGGCGCTCACTTCGGGGTCCCAGGTTAGGTCCTCGCTGGGTGGTTCGGGGAGAAGAAGATGAATGAGACCTCCAATCCCGGCTTTCAGGTCAAATAATGTGACACCAACGCAACTCCCCAGGTATGCCTGCATGATCTCGGGTTTTTGCCGGCTGATCATGTAAGAACCGGAGGTTACGGTATGCGTTCTCATCGAAGTCGGTTCCCCTTCTTGCTCGAAGATATGGTTGGTACGGTTTCAAATTGTCCACATGTGTATGAAACATAAATCGGCCAAAACGGGGTGGTTCTTCACTACATTTATACCAGGGTGTGTTCGAAAGTGGGCGGGGATAAACCCCATAAGCGCTCAAATAAGCTCATTTTCCCCCACGTATATTGGGGAGGTGGTAAACTAATTTTTGTTTGAAATCTTTTTCTGCTCCTCGCGCAGCGATGCGGTTTGCAAGTATTTTTTGCTCCCCGCTCCTTGCTCCTTGCTTCTCGCTCCTCCCATTCGTCGCACAGCGATAGAACCAAGAGGAATTGTTTTTCATTATTCCATGCGGAGCGATGCGTCGTCACCCCGGCGAAACCTGTCCCGGAAGTGTATAGTCCGGGGGGCCGGGGTCAAGCAAGGCCGTCACCCCGGCGAAGGCCGGGGTCCAGTGTCTTGTGCATTAAAATCAATTAGTTGGGGAAAACGCTGGAGTGATTTTGGTTTGAAAGCTTTTTCCGTGCTCCGTCTTCCGTCCTCCGTCCTCTGTCCTGGAAATCAGTTCAGGAACACATCCCGGTAATAGTCAAAATGTTCCGTTACCGAGCCTGCCCCGCGGATTACCGCTCGAAGCGGGTCTTCGGATTTCTCCACATCGAGTCCGACAGCTTGGTGAATCAGCGCTCGAAGTCCTTTGAGAAGCGCGCCGCCGCCAGCCAGCCAAATGCCGTTTTCGGCGATATCCGAGGCCAGGTCGGGCGTGGCTTTTTCCAGAACGCGCCGGATGGCTTCAATTATTGCCCGGGTCGGCTCTTTTATGGCCAACCTGATATCGGCATCGGTTACGGTGATGATTTTCGGCATAGCGGTGACGAGGTCTTTTCCCCGGAGTTTTATCTCGAGTGTTTTTTTGAGGGGGACTGCGGAACCTATTTTCATCTTGATCACTTCGGCCATCATTTCGCTGATGCCCACACCGTGTTGCTGCCGGATAAAGTGGCAAATGGCTTCGTTGGCCTCATCGCCCGCCACCCTGAGCGACTCGCTGCAGGAGACGGCGAATTGGGAAATGATGGCCACTTCGGTTGTCCCCCCGCCGATGTCGACGACCATTTGTCCGGAGGGCTGATCAATTGGAAGACCTGTCCCGATTGCGGCAGCCATCGGCTCATCTATGAGGAAAACCTTTCCTGCGCCCGCGATCTCTGCGGCCTCTATTACGGCCCGCTTCTCGACCGAGGTGATCCCCGCCGGGACGGCCACAACCAGTTTGGGCCTGGACAGGGGGAACCGCCTGAATACTTTTCCAAGAAATGACCGTACCATGAAAGAGGCCGTTTCAAAATCATAGATGACCCCGTCTCGCATCGGCCTGGTTACGGTCGTTCCCTTGGTGTGTCGGCCGGCCAGGTTCTTAGCTTCCCGTCCGATGGCTATTACCTCGCCGGACTCTTTTTCGAAAGCGACCATGGATGGCTCATCCAGAACTACACCTTTGCCTTTGACATATATGAGGGTATTGGCGGTGCCAAGGTCCATTGCCATATCCTTGGACAGGAAATCCATCATCCGGCCGAACATATTACGGTCCCCTTTCGCTCCAGTTTTCCAAAATCAGGCGTGCGAAGTATATATCAAAAGAGCGGTTCCATTTCCAAAAAATACTTTTCTGAACCAAAATTAAACCTTGTGGTGGCTTTTAGATAGAAAGTTGAATGATTTCGGTTGACAAATAGCTCCTATATCTCCATACATACACATGTTTCGGCTCTGTGGGAGAGCTGGATGACCGGCGGCCTCAGAGTCCGGTATTAAAATGGTCCCCATGTTCGTTTCCGAAGTCGGGAAACAAAGAGGAGAGAATTTGATGAAGCGCAAAAAGCAGTTCGTATGCGTTCTCTTTCTTTTTTCTTTTTGTTTACTTATTCCCCAAATCTCCCAAGCTTCGGTAAATCAGCGTGTAAACGCTCGTTCGGCTATCTTGCTGGATATGGAAAGCGGCAGAATCCTTTTCGAGCAAAATGCCGACTATCTGATTGCCCCTGCATCAATTACCAAGATTCTGACTCTTTATCTGGTGTTCGAAGCTATCAAACAGGGTCATGTCAGCCTTTCCGACCAGGTCGAGGTCAGCGCGCGGGCCGCATCTGCGGGCGGTTCCCGAATGGGTCTGAGGGCTGGCGCACGGGTTCGTATGGGCGAACTCATCAAGGGAATGGCCGTTGTTTCAGGCAATGACGCCTGTGTCGCAGCCGCAGAGCACATCAGCGGAAGTGTGGAACGATTTGTTGGAAAGATGAACGCCAAAGCTCGCGAATTGGGAATGACCAGGTCCCACTTCATGACGCCCAACGGACTTCCTGCCGAGGGGCAGGTAACCACGGCGCGCGATATTGCAATTCTCTCCACAGCTTATATTCACCGCTTTCCTGACTCGTTGACTATTCATTCGATGCAGTCATATGCCTACGGCAGACACGCGCATCATAATGCCAACAGGCTTCTCGGGAAGTGTCCGGGAGTGGACGGCCTGAAGACGGGCTTTGTCTGCTCATCCGGCTATAATATATCGGCAACCGCAAAGCGGAATAATACAAGGATACTCGCTGTCGTGATGGGAGCGCGTAATCCCTGGATCCGGTGTTCCGAAGCTCAGAGGCTGTTAGAAGCGGGCTTCCGTGAAACCGGCGCCCCTTATAATGATCTTAAAACCGTTGAACTCGCAACGGCCGCGAAGGGAAGGACGGTAAGCAGGGGAGGGCGCCGAGGGGCCGCTGGGGTTCGAAGCGTGCGGGCTAAAAAAACCGGGAAACGGATCAGGCTGGCCGCAAGCGGCCAAACAAAGCTGGCGGCCTCGAAAAAGTCTGCCTTAAAGGATAAGAAAAAAATAAATAATGCAGCTAGGAAATCTACGATTAAGAATGGCAAAACTCCTTCCCTGCACGCTTCAGGGAAGAACAAACCGGCGGGGGTGGTCTCAGGCAATAAGTCCGCCCGTGTAAAGTCTGGTGCAGCCACAGCCAAAACAGGCCGTAACAGCAAGGCGAAATCAGCCGGACACAATAGAGAGGAACCAAAAACGGCTGCGAGAAAGAAAAATCATAAAGGCGTTTCGCATGCCCACGCTATGAAAAAAAGGGCAAAGGGATAAATCGTTTAACCGATTCTTGGAAGCTGTTGTTTTTTGCCTGCCCGATTGATCAGGTTGCGTTCAAGAGAGGGCAGGAATTTTTTTGACGTAGAAAAACCCCGCCACCGCAGCATGGTGGCGCGGTTCTTTTGTAGACACAAGGGGAGGGCTTTATGCCCTCCCGTTCGTTTCGCCCCTAAAGGCGGTCTGGGGTGGTTTTCGTTTGAAAGCTTTTTTTGCTCCCTGCTCCCTGCTCCTTGCTTCTCGCTCCTCCCATGTTCACTCATCGCGGAGCGATGCACGACACCCCATCGCAGTTTTTGCCCCGGGGTGATATAATCGGCATTAAGGGGGAAAGTGCGGCGATAACTGGCTTTGATTCTTTTGTGAGGTATTCTGCTTCCGTTTTTGATAACTGCCAGGAGAGTAAATATGGATTCTTTTGAATATAGAGTGACCCTCCACCCGGCCGACGTTTTCAGGGAGATGATTTTGTTCTGTTCCCGTGATGGGAGCTGCAACGTGGGGATGGTCGCTTCCGAACAGATAAAGAAGATGGAAACTTTACTCAACGAAGGGGGCCTGCAGGGCTGGGAACTGGTGCAAGCGAATTTCGGCAAAGATGGCGTGCTCGTTTTCTGGAAAAGACAGATGCACTGATCCGCGCTTCGCGTGATGATCTGCAGGAATTTCCCAAACTCGGTGGGCTGGACTCAACGCCGTTAACTTAAGAAAACTGCCAACCTCCTCTGATGTCATGGCATGGCTGTCTACCGCGAGCGCCTGACGCTCTGCCTCACGCGCTTACGCGTGTGGCAGAAATCCCGGGGGCGAGGGGGAAAGTCCCCCGCTCTTTTAGTTAGTTCAATCTTGAACGCAACGCGGTATCACTCGCGCGCGCGGTTAACCCAGTGGAAGGCAAGGACGAAAAGAACGGCGCCAAGCAAAGCGAGAAGCAGATAGGATGAAAAATCGGGCGGATCGCCGAATGCAGCGGCTCGAATCGCTTTGGAAGCATGGGTCAGCGGCAGAAAATTAAGGATGGTTTGCACCCCAACGGGCATTCTTTCAACGGGGAAAAATGTCCCGCCGAGAAAAGCCATTGGAGTGATGAAGAAATTGGTGAGAAGGGCCTGGTCGGAATGCGATTTGACGAGCATCGCCAACCCGACGGCCAGTGATGCGAAAACGAAGCTGTTCAGCGCAACTGCGAACCAGAAATAAAAGTTGTAAGACAGAACCACGCCGGATAGGGCCGCGATCAACAGAATCAAGGCGGTCGAAAAAAGTGCCCTGGTAATTCCCGCCAGCACCTCTCCGGTTACATAAGATATATTCCTGATCGGCGCTGCCTGAAATTCCTCGAATATGTGCCAATAGAAACGTGCAATGTTTATCTCGCTTGCTATGGCGAAAGCCTGAATCATGCTGTTCATTGCCACAAGCCCCGGAATCAGGAATTCGAGGTAGGAATGCTCGCCCATCCTTAAGTTGTGTCCCATCCCGAATCCGAAAGCCAGCAGATAGAGCAGGGGGCTCACAGACATCGAAGCCAACTGCCTGAAAAATCTCTTGCGCATGATGAGGAGTTCGCGCTGGTAGATGGCGAGCATGCCTCTCATACCATGTTGCTTTCAAAGAGCGACAAATAACCGCGAGCTGAGCGGGGAAAGTTTCCCCCGCACCCCGCAGGATATCGGCCACGCGCAGTCGCGCGAGGCCGAGCGCTCGGCGCCGCAGCGCCATATCTCGACGCTCCGCGAGGCGGAGGGGGTGTGGGGGGCAAGTGTCCCCCCATCCCCCACGCACTTGACTTGATGCTTTCTTGAACGCAACTCGGTATCATGCCATGACCTTTTTTCCTGTAAGGGAGATGAAAACGTCCTCGAGGTTTACACGCCTTAGAGAGAAACTGCCTTCGTGAGCGGCGATATGCCTGTTTGCCTCTTCTCTATCGCGGAAAAACAGGGTCTCCATGCCGCGGTCGGCGACCCGGTCCAAAGCCCACGTCCCCAGGCCCTCCATGAGGTTTTGCGGTGTGTCCAGCGTGACGATCCTGCCTTCGTCCAGAAAAGCGACCCGGTCGGCCAGAAATTCCGCCTCTTCTATGTAATGGGTGGTCAGAAAGATGGTCGCCCCCCTTTGTTGGATACTTTTGATAAGCGACCATATGCGGCGCCTGATGGCGGGATCGAGACCCGTCGTAGGTTCATCGAGAAAAAGGATCCTCGGCGAGTGCATGAGAGCCCTTGCGATCATCACTCTTCTTTTCAGGCCCCCGGAAAGCGACTTTACCGGGCTGTCCATTCTGTCTGCGATTTCAACATATTCCAGGAGTTCACTGATGCGCTGCCCCCGCTCTTTTCGCGGCATCTGGAAAAGTTTTCCGTGCAGGTGCAGGTTCTCCCCCACCGTCAGTTCATTGTCGAGATTGATGTTTTGGGATACAAGCCCGCATTGGCGTTTCGCCTGAAGACTCTGCTTCTCGACATGAAACCCATGGAGCCATGCGGCCCCTGCAGAAGGGACCGCAAGGCCGGTAAGTATTTTGATGGTCGTCGTTTTGCCGGACCCGTTCGGCCCCAGATATGAAAACAGCTCACCCTCGCCAACCCGGAGGCTGACGCCCTTGAGCGCTTCCACCTCTTTATATCTCTTCCGCAGGTTTTCAATTCGAATCATTTTTTTTTCACTGGTGGCAGATAATGCGCAATACACCCGGCCGAAATCAGTGCCTTGAAGCGTAGCCTTCTTTTGCATGCTCTTTAACAGGATTTGCCTTAAGTGGGAATAGCCGATGTAAATCAGCAACGCAAGTTAGCATATTCAAATCACTTTCGTTATGTACTCTGGCCACATCGGGATTTCACCTTTGGCAAGGAGGTTGAAGTTGATGTCGAGTTTTGTCTAGCCTTGCCGAGCATTTCCGTAACTTCCCGCCGACAAAAAAACGCGCTGCCCCGGCCGGGCTGTTTCCATCCCGGATCAATTGTAAGAGTGTGTCATCATTAATCTTTTTCTGTGCCATGGAAACATCCTGGAAACATCATTGGAATTTTTGGTTTACTGCCGTCATAGCCCGGTTGAGCCTCAAAATGAGCACCACAAACATTTTCCACTCGACGACGCGGGTCGCGAAACGCGATCGAGGAGTTGGGCCGGCGGACCGGGGAAGGAGGGCGAAAGCCGAAGAAAGCGGCTTGCCATTTGAATTAGCTGCCCCCAGCCGATGCCGTCAATCCTTTTCTGTGCCATGGAAACATATGGAAACATATGGAAACACCTTGGAAACATATGGGAAACTTTTGGGAGACTGTTTCCATTAACTCAGGACTGAGTGCTGAGGACCTCCGGGCCGGCGCTGGGCAATCTGGTCGTACTGTTGCTCCGAGTAGTACGCGGACCTCCGGTCCGGCGCTGGGCAATCTGGTCGATCTGTTGCTCCGAGTAGTACGCGGACCTCCGGTCCGGCGCTGGGCAATCTGGTCGTACTGTTGCTCCGAGTAGTACGCGGACCTCCGGTCCGGCGCTGGGCAATCTGGCCGTACTGTTGCTCCGAGTAGTACGCGCCACTGAACCCTCACTGCGGTTGCGGGTTCGCGGTTAACGTTCTGGAAGCGCGTGAAATGCTTCAGCTTCGCGGCTGATCTTTTGTGAGGCCGCAGGACTGAGTGGAAGCCCGCGACCCGATACCCTGTTTAATCCGACGATATTATACTGCGGGATGATTTGGACCTGCAAAACGGCAACGAGAAGCGGCAATAGAAGTGGCAATAGAAGCGGCAACCAGAAGAGGAAAAAAGAAAGAAAGCAGGTGAGTAGGCGAATAGGCAAATGGGTGAGTGGGACAAAAGCAGATGAACTGGGGAGCGGGGAAGCAGTCGAGCTTTAGCGTCGCCCCACCCGAAGGCTGTGTGAGAAGACCCCCTTACGAAGGCAATTTTATGACCATTGACCGGCATTTTAAGAGTAAAAAATGGTCGGTTATGGCCACTCTTTCCCTGAGCAGCGACGATTTGGCGAGGTTCGACCCGAATGCGCAGCCGGGGTCCAGTAAGGCCCTCACCCCGGCGAAGCCTGTCCCGGAAGTGTCTAGTCCGGGGGCCGTGGTCCAGTAAGGCCGTCACCCCGGCGAAGGCCGGGGTCCAGTGGTTTTTGCTTTAAAATCAACTAGTTGGTAAAAACCCTAAAGTGATTTTTATTTGAAAGCTTTTTCTGCTCATCGCGGACCGATGCGGTTTGCAAGTTTTTTGCTCCCCGCTCCCTCCATTCCTCGCACAGCGATGCGGCCTCACAAAAAATCGGCCGCGAACTTGAAGCATTTCACATGCTTACTCAGCGGTAACCGCGAACCCGAAACCTGGTGAGGGTTCACCAATCGGAATTGTTTTTGTTTTTACTATTCTCCGTCCTCCGTCCTCAGTCCTCTGCTCAAGCGCCCCCTTCTATTGCATGCTCTCTAACAGAATTTGGCTTAAGTGGGAATAGCCGATGTAAACCAGCAACGCAAGTTAACATATTCAAATCACTTTCGTTATGCACTCTGGCCACATCGGGATTTCACCTTTGGCAAGTTCGGTTGCCTTTCTCAGACCCTGCGGAGGTGGCCACCTTCGAGGTGTACTACGTACAGTGGCAAGGGATGTTGAGGTAGTGGTAACCGCTTCCGACTTTTTTGCTCTGGCACGCGTCTCCGGAATCCATTCCAGCAGCGGAAAAGTATACACCGGATCAGGCATCTCCTCATTGACGATATTCCGATAGGGTCTTAACCTACTCGCATTACGTCGTTTAACGCTGCAAACCGACGAGCGATTCCCAGCATCAATAAGGTGGTAAGGTTTGGCTAGCTTCCTTTCAAAGTCGGCATCGCTGAACAGTACGTGTTCATCCATCCGGACGCCTACGGGCAGTAGTGGAACATCCAGCCGTCCTTCCCCCCTGTGGTCCCGAAGTTTATCAAGGGGATCGTCTTTTGTGAGTAACCTTAAGGTTCCGGCGGCAGAGAAGGCGTTTAGCAGTGGCTCGTTTCCGGGAAGGGACCTTAATTTTGGCTCTCTAGCCTCGAATGCGAAGAAGAGGTCATCGAATTGCGGTAAGCATGTTAGGCAAAACAGTGTAGGGTCTCAACGCAGGCCCCGCCAGGAGACCAAGCAGGTAACCAAGGAAACAAACCCCAACCTGTAGTATCGGGATAAACCGGTCTACTCGACTCAAATGAGAATAAGTTAGGGCTACAATTAGCGGGAGATTTACCAGTGAAGAAAAGAACATTTATCGCCCTTACCATTACACTTACTGGTGTGTGCGCTTTGCTCTTCAACATATTTTACATGGAGGCCAAGAACACCGCTATCACAAAGTTGAACGAAGAGCAGATGATCCATGCAAAACAAGCGGCCCTGGGAATCGAAGATTTCTTCGCAACGTGGACCCGAAGCTTAAACTCTTTATCAAAGATGGATGCGATCATCGATACCGACGCCGCCGGTAAACATTATATGAAATTTTTCTATGATGCTCACCGGGAACATCTCAGAACGATCACACGCGTGGATGAAAGAGGTGTAATACTCTATAACCTTCCCCAACTCAGCTCTGAGGGAGCTGACATCTCAGATCAGAAGCACGTGGTTGAACTGCTGCGCGGTCACAAGCCGGTTGTTAGCGATGTATTCAGGGCAATTGAGGGATTTGATGCGGTTGCCCTCTATGTGCCGATCTTCAGGGGGTCTGAATTCAAAGGGGGAATCGGAATACTAGTAAACTTCGAAAACATAGCGAATCACTATCTTGATGTGGTAAAGATCGGCCAGACAGGCCACGCATGGGTTGTCAGCCGTGACGGAGCGCAGCTTTACAGCCCGATAGCGGGATCTACAGGGAAGTCCGTGTTCGAAACCATAAAGGATTCCCCTTCGCTTACTGTCATGGTGAACGATATGGTCAACGGGCATGAAGGTGCGTCAACATACACCTTTCACAGAACAGGCGACCGGAATGTCGGCCAAATAAGAGAATATGCGGTGTATAGGCCGGTTCAAATCGCGAATACGTTCTGGTCTATTGCCGTAGCCTCTGCCGAACAGGATGTGCTTTCCGGCCTGATCTCCTTTAGAAATAAGCTGGCATTTGTCATGGGCGCCCTGTTCATTTGTTGGATGGTATTTTCAACACTGGGGGCTAAGGCATGGCTTATAGTCAAGGAGGAAGAGAAACGCAAACGGACTGAAAGAATGCTTCGGAAAAGCGAAGAGAGTTTGAGGATTGCTGAGCAGCAATATCGCAGCATCTTCGAAAATGCCCTGGAAGGTATTTATCAAACCTCTGCCAAGGGACAACCCTTCGTTGGCAACCCGGCACTGGCTCGCATTCTTGGTTATGACTCACGCGCAGAGGTGGTATCACCCTTCACAGATTCGGCGCGTCATTTATGGGTAGACCCGAATCAACGCCTGGATTATATTCGGCTGCTTGAGCAGAACGGTGTTGTCCTTAATTATGAATGCGAATTTTATCGTAAAGATAAAACCAGGATCTGGGTATCGCTCAATTCCCGCCTTGTTACCGTGGTGGATGGAGAAACGCTTAATTACACAGGATTCATACAAGATATCAGTGAGCGCAAACAGGCGGAAGAAATGCTGCGAGAACATGAGAAAGAGCTCATGATGCTCACCGGAAGACTGATTTCCACCCAGGAGGAAGAGCTCCGGCGGCTTTCTCGAGAACTCCATGATGATCTGACGCAAAGGCTTGCCGTTCTGGCCATGGATGCGGGAATGATTGAAAAACAGTTGAGACCCCTGAAAACTCCAGCTGCCCAGGAAACCAGGGATCTGAAGGGAAAACTGATAGAGGTTTCCGAAGTTGTCCATGATCTGTCGCGCCAGCTTCACCCATCTATCCTCGATGATCTGGGATTGGCCCAGGCTGTTCAGTCGGAATGCGCCGTCTTCACCAGGAGAACCGGAATAACCTTGTCTTTTAAGGCCCATGACGTGTCCGACTCAATTCCCAATGGCATTGCCCTCTGCATCTACCGGGTTATCCAGGAAGGACTTCGGAATATCGCCACGCATGCAAAAACTAATGAAGCTCGTATTATTCTCCAAGGCATTGACGGCAGCGTGGATCTTTTGATTCAAGACCTCGGAATCGGTTTTGACGTTCGTGAGGTGAAGGAGAAACCAGGTATCGGTTTAACCGGTATGAGGGAGCGGGTACGGCTGGTCGGAGGCACAATGTCATTAAGATCTCAGCCGGGGGAGGGTTCCGAGATTCAGATCTCAATACCGCTAGGAGGGAAGCATGGCCAGACCGCGCGTACTGATTGCCGATGACCACAAAATTGTTGTTGAAGGGCTGAAAAAGATGCTCCAGCACGACTTCGACATTGCAGGCACTGTAGAAGACGGTCGCGAGCTCATCACCTCAGTCGAAAAGCACCACCCCGATGTCATCATAGCAGACGTCTCCATGCCCATGCTAAACGGTATAGACGCCGTCCGTCAGATCAAAAAAGTGCATAAAACGATCAAGGTGGTGTTTCTCACGATGCAACTCGATGTTGCTTATGCGGTGAGCGCCTTCAAGGTCGGCGCTTCAGGCTATGTCTTGAAGCATTCGGCTCCTGATGAGCTTGTGACGGCCATCAATGAAGCGCTCAAAGGAAGAACGTACGTAACCCCCTTGATTGCCGGGAAGCTCCTGCAGGCCTACGAAGAAGGGAGCCACACCCAGACCGATACGGCCCGCAGCCTCACCCCCCGCCAACGTGAAGTGTTGCAGCTCCTGGCAGAAGGTTATTCCGCCAAAGAGATCGCCACAATTTTGAATATATCCTTAAAAACCGTCGAGTATCACAAGTACCGGATGATGGAAGATCTGGGCATTAAGACCCTGGCAGAATTGGTCCGGTACGCTGTAAAGCACGGTATTGAAACACCCTGATCCCCCACTCCCTAGGAAAAATAGTCCGCAAAACTAGGGTTTCTCCTAGTTGTGTTGGGCTCCATGCCCACCTACAATGAAGACCATGTACCCAGGAATAATCTGATCCTGAACCCGGAAATCTTTTCACTCTCTCTGCCTGTCCTGGTTTCATGTCCTTCGGCCCATGCGTACGGTACGGTTCCACACCACCCTTCAGAATAGCTCAGAAAGATTCAGGGTAATCTAATGCGACGGAAACGGATACTGATCGCTGATGCACATCCAAACATGATGGGAGGTGTTCGGTATCTCCTAAAAGATCTATTCGACGTGATTTTCATGGTGGCGGACGAACACTCGCTTGCTGACGCGGTTGTCGCAAATCCTCCCGATCTCGTGATAGTCGATCTCTCCATGCCGGTATCCATGGCGAAGAACATTGCCAGGCTGCTTCACAGGTTGAACCCTGATCTCAGGTTTATCGTTTTAAGCGTACATGATGAGCAGTCAGTTGTTGCTGAGTGCCTTGCGGCGGGAGCAAACGGGTTCGTGCTCAAGCGGACCGCCGTCACCGACCTGATTGCTGCGGTAGAAACTGTGCTGACGGGCGGCGTTTATGTCTCACCGTCCGTTGAACAAGACAACAAGATATAGATGACATCCAATAGAGGCGAGGGTGGGCGGCGTCTATCGAAGAGGCAATGAAAATGTTTGATCCTTATAAGACAGGGAAGAAGGTAGAAGGCACAAACCTGGAGATTCCGGTGGAGAAGCCGGCGCCGAGCTCGGAGAAACTGTTCCAACAGCAGTGTTGAGTCGTTACGGAATTGAAACTGCCGTACGGCTAAGATCAGTTCTGTTTTATGGGAACCTTTTATAAGATGGAGAAGATCATGAAAAAACTACTCATCCCCTTTTTAACCCTTACTTGGATATTGTGGAGCGCAGCTTTCTGTATTGCTGCTGATTTCTGTCCTGCAGGTATTCGATTAGATTCGGGCACCGTTTCCATTACACTCAAAGATGAAGTCCCGTCAAATTGTGGGAACCCAGCTGGTAAATCAGCAAAATCCGACTTATCAGAAAAAAAGATGAATAGCTATAAGCCAACCAAATATATCAATAAACAATCGAACGAGATTCAGCATGAAGATCAAGGCTACTCTATAACGCGCAATTAAACATTTAGGATCTGCAATGATCCTCAGAAGACGACGTTCCAACTGGTAGTCCAAGGCCGATTGCAATAGGAGCCTTTCGGCAGAAGTTTCCAGGATTAATGGTTTAGCAGCTCCAGACAGGCGGGGAACATGGATATCAGCTTCAGTCGGGAAACTGATAACACCTTTGTCGTAAGGCTCGGCGGCAACTGGGACATTACTGACGGGCTGCCATCGGCAGAAGACCTCCAGAAACAGATTGTATCAACTCCATCCCCCGGGCGGGTTGCATTCGACGGACGGCAGCTGGGAGACACGGACAGCAGTCTGCTGACATTTCTAATCAAACTGACGAGTCTTTGCAGGGAGAAATGCATCCGCGTCTCCAGCCAAGGGCTTCCCGAAGGGGTGACACGACTAATCGCTTTGGCTTCTGCGGTCCCGGAAAAAAAGGATGCGCGCAAAGAGAGCGGGCGGGAGCCGTTTTTAACCAGAGTGGGAGAGGCCGGTCTGGAGGTTTTCAAATCGGCAGGTGAGATGCTGGCTTTTATCGGCGAGGTATTCCTTGCGTTTATGAAGCTCCTGCGGGGTAAGGCTCGCTTCCGGCGCTCGGACCTGACGCTGCTGATCCAGGAGTGCGGCGTCCAGGCGCTGCCGATCACACGATGGCGCTGTGCCATTAATTTTAGGTGAATGCTTTTCGGTTTCCAAAAGAGGAGAATGATCATGTTTCAAAATTTGCGAGACGTTGTTTTATGCACGATCATAGCTATGGCACTGTGCGGGAGTGTTCTTACATCTAGCGCGCTTTCGGAGGAAATTCAAAGAGCGCCAGTGCTCCTGCAGGCTTCAGATGTGCTCCAGGGGGAATTGATTAAGGGCTTAAACTATTCCGTAAGACCAACGGTCACCAGCGACGGTTTCATCAATACTTATGATCTTGATACCAACTACGGGCCCCTGAGGGTTGAAAGCACGGTATTGCTGTTGAAGCGGATCGGAGAGCTCAAGGCACTCGCTCAGATAGAGCAGTTAAAAAACACAGACGTTTACATGAATGCTTTTAAACAGGTGGCAAGAGGCCCTATCAACACTGCGGAAGGGTTGGTACAGGACCCGTCGGGAACGGTTTCGAACGTAGCGAGTGGAATAGGGCAGTTCTTGAGCAATGCCGGCAAGACAGTTACTTCCGATAACCCCAACAAGGGAAAGCTTCTGAACTCCGCCAGCGGGCAGGCATCCTATAAACGGCAATATGCCGCCGAGTTCGGGGTCGACCCTTACACGACCTATGAACCCTTGCAGAAAGCGCTCAATGACCTGTCCTGGACAGCGGCAGCAGGAGGATTGACGGTGAAGGCCGCTTTCATGGCAATTCCCGGAGGAGCAGGATTCGCCGTTGGGGCGATGGGAACCGCAGACACTGCGAAGAACCTCCTGAGTGACAAGACTCCCGTCGAACTCGAAAGCATAAATCAGAGCAGTCTTGCCGGCATGGAAGTTTCGAATGCTTCAACCAAGGCTTTCATGCAAAACACCAATTTCGATCCTTACGAACAGACGCTGCTGGTAAGCGCGCTGGCGGGTATGAAGGGAGTGAGGAGTCGCGCAATATACATCGATAAGGCTGCGGCGGCACCTGAAGAGTCCGTGGCCGTGTTCCTGCGCGTGCGTGCGCAACTCATGAGTCTTTACAACGATAAGACTCACTCCGTGAAAAGTTTTGTGGTCGCCGACGGGATTCCTGTGCTCCTTACGAACAATGGGAAGATCGTCGCAATATTCCCTCTCGATTATGTCGCGTGGACGCAAAATGTTGCGCGAAAAGTGGAGACAGTTTCTGCGGCAATCAAACAGATGCCTGGAGTTTCAGGTAAAGAACTCTGGGTCACGGGAAAAGTGGATCCCATTGCACGAAAAGCGTTGGAAGCCAACGGGTGGAAAGTGGAAGAGCGGGTCCGGGAAAAGCTTGCGGGCAGCCAGAAAGAATCAGACTCGAATCGTTAGCCAGATCTATGGTCACATTTGTCGCTTTCATACCTTTTTTCGCTTTCGCGAAATTAGGGTTTGTGCTGGGTGAAGGCAAATTAGACAAATTGTTTTTCCGGAGAAGATCGGCCGAAAAGTCAGACCTCTCCACGGATGAAATGCCTTGAAACTGGGCGGCCGCGATAAGAAGCTGCCGGAAACCGGAACCACTCTGTGGCTGGCAGCGCTTAGGAAAACACATGACGACGAGTGATATTCCCAAAGCCTTTCACATCATGGCCAAGCCTACTGGCTCGGCGTGCAATTTGCGTTGCGGCTACTGTTTTTTCCTGAAGAAGGAGAGCCTCTATCCTGGAAGCAATTTCAGGATGTCGGCGCAGGTACACGAGGCTTATATCCGCCAACTCCTGGAATTCCACCGGTCCCCCCGGGTCACCGTTGCCTGGCAAGGGGGCGAGCCCACGCTTATGGGACTCGATTTTTTTAGGTATTCCGTTGTGTTACAGAAAAAGTACCAGAAACCAGGGACCTTCATCGAAAACACCTTCCAAACCAACGACATCCTGCTTAACGACGAGTGGTGTCTGTTTTTCCGCGAGAACAATTTTCTCGTCGGACTCAGCATGGATGGTCCCGGGGAACTTCATGACTTCTACCGCAAAGACAGAGCAGGCAGGGGAACCTTTGACACGGTCGTGCGCGCTGCCCGGCTACTTCAGAAACATAAAGTGGAGTGCAATATCCTGTGTACGGTCAATTCGAAGAACGCCGCCCACCCCCTGGAGGTGTACCGGTTCTTCCGGGATGAGCTCGGGGTTGCTTACATCCAGTTCATACCGATTGTGGAGTACAAGGACGAGAGCGGTTTCCAGGTAGGGGAGATGGTCACGGAGAGATCGGTGCAGCCGGGACAATTCGGTCGATTTCTGGTCGAGATCTTCGATGAGTGGGTCAGAAGGGACGTGGGGAAGACTTTTGTCCTTAATTTCGACGGGGCGCTGGCCGGCTGGCTCGGAATGGCCGGGACCGTCTGTATCTTTGGTCCCACCTGCGGTCTCGGAATGGCGCTTGAGCACAACGGAGACCTTTATTCCTGCGACCACTTCGTTGAACCGAAACAGTACCTGGGAAATATTCTGAAGACTCCAATGAACGAGTTGGTGGCTTCAGAGCAACAGAGAAAGTTCGGGAGGGACAAAAAAGACGCGCTGCCCATGTACTGCAGGGAATGCGCGGTCTTATCCATTTGCAATGGGGAATGTCCCAAGAACCGTTTCGTTAAGACTCCTGACGGCGAGCCCGGCCTGAACTACCTCTGTGCAGGATACAAGGCTTTCTTCAAACATGCGGACAAACCCATGCGGATCATGGCTGAGCTTATCCGGGCGAACCGGCCTGCTTCTGAGGTCATGGCCATTTTGGTAAGGGAGAAAGGAGATCTCAAGACAAGGTTCGCAAGTGCAGGGAGAAACGATCTCTGTCCGTGCGGAAGTGGAGTGAAATTCAAAAAGTGTCACGGGAATTAGGCTGGGCATTGATGACTGGTGATTTGTACAATCAAAAACATTACTGAAGGAGACTCTATCATGGCAGACAAAAAACCTAATATCCTCATCATCTGGGGAGACGACATCGGCACATGGAACATCAGCTACAACAACCGGGGCATGATGGGCTACCGAACGCCGAACATCGACCGGATCGGCAACGAAGGCGTGGCGTTCACCGACTATTACGGGCAGCAGAGCTGCACGGCAGGCCGCGCCGCCTTCATCACTGGCCAGAATCCCCTCCGCACCGGCCTGACCAAGGTGGGCATGCCGGGGGCCGACCTGGGGCTGAGCCCGAAAGACCCGACCATCGCGGAAATGCTAAAGCCCCTGGGATATGCTACCGGCCAGTTCGGGAAAAACCACCTAGGGGATAAGGACGAGTTTCTGCCAAGTAACCACGGCTTCGACGAGTTCTTCGGAAACCTCTACCACCTGAACGCAGAGGAGGAACCCGAGCTGCCGGACTACCCGAAAGATCCGGCGTTCAGAAAGAAATTCGGCCCCCGGGGCGTTATCCACAGCTTCGCCGACGGCCGCATCGAAGACACGGGTCCACTCACAAAGAAGCGAATGGAAACCATCGACGAAGAAGTTACCGACAAAACGCTCGATTTCATCGACCGGGCACATAAAGAGGGCAAGCCCTTCTTCGTGTGGTGGAACTCCACGCACATGCATTTCAGGACCCACACCAAGAAGGAGTACGAGGGCAGAAGCGGACAGGGGTTCTACAACGACGCCATGGTTTATCATGACGATCAGGTCGGGGTGCTCCTTAAAAAACTCGACGACCTCGGCATAGCAGATAACACCATAGTCATGTACAGCACCGACAACGGCCCTCACTTTAACTCCTGGCCCGATGCCGGCATCACCCCCTTCCGCAGCGAGAAGAACACGAACTGGGAGGGCGCGTTCCGCGTGCCGGCGTTTGTCCGCTGGCCGAAGAAGATTCATGCAGGTCTGGTGCTAAATGGCATCGTCTCCCACCAGGACATGCTGCCGACGCTTCTGGCCGCCGCCGGAGAACCGGACATAAAAGAAAAGCTCTTGGCGGGCCACAAGGCCGGAGCCAAGACCTTCAAGGTCCAGATCGACGGCTTCAACATGCTTCCCTACCTGACCGGCGAAGTGAAGGAGAGCCCTCGCCACGCCTTCTACTATGTAAATGACGACGCTCAGCTCGTCGCGCTACGGTTTAACGACTGGAAGCTGGTATTCATGGAACAGCGGGCCAAAACCATGGCATTGTGGGCGGAGCCTTTCGTTCCGCTTCGTATCCCCAAGATATTCAATCTTCGCCGCGATCCATTCGAACGCGCGGACGAGAACTCGAACACCTACTGGGACTGGATATTCGACCACGCTTTCTTGTTGGTGCCGGCGCAAGCGTATGTGCAGCAGCAGATCCAGTCGTTAAAGGAGTTTCCACCCCGACAGAAGCCGGCGTCGTTCAACCTGGACCGCGTGCTCGATCAACTGCATGATGCTTCCGGCAGCGGGATGCACTGAGCCGTTGAGGCATTGTTTCGCTCATAAACCCTGAATGCCCGGCAGACCCTGCCGGGCATGGCATCCATTATGCTGCACATAACCTGACGCCCTCCGACCAGCTTGCGGCCCCAGGCCCATATGACCGCTGGCCCCTGGGGCGCGGATTCGTGCGATTCTACGGGTTTCTGGGCGGCGAAACGCACCAGTACTACCCTGAACTGGGATCGAAAGAGGCACGGAAGATGATATTGGAAGCGATTAAGAAACTGATTGATCTGGTGGCTGAGTCCGTTGAGGTCCTGGCTGTCTTGATTATTGTGGGTGGCATTGTTTACGGCATGGTGAGTCACCTCTTTCACCGGGGGCAAACGGCTGGTGATGCTTACAAACGATTAAAAGAAAATATTGGAAAGAGCTTGCTGTTGGGCCTGGAGTTCCTGATCGCGGCCGATATCATCAGAACGGTCACACTTAACCTTACCCTGCAAAGTGTCCTGTTGTTGGGAGTGTTAGTGCTTATTCGTACGTTTTTGAGCTGGTCTTTAGTGGTGGAGATAGAAGGCCGTTGGCCATGGCAAGCCCGCGTGGAACCGGGTGGAAGGAGTGGAGGCCCACCCGGTGAAACAGAACAATCGACCGATCAAAGGGAGGGGTGATTGAGGTTGCAGAACCAACACCAATAGGAGGGTGAAAGCTGTGGAGGATTTATTGACGCGCGTCATTGAAAATCTAATCGATAGGGTGAGTGGCCCCATGAAATTTCGACTGCTCATGCAACCACTCATGGCTGCCGTCTTCGCCGTGCGGAACGGGCTAAAAGATGCTAGTGAGAATCGGCCTCCCTACTTCTGGGGTTTCTTCACACACCCGGATGAGCGCTCGGACATGTTGAGAGACGGCTGGAAATCCGTGGGCAAAATCTTCGTCCTCGCGGTTATTCTCGACCTGGTTTATCAGATCATTGTCTTCCGGTGGTTCTATCCCGGAGAGGCGCTGCTTGCTGCCTTTATTCTTGCTTTCATCCCTTATCTGTTGATCCGGGGCCCTGTGAACAGGATAGCCCGGGGTAAACAACGCAGCACATCAGGCGCCAAGAGACCATGAGGATGCATGATAAATTCATGGGCCTGGGCAATACATAATGAAAGGACGGATGACTCGGATGGCAGAGCGCAATGAGGAAACCATAAAAGGGCCTTCCAGCAATCAACTCGCCTTGGACCGCACAAACCTCGCGCACGAACGGACGCTGATGTCCTGGATTAGAACAGCGATCTCACTGATTACTTTCGGCTTCACCATTTACAAATTTTTCCAGTTGGAGTTGCAGCTGGAAAATCGCCCTCGACTTCATGATGTCATTGGACCGCGCCAGTTCGCGATATTGATGATCTCTATAGGATTGTTCTCGCTCATGGGGGCGACAATCGAGTATCGGATGCACAGAAACGATCTGCGAAGTCGGTACGCTGCGACCCCTCCTTTATCGCTGGTGGGAGTGGTCGCTGCATTGGTCTCACTCCTCGGGCTTCTGGCTCTTTTTGCGGTTCTCTTCAGGCTGTAGCAGTTGGCAAGTGCCAAGTCGTATCGACGGGAGAGAGATCCAAAAGAGCCTGATAGTTCAAAGCCCATCAACGAACAATTCAAAAATGGAAAGGAAACTCAAGCCATGAGGAAATCAAGTGAAAAGAGAACGACGATGAAACGAACAATGCTGACGGCTTTGGTGTTGGCCGCACTACTGGTATTCACACAAGGGAACGGAGTGGCGCGCGCGGCCTCTGCCGCCGGGATCGATGCCGACGTTGACGCTGCGTTGACGAAGCTCTACGCGGAACAACCTGCGGCACAGATGCTAGCGAAGAAAGCTGCTGCTATCCTGGCCTTTCCGAACATAGTCAAGGCCGGCTTTGTGGTAGGCGCCCAGTATGGCGATGGAGCTCTTCGAAAGAAGGGCAAGACGGTTGGGTACTACAACTCTGTTGCGGCATCATACGGTCTACAGGCCGGCGTTCAATCCTTTGGTTATGTGCTCTTCCTGATGACGCCTTCCGCTGTCGACTATCTCAATCGGAGTGGCGGCTGGGAGATAGGAGTCGGCCCGAGCATCGTTGTGGTGGACGAGGGCGTAGCCCGCTCGCTGACGACCACGACGCTCAAATCCGATGTCTACGCCTTCATCTTCGACCAGAAGGGTCTAATGGCTGGACTCGGACTCCAGGGTTCGAAGATTACGAAGATAAAGAAGTGAGCGGCTGGCGATAGTCAAGGAAGAAACAGGTCAAGCGCCTTCGATGCCGGACTCGATCGATGTCAACTGATTGAAGCACGGCAGTTTTGATGGCTAACAAGCGGCATGGCGATGTGTTTTTCTGCACAAAAAAGATCTGCAATGGTGATCTGGTGGCTGAGGTGAAGTCCTTGCCTGGGTTGGACACCGCTAGGCGCCTCAGTGGCGAATATGTGTTGTTCAAGATAGCGGTGCTTCTCTGATGCTCTAAGACCTGCAAAACCGACAAGAGGAGGTTGCGAATGGATTGGAATGCAGCTCATCCAACATCTGTGAGTTTTCCACTTTGGGTTCGCGTTCAGTTACTGCCCTGGATTTGCGGAATAGTCTTCCTCATCGTTACGTCAGGCTGCGCTCATTATCCCATCAACCAACCCTTGAAGCAGGTCGACCCTCAGGTGGGTTATCGGGGCAAAAACCTCATAAATCCTGAACAAGACAACCAGCTACTGCTCATGCTCACTTTTTCCGGTGGGGGGACACGGGCCGCCGCCTTTTCTTACGGTGTCCTTGAAACGCTCCGGGATACGACAGTCTCCATCCGCGGACGCCAAAGGCGGCTGCTGGACGAGGTGGACTGGATCTCGGGTGTTTCCGGCGGGAGCTTCACCGCGGCTTACTACGGGCTCTTTAGAGACCGAATCTTCGAGGACTTCGAGAGCAAGTTCCTTAAGAAAGACATTCAGGGCGACCTTCTCCGCAGCACCCTCTTCAACCCTGTCAGTTGGACGAAGTTCTCCTCCCCTTACTATGCTCGCAGCGACCTCGCAGCGGACTACTACAATAAGTATGTCTTCGAAGGGAAGACCTTTGGTGATCTGCTCGCCAGGAAAGAGCCGATGATTGTCATCAACGCCACGGACATGGTTCATGGAACCCGGTTCCCCTTTATCCAAGATGCGTTCGACGTGATATGCTCGGACCTCTCCACATTCCCCGTGGCCCGAGCGTGTGCAGCGTCATCGGCGGTGCCCATCTTGTTGAGCCCCATCACCCTGGAGAACCACGCCGGCGAGTGCGGTTATCAGTTGCCCCCGACACTCGTGGAAGCCATGCAACCGCCCAGGGATGTCACGTCCCGCCGTCTTGACCTTGCCAACAACATGTTGCCTTTTCTGGATTCCAAGAAGAAGCCCTATATCCACCTGGTGGACGGGGGGGTCGCGGACAATCTCGGCCTCAGGGCAGTTCTCGAACGCGTCACACTGATGGGCGACCTCTGGACCACCTTGAAATACGCCCACTATACAAACGTGCACAAAATCGTTTTTGTGGTAGTGAATGCCGAAACTGAAATCAACGACAAATGGGACCGCTATGCAAAAGCCCCGCCCTTTGCAGCCATGTTCGATTCATACTCCTCCATAGCCATCCAACGCTACAATATGGAGACTGTGGCGCTCCTGAGTGAGAGTTTCCCCCGTTGGGCTGACGAGATCCGCAGGGGGCGGTGCGGTTCAGGACAGATCACCACGGCACCGGGTTCCTGTGGTGACATTGAATTCTACCTTGTTCAAGTGAGATTTGACGCCCTGGACGATGAGGCCGAACGCCAGTACTTCAAACAGCTTCCCACATCATTTGTTCTGAAACCCGACGAAGTGGACAAGCTCAGGGACGCGGCACGACGGATTCTTGGAAAATCCAAAGAGTTTCAACGGCTGATTAAAGACCTTCAGCAAGAGCAAGAGTTACATTAGGGGCTTCATACGAGTACAAGAATCCTTCGGAAGGTTTCGAGGGCGGCTTACTGACTACAATCGTGAGGCAGCTTATGACCGCAGAAACGTTGCGACTGGAGGAAGCTCGCGCATGGAAAAGAGAGTGGAAGAAATGGGGCCCTTTCTGAGCGAGCGATAGCAACTGACGCCGCGCCGGATGAGGAACTCAACGAGATATGAGGTGGCGCCCGCCGGCAGCGGTTCAGGTCCGGCGGTACAGCAGCCATCAAAAGGCAAAGAAGGAACGACAATGAAAAGCAAAGACCAGAAACCGACCGCAGCAGCCGACGGTAAGGAGATATTCAACCTTAAGTCACAGGATACGATCTCCCGCCGCGAGTTCCTGGCTGTCTCGGCTGCTATGGGCATGACGATCCTTTTGCCCGGAGGACTATCCGCGGCAGCGGACGGGAAGAAGACCTTCACCGTCCTGCACACCAACGACATGCACTCGAGCTTAATCGGCATGGGCCCGTCCTCGGACTACACCCCGTTCAGCCTCAACGACGACGCCACCCGAGGCGGGTATGCGCGACTGGCCACCTTGATTGCCGAGCGAACCAAAGCGGACAGGGATCAAGGGCCTGTCCTGGTGCTTGACGCAGGGGACTACAGCATGGGGACGGCGTTCGCCGCCGCCGCGCGCGAAGTCGGAGGGGAACTGGAACTCATGTCCCACATGGGCTACGACGCGACCACCTTTGGCAACCATGAGTTCGACCTCGGGCCTGACGGCCTGGGCAAGGCCATTGGTGTGGCGGTCAAGGCGGGCAAAATTCCGGCCGTGGTCACTTCAAACGCAAATTTTACGAAGGACGACGCTACGCTGGCCGATCTCCAGCGCCTGGCTAACGATGGCGCGATCCGGCGTTACGTCGTAATCGAGCGCGGCGGAATGCGCTTCGGAATTTTCGGGGTGCTCGGCAAAGAGGCCCAGATTTACACCAGTGGCGCAGCGGCTTCGTTCTCCGACGCCATCGAGAGCGCCAAGGAGATGGTGAAGGTTCTCCGCGAGACGGAAAAGGTGGATGTGGTTATTGCTCTCAGCCACGGCGGCGTTGAGAAAGGCGAGGACGGGCGTTACAGCGAGGGCGATGACGTGCGTGTGGCCAACGTACCGGGCGTCGACATCGTCATCGGAGGCCACAGCCACACCGAACTGCAGGAAGCGATCATGGTCAACGGTCATACGCCCGTGGTCCAGACCGGGCTACAAAGCAGAAACCTTGGCGAACTGGTGATCACCCTGGACGGTGGTAAGCTGAAGGTCGAGTCCTACCGGCTCTACCAGATCGACGACAGCATTGCCGGTGACCGGGCCATTGCTGACGAAATCGACAAACTCAAGAAAACGGTCACCGAGGTCGTTTTCGCCTCGCGCGGTTACAGCATCGATCAGCCGTTGGCTATCGCGCCTCAGGATCTGCCCAACACCTTCACCGACATCGCCGCCGGCACGATTCTTGCCAATCTCGTCACCGACGCCTTCCGCGAGGCCACGAAAGCGGACATTGGCTTCACCGCCAACGGAATGATGCGTGCCGGCTTGACTCGGGGGAAGTCCGGCGTGCAAACCGTCTATGACGTGTTCGCCGTGGCGCCCCTCGGCGCCGGTGTCGTAGACAGCACGGCGGGCAGTGCACTCGTGAGTGGCTACTTCACAGGACAGGAGCTGAAGAATCTGCTCGAGTTTCTGCTCGTGGACAACCCAGCTCATCCCGGCGAGTATTTCCCCCGCGCGTCCGGCATGAGATTCCACTACGACCTGTCGCGTCCCAAATTTGACGTCGTGACGGCCATCGAATTAGGGGACCTGGATCGGGGCTATACCCCGATCGACATCACCGGGAAGGACGAGAAGTTGTACAGTCTCACGTGCCCCCTGATGCTCGGCCCGATCATCGTAGCCATCCCGAAGTACACCAAAGGCAAACTCCCGCTGGTTCCCAAGAACAAGGCCGGTCAGCCCCTCAAATCGAAGGTCGAGGCGCTCGACGATCCTCGCCACAACTCGGGTTACCTGCTGCCGCCGCAGGGCACGGTGGATCAGGGCAGTGTTGACACTGTGGCGGAGAAAGGCGCGGTCCGCGAGATCAAGGAATGGCAGGCGATCATGGATCACCTGCGCAGCCTGCCGGTCAAGGACAAGGGGGAACTACCCACGATCCCGGTCGATGAACGCGCAATGGAGGTCCGGGCGATCAAAGAGGGATGATCGGGTTTGGATGGAATGGAAGCAACCGGCTGCGTTAACCGTTTGGTGCATTGCGTGCTTTAGGAGCAGGCGGTTGAATAATTCGCAACATTAGGGCATGGAGGCGTGCTTCATGGAACAAAGGCTATTACAACCCGCGCCGCTGATCCGCGATCGGATGAAGACCCCGCGAGCGGCTGCTCTCGCCGGGATTCTCTTTTCGGTTTTACTTACTACCAGTTTGGTCCTCTTTCGAATTTCAGTTCCGGCGACAACTGAATTTACACAACTCGGGTCTAGAACCAATGTCGTGGTGCTGGCGCTGAACTTGATGCCGTTCGCCGGTATAGCCTTTTTGTGGTTCATCGGCGTAGTGCGGGATCGGCTCGGTGCAAACGAGGACCGCTTTTTTGCCACCGTTTTTTTCGGGAGCGGTATCTTGTTTCTCGCCATGTTCTTTGCGGCGGGCGCAGTGGCAGGGGCAACGATCATTGCTCTAAACGCTGCGTCCAGGCAGCTGATCGACTCCGGTATATACGAGTTTGGCCGCGTCATTGCCGCCCAGATAATGAACGTTTATGCGCTCAAGATGGCAGGTGTATTTATGATCTCGACTGCCACTATGGGCATTCGCACGCACATCCTGCCGCGATGGATAACAATCCCAGGTTATGCCCTGGCCGTGCTGTTTTTGCTGAGCAGTCGCTTTGCTGACTGGTTGGGACTGGCATTTCCCATGTGGGTGCTCATATTGAGCATATACATCCTGGTTGAAAATTTGCGTGGTCCGAGTGCGGGCACAACGGCAAACCAGAGGGTAGAAAGCATCTAGAGAAAAGGATTCAGAAGATGCTGCAAAAGGAGGAAGCCGGGAAGCTTAAATGAGCTCAACGGATGGCTCCAGGTTCTTTGACTGTCACCATGAGGGGGCGAGCATGAAAGAGTTAGAGAAAGGTGAGGAACAGAAACGGCTGGATGAAGCCCGCGAAAAGGGGGTTCCATGGAAAAAGTGGGGACCGTATCTGAGCGAGCGCCAGTGGGGGACGGTCCGCGAGGATTACAGCGAGAATGGCGACGCCTGGAATTTCTTCACCCATGACCAGGCCCGCTCGCGCGCCTACCGCTGGGGCGAAGACGGCATCTCCGGCATTTCCGATGACAAACAGCGGCTTTGCTTCGCCCTGGCCCTGTGGAACGGCAAGGACCCCATATTGAAGGAACGCCTCTTCGGCTTGACCAACAGCGAAGGCAACCACGGCGAGGACGTGAAGGAGTACTATTTCTACCTCGACAGCACGCCGACCCACTCGTACATGAAGTACCTCTACAAGTACCCCCAGGAGGCATTCCCCTACGCCGACCTGGTGGGGACGAACCGCCGGCGAAATCGGGAGGAGATGGAGTATGAGCTCCTCGACACCGGGGTCTTCGACGGCGACCGCTACTTCGACGTCTTCGTGGAATACGCCAAAGCGGGTGCTGAAGACATCCTGGTGCGGATCACGGCGGCCAACCGGGGACCGGACGCGGCCGAACTTCATCTCCTGCCGACGCTGTGGTTCCGGAACGACTGGTCGCCGTGGATTGCCGAGTCAAATAGAACTCCGGAGAAGCCAAACCTCAAGCAGATCAAGGCCCCGGCAGGCGCGAGCGCAGTCGCGGCGGCTCATCCGCTGCTGGGTGAATTCGTCTTTACCTGTGAAGGCGACGTGCCGCTGCTCTTTACCGAGAACGAAACAAACCACGAGTTGCTTTTCCCTGGGCAAAAGAACGAGAGCCCCTACGTCAAGGACGGCGTTAATGACTGTGTGGTACAAGGCCGGCAGGAGGCGGTGAACCCCGGCAAGCAGGGCACCAAGGTCGCTGCCCACTACCAGACCAATGTCGGGCCCGGTCAGACCAAAGTGATTCGCTTGCGGCTCTCCAAAAGTTCTCCGGACCAGCAGGGCAAACCCTTTGGCAACCAATTTGATGAAGTCTTCGCTGACAAGCTACGTGAAGCTGATGAGTTTTACCGGTCGGTCACCCCGGCATCAGTGAGTGAAGACGCAGCCAACGTGATGCGCCAGGCCATTGCCGGCATGCTCTGGAGCAAGCAGTTCTTCTTCTTCGACGGTGATAACTGGCTGGATGAGCACCACTCCAACCCACTGCATACCGGTTATCGAAATGCCCGGAACTGGGAGTGGTTCCACATGCTGAACGAGGACATCATCTCGATGCCCGACAAATGGGAGTACCCGTGGTACGCGGCCTGGGACCTCGCTTTTCACACGCTGGCCATCTCCATCGTGGATCCCGACTTCGCCAAGGAGCAGCTGAACCTAATGCTCGAGGCCACCTACCTGCACCCCAGCGGCCAGATACCCGCATATGAGTGGAACTTTAGCGACGTGAACCCCCCGGTCCATGCCTGGGCGACACTATTCCTGCGCCGCACCGAACATGCCCTGCGCGGCGAGGTGGACGTGGATTTCCTCAAGGAGGCATTCAACAAGCTCCTTCTGAACTTGACCTGGTGGGTGAACCGCAAGGACCGGTTCGGCAAGAACGTCTTCGAGGGAGGCTTCCTCGGCCTCGATAACATCGGCATCTTCGACCGCAGCGCCCCGCTCCCCACCGGCGGCCACTTGGAACAGGCGGACGGCACGGCCTGGATGGCCCTGTTCAGCCAGAACATGGGCGAACTCGCGATAGAACTCGCTGCTCACGACCCCGCCTACGAGAACATGGCTTTCAAGTTCGTAGAGCATTTCTACTATATCGCCCGGGCCATGAACCAGTCCGACGGCATGTGGGACGAGGAGGACGGCTTCTACTACGACATCCTGAGACTTCCCGACGGCAGCGCCACGCGGCTCAAGGTGCGCTCCATGGTGGGGCTTCTGCCCCTGTGCGCCACCACGGTGATCGAAAAGTGGCAGCGGGAGCGTGTACCGCGGGTGGTAGCGGCATTCCTGGAACGCCTGCGCCGCGTTCCAGAACTCCTGGAGACCATCCACCCCACGGGCCCAGGGCATTTCGGCGTAGCCGAGCGGGGGATCATCGCTTTGGTCAACCCGGATCGGTTGCGCCGGATTCTTGCGAAGATGCTCGACGAGAACGAGTTCCTGAGCCCCTACGGCATCCGCTCGCTCTCCAAGTTCCACGAGCGGCACCCTTACATCTTCTACGTGCAAGGCCAGGAGTACCGGGTGGACTATCTGCCGGCCGAGTCGAACACCGGTATGTTCGGCGGCAATTCGAACTGGCGGGGACCAATCTGGATGCCGGTGAATGCGCTCATCCTCCGGGCACTCCTGAGCTTCTACCTCTACTACGGCGACAACTTCAAAATCGAGTGCCCCACAGGGTCCGGCAAGATGATGAACCTCTTCGAAGTGAGCAAGGAAATCGCCGACCGGCTCACCCGGATTTTCACTCGCGATGAGCAGGGCCGGCGACCAGTCTACGGCGGAACACAGAAGTTCCAGAGCGACCCCCACTGGCGTGACCACATCCTCTTCTACGAATACTTCCACGGTGACAATGGCGCGGGGCTTGGTGCTAGCCACCAGACCGGCTGGACCGGGCTCGTGGCCAAATTTATCCAGCTTTACGGGCTCATCGATCCCAACCGGCTCCTGGAGGTGGGCAGGGAAGCCGCATTTCTGAAGGGCGCCTAGGGGGCCGGGTCGGGTAAGGAGTGGAGTTATGAGCCGGACGTTGAGCAGGGAGGTTCGTCTCCGTAGGCCAAGGACGTGAGGCTGAGACGGAAGACCATCATGACGGTGCTGGCGAACCTCATGATCCTGGTTGCAATACCGTTTGCGATCGTGGACACCGTGGAGACGGGTCGGGTCTACCTGTTCTCAAGCCAGTTCCTGGAGGAATTGCCGCGACGGTTCACGGGGCCCGGACGTTTGCGCTTCATCCTGCAGCCGATGTTTGCCATTCTGCTGGGTGTGCGTGGAGGTCTGGCCGATGCTGTGGCGGGGCCCCATCCCTACCTGTTCGGTCTGTTCTTCGATGCTGAACGTCGAAGAGAGTTGCTGCGAAGAGGACCGGAGGCCGTCAGCACTTTGCTCGCCATGGGGATTATCCTGGACGTGGTTTTTCAACTGATAATCTACCATGTGGTCCATCCAGGCGCGGCCTTGCTGATAGGGCCGATTCTTATTTGCCTTCCCTACGCCCTGTCCGGAGCGCTGACAACACCCCTGGCGCGGTGGTTGGACGGAAGAAGGAAGTAATCGCGGTCGCACCTTGCTGTCCCACTTCCAACGTAACAAAACCCGGGTCATTCCATGACTCGAACGACTCGAAAATGCCGCTTCGTATCGCACGAACCAGGCATGGAGATACGTGAATCGGAAAAAATGCGGCTGGCGGCGTATCGTATGGGCCCGACCATCTGGAGGAGGAATGCAAAATGCGCTGGAATAGGCGGTACGTCATCAAAAGCTACATCAGAGCCTCGCTGTGGCTGGTGCCGTTTTTCTCTGTGCTGGCTTATATGGTGATCCACCGTATCACGTACGGCATCGGCGGTTGGCTACTGCGGACCGGACGAATTGACGAAACGACCGCATTTCTGGGCCTGACTATGGAGGGAGCGCGGTCGGGGCTCGAGACAATAGTCACGTTAAACCTTTCTTTCCTGGTATTCACATTCGGTTCGCTGCTCGTCGCGATTCAAGTCGCAGGGGGGCAGTACACGCCACGGATCATCGCGACGACGCTTTTGCGGGACAACGCCATCCGGTTTACCGTCGGCTATTTTGTCTTCACCCTGTTGTTCGCCCTGAGGGTGTTGAGCAGGATGGGCGGCCAGATCGTCCACCAGTTCAACACATTCATTGCAGGGGTGTTGGGATTGGTCTCAATTGTGGTTTTCCTTTATCTGATCGACTATGCAGCACGGTTTTTGCGTCCTGTCAGCATCGTGCAGAACGTGGGAAAGTCGGGGATCGCGGTCATCCAAAGCGTCTATCCGGAGTCAACCACGCGCCCACGCCCCGTCGAGTCGTCCCACAGGCCCGCATCCCCGGATCGAACCGTCGCCTATGTAGGCACCTCCGGGATCGTGCTAGCCGTGGATCTGCCGGGCCTTGTCACGCAAGCAAAGCAGGCCAACGGGATTATAGAGTTCGTCCCCCAGGTGGGCGACTTCGTGGCGGTGGATGAACCCCTCTTTCGGTTATATGGGGCCGCCGGCGCCATCGACGACCGTCAACTGCGGGCGGCGGTCGCACTCGGGTCTGAGCGTACTGTCGAGCAGGATCCAACCTTTGCATTCCGCATCTTGGTCGATATCGCCATCAAAGCATTGTCACCGGCCATCAATGATCCGACGACGGCCGTGCTCGCCATCGACCAGCTTCACCGTCTGCTTCGGCTGGTCGGTCTGCGGCAGCTCCACAGCGAGGAGATCTGCGATGCGGCCGGCAAACTCCGGCTTGTTTTCAGAACGCCGAACTGGGAGGATTTTGTGCACCTCACCTGCACCGAAATACGTCATTGCGGTGCGGGCAGCGTCCAGATCATGCGGCGGATGCGTTCGATGCTGGAAAATCTCATGCAAACCCTGCCGCAGCATCGTCATGCCGAGTTGTGCCAGCAACTGGACCTTCTGGATCGAACGATAGATGGGAACTACTCATTTTCCGAAGACAAGGCGCTGGCCCGGATCCCAGACCCGCAGGGGTTGGGGGGGACGCTGGGTGTGCAAGCCGTAATCGAGCCAACCTCCGAAGGCGGAGGTCGCGACAAGTAAGGGCGAACCGGTCCTATGAAGATGGCAGTGGCTCAAAAGATTTAACACCTCTGCTATTTATTGCGCTGTGAGGGGTCTTCATAGAATTTCATATGTCTCTCCTCGTGATTGAGAAATGAGGCGCAAAAATCTTCGCCGTTTTCGAATCATTTGTTTACCGAACCGCTGCAGACTGGACTCTGGCAAAGAACGTTGAGGTTGCGGTATCGGCTGCCGGCTTCTTTTTTGCTCTGGCGGGCATATCCGGAACCCATGTCACCATCTGAAAAGGACCCATCGTATCGAGCCTCTCCTGATTGACTACATTCCGATATGATCGTATTCTGTTTCGATGGTTGAGTGGCTGACGTTCGCAGCCCCATCGAAGGGCTATGTGGAATCTGGCTAAATGAAGACCGCACCTAACAAGTGCGTCAACGCGCGACCTTATGTAGGGTGAAGGCAGACCGAGCACACGGCAGGACGAGGGAACGCCCGTAGATTCGAGCCACAATGGCTCGCGTTGAGAGAGGACAAGACTACTCATGATCTCGATTAAAATCGCTTTGATCGTCTTCACGTGCGTGTTCTGCGGCGCACTGCTCGGAATGATCCTGCGCGCTATTACGCCCGAACATCATCTCAGCCAGGACTCCAAGGATGTAATAAAGCTGGGGACGGGGCTGGTCGCGACGATCGCTGCTCTTGTTCTCGGGTTGGTGATCTCTACGGCCAAAGGTTCGTTCGACGTTCAGGATGCGGCGGTCAAGCAAACTTCCGCCAAAATCCTGATGCTAGATCGTGTGCTGGCCCAATACGGGCCAGAGACGAAGGAGACACGCGATCTGCTCCGGCGCATCGTTGCCTACAAGCTCGATCAGATCTGGCCGGAGGATCGCTCCCAAACCGCAAATTTGGGCGAGCATGAGGCGGTGCCCGCAGGTGAAGAAATACAAGCCCGGATTATGCGACTCACGCCGCAGAACGACGGCCAGCGCTGGCTCCAGTCCCGGGCACTGCAGATCAGTGGCGACATCATGGAGACCCGTTGGCTCGTGTTGGCTGGCGAAGGCGGCTCGATCCAAGTGCCGTTCCTCGTGGTGATAGTGTTCTGGCTCACGATCATCTTCGTGAGTTTCGGCCTCTTCGCCCCCCGCAATGCAGTGGTCGTAGCGGTCCTATTCGTCTGTGCGCTGTCGGTCGCTGCCGCAATCTTCCTGCTTGTGGAGATGGACCAGCCGTTCCAGGGGCTGATGAAAATCTCAAGCGCTCCGCTTCGCTTCACGCTGTCCCATCTCGGCAAGTAGATTCTGCTATTAGTATTTACTAAATACTTTTCAGTTGAAATATACATACTCAATGCTTATCGATATTTACCGATAGCTGGAATCCTGATTCCGTAAATACCAAGAGGGGTGACATCATGGCTCAGAGAATCACCATCACTATCCCCGACAGCCTTCACGAACGATTACAGGCTGTCAAGGACCGGATCAATGTTTCCGGTATTTGCCAGGAGGCAATTATACAGGCAGTATGCATCGAGGAAGTCAGGGTACAGAGCACGCCAGAGATGGAATCCCTTCTAGAAAGACTTCAGAAGGAAAAGGAACAATATTTCATCGGTTCGAAAAACGATGGAATACAAGACGGAATGGAAGATGCGCTCAGTTTCCACTTCCGTGATTTTGTGAGTCTCGAGGAATTAGCAACTAGGTTTCCTCACATGGCGGAATCAATAGGTCGTTACGATTACCCCGCTTTGAAAAACAGGCTCAAGCAGAAGTTGGACGATAAATCACACCATCCGGGCTTGTATTCTAAAGGTTGGGTAGAGGGTATACTTAGAATTTGGGCAGAACTAAAAACCAAAATGGAGCTACCCGAGGTCGAGCCGGGAGCTAAAGCCCTTGAAGGCGATCCGATTCGGGCTCAAGTTGCCGGCGTGGTTGAGCTTTACGATGTCTTCGAGGGGAAGAGTATGCGCTCAGAGATGAACCCCACCACGAAGACACAGCGCAAGGTCATAACCTGCGATTGCGAACACGACCTTCGCCCGAGAATCGAACTTCTGCATGCATCCGGTAAGGCGATCAAATTCAAGGATGCTGACAGACGCTATTTCCTGCCGGCCGGAACCATTCTCATGGTAAAGAAAGGCGATCAGGTTTCTCGTGGAGACGTTCTTGCAATAATCCCTAAGGTAATGGTTGAGACTCCTAGGATAGGCTGATCATCCAAAACCGGGGACCCTGCCCGGCTTGCCTGGGGATAACAAAATGGAGAAAGCGAGGGGATTTCAACGGCGATCTTACCCTGCAGAATTCAAAAGTCTTATTGATAAGTTACCCCATCACGTGAAAGCAATTCTGGCGACCGAGTTTTATACCGGGATGCGGTAGGACGCATCCCGTCGGGGCAACCCGGTGTTCCTCTACAACCTGCTCAACCTCAAACGCACGATCTGGGCTGGGCCTGAATTGGGCGCCGGCAAGCACACCATTGTCTTCGACTTCAAGTCCGATGGCCTTGGCTTGGGCAAGGGAGGGATGGGCGTCCGTCCTCTACGTTGACGGCAAGGAAGTGGCCAGGAATTCCATGGAACACACCACCACGATCATGTTCCCGGAGGACGAAACCTTCGACATCGGCTAGGACACGCGCACCGGCGTCGCGCTGCTGGAGTATTGCTACGATGTTCCGTTCAAGTTCACCGGCAAGGTTAGAAGAAGATCTCGCCTGAGGAGTAGTAAGTACCAAGGTTCCTTGCAAGGAAGTTAACACAACTCTCCTCTATACGTAACAAAATCGGTGATTGACTCCAGAGCGGTCTGGGGCATTATCTGCCTGTTATTTCTGGTGAAAAACAGAAAGGAGGCAGAAGATGGCCCCGGAGGTTTTTTCAGAA